>Ga0182741_1002800_pt1 | contig 19578 bp, 19 predicted proteins | sample eDN5th37CBELigOP_FD_128874 | JGI IMG/M metagenome (GOLD analysis project Ga0182741, IMG submission 128874) | Enriched Organic Plus compost microbial communities from Emeryville, California, USA - eDNA 5th pass 37_C BE-Lig OP (version 2) (version 2) ... | reverse complement strand
GTGTATCTTCGGGGGGCTCTTTGATAGATTATTATGAACCGGATATGCTGTCCGGTAATGATTACTATCCGTTCGGAATGCTGAGCCGTGTGGCGACGAGTTATACGGGTACGCATTACCGGTATTCATTCAACGGGGCTGAACGTGATGACGAGATAAAAGGGGCGGGTAATAGCTTGAATTTCACATTTAGAATTTACGACCCACGTTTAGGAAGATGGTTAAGCATAGACCCATTAGCTTCTGTTCAGCCTGCTTGGTCGCCTTATCACTTTGGAGCTAATAACCCTATTTGGAACATTGATATAGACGGCTTAATTCCTTATCCAATTACTGTAAGGTCATTTGCGCCTTTCAAATCTTTTGGCGGTGGCTTCCACGGTGATGATAGAGGATTTAGCACAAGTTCAACAGCAACGGCAAGAGTTCACCAAAAAATTGATTTTGATACTGATAAAACAACATTAAAAACAAATGTGTGGAGTTCACCAACTTGGCACACGGCAGCCCCTTGGTTCCAAAGAACTGCTACGCCTTCCGTAGAGATTGAAAAAAATTCATTCAAGATTACAAAATCAGGTGATGTATCTACATTCACTTTCAGAACACACTATTCAGGAGCAAACCCACTTACGCCAGGAGCACCGAATATTGATGTTTTTACAGATTTTACAATTTCTGAAAACAAAAAGGCGGGAATACTTTCAATAAGCGGAAAACTTACAGGTGATAACTTCCCAAGCACAGAAGCATTTATATCAGACCCAAGCGGGCAAAATGTGTTTATTGGAGTTGGTTTTTATGAAGGCTCACCATTCAGCAGCTTATGGGGAGAAAACAAAGACAGGAAAATAACCGACTTTAATTTTACTATCAACACTGATAAAGACGGGAATTTTACGGGAGTAAACGCAGGCGGAAAGGATTATTCAATTAGTGATTGGAATAAAATGTTTGAAACAGCAGACCCGCACAAAAACGCAGAATAAGAGCGAATGAGAATGATTTTAAAATATAGTCTAATAAGTTTAGCAATTATGGTTCTTCTGACTTATTATTTTGGTTGGAAGGATATGATTGCAAACGGTCAATTAACAGGTAATTGGCTAAAGGATTTTTTAAAGTCAATCAGCTATTATGTCGGTTGGGTGTTACCTTACTGGTGGTTGCTCATTCTAATAGGAACAGTCATTTTAACCCTTTTGGGATTAGGCATTAAGTTCGGAATAGATAAAATCAAGGGATAAATTACCTTTCTATTAAAACTAAAAGCCCCGCAAGTCGGGGCTTTATTTTTCTTCTCTCTCGCTGCTTCGCAGCAAAAAAAGGGGGCAAAAAAATGGTGTGGCTCTGCCACAGCTTTAAAAAATCCTGCTCTTTTCCGTCCGTTTTTCCTGTTCCTGCCCCTGCAATCCAAAAAAGTTTTCCACAATCCTAAAAATTTCATATCTCATTGGTATTCTTTGGCTTACGTCCTTTTTCTTCCTTTTCCCTTTTCTGCCTGTCCCGTCTGTTTTTCAGGGGATTTTGGCGGGCTTGTTTTGGATGGTTTTGGTGGTGGTTTTTGGGTGGTTGGTTTGGTTTTTAGTGGTGATTTTTTCGGCTCTTTTTCGGTCGGTTCGGTTTCCGTTTCTCTGTCTTTAAGCAACTTTTTTTAATCGCTTTTTTTGTCCGCCTTTGGCGGTTTGTTTTTGCGCCCTTTTTCTTTTTGCGCTTGCACGGCAAGCGGTTTTTTTTATTGGTGTGGCTTTGCCACTCTTATTTTTTGCGCCCCTTTTTTTTGCTTGCTGCTTTGCAGCAATTTTTGTTTTTAATGGATTGTTTTTTCTTTTCGGTCGGTCGGGTTTGGTCGGTTTGTTTTCGGATTGTAAAAGCGGATTTTTTGCGGTTTGATTACAACAAAAAGGCACGGCAACCATTCAGCCGATAACCCAAAGACGAACAGAACCCAAAAGCCACAAGGAAAAGCAAGCGGTAAGCTATTCCACCATAACCAACAAAAAATGAAACGCAAAATTGAGCATTTGCGCCCACCCAGCAAGGGTAATACAAAGCGGTCTAACGCCCGCCCTTGCTTTGGTGTGCGCTTTTATGCTCTTGTTTTTAAGCGTTCATTTTTTGTTTTAGTTATGGTTTCATTAGCCTCTTTTGTTTGCTCTTTTCCTTGTGTGGCTTTTTCGGGTTCTCGTCTTTCGGGTTCTTCGGCTGCTGCTTCGTGCCGTGCCTTTTTGCCCCTGCTTTCGGGCTTTGGCGGTTCGGTGGGTGTTGGCTGTGCTTCGGGTGTTGATAGTGTTGTCCGCTCTGCTTTTCCGTCTGCTTCGGTGTTCCGTGTTTCTTCGTTTGCCGTTGGCGGTCGTGTTTCCCGTGCTTCGTTTGCTTTGCGCTCGTCTGCTCTTGTTTCTTGGTGTGCTTCTTCGGGTGGTTTGCTTGTTGCTTTTCCGCTTGGTGCGTGTCCTTCGGGTGTTGCCGTTTCTGCTTCGTTTCGTGGCTGTGGTTCGGGTTCTTGGGGTTCGGTGGCTTTGGCTCTTGGTTTGGGTTGCTCGGTGCTTGTGGTGTCCCCGCCAGTTGGCGGGGTTGGTGCTGCTTGGTTTGGTGCTTTGGCTTCTTGTTTCCGTCCTGTGGGTTCTGCTCCCTGCGGTGGCTCGCTGTGGCTTGCCTGCCCGCCTTTTGGCGTGGCTTCGCCTGCGCCCGTTCAGCTTGCTTTGTTTTAGTGGTTTAGTTTTGTTCTAATCACTTATTTTTTGCGCCCTTTTTTCACGGCTTGCCGTGAACTGTTTTTGTTTTTTGCGCCCCTTTCCGCAAAGCGGAAAAAGAATTTAATTGCCCGCATTGCGGGCAATATGCGCCCTTTTTTTCGCTGCCTTGCAGCGATTTTATTTTTGTTTTTAAGCGGTTTTTTTGGATTATTTACGGCTTGTAATCAGTTGCTTTAATTACTCTGTTTTTTTGTCCGCCTTTGGCGGTTTGTTTTTTGCGCCCTTTTTCTTTTTGCGCTTGCACGGCAAGCGGTTTTTTTATTGGTGTGGCTTTGCCACTCTTATTTTTTGCGCCCCTTTTTTTTGCTTGCTGCTTTGCAGCAATTTTTGTTTTTGTGGTTTAGTCTGCTCGGTTTATTTTCTTGCTCTTATTCCCGCTTTTTTGCTCTGTTTTTTGGGGTTCTTTTTTTCGTTTTTAGTGGTGGTTTTTGGTGTTGTTTTAAGCCCGCCAAAATCCCCTGAAAAACAGACGGGACAGGCGTTTCAGCTTCCCTGTTCCTGTTCATTTCTTTATTTGCATTGCACCTTTATTGCTTCGTTATTTTGGGTTTGAGTATCACGAAAAACGATAATCCAAATGAAAAATTTACAGATACATAACAGCCGATTTATTACCTATTCGGACGGTATTTTTACCGTTGATATTTTGGGCGGTGTGGATGTGCAGCAGATTGAAAGAATGATTTGCACTTTACGCATTACCTACCAAAATTACCCGCCTTTACGCTCAACGCTTGATTTATACAATGACCCGCAAACGGATAAACTAATCCGCACCCTTTGCGATAAATGGCAACTGCAACTTTTAGAAGTATCAAAGTCCGTTCATTCGCTCATTACACAACTGGAAAGCTACAAACTGGAACGGCTTAAATATCCGCAACAAAAAGAACCCGACTTTGAGCCGAGCGAAGAAGAAAAGAAAAAAGCAATCCAATTTTTAAAGCATAAAAATTTACTGGCTGAACTAACCAAAAAGCTAAACACAACGGGCATTTTAGGCGAAGACGAAAACGCAGTTATTTTATTCCTTGCGCTTGCTTCTTACAAGTTCAGTAATCCGTTTTCTGTAATCTGTTTAGCAAAATCAGGCATTGGAAAAAGCTACATACTGCAAAAGTTAAGCGAATGTATGCCCCCGACCGCTTACAGCTTCCACACCAAAATAAGCGCAAACGCACTTTACTATTTTGATAGCCACCAAATAAACGGCAAAGCCCTTTTTATTGAAGATTTAGAATGGACAACCCAAATGCTGCAACCGTTGGCAACGCTGCAAACACAAGGGCGATTAGTGAACACAAGAGCCACCAAAGACAAAGACGGAATGTTACACTCAACCACTTTTGAAGTAGTTGCAAATCTTTGTCTTTTGGCGTGTGCTTATAGTGAAAAAAACTTTGAAGAAATCAGTTTGCCGTTTTTGTGCTTGCACCTGAACCATACCCACAACCAAGATATTTTAGTAATGGAATATCAAAAGCGGTGCAAAGCAGGGCAAATAAAAACCGAAGAAGTAAAACAAGCCCAACAGCTTTTAAAATCAACCATTGCAACGCTTCAAAATGTTAGCGTAATCAATCCTTTTGCAACGCTCATAAATTTACCCGAAGAAGTCGCCTACCCAAGAAAATCATTTTTGTTATTGCTCAACTTCATTGAAGTTGTTACATACTTTTTTCAATACCAACGGGAGCAAATAGCAGACACAGAAACGGGCGAAGTTTTTGTAAAAACACACCCGCAGGATATTGAACTGGCTTTTAAACTTCTTAAAAATAATCTGTTCCGCAGAGCGGACGAACTAAGCACAAGCGCACGGGGATTTTACAACTGGTTAAGCAAGTATTTAACCGAAGCCAAAACAAACCAATTTACAGCCCTTGACCTACGCAAAGCAAAGCCCATACACCCACGCACTTTAAACAACTATCTGAATGAGTTAAAACTGTTTGGCTATGTGCAAGTAATCGGGGGCAACAAACACCGTGAAGGATTTATTTACAAGCTAACCAACTTCGGCAACCACACCGATAAGCAAAGCAAAATTGAACAATCCATACAAGCCACTTTAAAAGCCGTTTGGAACGAATACAACAAACAAGAGCAACAAGAACCAACCGAGCAAGAACCAACGCCCGAACCTGAACCCATTGCAGAACCTGAACCCGAAAAAGAACAGGAAGAAAAAGCAAACGAAAAACAAAAACGAATAAGAATAACAGACAACTACAAACACACCCTTAAACTACTCTTACAGCTTGAAGCCGAACAGCCCCAAAGAACCTACGAAGCGGGCGACTTTACCAAACTCACGGGCAGAAGCTACGGACTTGAAGCAAGCTATTTAAAAACCTTGTGGGAAAAGAAAATCTTAGACCGTGAAATGATAGACAGCCAATATATCTACCGCCTTGCTGAAAGCTACGAACCGAATAAAACCGACCCTGACAAAATCAAAAAAGCACCTGAACGGATAAGCAAACGAAACCGCATAGACGACAAGGAAGAACACACCTTAAAACTATTGCTTGAACTGGAAGCCAAAAAGCAAGGCAGAGAATACCAACCGCAAGACTTTACCGAACTGACAGGAAGAAACCGAATAACCGAAGCAAGGCACTTAAAAACCCTTTGGGAACAAGGAAAATTAACCCGTGAATGGCGCAACAGGCAATACTACTATAAACTCACTATGACAAGCAGTAAGCAAGTAAGCAAAACCCCGCTTGCCGACCCTAAAACCCTTGACACATAAGGCATAGACAGTAGGAAGAAACGAAAATCAAAAAATGAAGATTATGGAAAAATTTACCGCATACCTGCAAAGCAAGAACCTTGCACAAAGTTCAATCAACCATTACACCGACTACACAAGCAAGTTTTTTGCATACTGCAAAAAGGAAGCTGCACAGGTTGAAAAGAAAGACGTTTTAAAATACCTGCAATACTTGCAAAATAAAAAGGGCTATGAAAACATAACCCGAAGAAACCACCTTATAGCAATCAATCATTACTTTACTTTTTTGCTCAAAGCTGAACAGGTTGCCAACAATCCCGCCACACTCATAAAAATCAGGGGAACGAATAAACGCCACTTGTATAAAATCTACACGCCCGAAGAACTGGAACAGCTTTTTGATACTTATTACACACTTTTTGTAAAAACCTTTGATGATAGCCATATCCCGAAAAATCAACGCAAACAATCCGCATTAAGCAAAGAGCGAAACGCAGCCATACTAAGCATTTTACTTAATCAGGGAACAACCACAAAGGAAATAGATACAATCCTTTTGCAAGATATAGACCTGCAAAAAGCCACTTTAAAAATAAGGGGCAGCAAAAAGAGCAACGAAAGAGTTTTGCCGCTCAAAGCCGAGCAAATCGGGCTACTGATGCACTACCTGAACACCTTGCGCCCGCAGCTTTTAGAATACCACACCGCAGACAGCAATAAACTGTTTTTGCCAATGCCTGAATTTAGTAAAAGAGATACCGAGAGCGGAACACTAATGCACGTTTTTAAGCCCTTTACAAGCCAACTAAAAAGCATTGATAAAAACTTTGTAAACTTTAAGCAGGTGCGGGCTTCCGTTATTACTTACTGGCTCAAAACTTACGGCTTACGCAAAGCGCAACATTACGCAGGGCATAGATACATAAGCAGCACCGAAAATTATTTACCTAATGAAATGGAAACCTTAACGGACGATATAGCCAAATACAACCCATTTTAAACAGCCGAATAAATGAATGAAAACTACACGAAAATAAGGGCAGAATATGCCGTTTGGCTGCAAACTTTGGGCTTCTCCGAAAAAGTAGTTTACAACTATCCCAACCACCTATACGATTTTTTTGAGTGGTTACAGAGCAAGCAAATACACCACATTACAGCCATTACACAAAAGCACATAGAACATTACTTTGAACACCTGCAAACCCGCCCCAACAAACGCAGAAAAGGGCATTTATTAAGTGCTTCCACGCTCAACGATTATTATACTGCCGTTGATAAGCTCTTAGAGTTCCTGCACCAAATGGGAATGAGCCAAGCACCCACGCCCACGAACTTTAGAATGACCATAGACAACCGAGAAAGAGTAAACAACATACAGCCCTTTACACAAGCCGAAATAAAAGAACTGCAAAGCAACATTGAAAACCTTTACCACCAATTACCCTACACGCTCAAAGAAACAAAGCAAGAGCAATTAAAACTAATCTTTGCCCTTTATTACGGTTGCGGGCTAAGGCGTTCCGAAGGTTACGGGCTTACCCTTGATGATATAGACTTTGAAAAGAAAACCGTTTTTGTAAGGCAGGGCAAAAACTACAAGGATAGAATAGTGCCAATGAACGGGGGCGTTTACAAAGCCCTTGAACATTACATTTACAACTTTAGACACTTGCAAAAGCTGCCACATAAACGGCTTTTTATACACACCACAGGCAAACTAAACAACAGCTTGCAAGACCTGCAAGCCGTATGCACCACAGAGAGCATAAAAAACAAACGCTTAACGCTTCATATCTTGCGCCACAGCATAGCAACCCACCTAATGCAAAACGGAATGAGCATAGAGCAAATAGGGCGTTTTTTAGGGCATAGCAGCTTAGACAGCACACAGATTTACACCCACTTGATATAAAACCCGCTTCGCTTCAATCAATCAAAATCAGGGCTTAAAAAGCCCTTTTTTTTATGCCCGTCATATAAAAAATAACGGTAACTTTGCGACCTATCGCAAACAAAAAACTTTGGGTTGCCCTGCATACACATATAGCCCCGCACTTGAACCGAAAATAAAGCGGTTAAAAAAAGAACTGACCTTTGCCAAAAGCGAAAAAAAGGCACAGATAGTTTACTTGTATGGGTTTAACGGGAAGGAGCATGATAGTGAAGCGAAGGGGTGGCAGAACCAGGTGGATTATGGGATGCGGGTGTATGATCCGAGGATTGGAAAGTTCTTAAGCATCGATCCGAAATCAAAAAAGTTTCCCCATTTTTCGCCATACCAATATGCGGGTAACACACCGATTCAGGCAGTTGATTTAGATGGTGGAGAACCAATAAGGCCGAAAACTTTAGTATACAACAAAAAAGATTTAGGATTTTTGGACAGAACGCTGTCAAGTAACTCGTGGAGTTACTATGTGTATATACCAGCCGAGACATCAGATGACAATCCAACGCTGGTTAAGGTTGCAAATAGCTATGGAGTTCAATGGCAGGTTAATAACTTCTGGGGAGAATCATCCAATACGTATATTCATACTGATGATTTGGTTTGGGTTGAATACAAGGGTACATTTTATAACATGACTGATTTAGCAAATCAGAATATTTCAGAAAAGGACTTTTTAGAAAGACAAACCTGGGAAGAGTATTGGAGTTCTGTCCAAACCACTCAAGAAAGTCTAAATTCAATTTCCGAAAGGACTGCACTAGCTGCATCTGCAGGGCAATTAGTTGGTGGACTTGCTGCGGCGGCAAAAGCCATTCGCATTAGTCGAATTTACCAAGCTAATGTCAAGGAGAAATTAACCAAATATTTATTAGATCCAAATCACCCGGTTGGGGGTTCCAAAGCGAAGTGGTTCAAAGAAGCATTGGGTTTTACTAAAGACAATTGGAAGGACTTAGCTAAACAAATTGTTTTTGATATCAATAAAGCTGTTTCAAAAGGCAACACAAAGGGATTTGGAGAAAAGTTTGAACAAATAATTGAGATAATGGGAGCCAATGGGAAAAAGATAGCTGTTCAGTTCAATTTTATAGTAAGGGAAGGAGAAGACTTTGCTCGCCTAGTTGGCGCTATTCCTACAAAAAGATAGAGAATGATAAAAGAACATGATTTAGTAATCTCAGTTGTACCGATCAATGAGGACATAAAGGAGAACACTATAGGAGTTGTATTGTCAATATCGAAAGATAAAAAGCAATTCTTAGTTGAATTTGTTAACGATAAAAATGAAACTATCGGAGATGGAATGACAGTTGTTAATGAGAGCCAGGTTAAGCTACATACTAGTGTCTAAGCTGTGCAAAACTTTCAGTTTATTGAATAAGAACTGGCACTAAAAAGTATGAATTGGGTTGTCATTAGCGTGAATAAACGATTGACCGCTGGCTAGTGCCGGCGGTTTTTTAATTCATAAATACCTTGCCGGTGTCCGATGACAATCACAGCTACAAATTTTTCAATCTGGCAGTTATGGGTTTAACGGGAAGGAGCATGATAGTGAAGCGAAAGGGTGGCAGAATCAACAGGATTATGGGATGCGGGTGTATGATCCGAGAATAGGAAGGTTTTTAAGCGTCGATCCGCTACTAAGGAACTATCCGGGATGGAGTCCGTATCCATTTGCCATGAATAGAGTTATAGATGGCATAGACGTGGATGGTTTGGAATATATGAGATATGATAAATCATACATCACATTGTCTGTAAATTATGATCGAGTTACTGGTAATCTGCATGCGATTGTATCAATCAACAGAGATAATGTTACACAAGCTACCAAAAACTATATTGATGACCTTAGCTATGTAGCAGGTGAACCGAAGGTTAATTGGCGGTCAGGTGAAATTGGATCCAGAAGGAGTATAGTTGCAGAGTATTACGGCCCTAATTATAACAACAGCACCACAAACAGCGTGCCTGTCTTAAAACACTCTGCTTTGAAGTCACAAGACGATGCTGAAATGCAAGATGTCGAGAAGTTACCTACAGCCGCAGCTCCTCAAGAAGCTGATCTCCCAACATCGGCTAAAAATAAAAAAGAGGAAAGGGAAAGGAGAAGAACTCGCAATTTTAGTTTTCCTGTTGCCGGAGGACAAAGCCCCAAAGGAGATCTCATGTTGTTTACCATTACAACTATTACTCAAGTTCTTGAAGCTAGAATTGGTGGCAACATTCAAAGTGATTTTGAAGAAGCTATCCGACAAAGTGACCTTTACGTTACCAAGGTTCTAAACCAGATTTACAGACATATCAAAATTGGAACAATAAAGGAGGAGGACTACCAACATTTAGGGGCTATAGCAAATTATTTATTAAATGGGCAACAACCTATGCACACTTTTGAGTTTGAGGGTGAGACTTATGAGGGAGTTGATGTTAAAGTGCTTCGCTTGGCTCAGAAAGTTCGCGACAATTAGAGTCTGAATGATAAGTTATAAAAATTTATGAATTCGAATTTAAAACTTGCATTTGTTTTTTTGCTATTTCTTTATTTACTGATTTCTTGTAAGTCTACAGAACAAGATTTAAAGGAAAAAATGATAGCGGCCAATAACTATCTGGACGATGAAGAGTACGAAAAGGCCCTACTTAAGGCAAATGAAATACTTCAAATTGATAGTACACTATTAAATGCATATTTGTTTAAAGGAATAGTGTTAGTTAAACTGGAAAAATATAGTGAGGCCGCTACCTTGCTTGAACGAGTTGTAAATTCAGATACCAATAATACACATGCATACTTTAATTTAGGTCTCGCGAATCTTTTTTTAGAAGATTATAAGAAATCAATTGCGTTCTTTAGCAAAGCGTTAAGGACTAAGGAATCAGGAGGATTTCTTTTAGATAAAAAATATGGTCAGGAAAACGAGATTCCATTTATAGAAATAGTTTATTGGCGTGGAATTGCAAGCTACTATAATGATTCGATAGAACAATCCATAAGTGACTTCAATACATGCATAAACCTTAACTTCAAAACAGGCGATAGCTATCTGTACCAAGGGTATAATTTTGTGAAGCGAAACGATTTAAAAAACGCATGCATTTGTTTCGGTGAGGCGTTACGTCACGGGAATAATGACGCCGCCCCATTTAAACAAAAGTATTGTAGGTAGATATTTCAAGCATTAGTTTACTTGCATTTACGTTATGGGTTTAATGGGAAGGAGCATGACTCGGAGGCGAAAGGGTGGCAGAACCAGTATGATTATGGGTTTAGGATTTATGATCCGAGGGTGGGGAGGTTTTTATCCGTCGATCCACTGACTCAAAATTATCCATGGTATACGCCTTATCAATTTGCTGGAAATAAACCAATCTGGTTTATAGACATAGATGGTTTGGAAGAAGGATTACCAGAGTCGCTTAAGGTTCCGGTGTTAACCAACGCATCAGAATCGACATGTATTGGATGTGCTCAAAGGAAATTACAAGATCTTGTACACAAAACAGCGGCAGATCGTGTCAGGCTTCAAAAAGAATATGAAGCGTGGAGCCGAAACCCGGAAAACCGTGGCAAACCTGTGCCTCCTCGATTTGAAAAACTGTTACCGAAGCGTTCAGAAGATAGACTGGAACAAGGGGGAGTCACTGGTTCATACGAATATAAGCGGCTTAAAGCACAATATGATACATATGGCCAATATCTTCCTGGGCCTAGCGACATTGTTGATGGGCTAACGGCGATGCACGAATTAAGTGAGGGTAATTACCGATCTGCTGCAGTTGCTGCATTTTTCTTGATACCCGGCACCGATGTTTTTAAACCTATTAAATCTTTAAAAGGCGTTGGAGGCGAATTACTCGAAAAGCATATCAAAAAGTTCGGTAATCAATCAAAGCATTTAACCAAAAAGGATATTGAAGGTGCGTTAAAGGATATTGCTGGCACCCCTGTCGTAATAAATGGAAAAACTTATCAACATTTGAAAGAAGTTGAAGAAGCTTTGTCGGGCGTAGGTGACCAGTTAAGTAAGCTTACCAGAGACATAGATAGCGGAAAATTTACTGGCGAAGTTTTGGAACAAGCCCAAAAAATAAGGGGAACATTACAAAAGCAAAAAGATCAAATAACTGATGTCTTAAATGAAGCTAAAAGAAATGTCAACAAATAAAGAAAATAGATCACTGAATCAGTTAATGGGAATTACATCCCTTGAATCAACTACGGAGCATAGTTACTTAATAGATCGATGTATGCAATTAAGCAATGTTCCAATTTCTGAGTTTGAAGTTGAGGACTATAGACTGCTCATAAACCAAGGTATCGGTTTGGAATACCTTGTTGCCGGCGCGATCGACATCCTATCCAGCAATCTATTTGCAGAAGGGGACTATTATGAAGGCGACCTATTAAAAGCCATCTTGACAATTAACGAATCATTTTGGAAAGAAAACCCTATTCTTATGGATAAACTAAAGCAAGCCATATTAAGACAGTTTAAGGCTATTGAAACCTTGGACTTATCCGATCCGATAAAAGAAAGTTTACATGCTTTGGTTAAAGGTTTTATGGAACTTAAATAGAAAAGTGCCTCAGTTCGGCTCCTTGATGTGAGGAATACTTACTGTATATAAATGTATAAGCCGCGGCCATGTCGCGGCTTTTACATTACAGCAATATTTTTCTCTTTGCCTGCTTACTGTGTTAGCATCAGTGTCTATTAAAGCCCATCCAATTGAGTTAGTTCCTAATCCAATCCAAGTATTTTAGCCATGGTAAGTGATTTATGACGCGTAAGCCTGCTTCGCTTTAAAATCTCTGATGTATGCGGATATGACCTTCAGTAATACGGACTGTTCCTGTTCGGGCAGCGCATCGATCTCCTTAAACCGCTGCAACAACTCCGCGTTCTTCAAAGAAGTTTTGGCCTTCTCGCTTTTATCGCCGCTGATTAAATAATCCACGGAGGTGGCGAGCACCTCGGCCAGCTTGTGGAGGGTATCGGCTGGCGGCTGCACATTTTTGCTCTCGTAACGTATGTACTGGGATTTGGATACACCGATCTGCTCGGCCAGTTCAATCTGTGTTAAACCGGCCTGCCTCCTCAAAAGCTGTATTCTGTCTGCCAGTGTTTCTTTCATTTTTGGATAGTTAACGTTGCAAAAGTACCATATAGAGCACTATTTATCCAGAAAACAGGTGTCATAATGTGGATAATTTTGGAAATCAGGATTTTGATCAGGTGTCATAAAAGAATACTTTTGTTCCTGAAATGACAACTCAAAAAAATATCCACATGCAGACAAAAACAACCAGGCAGGCCAAAGTACACGGCCTGTACCGGCCGGCCACAACGAGGTGGGGTAGTGGGAACCGGGGCAAGTACGTACCCTGGCTGAACGTAAACGGGCTATGGCTGGAGCAGGCAGGTTTTAAGGTGGGTGACCGGATCGAGATCAGCGTAAAAAATAAGGAGCTCACTATAAAAAAACTGCCTGCCCATGGAAATCGCTGTCATTAAACAGGCCCTCACTTTGTCGCAGGTGCTGCAGCACTACGGACTAAAACCGGATAAGCACGGGCGCCTGCACTGTCCCTTCCATGGGGATAAAACGCCTTCACTGCAGGTGTACTACAAAACGCATACGGCCTATTGCTTCAGCAGCAACTGCCAAACGCATGGCAAGCCCATCGATGTGATTGACTTTGTGATGTACAAAGAGCACTGCACCAAACATGAAGCGATCGAAAAATGCAAGCAACTGATCGGTCCCACCCAAAGCCCCGGCCCCACCCCAACCCTCCCCCAAGGGGAGGGCCTGGCCAGCGCACAAAGGCCATCTGCTGCGGATACATTAACGAGAATAGCGGTACTCACGCGGATGTTCACCTATTTTAAAAATGCGGTGCACAGCAGCAAACCGGCGCAGGAATATATAAAGAGCCGGGCACTGGATGCTACCAAAGTGGAGATCGGTTACAATACGGCGCAGTTCCACCACGGCAGCCGTAAGGATGAAGCGTTGATACAAAGCTGCGTGCAGGTGGGATTATTAACGCCGTGGGGTACGAATACCCGGGAAGGCGGCCAGGCATACAAGCCGTTCGGGAAATACTCCATTGTGTTTGCCTTGCGTAATAAGCTGAACCAGGTTACCGGCTTATACTTCCGCAGCACGATCAACAACGAAGATCAACGGCATTTTTATCTGAAGGACCGGCAGGGGCTATATCCTAAATATCCCAATGCAGAAACGACCAAATTAATCCTTACCGAAAGCATTATAGATGCGGCCACCTTGTTGCAGGTGGAAGAAATCACCGGTCAGTACAGTGTGCTGGCCTTGTATGGCACCAATGGATTAACGCAGGAGCATATTACGGCGATCACCGAATTACCGCAGCTCACTGAAATTATCCTCTGGTTGAATGCTGATGAAGCCGGAGAAGCTGCCACAAAGAAGTATGCTATCCAATTTAAAGACCTGTTGCCGGCAGTGCGTGTAACGGGTGTGCGGATGCCAGCGGGCGAAGATGTAAACAGCCTGGCACAGACTCATAGTGATCAACAGATTTTTACTGACCTGCTTACTGACCGAACAGATTTTTTACTTTCAAATGAAAATAAAAATCTATCAGGTGCAAAGCTGTTGATCGAAAGCAGTATTGAAAAGCAGAAGACCGCTGAACTGATACAACAGCATCCAGCAAAAGAGCTCGACACGACCAATCCCCTGAAAGTAAAATACAGCACCGATACGGCCAACTACTACATACAGGGCGGCATACCGAAGCAGGTGGATAATATGAAAATCATGCTGGTGATTGAAGCGGCCCCCTCCGGCTCCCCCAATGGGGGAGGGATGAAGGCGAGGAACCGGATAGACCTGTACGAGGATAAACAGGTAGAACGCCTGTGCAAAGAGGTATCGGAAAAATTACAGTTAAGAAAAGATCTGCTGGAAGCGGATCTGTACCGGCTGACCGATTTATTAGATAACCATAGAGAAACTCAGCAAGCTGCACCAACTCCCTTGGCTGAAGGCGGAACGGGGAGCCCGCTAACGGCCAGGGAGCGCAGCGAGCTGGAAAGTTTTTGTAAAAAACCCAGGCTAATCAAACGGTTAAATGAACTGTTAGGGCGTGCCGGCATCGTGGGCGAAGAGCGCAACCGGATTTTTTTACTGATCATTGCGATCAGTCACAAGATGCCGGAAACGCTGCACGCACTGATCCAGGGCTCGAGCGGCAGCGGTAAAACAAGACTGCTCAAGCAGATCACCGACTGTATCCCCAAAGAAAACGTTACCAAGCTGACACGGCTCAGCGATAAAGTACTGTACAACTACCCGGAAAATTATTTTGTAAACCGGCTGCTGTGTCTGGAAGATATAGACGGCTTAAGCGAAGAAGCGGAGTTTGCTTTTAGGGAACTGCAGAGCAATGGGGAACTGAACAGCGCCACGAGCATCAAACTGGAGAACGGGCAGATCACCAGCGGACAGAAGACGGTGAAAGGGCCCATTGCTTCGCTGGCCTGTACCACACACGGCGAGATTTATGAAGACAATATGAGCCGGGTGTTTTTGATTGCGGTGGATGAGAGTACGCAGCAAACAAAACGGATTATTGAGTACCAGAATAAAAAAGCTGCAGGCCAAATCGATCACCGAAAGGAACAGGAAATAAAAACCTTCCTGCAAAACGTTGTGCGCATCCTGCAACCCTATGAAGTAATAAACCCTTATGCGGCACAGATCGAGCTACCGGAGGAAGCCCATAAGATACGGCGGTTGAATGACTTGTTCCAGAGCTTCGTAAAAATGATTACGATTCTTAACCAGTACCAGCGAAAAAAGGACGAGCGCAAACGATTAATTACAGAGATCGAGGATGTGGAAACGGCCATCCATATCTTGTTTGAAAGCATCATCTTGAAAGTGGATGAACTGGACGGCAGCCTGCGACAGTTCTATGAGCAGTTAAAAGGTTATTTGCAGAAACAGTATAATAAGAACTACCAGCAGGCCGAATTTAGCCTGCGCGAGATCAGGCAGGTTTTAAAGATCAGTAAAACGCAAGCGTTCCGGTATGCCGGTGATCTTCTGCGTCTGGAATATATACGGCAATGCGGTGGTTATGGTAACAAAGGGTATACTTATAAAATTGGTTATTGGGATAATTACCAGGTATTGCGTGAGAAAATAAAACTACGATTAGACGAGCAGGTAAAAGCCCTAAAATGCGGAACGCTACGGAACGCCCTTGGAACGCTGGAACCCGCATAAACACTACAAAAACGGCCTGGCGTTCCGCGTTCCGGAAAATTGTGCAAGCCCCTTTTTAAAAACCGTCATACTCCTACCTCTTATGGCCATGATCGTGCAGCAGTTTAAAAATTATTTATACCAGGTTGGTTATAGCGAGACGATACAAAACATGCTGCCGGCATTGGTGAGCGAGTTCCTGGAACAGCAGCAGATCACGGATGTCAGTTATGTGGAGCAGCAGCAAGTAAAAGCATTTTACGATTGGTTGCAGATACGGCCGTTAAAGAAACGCACGGGCGCCCTCAGTGAAATGATGATCCAGCATTATGTATACGCGCTCAAAACCTTTTTTGGCTGGCTGGAAGTAACCGGGCAGGCAGACTATAATCCGATCAGTGGTATGAAGTTCAAGCGGCCGGCACAAAACATGCGGCAACCGTTAAGCCACCAGCAAATCCAGGAATTATTTACAGCAGCCATCACCTTGAAGGAAACTGCCTTGCTGCACCTGTTTTATAGTTGTGGATTGCGCCGAAGTGAAGGGGAGGCACTCAATATACGGGATATACATTTTAGAGAGCAGTTGTTGTATGTACGGGAAGGCAAAGGAGCCAGGCGGCGGGTGATACCAATGACGGAGAGAGTTACAGCTGATCTGGAAAATTATTACCTGAATGAGAGATGCGGCCCCCTAAATCCCCCGGCGGGGGACTTTGGAAGCTGCGATATGGAGGCGTTTATACTGAACAGGGGAGGAACAAGAATGAGAGGCGAAGGATATATGAAACTGCTGAAACGGATTGCAGATAAAGCCGGCATCATGCAGGAAGTAACGTTGCACCACCTTCGCCACTCGATTGCCACGCACCTGCTGCAAAGTGGTATGAGTATCGAGTATGTGCGCGATTTTTTAGGACATCGCCAGTTAGAAAGCACACAGGTCTATGCAAAACCTGATGCAGAACAACTCAAGTTACTATGACCTTAGAACAATATCTGAAGCAACACTATACGGAAGATACAGCAAAGATTTACGGGTACGAGATCGGGAACTATACAGCCAACTACCCGCAGGCAGCACAGGCTGTTTATAAAGACGTAGTGAGCTATATCGGAACACTGCGAACCCGTTACAGCAAAGCCTCCACGCTAAACCGGATACTATGCAGCATTAAAGCCTACTATGATTTTTTATGTTATACGGGTCAGCGCAGTGACAACCCGGCACGCTCGATCAAACTGCGGGACCAGCGCAGCCGGGATATCCAGTTGCAGGATCTATTTACCACCGAAGAACTGGAAGCGTTACTGAACCGGCCGGAGCGATACAACAACCTGGCTTATAGAAACTCTGTACTGATGAGTTTACTGATTTACCAGGCATTGCAGCCCGGGGAGATCGAAGCGTTAAGGGTAAACGATATTAATCTGAGAACAGGAAGTATTTACATTAAAGCAACCACCAAAACTAATAAACGCGAGCTGCAGTTAAAACCTAATCAGATATTACTTTTTTATCAGTACATCCATGAAATAAGACCGAAGCTGTTGCAGGAAAAGCAATGCGATGCGTTATCGATCGGTTTACGAGGCAAGCCCATGAAGGCAGGAGATATAACCGATCACGTAGCGCGAAGTTATAAAGACCTTTATCCTGGAAGAGAAGTGAACGCTCAAACGATCCGACAAAGCGTTATTGCCAACCTGTTAAAACAGGGTCATGACCTGAGCCTCGTGCAGGGCTTTGCGGGGCATAAGTATCCATCTTCTACAGAGCGGTATAAACAAAATGAGATCGAGACGTTGAAAGCAGCCGTGCAAAAACATCATCCCATGAGGTAAAAGTCTGGTTAACCGTACCACTTGCCGAATGTTATCGAGCATTGCCCAAATTTAAGTGCACATGGGTAAGTTTTTTTAAAAGAAGTCCTATTGTAATGATGAACTGTAACACCGCCCTTCAACCTATTAACATAAACGAAACATCCGGCTTAACAAGTGGAAAGTGATGAGGATTAAGTTGTGATTTTTTTAATAGTTACGAAAGCGTAACCTGGAAGGCTTTTTTAAAACCAGATACCGGGCTATGAGGAAACCACCCAATGCCCAAATAGCATCGGCAAGCAGGTTAATAAAAATATCCTGAATGGCTTCCATAACCGCGAATATACAAATGATCTTATAAGAAGCATCTGCTTTACAAGCAGCAGGTTCAACTCCCGTTCCCTATCCCGGACAGGAGCTGTATCGAACACCCAAACCGGGCGACAGGGCTTCGATCAGCTTTTAGTAATCCTCCTTATCGTCTGCGGGAATGCTTATCATCTGCGGGTATAGTGGCGTGCAGTGGCTGCACCCACGCCACAAAAACCCACGCCAGGTAGCCAGCGCACAGAAACCCGCCCTACTGTACCTGTCAGGGTTTTTGCCGGCGCTTCGCAGCCCTGCACTCCAGCCGCTTCTCCGTCTGCCAGCCCACGCACAAAAGCCAGGCGATGGCAGCCGGGCGGCTTCCTCCACTCGGTGCGCCACCTGCTGTGCCCCCGCCGCCCTTCGCTAATGATTTTGCCCTCCGCTGCGCTACGGGCGAATAATAAGGCGCCAGGGGCCTTTGCTCCGCCTTCGTGGCGCCGGCCAACGCACAAGGCCCTGCGACGGCGCCCCTCCCGGCGTAGCCATCGGCGGGGGCATGGCGCAGCGGTGGCGCCGGTAACTCCGATCAACAGCAGATTATAGCCACGACCAGCAGGAACTCCGATCGGCAAAACGCAAATGAAAAAATAAGCGGTTGACGAATGCAGCAGAATAAACAGGCGACAGCCCGGCTGCATAAAAACTGCACCCGCAAAGATATTGCGGCGTGCCCACGCACAAGGGCCGCCAAAAGACTACGGCATAAAGCGACAGAATATGTTCTCAGCTTCAGTTCCTGCACGAGCTGCATCAAGTCAGTCAGCGACAGTAATCCACGCATTTATTCCGTTTCCTTTTGGCTTTGCGCGCACGCCGCAAATGCTGGTCGCTAAGCAGTTTTTGCGGCAGTTTATTTTTTATCACCAAAGTTTAGTTTATGAAAGTTTACATTGTTACAGAAAGCCCCTGCGCACTGGTAGGCAGTGAATCGTTAAAGATCATGAAGGTGCCGCCGCAGCTGGAAGCGGCGTTCCTGAAGGAATATGAATCACGCATAATCGTATCCGGTAGCAGTATCCAGGAGGTAATCACTAAGTTCAGCCTGCAGGTAAATGATCAGGTGTAATAAAGCCTTATAAATCCGGGGTAGCGCCCGGATTTTTTTCTACCTGCGAGGGAATATAAGTGGTATAGTAAAGCCATTTTAGCGAAGTGTAGAAATTTTTTGTGTCATTAATACAAGTATCTTTGAAGTCGCCGCGACGGACATAGTATAGAACAATAAAAAGGCATACTATGTCTATAAATTACCAACCTAATAAGCCACGCTTACGCTACCTGCGACAAAAAGATAAAGTAGAACTGGAAGGGGATCCATCAGACGTTAAATGGCCTATGTGGGTCGATCTTTTGTTATCCAGGCTGCCCTTGCTAATCGTTACGATCGTGCTTGCCTGCACAGTTCCAAAGGCAAGTTTTATACCTCTTGTTTTTAAATGGCTGCTCAGAAAGTTATCCTTGTTGACCCTGTTGTCGGTGATCCACCCTATCAAAATATTATTGTCCGGTTGAACTCTAATTTTTTTCTTTCAAATGAAAGCTCATTTGATTTCTATAATACAAAAAAATCTTTTTTTAAGATAATTTTTCACGCTTTCAGCGGGGCTTTTCAATTGAAAAAAAAATCTGTTCAGGCTGCAGCTACTTCGGTTCTCCCGTAATGT
>Ga0182741_1002799_pt1 | contig 19594 bp, 3 predicted proteins | sample eDN5th37CBELigOP_FD_128874 | JGI IMG/M metagenome (GOLD analysis project Ga0182741, IMG submission 128874) | Enriched Organic Plus compost microbial communities from Emeryville, California, USA - eDNA 5th pass 37_C BE-Lig OP (version 2) (version 2) ... | reverse complement strand
CCTACCACAGAACGTTAACTCACTGGACTATGGTACTACACTTGTAGTGACGCTTGTAGACATGCGTGTTGGATCTCTAAGACCAAAGTTTACATCATCAAAGGGGGCGAAACCAGGCGCCGAACCTGACGATCTCCAAAGGCCAATCTACCTGCTGAACGTGGGTGATAGTCGCGCAGCGATCTTTACTCGCCCCAGGTCAACGTCCTATACTTCCCAAACCTCGGCAAATTGGATTCGTGACTTAGATCTGTGGATTCCTGGTTTTGCGCAGTGGCTAAAGACTCCTCCTACACAAGCAACTGTTGGCCCGTATAAGCTTATGCACGTGACAACGCGACACGATCCTTGTACCATGCCAGATGAACTTGCTCGACTACGTCGATTGGGCCAGGTCGTGGCGGTCCGCTCTGGTGGTCTTCAGCCTATCATTCTGCCGCCACTGCAAGACAAGGCTTCTGATGCATTAACGATGTCCATGGAAAGCCCGCATTATGATTCAGACGAGAAGAAAGCTGTTACGAGCTCCCCACGAGCAAGGGAGTCTAGAAACGAACCGGATAGCGTATTAACTGTCGATCTGTTTGCGAACTCACCCAGACCAGTCCCCGTGGATCCTCCTCGTGTGTTAACGCTTGCATCGGATGTTCGAAGTATCATGAGTGATGTCGCAGACTTGGCTGGAACTGGTACTGCTGCTTCTACCGGTCGTCACCAAAAAGAAGCTGGAGCTTCCAGGCGCCGCAGGTCGGCGAGAAACCAAGTGGATGAAGATCCCTCTTTAGATTCCATTGCTCAGGCCAAATCGCTCCGACTGTTCCCAGCTGGTATGGAACTTGCGGAGGCACGTAAGGCACTACTCACTCTCAACATGTCAAGAGCGCTAGGGCATCGCGTACTGCGATGCTACGGCATACTCGCAGAGCCTGCTGAAGTTGAGACGATCATGGTATCCGTGCATGACGTCGTGAGCATTGTATCTGCATCTGATGGCCTATGGGACAAAGTAGATGTGAATGAAGTCGGCTCATTGCTCACCCGAGTTTACGACCGATGCAAACGAGACTCACTCGAGCAGCGACTTAGCGCCTCACTGGACGAAATTGAGACTCAACCAAGTTCGCATCATCCTCACCCTCACGAAGTGATGGTCTCACTGAATGAGTGTCAAAACGAAGGTGTAAGTGCGACTCTACCTAACCTATCGACCACACTCCCATCGCACGAGACAGACGTCAAGGATGCGGACTCCTCAATCATTTTGGATCAGTTGCTGCAACTACGGTCCCAAAATTCTGGTTGTCCACGGTCCCTTCTAAGTGCCCTTCTGCTTGCTGCACTGTCAGAAGGTCGATGGCGAGGCCTGGAAACATTCGCGGGCACTAGCTCTGCCTCAGAAGCGGGCGGTCTTCGAGGAGATAACACAAGCGTCTGTATTATTGACGTCCCCACAATTGCAGAGCTGGCGGAGGAGTAGGGTTGTGAACTCAAACAGAGTAGAAGGTCCACGGACCTCTATGCTCGCCACGCAGGTAGGCAGGAGGAAAAGTGCAGCTAATAACGGGCCTCCCTGTCGGAATACCATGTAGCGCCGGATCAACCAGACAAAGCGCAAGTACAAATTGGCCTCAGGCTCCTGGACGAATAAACTTCATCCACCCAGTTAGAGAAACTTGTTCACGACTTCACAGAATTGCAGCATCTCGATATCTTGTGTGGGGTTGAATATATAGTCCGGATAAGCTATGAACTTCTTCAACTTTGCCACGGAGAGTGGGAAGAACCGTATCATATCTCATCGGGGCACCTTTGATGACCCCAGCGAAACCAAAAATGCAAACCCCGCTTGGCGCAATATGATCCTCGAGCATCACTTCAACCACAGGGTGCAGGTGCTTGTGGCACCACCGACAATCGATGAAGACAGTGACACGACGGCCACCAGCGAAATGCGGCAAGCGATGCTTGGCCGGATCTCGAGAGAGATGAGAAAATGGGCCTCAGACTCCAAGGTGTATGTTTATGAAGGGCCGCTGAGCCCCTTTTTGAGCGTGGACACAATCAGAGAGTACATGTTGAATGGTGCATTCTATGCATTGTCCCACAGCACACAGCTGGATCACACCAACACCGTGGCCATCTACAACGGACGATTGCATCTGGTCGTAGACCGAGAGACCTATCTCCGAATCGGGCTACCGTCCAATGTCCAGGCCCTTGGACGGACGCGGAAGACCACTCATGGTCGGTCGCGTGCGCATGAGCAGCAAGACAGGTATGATATTGTTATTGACCTACGGAAACTTGTAAACGAACAGGAAAATGTCAAGAAACTCAACTCAGAAGGTAAATCCTTGCCCGGAAGCGCTGCCAGTGGCGGGGAGACTCCCAAGAAGCAAGTGAATGTGACTGAGAAACTCGCCAGGATTCAGTGGTGTCTAAGCCCAGAACGAATTGGCTCCGTTCGAATGGTCCTTGTGTCATTTGATGCTGACTACCAAGCTCAGTCATTGAATCCTGCGCTCTTCAAGGCAAGCGGCAGCAAGCTACTGCAACTGCCATCTCCTGTCTTAGTCGATACAAATCATGCCGGTCTTCGTACACCGACGTTGGCAAAGTTGAGGGAGGCATGCGAAACCGTAGCCGAGTATATGGCAAAGCGTGCGGCAGATTCAACAAAAGCACAACGCACTGGCGGCGTCGCACGGCAGAAATCAAGTGGACTCGCCAGCATTTATTTCTCCACGAAAGCGCAAAGATCTCGTTCAGGTCTGAATGCTGCTGGTGACGACGATGATGATGGTGATGAAGACGATGCGTTAAACTGTATTGCAACGGACGAGTATGCATGTGGTAACGAAAATGCTGGCAGCGATGAGGAGGATGAGGAAAACGAAGAGGAAATCTCCAATGACGAGGATATCAAATCCACAGCATCAGCTCAGCGAGAGGCACCTCTCCATGACGGATTCAAGCAAGATGCACTTGATGCCTTGAATTGGCTGGGGTTAGTTCATGCAGGGTTCACAGATGTACTTAAGGCACTTGACCAGGAATATGAGACACGCGTGGGCCGGGAGCTTGGAGAAATCATGCTTGTCGACCAGACTGTAGGTAGTAAGAAGAATAGTGGCTCCGACGATGCGAAGGAAGAGAAAGACCGTTTCTTGGCTTCGCTTCAGCAACTCAGCCTCGACCAGCCACAACATCAGTCCAAGCCAGCACTTGGGTTGAGCTCTTTCAAGATTGAGAAGGCTGGATTCATCGCTCCAGAGCAGATTATTCAGATTGTGGATATTGCACGAGAGGCTTTGCGGACGCGAGCCAGTTCAGGCCTCATTGCGTCCTGGATTTGCATCACTGCCTGGGGCTACCGCAACTGCCCTGCAGCCTGGAAGGATTACTTGCACGGGCGTGGAAGTAGTGTTGGTGGATGCGATGGAGCGAATAATCTTACAATTTTCATCTTTGCGGGAGGAGCATACGCAGTGTTTGCCACCGTGGATGGGACGTCTGATTACATGTGAAGTATAATAGAACATACTGGCATATCAGTGATAATGAACGTACAAGTCTAATCGAAATCTTTACTTTACAACTCGAGATGAGCTAAACTACTATGGTGTATACACAAGCACTAGTCCGATTCAAGGGTTAGGAGAGTTCGTAACATCTTGGAGCGCAGGCGCATCGTCCCCTTGTCAAGCCAGTGAAGCTGGTCCTGGTTAGGTAAGGTTCCCACATCCTGTTGCTGGCTCTGAGTTGGTAGCTGCTGAGGTGAAAGGGCCAATTGCTGGGACTGCGTTGATGAGATCCTAGCGGGTGTCGAAGGCACACTTCCACTTGGCTTGGCTGTCATGAGTGGGGTCTGAGGTGGATGTGGCTGCTGGTGCCTTTGCGAAATTGCTGCTCTAGTTTGGCTCGAATCCATGTCTACGCCTTGCGCGGGCTGGATGGGAGCTTCAATCTCCATTCTCGGAGCTTTAGGGTTAGTAGCATGAACAATGGTGAAAGTGAACTGGCTTAATAGATTGGAATGACTGTCAGGACGACACCTCACTGATGCTTTGCCAAACACGTGTTCAGCAATGCTACACCGGCAGGTATCGCTTGCCACAGAGGCATGAAGTGGCTGCTGAGTCAGCTTGGCTTCCAGTTCATTAACCTTCAACTGGAGCATGGCTGTTGAAAGTATCCTCTGGGCAATTCCGATCTCAAACAACGGGTAGGGTGTGGGCAAGTCACGATCACCTAACTTTTTCAGCGAGAGCCGAACAAAACTCGTGCATTTTTTCTTGATATCCTCAGTCACGCCCCACTGCTCCATTGGTAATAGCACTTCTTTGTAGGTAATCGTAAAATCATCAGATAGTGGTGTGGCTCCTTCTCGAGGAGCGAGCTGGCCCTGTAATTGGCTACCAGGTAAGATGGGACTCCTCATATCCAGCATTCCCAACGAGTTGCGACGGAGGGCTGTCTCCATTGGTGCAGACAATGCAGGGGACTCAACTGGAGACACTACTTCACTCGACACGTTCTCGTCTGAGAGCCCCTCAGACGATAAGAACTGAGAGAGTGAATTGTGGCGAACCACTCGTTGCCAAACTGGTACGAGAGTAAAGGCTGGCTCACGCTTGCCAAGATACTTGATCCGAAGGCCGTTGTCAATAGTCAGGGCAAATATTGGGATGGCTTTGTCATGAGGTAACGTGCAGCCGCTGTTTTCCACCCAGCGGTTGATCTCATCTGCGATTGAGGTCACGATCCTTTCGGTGAGCGAACCAAGCGACTGTGGAGAAGAGCAATCAAGCATCGCGTACTCGGCAAGGGCCATGAGTGCTCGCTCTTTCGCAGCAGTCGATGATTCGGTTAACCGCGCCGTAGGATGTTCGAGCTGCGGGAATTGCTTGGCCCGGCCAGGTAGCTTTGGGAAACGCAATCGCAAGGAAGTCTGATAGTGATCCGCAGCCTCATCATGGACACGCGACATGTCGAGACACGCCTTGCCCGCAACGAAGCGCTTGGAACCTCGCTCGCGAAGCTCGCGCTCGATTGCTTCTGCATGGTTCTTCTCTTGTTCAAACTTTCGAAGTGCTGCCAAGAGTGCTGTATCGGTAGCGAGCGCTACCGTCCCAATGGCTCCAGGGCGAGGGGCCGGAGCCTCGGTTATGGAAGCAAGTCGCTGTTTCGTGTCATTTGAACGATCTGATTCTTGCTCAACCCAAGGCTTCTGGGAGTCTGGATCCACCCTGCCTCCGGTATCCGATCGATCGCTTTCGGCGACAAGCGTCAATTTCCCAGCGCGGTACAGGTTTCTGGCTTGCTCGAGCCTACGTTTGTATATGATATCTCGCTCCTTCTCCAGAATTTGCTTAAGCTCCTTAGCCGTGGGCGGGCGGCCCAACGACTTCCTTGCACTCGCAGTTGAGCGCGGCGATGGTTGGAGCTCTGCTACAGGAGTCACTGCTCGTGAAAGCGGTGACTGGGCTCCTGATTGAGTGGAAGCTGGTGTGGGGGAATTCGGAACTATGGGTGGAATACCCTCCGCTTGTAAGCGTAGATTCGAGTGCAAGGCAGCCAAGTTAGCATCTGTTGTGGATACTTCCGCACGCACCATATCAAGCAAGGAGTCGAGATTCTCTCCTAGCCTGACTTTGATGTCTTCGAGTACGCTCGAAACACCCTGTTGCCCACTGTGATACAAAACGCTTGGTGAAGCACCTTCGCTTGCCATTGTATCGAATGGCAGCTCAGTGAGAATTTCCGTGGCAGTGAGCCTTCGCAGCGGTTTTGAAACGTCATGAAAATCGGATGTATAAGACTCGAGGTTGCTGTCGGACGCTCCGCTTGCATGCATTTCTCGACCCTCGCGTTGTGAGCCTTGCTCTCTGTCAAGTAAGACAAAATAACGTATTGCTGTGACCAATTCACCTTCCTCACCGTCGCCACCCTCGGCTTTGTTGTCGGGGAGAGCATTGCGTGTAGCAAACAACTCTCGGGCTTGCTCCGCCAGCTTGGCGCGGGTCGCCTGGAGATTAAACACTTGCACACTTTTACCCTGTTCAATATCGAAACATGGTGTTTTGCGAGAGATGCGAGATGCTGAGCCGCGGATCGTCTGTAAGGAAATGGTTGACGCTCTTCGAAGGGAACGCATGAAGTCATCCGGTTTGGGGGTCGAACGAGTAGGTTCGTGAACATTGCTTTTGCGCCGCGACGATTTCTGGGCATGGTGCTGTTGCAAAGCTATCCTCTCTCTAAGTTTGCGTTGAAGCTCCTGCTCTTGTTTCATCGTGATAGCATTCCTGTACTCTCTAATGCCCTCGATCGTTGTTGCCGAGCAAGGCTCGAGGATGGCCTCTAGAGTCTCTAGTGTTTCTGGTAATGATTGTAAGATGAGTCGAACATCGTACGGCAATGGTCTATATCGTCTCAAGCGAAGGAGAGGTAAGTTGCGATCCCGTACGGCTTTTAGGGTCTCTGATAAATCGCGATGATGGTCATGCTCCTCTTCAGCTGCATCCTCACATTCGTCATCGCTCTCGCTGTCGCTGCTACTTTCCGTGTAGCCTTCTGCATGGATGTCATCTTCCCAATCATTGCACTCAACGGAGGGGAAGACGAGATTCGGCAGCTTCTTCTGGCTTCCAGACAAATGGACCGATTCGACGTTTCGCTTGGCAATCACTAATCGATCTTGGAACTCCTTCACAGCAGAATTTAGACGAGCTAATGCAATTGCGCACGACCGCTTTGTACGGCTGATGATATCAATACCCAGTTGACTTCTTGAGAGGCACCACATCCAATAAACAATCGGTATCGCCTCGGAGAGCTGGTGTGCTCTCCGCGCCCTTAGCGCTTGGTGCAACTCTAGCTCGATATCGGAAAGCCTGCGGAGTGCTTTTGCGGATGTGAGATGGTCCTGAAGTTCATCCGCAACCTCTTGCGCTTTGAGTCGCAGACGACGCTCGCTCTGGGACTCTGAAAGCAGCACTCGAAGGTAAATAATCAGCACACCCAGTAGTGCAGCAATGATCCGCTTTCGATCGGCACTGTTTGTGGCCGATACGAATTGTGATGAGGGCGCAGAAAACTGTTGAGGTGGAGACGTATCCTCGCCATTGCATTGGCTCAAACTACCTGCGACCAGGTGCAGAGCGTATAGTGTTTCATATCGCATCTCAGACAGATCCCCAAGTACGGACGCCGCGGCAAGCAGAACCTTGATAGCCGTAATGCCCATCGTCAACGGCGCATTGACGGAATCGTGACCACCTGAAGATGAAGCAAGAAGGCTTTCCAACGCTAGACGCGCATAATGGCTCCTGTGGGGATAGTCCTGGCGGCACAGACTTTCATGAGGTAAGCCATGATAGTGAACGCATGCAAGTGCGACTCCGAGTCGTACTTCCGAAATAACCTGTTTAGCTTCGGCGACGAGAGAACGGTAAAACTCTGCAGACCAGACAGTTTGATTGTTGCTCCGTAAAGATTCAAGGTTATCCTCCCATGTTAGCAGCCTTTTCTGGACTCGAGTCAATGCGCGATTCAGCGCCTCCACGTCCCCCTTCAGATCAAGATGATGTAGTGGCTGCGAGATTGCTGGCTCAGAAATGGTCACCTCAGTAAAGAAAACACTGGAACCGTTTGGTGCACCATCCTCTGGCTGGCTAGAAGGGTTTAGGGGCATCACACTCTCCTGTGCGATTTGTAGACCATGGGCTTCTGAAATGTTCGCACGAGTTTCCATTGTGGCTCGAAGCCCTGGCTCGTGTTCAAGCACCTTGCGCAAAACGCGTGCCTCTTGAGCAAGCTGAGAATATAGCTCCCATTCTAGGTCCCAGCGGCGCTCCTCACTAGGGCCGGAGGTGGGTAGATTTCGATCAACAAACAGAACTGAGGCATTGTCAACTGGGTCAGATTCCTCATCAGCAGCAACCGGAAAGAGAGGAACATATGGAGAACGAGGCGGAACCCCCTTTCGTCGCTGATTCGAGGTGTCAGTCATAATCGGCTGAGACGCTGACGCTGCGGCCTGTGCGGATTGATCAAAAAGAGCTTTCCTATCGCTCAAGAACTTATTCCAGCAGTCCGACTCCAAGTCTACGATGCGTGATCGTGCGATAAGAAGCAGCTCGTGAAATCGATGTGTTTCCTCCTCTTCGTAGTCAATGCTACCCGAGACGGATGCTTTGTTACGATACGCCTCTACCTCTTGGACGAACCTGGAAGGATCAGCAAGCAGTTTGGAGATCTCTTGATCCATCATGGCTTCGGCAGTGCGCTGCCTACGTGGTCGAGTAGAGAGCAATGACTTGGCTGCTGTGTAGTCGTGGTGGCGATGCTGCTGCTGTAGCTGCTGTTCCGTAAGGGCGTCAGAGGCTTCTTGTGAGGCTACGGTGGGGACTGTTGCAGTCTCAGGCGCAAACTTCAGATGCATTGACGACTCGTCTGTCCCAGTTTTTTCCTGAGCAGGAGTTCGCCTAGCATGAGGAGAAATAATGGCTTGCTGCTGCGTGGGAATTTCGGGGATCTTCGAAGGTTCCTTGCTCCTTACCTTAATAACAGCTGGAATCGTTGTGACAGAGTGTCGCTTGACTTGATCAGGTGTCTGTTCTGGGGGGGTTATGGTCGCGAGCGAAGCCCGACGAGAAACAACGCTGCGTCTACGCGTAATGATTGGTTGACCGTCAGGGCCCATGGTTGTCTCCTCCAGAATCTCGAAATCGTCGGCGTATTCGGTCTCACCGCTAGGTGCATCTGATTCGAAGGCAGATTGTGAGTAGTGATATTCGGTTCCTGCAGGCATAGAGTCACGCCTTTCCAACTCTGGACTATCGTGCTTGTCCGGCATAGCGGAGGCTGTGGTTGGGACGAGTTGTTGTTGAGTAATTCTGCCGACCTGTCGTGTCGCGACCAGGGATTCCATGTACTGGCCGGTAAGCGGCTCTAGGATAGTCTCCGGCTGGACCACGGTCAGTGCCTTCGACGCTGCAATCATCGTATCAGCAGATGCAGGTGTTTCTCGCAACCCCTGAGGTTCATGAGTTTGTGTCAAATCTTGGCTGGCCACCGTTATGTCATTGGTACTCACTAAAGGTTTGGCCTCTCCATGAGACGACTGGAAAATCCCAGTACCTTTCGCTACTGTAATTGGGGATGTGCTCCTAAGCTCTCGCTCACTAAGGATCAATTTCTCCTGTTCGACTCCTGTGGAAGGGAGCATCGTTGGGCTATCCTCGTCAACTGATGAGAATGGATTCGTACAGATCTGGTTGGGGTCACACTCGGGCAGCTTTTCATCAACCTGCTCGGGTGCGTCAGCTGTCAAAGCAACGACTGCGGGCGGAGGTGGGTTGAGGCTATGTTTGTGGTGCACGGGCAGCACGATGGCTCGTCCGTACTCATCTGTGTTCAGAACCGTGGGTAGTTCGGGAACCTCGTTGCTGGAGCAGACTGCCGCACTGTTTGAATCATGTGATCGTGATGTAGCTGAGTTCGACCGCGACCTGGTTGCACTGACTAGAGGTCGATAGGATGGGCGGAGCGCACTATTCAGGTGTGCGCGGTGCACAACGGCCACTTCGTTCGGCACCTCATCGCTTGCAATACTTTCGTCGTCCTCACCTCCATCCTCCACGCGTACGACGAATTCGTCTTCTTCTTCATCTCCCTCTTCTTCTGGATAGTGCCTTGTTCTCTCTTGTGTCATGGCGCCTGCGGTCATATAACTCCCCACATCTGCTTCCTCGGCTTGTGGTTCTGGTCCTGCATCTTGTCCTACATCCTCAAACTCATCATGATACTCGCCGTATTCATCCTGTGTTTCCGAATTGTCATCCTCATCGGAATCCACGAGCATGCTGCCGTAAGCCTTACCTCGTGCCGTGCCCAGGCCGGAGACGGACCTCGCGGTAACCGCCCCCACACCATCCAAATCGCTGGGATTGCTCAAGCGACTCGTTTCGGGTTCTAGCGGGCTTGAATGGTAGTACTCCTGGCCCGTGAGGGAGGGTGAGGGTATGCTCTCATGCGCGCTCGGGTAGGTTGTTCTAAGCGACGGCCGTCTTCGAACCGAGTCTGTGGGTCGTTGGGGACGGCCATTCAATGCATTACCACGACTATTCAGCATCTGCTCATGGCCGGGCGGGGCTGAGACTGAGGTTGAGGCTGTAATCGATCGGATTGCTCCTTCTCCCCCTGCTCCTTCTCCTTTAGATCGGACGGGTCTCCCAACTCGACGGCGAGTATCGCTAGGCCGCGTTATCTGCGGACGGTTGGGAAGCATCGTTTGGGGCGGCTCCCTTGTAGCATCATCACCAGCATCAAGCTGAGGCGGAACGTCGTAGATAATCTGCTCCTCCTCATTGTCTGAATCGTACGCCAGGGTGGTTTGCCTTGTGACCGTGTGTCCCACCGCGCTGGGATTAGCGCTAGCGTGGGTGTGAGCGGCAATGCTGCTGTGTGCCGAGCGTGGGTGATACATGCGGTTGCTCCCGGCGCTGCTCGCGTGCTGGATGCTGCAGCTCACTCGTCTGACTTCCTAGAGAATGCAACGAGGTCGTAATATCTCGCCCACGACGTCACCGTGCTGCTGTATGCACGCACGCGCGTGTCCGCATACCCCTGGTTAAGCCAATTCCGCAATTTTAACCCGGTGTCGTGTGCACCTAGTGCATTCAATCCAATGCGTAGACAATGTACAATTCAAACGATCGCTCGTTTTTTAGCCGTATCAGGTTAAAACACGCACCATTTTGAATTTGAATCCTGCCCCCACCCCACACACAGAGACAGCTTTGAGCACAGGTCTAACTTTCGCATACGCACATCCGCACAGAGTGCACAATGTTTCAGTGCGAGCTCTACGTGATAACAAGTCTTCAGAGAGTGTGACGCACTACCACGCGAGATATGCTGGCTTGAATGGGCTCCGGGTGCAGACCCTCCTGAGACCAGTGGATGGGGTCTTGAGTGAATCCATCCACCCTCAACCGGACCATTTTCTCGCTATGCATCCAGTAATCCTGGGATATGGAATACGGAGACGAGTTGCTGTTTTGTGAAAACAAGTCGTGTAGTATTGTGAAGCACAGTAGGACACGTCGATACTGCCCCCTCGCACTCGCCCGTGGGCGCCTACCCCACGCGAAAATCGCTCACGGAGGTTCCCCTCAGGAAGTTTTCTCAGCGAAGGCGCTCTACCGGTGCGCGCGGGCAGGGAGTTACAGCTGCGCTCACACCCGCATGGCGCCCGACGCATGTAGCTTGATGAGTGAAATCGAACGTGCCCTGTGATTGACCTCCACACGGACCACGCCCCGCTCACGCCCTTCGCTGGCAACATCCTCTCGACCGAACTCTAGCTCTTCCGAAGACAACAAGATGCGCCCGTTGACGGATGAGGAGACCAAGATGGTCTTTGAGAAACTTGCGAAATAGTACGTAGATATGAGTTTGATGCTTAGGTTGAGATGCTTTTCTGAGACCCGTCGGACTGGCCTGTCAAGCGCAATATTTGGGATGGCTCGACCATGGTCTTTACCCCAAAGAGCTGCGCCTCTGTCGACGCTGAGATGAAACTCGTGCCCCAAGATGTGCCAACCGAGCATCAATTGTGATTAACTTACCACCGTGTTGTCATTCTCTTTGCTCTGACTCCCATTTACCAACAGCATCGGACGAAACCTGGCTCTCCTGATTGATCGTACCGATGGCAAGTACTGCTTCCGACTACAGAAGAACCGTGTCTACTACATGAGCGAGGACTTGATGCGTCTTGCAACCTGTATCCCTCGCGAGAACCTCGTCTGCCCCGGAACCTGCTTCGGTAAGTTTACCCACAGCGGCAAGTTCCGACTGCACATCACTGCCCTCGACTACATCGCACAATTCGCTACCTACAAGATGTGGATCAAGCCAAGCGGTGAGATGAGCTACCTGTACGGTAACAACGTCCTCAAGGCACACCTTGGACGCGTGACGGAGAACATGCCTAAGCACCAGGGTGTGGTGTTCTACACCATGTCCGACATCCCTGTCGGTTTCGGAGTGAGCGGTTTGACTACACAAGAATGCCGAAAGGCCGAGTCCACGGCCACGGTCGGTTACCGACAAGCTGATATCGGTGAGTACCTGCGATCAGAAGAGACCCTCACGTAATCATCACGCTGACCAATTTTCGTTAGTGAGCAACTGACTCAAGCCTCCTTGCTCGATTCATTAACCAGCGCATGTGGGCCACCATGTTTGATGGAGCGTAAGAGAGGCACCGCTGAATTGAGTCGTGTAAATTACATTATGTACTGTTGAATCTGACTCAAACGCGCACACACGCATTCGAATAAAGTTGTTGTACAAAGTGTTACAATGATCGTTTTGTGTATTGGATCTGTTACATATGTTACATTAGTGGTCCGGTCTACGTGTGCAGAATACTACTTTTAACAAGATTCACTAACACTAAACTACTTAACATGTACAATGTGTCTAGACGAAACCTGCAAACAGTCTACGTGTTTCTAAAACAGAATGTGACGTGACGCTGATCACCCTCACCTCACGCTTCGTGGCGGGTGTCCTGAACTACATTAGTAATACTGCAGCTCATGATGGAAAACGGAACTCGGGGCTCACTCTTCATCTCCATCATCGGAGCTCATACCCATGCCCGGTGAAGCAGGGTTCGTCTGTCGTAGCATAAGACTTTGAATAAGTGCCTCGTCTTCAGCATCACTGTCTGTGACTGCTGAGACCTGGTACTGGACGTTGGGGGGTGGCATCGAGGGCGGATTAAATTGCGCTGCGGCTGCGTATGAAGACTGAGCAGAACCATATTGGGAGTCAGTCGGTGGATGGGAAGGCGAACGCGGGTCCGAGGCAGCTGTAGGATGGGGCTCTTCAGTCGCTGCAATGCTACTTGGAGTCGAGGTGGCTCGCTCAGTCACTGAGTTTGCGACGGCGACGGCCAGGCCAACCCTATTGATCTGAGACACCAAGCTGGTTAGGCTCATTGGCTTTCTTGGCAAAGAAGGGGGTGGATTACCCTGTGAGCGAGTCTCTTGTGTTTTGGATTCGAAGGGGGCAGCGGGCACAGGCGGCAAAGGCATGGCTGGTGGTGGCGGCAAAGTGCGGTGTCGACTAGGTGTTTCTCCTGCGGATGGTGGTTCTGGAGATTGATGAATGTGATCACGCGGAACCGCAACAACATTCAGGCGCGGAACACTCTCCGCTGCAGAATTGGCATCCTTAGCTTGAGACTGTGGCTGGGACTGCGTTGGAACCTGTGTTCGCTGCTGCACTACCTGTGTGTGGGCTTGTGGCTGAGACTGTGCGGGAGACTGAGCCTGAGGTTTGCCTCCAGCACGTCTCGGCTGAGTCTTCTTTTGCTCCTGTTCAATTTGTGCCTTCACTCGCAGGTAAGCTGCATGAGCTGGGTCGTTCGGACCAAGACCCTGAATTTGGTTGATCTTGGTATCTGTAATGCTGAGAATCGCACTTGCAAACGTTGACCAAGCCATGCCACACTCGCCATGGAAGCCCAACTCGGGTGCAAGATTTGTATCCATGTAGTTGAGCTGTGAATGTGGCATAGTCAACTCGCTCTGGCAGATAACATACACGAAGATGGGGAAGAAATCATCACCACCAATATAATCATCTCGCTCTTGCCATGGCTCCATGGCAAACTCTTGCTCACCCATGGTAAGTCCAGGTAACAACGGAAGTGACTTGTTTCGTCGATAGTATCCGAGCAGCTGGCGGGATCTTCGGTAGTAGTGGGCTTCCCTGCGAATCACTCGATTCGCCACAGTGATCATATGCAGGAGATCGTCGGGATACCACTCCTTATCGAGCTTGCGCAGGAAACTAATGGAATAAAAATAGGGAGTCCCTGGCTCTAGACTTAACATGGGATCGTGTGGGATTAACTCCGCTCTTTCCTCTGCAGTTAAGGGCTGAAACATTCGGTTGATACCCGCTTGATCCAGGGTAAGTTCTCGCATCCAGGAAACCTGTCGCTGGAACGTGATGTCCAGCTGGAATACATCCCGGCGCTGTTGATACATTGCCGTCGCAAACGGTACAACTCGCGGGTACAGTAAGCGGCTTACAAGAATTCGTAAGGGGGCCTCAAGAAGGTTGGGCAACTTCAGACGTGACATGGTATCCTTGATAAATGCTGGAATAAATGACCTAAGGCTCTCCAGCGTGCGCGCCGGATCTTCAAGTTCGAGCTGAATCCACGAGGACTCGATCCACCCCAAGAGGGATGTATTCTCTTGGAATTCTGGGTCATACATTACACTCCTAAACGCATCCAAGATGATGTTGTGCGGATCCCAGAAGTGATTAAGATCCGAAGGTAACACCGCATGGAATAGAGAACCTAAGTTTGAGCCCGCCATCAGACTCGTAAACAGTTCATCCGCTTTGGCCTGTGTGATATAACAATTCTTGGATCCAATAGTTCCAGGCCGTGAAGCGGTAGACACATCTTGTCCGTCCAGAAGGGACTTGGCTGAAGCCGTAGTCGAAGCAAGAGCGGATGCAGAGCTACTACTGGATGAGGACGTAAATGGCAGGACTTCCTTCAGGGCTGAATTGGAAGGTAGCACATATCTCGAGCTGACTGAAACCCCGCGGCCTCGGCCTGCAAACGATCCACCGTTACGATTACCAACGGAGCCAGCGCGTCCGCGCTTGACCATGTTCGAATTCGACATTGGATCATCAGCCACGATCGGTTGGTTTTGTTCACGAATCAGAAGCATTGCCGCCTCGAGTATTTTTCGAACGCGATTGGTGTGCTGCTGTGGAGTGACTACCTCCACGCCAGGAGGTCGAGCAAAGTGCTCTAGCACAGCCTGAGCAAGGTCAGCTGATTTTCGGGATGTAACAGCCTTGGCTGATTCTAATCGACGGTGATAGCTCATAGCAGAGCCCTCTCCATGATCATCAGTATGAATCTCGGCGATAAGCCAATCGGCGGAGGGCTTGAGTGGCGGTCGAGGAAGTGACTCTAGCACCGTTGCCAAGGCCTCAAGTCGTTGGGAGAATAATAAGCCCTTGCGCTTTGGGGTACCTCCACTGGAGCTGCTTCCTGGACCCGGAGTCGCACCTTGGTGCGGTGATGCAGGGGCCCCCGCTTGTTCGTAGAACTGGTTAATCACACCCATGCGACGCTCGAGTTCCTGAATTAACTGTTCCGCGTAGAGCAGCTCCAACCCTATTACTTTGTGGCGCGCAGAGAACATTGCACCACTCTTCTCGGCGACCTCATCTGCACCGAAACTCAGCCAATAACGCTCTTCCGATTTGCGCGCCATGATAATTCGAGGCCCATGCCTGAGCAAAGTCTTGCGTCCCAATTCCAGGCGCTCTATCTGAGCTTTGATGAGCGACAAATATTGCGACATGCGCTCCTCAGCTGCAACCGCAGCGTCCGCGTCATTATTGCATGCTTGCATAAAGAGGGCATGATCCCACATTCGTGGTGATTGCATGCTGGGTTTGGCCGGAGATCCCGTGTCGGGATTTGTGGTCTCGGATGAGGGCTTCGGCGTCTTGATCCCAGCCTGAACAAGAGCGTTGGCTAGAATAGCAGCTGGTGAGCTGGTGACTCCAAGCGATGGAGTTGAGGTCACCTTCGATCCGCCTGATGCAGGTGTGGATTCTAAATTCCTCATTGTAGTTGTGCGGAAAAGCGCAGGAAGAAGCGGTGGCTGGGAAGTCGATTCGACGGGTGGTGTGTCCTGCTTAGTGGTGGCCGTCGCGAGCGTCGTCGCAGCCGAAGCAGGTGGCGACGCCATTGAAGTGAAGGCCGCGGTTGCTGTCGCTTGTGTTATGGACGAAGGAGAGGCATTCGTACTCAGTGTTGAGGGAGCCGCGGGGGCATCGGAACCAGTATTTTGTTGCACGCCAGTCGGAGGCTCAGGCACACCTCCGGGTTCTGCAATCGAGGACTCCGAACTCAAGACCTGGGAGGGTCGTCGTTTGAGCGATGCCATCGTGGCGCTTGTGACAGCTGCCGCTGAAGTTGCGACGGCTACAGCGTCAGCAGCACGGACTGCAGCAAGGCGAGCCTCATGTGCCCTCATCTCCTCTTCCTCACGTTTCTTTTCAATGAGCACGGACAATGCAGAAGGATGCCGAGTTGGTTTGGTTCGACCTGAGACTGCTTCTCCTCCTGATACGACTGGTTGGGCGGGTGAAGACGATGTGGAGGCAAAAGGTTGGCTCTCAAATTCAGTCATTTGCTGTAACGTTGGGTGCTGCCCTAGGGGATTGGTACGCACTTCTGACGAAACTGGCGGTTGCGGGAGTGGAAGACTTGGGACAGAGATCTGTACCATGGGGGCTGCTAGTGCCCGCGATTGCACGTCTTGAGGCAAGCTAGTACTACCAAGTTGTGTGAAAGCTGGGCGGGGCTGGCTCATGGAAGGGAGAGCCATGTTTGGCGGTAGGACCTTACCCAGGTCCTGAGAAGAGTCATCCAACCGCGCAGCGTCGTGATCGTGTCCTCGTGGGTTTCTAAATCCATGGTCTGACACGGCTCGTCGACGGCCCTCAACCTCAATCAATGTTTCATCTGTCACACAGACCAGTGGAGCGAAGTCGGCTGGGGAGGGCTTCTGACGCTGTAGTGGTACCGCCGGTCGCGTCAACGATGCCAGATCCTCAATCGGGTTTCCTTCAGGAACCGTCTCCATGTAAGATTGGGTCATGAATGCTTGATACTGGAGGCCTTGCTCTTCTGGCTGCTGCTGTGGAGCCTGAGTACCAGCTGGCATCCCTCGGATGGGGCTCGGGGGGACAAAACGGGAGGCGCTTCGGATGTGGTTATCTAAGCTGGGGTCATGGATTCCCATCGTGGCGCGGATCGCCTGGCCGATCTGGCCCAAGCTTGTGGTTCCCGATGCGACAGAGGAGGCTAACGGGCCACTTGATGAGACCGACGAAGTGAGAGATCCGACGGGCTCGATCTGTTGCAGCTGATACTTGAAAGCTGGTGCAATGAGCACACGTGGTTCAGCACTCATCGGGGCCTGTTGTTCATCTGCAGGCGCCTTCGACGCTGGCTCTGAGTTTTGCACTGCAGTGCCATTGGAGACGGCCGCTTGCGAAAAATTAGCTTCAATACCGGTGGCAGGGTGGCTACCTGCTGCTGCTGGTGACGTAGACTTCATTCGAGAGCCTGAGCTCGTGGCTCCTGGAACAACAGGAAGCGCCATACTCTGGATCGGGAGAGGGGCAATCGACAAATGGAGGTGACGGGATGTCATCGGAATAGAGGAGGTTTTCTCCTGGCCATCGTTCTGTTGGTCCAGAGCGCATGTATATGGCTGTGACGCGAGGGTGATAGTCTCTGACTTGCTGTTTACAAGTCCCGTCTTCGCATGCGGAGAATGCTTATCCTCTGGCTCAGGGGCGCGTACGAGTTGACTTCGGTTCCGAACCAGGCTGAAATGCATGGGAGGAATGCTAACCGAGTCCGTTGGCGACGTCACGTTGAATGAGGTATCCGGTGTCGCGGATCGGTTGCCCGTCGATTCGGACCCATCTGAATCAGCTCTTGCTTGAAGTGCGGTCAGGAGATGAGGATTTGCACGTACCTGAGCTTGAATCGCACGGATGAGCTGCGCCGAGCTTCCAACGTGTGCCGGGCTTGCCGTTGCTTTCTGATGTGCACCTGGATCCAGGGGTCGCAGCGGCTTGGACAGTCCCGCCATTGCAGCGGGGGGTTCGACGGGACTAATAGTTGGCTCTTCGAACCGGGGCTGAGCAGACGGTCGCACGATAGAATATCCCGCCTCTTCGAGTCGTTGCATGATGCTCCCGCTTGTCGTGGCAAGCGAACCAGGTGAAATTGATGGGTTGGTGACGTCCACTGCTTCTGACTCGGCAGGCGACGCACTAGCAGCAGCTGTGAGTCGGGAAAGAACATGGGCACTCGGGATAGGTGCCGGTTGTACAAGCTCGTGGGAATCACCAGTAGGGGTCGGAACGGGAGGTAACGTTGGAAATGCACTCAAAAAACGGGCTGGTCGTGGTGAATTCTCCCTTGGACCACGGCTGGAAAGCGCGCCAGCGGCTGGAACATCGGACTGGGTCATGGAAAAGGCATTAGGGGAGGCCCGGAGGAATCTACCTCGTTCGATGCCACTACCAGCTGGTTGAAGAGAGAGGGATCGAGTGTCTAGGGTACCTTTGCTGTCCTCCTGCGCGGTCTCGCTTGAATCCTGTCGGAGAAAATTCTCGTGGGTGCGATGCTCAATGGGTGAACTACCGCTTGAGGCTACATAGTGGTGCGGGGCTGACGAAGTATCACTCGCGCTCTGAGGATGGTGAGGGCTGGCCTCTATTGAATCGTCATCAGCCATGCCCACGCCAGGACGACCCAGGTGCATACTCGTCACAACTCCGGCTGCCAGTCTAGGGTTTGGCACTGTGTTTGTCATGAGGGTTGACTCATTTGGAACAACCACCAATCCAGTCGCACCAAAAGCCTCAACGCGAGGATGTTGTAGCTGCTGATGAAACTTTGGCGCTGACTCAGGCTCCTCTGGAACTTGGCTCCGAGCTCTACTGCCGAGAACAGGATGCCCATCGTCATTCGCCGACGCGTCTGAAGATAAATAGCTCGGCTCTTCGCCTCCACTCTGGGTCTTGATGTAGGAAGCATCGGTTTGCACTCCGCCCGAGGCTGTCGCGGAGGAGATTTTGAAATCTGGGGAGCTGAAATCAGTACGATCCGATCCGGATCTCGAGATCCGTCGATGCGAACTCAATCCTGTGCCGCCTGATGCTGCTGCTGCGGTACCCCCCGAACGCGAGCTCATACCCGCCCCTGAGCCGAAGCCAGAACCCACATGAGAGTGCGAATGAGAATGGGATTGAGAATGAGGATGAGATTCGGGTCCAGATGATGATGACGGAGCGACGCCTCCTTCAGACTCCACGATGGTGGTAAAGGGTCGTGTGGCGTACTGAGACATACTCGCATCCTGTGAACCAATCTGAGTAGAATAACAGGGGGGCGCTAATGCCCCAGCCGGTCCTGATGAATTCTCGCCTGGATTAACAGAAATAAAACTAGTGTGTGACTGCGCGGGAATCTCAACAGGAACATCCGGCAGACGACGAGGATGCTCACTTATCATGTTAGGATTGTGTCCACGTAAATTAGCTCCGGGGATGCTGCTGTTCATCTCAGGGTCGCCCGAGCGCGTCCGTGACAGCTCAAGGCCCGGGGATGGGGTCGGTGTAAAATTGATCGAATCGCGATAACTTGCCGAGACTTCGCTGCTGATGCCAAGGCTGCTTTCGGTTTCCGTTTCCGAGTCATCGGCTTGTCTGTCAGCATCGGCATCCATGACAAGCATGGCATTGGCCATGGAAATCTGGGTAAAGGGCTGCCGCCTTCGTTGCTGGTTGAGGAACTGGCTCTGGTGACCATGCAAATGAGCATGCCCTGCTCTTGGGACCGCTAAGTACTGCGTGTGGGGCTGTTGCTGCGGAGCCCGCTGGTGTTGCTGCGAGGGATACTGCTGCGTTGCAACGGTCTCAGGATATGCCTGCTGTTGCGGTT
>Ga0182741_1002798_pt1 | contig 19596 bp, 16 predicted proteins | sample eDN5th37CBELigOP_FD_128874 | JGI IMG/M metagenome (GOLD analysis project Ga0182741, IMG submission 128874) | Enriched Organic Plus compost microbial communities from Emeryville, California, USA - eDNA 5th pass 37_C BE-Lig OP (version 2) (version 2) ... | reverse complement strand
CGATGTCGGCGATCTCGGCGAGCAGCCGCAACTCGATCTGCGAATAGTCGGCGGAGACGAGCTGGAAGCCTTTCTCGGCAACGAACGCACGGCGGATCTTGCGGCCTTCCTCGGTGCGGATCGGGATGTTCTGCAGGTTCGGGTCGGACGACGACAGTCGCCCGGTCGGCGTCGCCGCCAAGGCATAAGACGTGTGCACGCGCCCGGTCGCGGGATCGATGTGGTTCGGCAGCGCGTCCGTGTAGGTCGAGCGCAGCTTCGAGAGCTGCCGCCATTCGAGAATCTTCTGCGGCAGCACGTGGCCTTCCTCGGCGAGATCCTCGAGCACGTTCGCCCGCGTCGACCAGGCGCCGGTGGACGTCTTGGTGCCGCCGGGCAGGCCCATCTTGCCGAACAGGATGTCGCCGAGTTGCTTGGCGCTGCCGGGGTTGAACGCCTCGCCTGCGATCTCGCGGATCTCGTCCTCCAGCCGCGCGATGCCCTGCGCGAATTCGCCCGAAAGCCGCGCCAGCATCGCCCGGTCGATCGAGATGCCGCGCCGCTCCATGCGCGCGAGCACCTCCACCATCGGCCGTTCCAGCGTCTCGTACACCGTGTCCATGCGCTCGGCGACGAGCCGCGGCTTGAGCACGCGCCACAGCCGCAGCGTCACGTCGGCGTCTTCGGCCGCGTATTCGGTCGCCTTGTCGATCGCGACCCGGTCGAAGCCGATGTGCAGCTTGCCTTTGCCGGCGACGTCCTCATACGCGATGCAGGTATGGCTGAGATGCTCGAGCGCGAGCCGGTCCATGCCGTGCCCGCCCTTGCCGGCGTCGAGCGCGTAGGAAATGAGCATCGTGTCGTCGTAGGGCGCAAGCTCGATCCCGTAGCGGGAGAGCAGCAGCGCGTCGAACTTCAGGTTCTGCCCGATCTTCAGGACGCTGCGGTCCTCGAGCACGGGCTTGAGGCGGGCGAGCACGTCGCGGATCGGCAACTGCCCCGGCAGCGCCCCTTCGCTGAACAGGCCGTCTCCCGCGCCCCGGTGACCGATCGGGATGTAGCAGGCTTCGTTGGGAGCGAGCGCGAGCGATACGCCCACAAGCTCCGCCTGCATGGGATCGAGTGAGTTCGTCTCTGTGTCGACGGCGACGAAACCTGCGTCCTTCGCTTTCGCCATCCAGGCGTCGAGGCGCTGGAGATCGGCGATCGTCTCATAGCGGGAGCGATCGCACGGCGTTGCCCTGGCTTCTTTCGCGCGCGCGGCGGCGAGCGCCTGCGGCGTCATTTCACCCGGAGGATGCGCCCTCTTTTCTTCGCGGGGGGACGCCCCGCGCGCCTTCGGAGTCTTGCCCGCTTCGGCCGGTTCTTCACCGGCGACCACGGCGGCGACGCCCGCGCCGCCCGGGGCGAGCTGTGCGTCGGGCATGACTTCCTCGGCGTTGAGCCCGTGCGCCTCGGCGACCCGCTTGGTCAGCGAGTTGAACTCCATCGCCTTGAGGAAGGCGACGAGCTGCTTCGGCTCGATCGTGTGGTCGACCTTGAAGTCATCGATCTTGAGCTCGACCGGCGACTTGTCGTCGAGGAGCACAAGGCGTTTCGAGATGCGCGCCTGCTCGGCGAACTCGATCAGCGACTGTCGCCGCTTTTCCTGCTTGATCTCGGTCGCGCGCGCGAGCAGCGTTTCAAGATCGCCGTACTCGTTGATGAGCTGCGCCGCGGTCTTGATGCCGATGCCGGGCACGCCCGGCACGTTGTCGGTGCTGTCGCCCGCGAGCGACTGCACCTCGGCGACCTTCTCGGGCGGCACGCCGAATTTCTCCTCGACCTCCTTCGGGCCGACCCAGCGCTCGCGTCCCGGCATCGGGTCGTACATCCGGATGCCCGGCTTGATGAGCTGCATCAGGTCCTTGTCGCCGGCGACGATTGTCACGTCCGCGCCCTGGCTCAATGCCTCGCGGGCATAGGTGGCGATCAGGTCGTCGGCCTCGTAACCCGCAAGCTCGATCGGCGTGAGGCCGAACGCCTTCACCGCCTCGCGCATCAGCGGGAACTGCGGCACGAGATCGTCCGGCGGATCGTCGCGGTTCGCCTTGTAGTCGGGATAAATCTCGTTGCGGTAGCCTTCCTCCGAGGCGTCGAACACGACCGCGATGTGGGTCGGCTTCACGCCGTCGATGCCCTCGCGCATCAGCTTCCACAGCATGTTGCAGAAGGTCATGACCGCACCGACCGGCAGGCCGTCGGAGCGGGTGAAGGCGCGGCCGCGCGACTGCGCGGCTTTGAACATCGCGAAATAGGCGCGGAAAATGTAGGAGGAGCCGTCCACCAGGAACACGTGGCCGTTGCCCTTGCCGGCCTTGACGGACGCAGCGGGTTTGGCCGGAACCGCGGGTTTCGGCGCCTTGGCGGGAAGCGGCGGCTTCGAGACTTTCGCGGGCACGGCGGCCTTGGCGGCAGCCGCGCGTTTGGCGGGCTTTGCGGTCTTGGACTTCGGGGGCATGGCGGCACGATGCCCCAAGCCCGCCGCCGGATACAAGTGCAGATTCTTCCCGTGCACCTCATCCTTCGAGACGCCCTCCAGCCTCATCCTGAGGAGCCTCGCGCAGCGAAGGCGTCTGGAAGGATGAGGCTGAAGGGCTCCTCAGGATGAGGTGTTGACTTATTCCGCCGGCTGCAGTGTGGGCCGGCGTGGGCGGTCGATATAGAAGAAGGCCGGCCGCTTGAACAGGAAGTCGAAGCGCGTGCCGCTGACGAGCCAGTGCAGCAGGAGCGGCGCGATCACGCCCGCCGCGGTGACGATCAGCGCGATGCTGCCAATATCGGTCACGATCCCCGTCTTCAGGAGCACGGCGCGCGTCGCCGCCATCGGCAGGAAGAAGGCAAGATAGACCACGATGGAATGTTCGCCCGCGTGCCGCAGGAGATCGGCGACGTTCGCCCGCGCGAGCAGGGCAGCGACCGCGATCACCGCGCTCGCGCCGGCAAAGCCGAGGACGAGCGAGACGCCCGGCAGGGTCGCATAGCCGGCAGCGACGAGGAGGCCGTTGATGCCTGCCCAGCCGGCGAGCGCGGCGATCGAAGCGAGCGGCCGCGCCTGCACGCCACGCGCGAGCGTAAAGACGTGCGACGCGACCCAATAGCCCGCGAAGAAATAGACGAAGCGCGCTGCGAACTCGTCGATCATAATCCAGCCCGTCTCGATCGGCAGCGATTCGAGCACCGCGCCGATGAGGAAGATGACGGCGGGCGGCACGCGCCGCGTGAGTTTCGTCACCACGAAGAACACGGGCAGGAGATAGATGAACCAGAGCGTGCCGAACGGCTCGATGTAGGAGAAGAGATAGAGCTTGAGCACGCCGGCGGCGCCAAGCTCGCCGGCGAGGCCGGGCGCCTTGAAGGCGAACTGGATCGTCACCCACAGCGCATAGAAATAGAGGAAGTGCACCACCTTGCGGTCGAGATAGCGGGTCCAGTCGCGGTCGATCACGCGCGCGAGGAAGAGGCCGGAGATCAGAAAGAAATCCGGCATGCGGAAGGGCTTCGCGAACTCGACCGCATAATGCATCCAGCCCTCGGCGCCCGCCGCCGCCTCGACGCCGAGCGTCGAGTGCATCATCACCACCATGACGATGCAGATGCCCTTGGCGTAGTCGACCCAGTCGACCCGGCCGGTATGCCCTGCGTTGCTCATGCCGCTTCCAATAGTCGCCCGTCCCGTTTCGGGACGGTTTGCGTCCGCCTGTGGTCTTGGTCGCAAGGCCCGTGCCGCCTTTGACCCCCATGAATCCGGCCGCTATTGCCGCAGGCGGACGAACAAACCTTTAAGTCAGGGACGATGACTGATCCGTTTCGCGACAGCCTGCCGGTCGACGAAGCGCTCCCCGGCCTGCGCCGGGCGCTGGCTAGGGGCCGCGCCGCCGTGCTCGTCGCCCCGCCGGGCGCGGGCAAGACGACGCGGGTGCCGCTTGCGCTGATCGACGAGCCGTGGGTCGGTGGCCGGCGTATCCTCGTGCTTGAGCCACGGCGGCTCGCCGCCCGCGCCGCCGCCGCCCGCATGGCTTCGACGCTGGGAGAGCAGGTCGGGCAGACTGTCGGCGTCCGCGTCCGCTTCGGCTCCAAGGTCTCGCGCAAGACGCGGATCGAGGTGGTGACTGAAGGCGTGTTCACGCGTCTGATCCTCGACGACCCGGAGCTCAAGGGTGTTGCGGCCGTCCTGTTCGACGAGTTTCATGAGCGCTCGCTCGATGCCGATCTCGGCCTCGCGCTCGCGCTCGATGCGCAGCGTGGCCTGCGCGAGGATTTGCGGCTCGTTGCCATGTCCGCAACCATCGACGGTGCGCGCGTTGCGGGCTTGCTCGGCGATGCGCCGGTGATCGAATCCAAGGGCCGCGCCTATGACGTCGAGACGCGCTATCTCGGCCGCGTGCAGCGCGAGCCGGTCGAGCGGCAGATGGCGAGCGCGATCGAGCGAGCGCTGGCGAGCGAGCGCGGCTCGATCCTCGCCTTCCTGCCGGGCGCCGGGGAAATCCGCCGCACCGCCGATCGCTTGCTCGAATCCGTGCGCGATCCCTTGATCGACATCGTGCAGCTCTATGGCGCGCTCGATGCCGAGACGCAGGACCGCGCCATTGCGCCATCGCCGGTGTGCCGCCGCAAGGTCGTGCTCGCGACATCAATCGCAGAAACCTCGCTCACGATCGAAGGCGTGCGGATCGTCGTCGACTCCGGTCTTGCCCGCGTGCCGCGCTACGAGCCGGCGGTCGGCCTGACGCGGCTCGAAACCGTGCGCGTCTCTCGCGCCTCCGCCGACCAGCGCCGCGGCCGCGCCGGCCGCACCGAGCCCGGCGTCTGCTACCGGCTCTGGGACGAGGCCGAGTCCATGAGTCTCGCGCCGTTCACGGCGCCCGAAATCCTGGCATCCGATCTGTCGGGTTTGGTGCTCGATCTAGCGGTCTGGGGCGTGCGCGATCCGAATACGCTCGCCTGGCTCGATCCGCCGCCGCAAGCAGCACTTGCCGAAGCGCGCGCGCTGCTCGTCGAGCTGGACGCGATCGATGCCGAAGGCCGCATCACGGAGAAGGGAAAACGACTCGCACGGCTGCCGCTGCCGCCGCGGCTCGCCGCCATGATCGTCGCCGCCGCCGAGGAAGGTGAAGCGCTGCTCGCCGCCGAGATCGCCGCCGTGGTTTCCGAGCGCAACCTCGGCGACGACGACATCGACCTCGGGCATCGTGTGGAGAATTTCCGTCGCGACCGCTCTCGCCGCGCCGCCGAGGCGCGACGCATGGCGAGCAACTGGGCTGAATTGGCGGCGGATTCTGCGAACCCACCCCCTCTCCCGGAAGGATCCGCTCGCTCCCGCTCGCGGACCCTTCCCACCCTCTCCCCCTCCCAGAGGGAGGGGGAGAGGGAAGAGGGACGGCGCGCGCAAGCGCGACGTCCCGAGGGAGAGGGGGCGGGCGCTCCGCAGGCGCGAGCACGGAATTGGCAGGAAACCGTCGGAAGCCTGCTCGCGCTTGCCTTTCCCGATCGTGTGGCGAAGGCGAGGGCGGGCAGGCACGGCGAATTCCTGCTGGAGAATGGCCGCGGCGCGCGGCTCGACCCGGCGCATTCCTTTGCGCGGGAAAAATATCTAGCGGTTGCGGAACTCGCTGGTACTGCCGCCGAAGCGCGGATCCTGCTCGCGGCGAAAATCACCGAAGAGGAAATCGAGCGGCGATTTGCGTCGCACATCGTCGAAACAACGGAAGTCGCCTTCGACGAAAAGACCATGTCGGTTCGCGGCCGGGCGCTCCGCAAGCTCGGCGCCATTGCGCTTGCCGAGCGGCCGCTGCCGGTGAAAACCGGCGAAGCGTCTGCCGCAGCCCTCGCACAGGGAATCGCCAAGCTCGGCCTCGATCGCCTGCCCTGGAGCAAGGAGTTACGCCAATGGCTCGACCGCGCCCGCTTCATGCAGGCGCTCGAAGGCGAGCCCTGGCCCGATCTCTCCGAGACGCGACTGCAGGAGACGGCGGCGGAATGGCTGGCACCCTTTCTCACCGGCCGCACATCGCTCGATCAGATTTCCGGCGACGATCTCTCCCGCGCCGTTCGCACGCTCTTGCCGCACGATCTCGCGCGACGGCTCGAGAAGGAAATGCCGACGCACCTCGAGGTGCCGACCGGTTCGCGCATCCCGATCGACTACACCGCTGAGCAGGGGCCGACCGTCGCCGTCCGCGTGCAGGAATTGTTCGGGCTCGACGTCCACCCGAAAATCGGCGGCGGCAAGCTGCCGCTGATCCTTGCGCTCACTTCGCCCGCCGGCCGGCCGATCCAGGTTACGCGCGACCTGCCGGCCTTCTGGCGCGGCTCCTGGGCGGACGTCCGCCGCGAGATGCGCGGCCGCTATCCGAAGCACCCCTGGCCCGAGGACCCGCGCACGGCCGCGCCCACGCGCCGCGCCAAGCCGCGCCTCCGTTAGTGCGCGATGATCTGAAGTTGGCGCGTCCCTGCGCCATGCGAGCGAAGCGAAGCAATCCGGCGCATGTTTCGGCGAAGTGGACACCGGTTCGCCGCCAAGAACATGCGCCGGATTGCTTCGGCGCTACGCGCCTCGCAATGACGGCAGATGATTCCACCTGACTTCATCCCGCGCTAACGTACTTAGACGGCTCCTTTACCAAGAACCCGGCGGCAAAGCCTGCGTTTACCGGGAATTCGCCATGCTGGTGCACGCTGCCCGCGAAAGCAGCGCCATGCTCAAACCCGTTCTCCTGCTGGTCGGTCTCGTCATCGCGGTCGCGCTGTTCGCGCCGGATTACCTGTCACGCCTTGTCGAGCAGCGCGAGACCGCGGCCGTGGCGACGCCGGATGAAAGCCGAGCGCAGCCAAGCGACCACGGCGGCCTCGTGCGCCTTTCCGCCGATGGCAACGGTCACTATGTGACGGAGATCGAGATCAACAATCGCAACTTGAACGCCCTCGTCGACACCGGTGCGAGCCTCGTCGCGCTCCGCTATGAGGATGCGCGGTCGCTCGGTCTTGTTTTTCCTGGCGACAAATTCGACGTCGGCGTTCGCACCGCCAACGGCGAGGGCCGCGCCCGGCGCGTGCAACTGCGCACCGTCAGCGTGGGCACCATCACGATCCGCGATGTCGAGGCACTTGTGCTCGAAGAGGGCGCGCTTGGCGCCAATCTCCTCGGCATGAGTTTCCTGGGCAAGCTCTCCCGTTTCGAAGTGCAGCGCGGAGAACTTGTGCTCGAGCGCTGACAAATTTTGGGAACTTTCTTATTCCGGCCCGGTTTTGTGCTATCTGGCGGGCCGTTCGTTCCTGTTTCTCCTGGATTGGCTGATGTTTCCTCCACCGAAGCCTTCGCTCGTTCCCAACACCCTTGCCTTCGAAACCGAGCCGATGGTGAAAGCCACCGGCTTTCGCGAGTATGACGCGCGCTGGCTGTTCGGGAAGGAACTGAACCTCGTCGGCGTCCAGGCGCTCGGGCTCGGCCTCGGCACGCTCTTTCACGAGCTCGGCGTGAAGCCGGACGTGGTCGTCGCGCACGACTACCGATCCTATTCCTCGTCCATCAAGATGGCGCTCACGACCGGCCTGATGGCCGGTGGCATGGGCGTGCACCACATCGGCCTCGCCGTCACGCCGATGGCCTATTTCGCGCAATTCGCCCTCGACATTCCCTGCGTGGCGATGGTCACCGCTTCGCATAACGAGAACGGCTGGACCGGCGTGAAGATGGGCGCCGCCCGCCCGCTCACCTTCGGCCCCGATGAGATGGGACGCCTCAAGGAAATCGTGCTCGGTGCGAGGTTCGAGATGCGCGACGGCGGCGCCTATCGTTTTGTTCCTGCCGTTGCGGAACGCTACATGGCCGATCTGACGGATCGCCCGAAGCTGAAGCGCAAGCTCAAGGTCGTCGTCGCCTGCGGCAACGGCACCGCCGGCGCCTTCTCTCCGAAGGTGATGGAAGCAATCGGCTGCGAGGTGGTCCCGCTCGATACCGAGCTCGACTACACCTTCCCGAATTACAATCCGAACACCGAAGACCTGAAGATGCTGCATGCGCTGCGCGACGAGGTGCTGCGCACGAAAGCGGATGTCGGCCTTGCCTTTGACGGCGATGGCGACCGCTGCGGCGTAGTCGACGACGAAGGTCAGGAGATCTTCGCCGACAAGGTCGGCGTCATGCTCGCGCGCGATCTTTCGGCGCAGCACGGTGGCGGCACGTTCGTCGTCGACGTGAAATCCACCGGTCTCTTTCTCACCGATCCGGTGCTGAAGCAGAACGGCGCCAGGGCGGATTTCTGGAAGACCGGACACTCCTACATCAAGCGCCGCGTCGCCGAACTGAAGGCGCTCGCGGGCTTCGAGAAATCGGGCCACTTCTTCTTCAATCCGCCCGTCGGCCGCGGCTATGACGACGGCCTCGTCGCGGCGATCGCCATCTGCGACATGCTCGAACGCAATCCCGGAAAGAAGATGTCGGACCTGCGCAAGGCGCTGCCGCAGACCTGGGGTTCGCCCACCATGTCTCCGCACTGCGACGACGAGAAAAAGTATGGCGTCGTCGAGAAGGTCGTCGCCCGCTTTCAGGCGGCGCGCGACAAGGGCGAAGCGGTCGCCGGACAGAAGATCCGCGACCTCGTGACGGTGAACGGCGTCCGCGTCACCGCCGAGGATGGCACCTGGGGCCTCGTCCGCGCCTCGTCGAACAAGCCCGAGCTCGTCGTGGTGGTGGAAAGCCCCGTGAGCGAGACGCGCATGCGCGAGATGTTCGCGGCGGTCGATGCGGCGCTGCGCGAGCACCCCGAAGTCGGGGAATACAATCAGAAAATCTAGACGTCGTCGGGCTTGCAGATCTTCTTCGTGGAAGTCTGGCGGCACACATAGGGGTTGAGCCGCGGCCGCAGATAGATGTGATCCTTGAGCGGCACGACGCCGTTTGGGTAAAGCGCCTGCGTGAAGATGAAGCCGAAAATCGGCGTGTATTCGTATTCGGCTTCGGCCCAGATCAGGCTCGTGTTGGGGTATGCGTCGAGTCCGGTCGGCAGCGTGACTTCGGCGGGCTTGGTGGCGCCATTATAGGCTTCCGACCAGATGATCGAGGCGTTTCCGGATGCGTCGATGCCGACGCTCGACACCACGATCTTGAGTTCGTTGTTGGGAAACGGCTCGAGCACCGCCTGAGTTGCCTTAAAGATGTTGGTGAGATCGGTATTGTTGATCTCGGTGGACTGAGCGACCAGATCGGCGATCGTGCGCGTCGCAATGATGGTCTTGCGCTTGACCGTGATGGCCTGTGTGAGCTCGGAGCCGCCCAGCAGCAACGTCACCATGATCGGCGCCACCAGCGCGAATTCGACGGCGGAAATGCCGCGCGTCTCGCGCAGGTAGCGGCGGATCAGGCAGAATATTCCGCTCCCGGCCGGCGATGCCATCATTGCCTCAGTTGCTGTAGGGCTCGTTGCGGAATGCCGCGGTCGCCATCAGGAGATGATTGCCGTTCGGGAGCGAGGAATAATCGAGGCCGATCAGTCCGCGGACGAAGGTTGGCCACTCGTACGCGATCCGCACGACCACGATCTCGCTTTGCTTGCCTGGCGTGAATTCGTTGAACTCGGAGGTGTCGAGCTCTCCCTTATCCTCGTCATACGAGGGCTTCGAGAGGTCAATGCTTTCGAAGGAATCGTATTTCTTCACATCGATATGAACGTTGGCGCAGGTGAACATCGCCTTCAGGCGGCTGCAGACATCCTCCTGAAATTTGGCCTGGTCGAAGCCTTGCTTTTGCGCCTGTCCCGTCATGATCAATCGTGCGGAGTCGGCGGTGGCCGTCTCAAGCACCTGTCCGGCGAAGAAGATCAGCGCCATCTCGATGATGGCGAACATCCACGCGATGAAGGGTCCGATGATCGCGGCGAATTCGACGACCGTCGCGCCGTCTTGCCGGCGCGCGAGCCGCCGCAGCATGAGCAGCAGCGAAAACCTGCGGGCGCCGGAACAGCAGACGCGATCGGGCGGCGTCGATGAATTGCTCATGGCCAAGATGGTTCCCATCGGCTCGCTTCGATGGGTAATCGATACGATTTGACGAATTGTAACGACCGGACCTTAGGCCCGCGGCCGCGCATTTACCGCGCGTTAAACGTAGGGCGGCGGAAAAGCGAGCCTCCCGGCGCGCCGGCGATTTACTGTGATCCCGAAGGCTGCGCCGTCGCCTGGCCCGCGCGCGACTGCGCCTGCGCCAATGCGCCGTTGAAGAAGTCTGGGTCGTCGCCGAGCATGACCGATTGCTCGCATTTGGGCGCGCAGCTCCACGTCTCCCGCGCGACGCCGCGCCAGACGGTGAGCATTCCGTCCTTCGGCGCGCCGACCACGATCGTGTGCTCCGCGAGGACCTCGCCGCGCGGATTGAGTGCGATCAGGTTGGTGGTCCCGTAGTTCTTGCCCGTCACCACGAGGAGGCCGCCGGTCTGCAACGTGCCGTCCGCGACCGAGGGATTGCCGATCACGAGCGTCGCAACCCCTTCCGGAAGACGCAGGATCTTCGCCTGATCGAGCACCACGTCGACGGTGTCGGCTGCCGCCGGCAGCGCCGATACGCTCCACAGCAATGCGCAGATCAATGAAAATGTACGCTTGACGGTTACGCTCACGGATTTCCCTCGCGGAACGATCGCTGCACCGTGCAGTCTGGCGCAATTGGTTCGAATGCTCGTCACTTTCGACGAAATTGGTGAACGAACTGCAAATACTGGGCGCCGAACAGCCGTGTAGAAGGCGCGGCCCGGGCAGGCGGAGCCTGGCATTCGGGACGTCGGCACGCCGGTTTAACCACGACGCAACCGATGACCCACTAGGTTGCAAGCGCCGGTGTCGAGCAGCGACGCGCGAAGAAGATGATCGCTCCGCCGGTCTGTAGGTCTGTGTCGGGGAGTGCGTGCCATGCGGATGCTTGCTCGTTTCGCTCGGGACGAGTCCGGCGCGTCTTCGGTGAAATACGGACTGATTGCCGCATGCATTTCCATGGCGATCGTGACGGTGCTGCACAGCGTCGGTCCGAAGCTCGTTGACACGATCGCCGCGGTCGAATGACAGCCGACCCGCGAAATCCGTAAAATTTTATCTATCCAGTAAAGCCGATTCTAAGCCGGCTCCCCTATGAAGATGCCGCGTCCGGCAAGTTCCGGGCGAACGTAGGGAGAAGTCAAAGATGATCTTGCGCAAGTTCCTCCGCGACGAGTCCGGTGCGACGGCGATTGAGTATGGTCTCATCGCGGCCTGCATTTCGGTCGTCATTATCGGCACCATTCAGGCGCTCGGCACGAACCTCAACACCACGTTCGACGAGGTGAAGAAGGCGCTCGACTGAATGTCGCGTCGGCGAAGCCGACGATGGTTTGTTGCGAGGGGCCCCGGTCAAACCGCGGGCCCTTCGTCCTTTCCGGCGGTGCACGGTCCCATCGGGAAGGCTTTTCGAAGCCGATTCACCGTTCGCTCAGACAAGTCGGATAAGAACCGCTCCTCAATGGCGCGCGTCGGCTAACGGTTTTGCTGCATGGTACGGGACGTCTTTCTGCTCGGCTTGTTTCCGGCCGTCATGGCTTTTGCCGCGGCGAGCGATCTCGTGACCATGACGATCTCAAACCGCCTGTCCCTGTTCCTTGCGGCAAGCTTCTTCGTGGCGGCCGCAATCATCGGCATGCCGCTCGTGCAGGTTGGATATCACGTCGCCGCCGGCGCGCTGGTCCTGACGGTCGCCTTCGGACTCTTTGCCGCGGGATGGATCGGCGGAGGCGACGCCAAGCTGGCCGCCGCCACCGCGATGTGGATGGGCTTCACCGATTTGCTGCAATACCTCTTCCTCGCATCGATCCTTGGCGGCGTGTTGACGCTGCTGCTGCTCTCGATGCGAAGAATGCCGCTTCCGAGCCCGCTCGCCGGCACCCCTTGGATCGCGCGGCTGCACGATGCCGGCACCGGCGTTCCTTATGGCATCGCGCTCGCGGCCGCCGGTCTCCTGGTCTATCCGAAGACGCCGTTCATGCACGCGCTGGCCGGATGATTCGGGGTCGACGATCCGACGACTAAAATCGGATACGCCTCATTAACCATAATTTGACGAATGGCTGCTGCAATCCCGCCTAAGTCGGCAGCGCAGCCGCGTTGATTCTTGGGAATTGGGCGTATGAGAACAGCTCGCATCGTTGTCCTCGGCATAGCATTGGCTGCCGGGGGACTGGCATTCATGCTGTCCGGGCGCTCGACGCCTCCGCCCGTCAAGGTGGTGCAGGCGCCCTCGGAGACCGTCGATATTCTGGTCGCCAAGGGCGACATCGACGTGGGCCGCTCGGTCGGCACCGACAACCTGGCATGGCAGCCGTGGCCGGTGAAGGCGGCGGGCCCGCTGTTCATCAAGCGGTCCGAACGCCCGAACGCGATCGAGGATCTGAATGGCTCCGTGGCGCGCGGCTCGTTCATCGCCGGCGAGCCCATCCGCGAGCAGAAGCTCGTCAAGGGTAGCGGGTCCGGGTTCATGTCGGCGATCCTTCCCGCCGGCATGCGCGCTGTCTCCACCGAGATTTCGCCGGAGTCCGGCGCCGGCGGCTTCATCCTGCCGAATGACTATGTCGACGTGATCCTCACAACACAGAGCGACAACAGCTATGCGAGCGAAACGGTGCTGCGAAACATCCGCGTCCTCGCCATCGACCAGACGATTCAGGAAAAGGATGGGCAGAAAGTGGTGGTGGGCCGCACCGCCACGCTCGAGCTCACGCCCTCGCAAGCGGAAACCCTGACTTTGTCCCGCCGGCGCGGCGGGCTGTCGCTCGCCCTTCGCAGCCTGGCCGACGCGCGCCCTGCCGGGGCTGCCGCAGAGGAGGAAGGCGAACGAAGAAGCGGAAACATCAACGTGGTCCGCTTCGGCGTGCCGTCCGTGCAATCCGTGAGGTAACCGCAAGTGCGAAAGAGAAATTCAAAGACCGGGCTGACTGCGACTTTCGCACGCCTGTTGGTTACTGCTGCCCTGCTTGGCGGCGCGTCCGCGCCGACGCCTTCGGCGGCGAGCGAGTTGCCGCCTCCGAGCGCAAGCGGCTGGCGGACCGGCGGACACTTTCTTGCCCTCGGCATCGGAAAATCCACCGTCATCGATCTTCCACGCGACGCCAAGGATGTGCTCGTCGCCAACCCGGCGATCGCCAACGCCGTCGTACGCTCCGCCCGCCGCGCCTACCTGATCGGCGTCGCGCCGGGTCAGACCAACGTGATCTTCTTCGACGCGGAAGGCCGCCAGATCGCGGCCTACGACATCGAGGTCGGTCGCGATGCCTCCGGCGTGCGCGAGGCGCTTCGCCGCGTCATGCCGACCAGCTCCATCCGCGTCGATGTCGTGAGCGACAGCGTCATTCTGTCGGGCGAGGTCGCCAATGCCGCGCAGGCACAGCACGCCGTCGATACGGCCGTCCGCCTCGTGGGCGATCCGGCAAAGGTCGTCAACGGCCTCACGATCCGCGGCGGCGAGCAGGTGATGCTGAAGGTGGTCGTCGCCGAAGTGCAGCGCAATGTGCTGAAGCAGCTCGGTTTCAATCTCGATGCCATCAACGTCGAGATCGGGAGCGCCGTGCTCAATCTCAATATCAACAACCCATTCTCGGTGCAGGGGAACATCGTCGAGCCGCCGAACTCGATCGCTCCCAGCTGGGACGTCGCTGGCGGGACGGTGACGGCGACGCTGCGCGCGATGGAGCAATCCGGCGTTCTCCGCACGCTCGCGGAGCCGAATCTTACGGCCATCTCCGGCGAACCGGCCAAGTTTCTTGCCGGCGGCGAATTTCCCGTGCCTGGCGGGCAGACCTGCGATCCCAGCGGCAGTTGCCAAATCCAAATCGAGTTCAAGCAGTTCGGCGTCAGCCTCGATTTCACGCCGATTGTCTTATCCGAAGGGCGCATCAGCTTGAAGGTCGCGACCGAAGTCAGCGAGCTCTCGAACGAGGGGGCGATCCGGCTGACTAATATCAGCATTCCCGCGCTCAAGGTTCGCCGCGCCAATTCGACCGTCGAATTGCCGTCGGGCGGCTCGCTCGTGCTTGCGGGGCTTTTGCAGGAGACCACGCGACAGAACATCAACGGCCTTCCCGGCCTGATGAACATCCCGATTCTCGGCACGCTGTTCCGCAGCCGCGATTACCAGGCCGGCGAGACCGAGCTGATGATCATGGTGACGCCCTACACGGTGCGCCCGACATCGGCGCGCAATCTGGCGCGACCGGACGACGGTTTCGCGAATCCGGATGATCCCTCGACGATTCTGCTCGGCCGTCTGAATCGCATCTATGGCGGGCCCGGCTCTCCCCTTCCGCAGCGCGCCTATCACGGCAGCTACGGCTTCATTCTCGATTGATGCCGCCGAGGAAACGGTTCATGTCGCAGCTTTTTCAACCGGGTTACCGCGAGCGGCTTCTCTACGGCGGGATGGTGCTCGCCATCACAGTGCTTGTCGCCGCCTGCAACACCGATCGCACGGTGACCGGATCGATCGGCGCGATCCCGCACGACTATCGCGAACGGCATCCGATCCGCATCACCGAAGCCGAGCACGACATCCAGTTGCTCATCGGCAGCGGCCGCGGCGACCTGACCGCCGAGCAGCGCGCGCAGGTCACCGCGATGGCCGGCAGCTGGCACCGCGAAGGAACCGGCATCTTTCTGATCGAGGTGCCCAAAGGGTCGCCGAACGAGCGGGCTGCGAAATACGCGATGCGCGAGGTGCAAAGCCTCTTGCGGGCGTCGGGCGTCGCCGCCCGTGCGATCTCCACGAAGACCTACAGCGTTCCGCCTGAGAGCTTTGGGCCGATCCGCATCGCGTATCGGCGGATCGAGGCGCAGGCCGGTCCGTGCGGCCTCTGGCCGGAAGATATCGGCGCTTCTCTGAGGCCGAGCCTGGAGCGGGTGCCGCCGCAATATGACAACCGGCCGTACTGGAACTTCGGCTGTTCCACGCAGCAGAATCTCGCGGCGTCCGTGTCGAACCCCCAGGATCTCGTGCAGCCGCGCACTGAGACTCCAGCTTACGCCGCGCGCCGGCAGACTGTCATGGAGAAATACCGCAAGGGCGAATTGACCGCCGGAGAATACGAAACTTCCGACGCCGGAATCAGTGACGTAGGACAATGACGAATTTCGCACTCGCGCTTGATCGAGGAGTATCAGCGCCGTCCGCCGCGGACGGGCATGTCGCGCCCGTTCCGCGCGTCACCATTCAGGCATTCTGCGAACTCCCCGAACTCGCCCAGACCGTGCAATCCGCCGCATCGGACCGGCGCATGGCGAGGACGCACGTGAAGGTGCAGATGGGCGGGTTGCCCGCCGCCATCGAATCCTATCGGGATTCGCCGACACCGAACGTCATCCTGATCGAACACAACGGGAGCGGCACCGACCTGTTGCAGGGCCTCGACCGGCTGGCCGAGTTCTGCGACGTCGGCACGAAAGTCGTCGTCGTCGGCCGCCTCAACGACATCCTGCTCTATCGCGAGCTCATCAGCCGCGGCATCAGCGATTACCTGATTTCGCCGCTCTCGCCGCTCGACGTGGTGCGATCGGTTTCCGGTCTCTTCTCGTCTCCCGACGCCAAAGCGGTCGGCCGCGTGCTGGCGGTCGTGGGCGCCAAGGGCGGCGTCGGTGCTTCCGTCGTCGCGCACAATCTCGCCTTCGCCGTCGCGCGCGACCTCGAGCTCGACACGGTCATCGCCGACCTGGACCTGCCGTTCGGCACGGCGGGACTCGATTTCAACCAAGATCCGGCGCAGGGAATCGCCGACGCGGTGTTCTCGCCCGAGCGTGTGGACCACGCCTATATCGATCGTCTGCTTTCCAAGTGCACGGATCACCTCAGCCTGCTCGCGGCGCCCGCGACGCTCGACCGCGAATACGACCTCGGTGTCGACGCGTTCGATCCGGTCCTCGATTCCATGCGCGTATCCGTGCCCTATATCGTGCTCGATGTTCCTCACGTCTGGTCGGCCTGGTCCAAACAGGCGCTGGTTTCCGCCGACGACGTGCTGATCGTCGCGACACCCGATCTTGCCAATCTGCGCAATGCGAAGAATCTGTTCGAGCTCGTGCGCGGCGCGCGCCCGAACGACCGCCCGCCCGGCTACGTCCTGAACCAGGTCGGCGTCCCGAAGCGGCCGGAGGTGCGGGTCGTCGATTTCGCCAAGGCGCTGGAAGCCGAGCCCCTGGCAACGATTCCCTTCGATCCCCACTTGTTCGGGACCGCGGCCAATAACGGGCAGATGATCGCGGAAGTCTCGCCGAAGCATAAGATCGCCGAGACGTTCCTCTCGATCGCGAAAACGATCACCGGCCGCGCCGACGCGAAGAAGCAAAAGCGAGACCTGCTGTCGCCGTTCCTCGCAAAGCTGCGGGGAGGGTTCCGGTAGCGGCTCGCGCATAGGAACTGGGTATGTTTGGTAAGCGAAGTGCAGGCGCCGATGTGCCGCGGACCGATCCCCGGCCCGCACCGGCAGCGCCGGCGCCCAAGCCCGCGCCGCGGGCGAACGATCTGCTGCCTCCTGCGGCCAGACCGGCCGCATCCGCGTTCTCCGAACTCAAGCAGGGTGCTGACGCGCCGCCGCTCGCGCCCGAGCCCGCGTTTGCCGACAGCCGGCGTTCGGACAGCTTCTATGAGACGAAGGCGCAGATCTTCAGCGCCCTGATCGAGGCGATCGATCTCACCCAGCTCTCCAAGCTCGATCCGCTCGCCGCGCGCGAGGAGATCCGCGACATCGTCAACGAGATCGTTGCGATCAAGAACGTCGCGATGTCGATCTCCGACCAGGAAGATCTGCTCGAAGACATCTGCAACGATGTGCTCGGCTACGGCCCGCTGGAGCCGCTGCTTGCCCGCGACGACATCGCCGACATCATGGTGAACGGCGCCGACACCGTTTACATCGAGGTGCAGGGCAAGATTCAGAGGACGGGCGTCCGCTTTCGCGACAACCAGCAACTGCACAACATCTGCCAGCGCATCGTCAGCCAGATCGGCCGCCGCGTTGACGAAGCAAGCCCGATCTGCGACGCGCGCCTTCCCGACGGCTCCCGCGTCAACGTCATCGTGCCGCCGCTCTCCATCGACGGGCCGGCGCTGACGATCCGGAAGTTCAAGAAGGATAAGCTCACGCTGGAGCAGCTTGTCCGCTTCGGCACGGTTTCGCCCGAGGGCGCGCAGCTCCTGCAGGTGATCGGCCGTTGCCGCGTGAATACGCTGATCTCGGGCGGCACCGGTTCCGGCAAGACCACGCTCCTCAATTGTCTGACCCGCTACATCGACCACGACGAGCGCGTCATCACCTGTGAGGACGCCGCCGAGTTGCAGCTTCAGCAGCCGCACGTCGTCCGCCTCGAGACCCGCCCGCCGAACCTCGAAGGCGAGGGCGAAGTGAAGATGCGCGACCTCGTCCGCAACTGTCTGCGTATGCGCCCGGAACGGATCATCGTGGGCGAGGTGCGCGGACCCGAAGCGTTCGACCTTCTGCAGGCCATGAACACCGGCCACGACGGCTCAATGGGCACGCTGCACGCCAACAGTCCGCGCGAGGCGCTCTCCCGTCTGGAATCGATGATCACGATGGGCGGCTATCAGCTTCCTTCGCGCACCATTCGCGAGATGATCGTCGCCTCCATCGATGTCATCGTGCAGGTTGCCCGCCTGCGCGACGGCACCCGCCGCATCACCCACGTCACCGAGGTGGTCGGCATGGAGGGCGACGTCATCACCACCCAGGATCTCTTCGTCTATGATTTCCTCGGCGAGGATGCGAACGGAAAGATCGTCGGCCGTCACCGCTCGACCGGGATCGGCCATCCGCGTTTCTGGGATCGGGCGCGCTACTTCGGCGAAGAGGAGCGCCTCGCCGCGGCGCTCGACAACGCTGAAGTCGTGGACGAGTCGCTGCGGGCCTAGCCGATGCTGCAGTCGCTCATCATACCGCTGCTCGCGACCCTCGCTGTCGGCGGAGTCGCCTACGTCTTCCTCTATCCATTGCTGTCGGGTGAGCGGCGAATCGAGCAGCGCACGCGCGAAATCGCGCTCGCCGACATCGAGGCGCGGCGCGCACGCAAGGGGGCAGACGCAGCGACCTCGCGGCGCCAGCAGATCGAGGATACGCTGAAGCAGGTCGAAGCGCGCCAGCGCTCGCGCAAGAATCCGCCGCTGGCTGCCCGCCTGCAGCAAGCCGGCGTCAACTGGTCGAAGCGCCAGTTTGTGTTCGCCAGTGCCGGGCTGGGCGTTCTCGCTTTCGTCGTTCCGCTCGTGTTCGGGCAGGCTTGGTATATCGCGCTCGGTTTGGGTCTGGCTGCCGGCATTGGTCTGCCGCGCTGGGTGCTCGGCTATCTGAAAAAACGGCGCGAGGCCAAGTTCACCGAAGAGCTGCCGAACGCGATCGACGTCATCGTTCGCGGCGTGAAATCCGGCCTTCCGCTCGGCGATTGCATCCGCATTGTCGCGGCCGAATCGCGCGAGCCGCTGAAATCCGAATTTCGCGCCATTGCTGAGAGCGCGGCGGTCGGCATGTCGCTCGGCGAAGCGTGCGCCAAGCTCTTTGATCGCGTGCCGCTGCCCGAAACGAATTTCTTCGCCATCGTCATCGCCATTCAGCAGCGCGCCGGCGGCAACCTAGCCGAGGCGCTTTCCAACCTTTCGCGCGTGCTGCGCGAGCGCAAGAAGATGAAGGCGAAGGTCCAGGCGATGAGCACCGAGGCCAAGGCGTCCGCCGGCATCATCGCCGCCCTGCCGGTCGCCGTGATGATCCTCGTTTACGTCACCAGTCCGACGTACATCGAGCTGCTGTGGACCACGTCTCCCGGCCGCACGATGCTCGGCATATCGGCCGGATGGATGCTGGTCGGAACCCTGGTCATGCGCCGCATGATCAACTTCCAGATCTAGGAGTACGCCATGTTCGAGCTCCTGATCGACCGCCTGCATGATCCGCAATTTCTGGCGACGCTGTTCACCGCGATCGCAGTGATGGCGACGGTGCTGACCGTCGCGATGCCGTTTTTGGCGGGTGATAACCTGCAGCGGCGCATGAAAACGGTCGCGATCGAGCGCGACAAGATTCGCGCCCGCGAGCGGGAACGCCTGTCGCGCGGCGAGCGCGTGTCGCTGCGCCAGTCGCCGAAAGCCTATATGCAGACGATCGTCGAGCAGTTGAACCTGCGCAAGTATCTCGGCGAGGAGGACGCCCGTGCGCTCCTGGTGCAGGCCGGCTACCGCGGCCAAGCACCGTATGTGACGTTCCTCTTTTTCCGGATGGTGACGCCGATCGCACTGTTCCTGTTCGCCGTCGTCTATATGTTCGTCATCACCAAGTTCAATCAGCCCCTGATGGTGAAGGTCGGCATCACGATCGGCGCGGCCTGGCTTGGCATGCGCGCGCCGGGCCTGTTCCTGCAGAACATGATCGCCCGCCGCCAGCAATCGATCCGCCGCGCGTTCCCCGATGCGCTCGATCTCCTGCTGATCTGCGTCGAATCCGGCATGTCGATCGATGCCGCCTTCAAGAAGGTGAGTGAGGAGATCGGCAGTCAGTCGGTTCCGCTGGCCGAGGAATT
>Ga0182741_1002796_pt1 | contig 19609 bp, 27 predicted proteins | sample eDN5th37CBELigOP_FD_128874 | JGI IMG/M metagenome (GOLD analysis project Ga0182741, IMG submission 128874) | Enriched Organic Plus compost microbial communities from Emeryville, California, USA - eDNA 5th pass 37_C BE-Lig OP (version 2) (version 2) ... | reverse complement strand
CAGATCCGTGTCGCCGTCCTGAACGGCTTCACCGCACTCGGCATACCCGAAACTCAAGCCGTGGGATGACTCCCTCGGGGGAAAGGGGAACTCTGACCGTCAGTCAATTTGTGCAACAGAGTCACCGGCATATTGAATATCGACACGGGTCCGCTTGCGGCTCCCTTCCTCGTCATCGCTCTGATCTATGCGGCGGTCGGTCAGGCCGGGGCATCGGGTTACATCGCCGTAATGGGTCTGGCAGGTTTTGCGCCCCTTGCCATGAAGACGACGGCGTTATCGCTGAATCTGATGGTTGCGGCCATCGGCACAGTTTTGTTCCTGAAGGCCGGGCGTCTTTCGTGGCGGAATGTCTGGCCTTTCGCCATTCTCGGCTTTCCCTTCTCGATGCTTGGCGGAGCGGTCCAGTTGCCGGAAAGCGTCTATTTCCCGGTCGTCGGGATCGTGTTGATCCTTTCCGCGCTTCAGATGATGCGCGCGGCGTTTCATGGCAGGCCGTCGGCCTCCGGAACCGTAGTCACACCACCCTTCGGCGCGGCTTTGGCGACCGGGGCCGTCATCGGCTTCGTGTCCGGGACGACCGGAACAGGTGGCGGTGTGTTCCTCGCCCCGATCATCCTCAGCATGAACTGGGGCACGGCCCGGCAGACGGCCGCCACCACGGCGGTCTATAACCTGATGAACTCGGCTGCGGCGCTGGTCGGGGCCTATGCGGCATGGGATCATATCCCGGCCGTCCTGCCGATCTGGCTTGCCGCCGTTGCCATCGGTGGTTCGGCCGGCGCCTGGATCGGCAGCCGTTACCTGTCCGACCGCTGGCTGCGCGGAATCCTTGCGTTCCTGCTGCTGGTTTCAGGCATCAAGCTCATCTTGTAGCGGCCAATCCTTCCGCGTGACTGCCAGGTCGCCCGCCGCAGGCATGACATTCGTACCCTTGTCGGACGTGCCGTCCCGTGGAAACCCGGGCTGGAGCCTTTGCGCCTCAAACCACCCGCGCAAATGGGAATATCATCGCCAACAAATCGGCCATCGTCTTGGTCTTCCTCGATCTGCGGCCTCCAGACTACGGAAATCCTTCATCCCCCCAACTTTCGCAACCCCATGATCCCTGCCGACCGCATCCTGCAATTTCGTTCCATGAATGCCCGCCGCGATGCGTCCGGCTTCCCGCCAGCCCCACAATATCGCCCGACGATCCAACCCAGGACCCATGAGGTGGCAGCCATGCCATACCGCGCCCCCGGCCCGACAGCCTGATCCTTCCCGTCCCGAACGCCCCGGCCTTCCGGCGGCAACCGCGAAGGCGACCAGCAAACCGAAGCGAAGCGGCACCGCCGCGGGTGGTGCGGGTTTGTTCCGGGGGCTTTTCCGACCGGACGGCACCGGCGAGAACGCCGCCGTTCTGCGATATGTCCCCGATCCGCTCCCGGTCGAACCAATCCCTCCGCCTGTCCGATCCCCTAACTCCGTGCGGTTTTCACCAACAACCCCCAAGGCTCCGGACCGTGTTGCCGCGCGGGGCGCGGCTGCCCGCCCCACTCCGAAGCCTTGCGGGCAGGCTGCCGCCCAGGGGCGGCAGTTGCAGGTGCCTCCCGACGGACTTGGCCGGGTCTCGTCGGAGGGAATGGTCCCTCCGGGGAAGCAACGGAGACACACAATGCAGAACATCGTCATCCTCGCCGGCACCATCCGCCAGGCCCCCGAAACCCGCACCACCCGCAGCGGCACCGACGTCACCCGCTTAAAGCTGGTCACCGCGCGCCCGCGCTATTCGGAAGGCCGGGTCGTGCGCGACGAGAAGGGCTATCGGGTCGAGGACGCGGAATGGCACCGCGTCGTCGCCTTCAACGGCCTGGGCCGGACCATCCGGCAATATTGCGAATCCGGCACGAAGGTCCTGGTGCGCGGCCGCATCCACTACACGAAATGGCAGGACGCGCAAGGCAACGACCGCTATGGCTGCGAGATCGTCGCCGAGATGGTGGATTTCCTGAGCCGGGCGCCGCAGTCCGAGACCGGCGACGAGGACGAGGGCCGGTTCATCGACGAAGACGACATTCCCTCCTGAGCGGGAGGCCAGAGGCCCGGCGGTTCCAGCCGCCGGGTTTGCCCGTGCTTGCAGCGGATCGCCCCGAGGCCGCGCTAGCGGAGGGCTTCGTTCTTTCCCCAGCCCCATCTTTCTCCCGCGAAGAAAAAACAGGGGCTTGGGAAAAGAAGCTGGGGAGCGAGGCAGCGCCACAGCGCCACTGGCGGGCTTCGCATGGCTGTCGGCGCGTGGCCGGGAACGGCGCATTTTACTTCAGGGCAGAAGGGGAACCGGCATCGCCCGGTGAACGGGACGGCCATCCGTGGCCGTTTCGGCGGCTGCGGAAAAAAGCGGAAACCCCGCTAACAGGCTGAAAATAATGGATAAAACGCCGCAGCCGACTTGCGCCAGAGCCTTGTTTTTGTTAGACTATTCTTGAGGTGCCAAGGTTGTCGCTACCCGCCGCCGCCATGCTCCCCGCAACGCGGGTCGGGGTGGTGCAAAGGGTCCGGATGGATCGGCCCCCGAAGCCGGAGACAAGCCCATGCACACCGCGACATTCGAGATCAACATTCCGAGCAACCCGCTGGCCGGCCGCATCAACCTCGAGGACATCGAGATGGGCATGGACGCCGATACCGGGGTCAAGGCCCGCGCCAGCCGCGACAGCATGACCCTGACGGTCGTTGTCCACGCTACCGATGCCCCCGACGCCGCCAACTGGCTTCAGAAGGCGGGCTTGATCTGACCCCACCGACGGAAGCGCACAGCCCCAGGCGGAAACGCCCGAGGGGTCTCGGCAGCAGAAGCGCCCGGATCGGACCGGGGCGCAGACCGGAGAGCAACCATGAACCACCCGACCACCGTGACCGAACTGATGGCCGAAGCCGCCAACGCCCTGATCCGCGCGACCCGCACCGGCTCGAGGAACTGGAGCGGATCACCCGAGGATGGATGCAGACCTCCGACGAGGAACTGGCCCAGATCATCCTCCTGCAGGCGATGACCGAAGCCGCCGACCTCCTCCTCGATACCCCGAGCGAGATCGAAAGCGCCTGATGCCGCCGGCGCCGACAATCTGGCCCCGCCGTCGCGGGGCTTGCGGCAGCAGGAAACCACCCCACCGGGAGAAACGGACATGACCGCAGCCGAACGCACCGCCCGCCGCCTCGCCAATGCCGCGACCCTCGCCACCGCCTTTGCCGAGGGCCGATTCCGCAAGGTAACGGTGCAGGAAGCATGGGGCCTCGGATGGGACGCCGAGGCCGACGAGCCGGAGATTTTCACCGAAGGCGGGTTGCACGCGATCCTGAGCGCCGATCGTACCGAGATCCAGATGATGGCCGACGATGAAGGCGAATGCTGGACCATCCAGATCGCGAGCGGAGAGTTTTGCCCCGCTTGACCCTCCACCGGGACCAGAGATCCCGCCGAGGCAAATTGACTTGCGGGCTCATGCGTCCGGCTTGTGCGGCAGGCAGGTGCCCGCTGGAAACGCAGCGGCGTCGCTCCGGGCTACTTGTCTGGCTTTGGCGGCTCCGCAGATGGCAGCCGTTTGCCTTCCGCAGGCCGCTTAAGCAGGTCGGATGCTTCCATTTCCAGGACCGAGGCCAGGCGATCCACGACATCGATGCTGGCGCCGTAAACGCGGCGCTCCAGTGAGCTGATATAGGTTCGATCGATATCCGCCCGATGCGCGAGCTCTTCCTGCGACAAGCCTCTGGCTTGCCGCGCCGCCCGCAGATTGTGCGCGAATATCTCCCGAATCTCCATCACCGACAGATCGGTGACTTGATGAGTATTCCGCCACGGAGTATTCTCTACAAATGGAGTGCTGGAGCGCCTGTCTGCGGATGCGCCGGCATTCAGAGTTGTACCAAGTGACTGTGCCTGATTAACGATGCGGAGCAGGATCCGTCGCGTGGAACACGGTTTGTTGTGGAACGTGGCCCGGCATGGAATAGTGCTGCTGCGAGAAAACATCGCGATCACCGCCCGGACGGGAGAGGGATGTGACGGAAAAAGACTATCTGGAGGATGTGCCGACCGGCCCGGAACTGACCGATTACGACCGCCGGCACCAGAAGCTCTATATGCGGCTGCACGATTCCGCTGACGACGGAGCGGACTGGCGCGAAGCCGTCCAGATCCTCTTCGGTCTCGATCCAGAGCGCGAGCCGGAACGGGCGCGCAGGATCTACGACAGCCATCTCGCCCGTGCGCGCTGGATGAAAAAAGACGGCTACAAGCTTCTGCTGCGCGACGGCCGCTGATCGCAGGTAGAAATCCGCCGATTTGCCTCTGCCGCACCCTCCCTTGCCCGGCAGGGGGTATTAGCGCAGACAAAAACTTCCAACCCTTGGCTGAACGCGCGAGAACTGGCTTCAACCTTGGGGTATGGACATGAAACCCGACCTGTCGAAGTGGCGATCCTCGCCGAGCTACGATTTCATCGACGAAGTTGCAGCGCCCGATCTCGCCTGGGAATGGCTGCGGCGCAACGAGGACTATCAGCAGGACTATCGCGCCGTCGCGCGGCAAGAGGCAATGGATGCGCCGGGCATCCTTCGGTTCCGGAATCGCTGGGGGCTTACGTTTCCCGGTCCGGCCGGGGCTTTCCTGCGTGGATACGCCGGTCTACTGGCTGCCGTCCCGCGAGACCGGCAGCCTCGTGCTGGATGCGCTACCCTCTGTTCTGCCTGCTGAGGGCAACCTGGTCGACCTTTTGAGAGCGGCTGATACCCGGGTGAATGCCGACGGAACCTGGTTCCGCTGCGACATCGGTGATGGCCGAAGCCTGCACCTGCTGCGGCTGGCGGGTGTCGAGGAATACGGGCCGCTGGCAATCGTCATCCCGCTCGATGCCGATGGGCTCGACCGGATCGAGGCCGCCACGCGCCTCCTCTGCTTTCTCATGCGGCGGAGCGTGCCGCCGGACCGGCGCTTGACCGAACGCCAGCGCCAACGGGCACGTCAAATGCTGCAGGCGATCGACGGGCGCATGAGCGGGGCGAGCTATCGCGACATCGCCCAAGCGATCTACGGCGCAGAGCGGGTCCACGCAGAGGCCTGGAAGACTTCCGCACTGCGTGACGCGGTCATGGGTTTCGTCAGGGATGCCCGCACCATGATCGGGGGCGGTTATCGCCGCCTGCTGCGACGGCGACGGCGGAAGTAGCTGTCGGGGCTGTCGGGATGGTGGCCTTCCAATCCTTCGCGCAACGTCGCAAGGTCTGCCCCGGGCCAGATGCCCGCCTCAATTCCGCTTCCCGAGAACGATCATGACCAATACGCCGGATTTGCTACGACTGATCGCGACAGTCTTCATCGCGGTGACCTGCGTGGTCATCGGGGATACGGCGGGCAAACTGCTGACCGGCGGGGGCGTCGATCCGTTCATCGTGGCATGGTCGCGGTTTCTGCTGGCCGCGCTGATGCTGCTTCCCTTCAGCGGATTGACCAGGCAGGAACTGCCGGCCTTGCTGACCTGGCGCGTCCTGCTGAGGGCGGGGTTCATCGTCTGCGGGATATGCTGCATCCTGACGGCCCTGAAGACGGAACCGATCGCCAATGTCTTCGGAGCCTTCTTCGTCGGCCCGGTCGTGTCCTATGTCCTGGCGATCCTGTTCCTGGGTGAACGGCCATCGACGCAGAGAAGCCTCTTGCTGGCGATCGGCTTCGCCGGCGTGATGCTTGTCGTCAAGCCGGGTTTCGGCAGTTCCGTCGGCATGGCTTTCGCCCTGGCGGCGGGGACGTTCTACGGCGCCTATCTGGTCATGACCCGTACCCTGGCGGGAGCATTCCGGCCGCGCTTCCTGCTGATCTCGCAACTGTTGATCGGCGCTGTCGTCTTGACGCCCTTCGGCCTGCAAGCCGATTTTCCCGCGCCGGACATGCTCCTGCTTGCGCTTCTTCTGGTCAGCGCCGTCGGCTCGGCCCTGGGCAACTTCCTGCTGGTCACGGCCAGCAGGAAGGCCGAGGCCAGCCTGATCGCGCCCCTGGTCTACAGCCAGTTGATTTCGGCCACGGCGCTGGGGATCGTCGTATTCGGCGATTGGCCCGATCTCGTTTCGCTGGCGGGTCTGGTGCTGATCGCGATCTCGGGGCTGGGCTCGCTGCTGGTTCATCAGCGTGCCGGCAGGGGGCGCCTATCGACCCCGCCTTGCCCGCGCACGCCGTGATGTCGCTGGACGTCTGGAACCGCCGGCATGGAACCTCGGGAATCCTGCGCCGTCGGAAGGACGCGCGATCCCGCCGTCTTCCGCGGGCGCCTTTGCGCGATCAATCCGAAGCAGTCCTTGCCTGAATGAACCCTCCGGCGGCAATGCCCTGCTCGTTGGGGCGGCTGGGCTCGCAGCAGCCTGTCAGGATCCGAGCAGTCGCATGCCGGCATGGCTGGCGGCGCCGCGGCCGAAGGTCACGGTCTCGCTGCAGCCCTCGAGCCGCCCGCCATGCGCGATCAGCGCATCGGCGAAATCGGCCTTGGTGGAACTGTAGGTCGCCAGCGCCAGATAACCGGCCTCGCTGCGCTCGACGATCAACTCGCGCGACCGCAGCAGCACCTCGACTGCATCGGCGATAGCCTCGCGCGTCATCCGGTAGGCGCGGGTCAGCACCCAGACGGTCTCGACCAGCACCAACTGCGAGATGTAGCCGGGCGCCTCCGGTGTGAAGCCCTCGACGATCTCCGTGGCGATGGCCGCCTGGGTGGCGTCGTCCTGCGCCAGATAGCGCACCAGCACATTGGTATCGATGCCGATCATTCGCCGGTCGCTGCGCCCAGGATCGCCGCCTGCATGTCTTCCAGACTCACCGGTTTGTCGGGCCGGGGCACGATGCCCTTCAGCGCGCGGATCGAATGCGAGGCCGGCACGACCGCGTAATGGCCGTCGTCCATGCGCACGAAATCCACCCGGTCGCCGGGCGTCAGCCCCATGTCGAGGCGGACCTTCTGCGGAATGGTGATCTGGCCTTTCGACGTAATGGTCGCCGAGGGCATGTTCGTGGTCCTTTCAGATGGTAAGGAGAAAAGTAAGGAGCGTATGGCTTCGCGTCAAGCTTTGCGGTCCGGAAGCCGGGCGGGGGGGGTGAGATTTCAGCACCCCCGACTTCGCACTCCCTGCGGCCGTTTCTTCTCCTTCACCCTGTCCTCCATACGCCGCTGCCCGCCAGCGGCCCCGCGAACCGCACGGAGTCGACGATGAAACCCGATCTTACCGACCTGCCGCCGCGCTTCCTGCGCACACCGGAAGCCGCGTATTTCCTCGGCCTGTCCGGCCGGACGCTGGAAAAGCACCGCAGCTTCGGCACCGGCCCGGTGTTTCACAAGCTCGGCGGCCGCGTTGTCTATGCCGTCGACGACCTGCAGGCCTGGGCCGAGCGTGGCGCCGTCACCTCGACCTCCGATCCGCGCGGCACCGTGCTGCCCGCCAAGCGCCATGCCGTGGCGCCGCCGGCCCATGCCGGCCGCTACCGGCGCTGAGGGGACCGGGATGAGAACGTCCCGTCGCCCCCGCCTTTCCGGTGAACGCCGCCGCCTCAGCCCCTTCGTGGTGACGGGCGCGGTTGGCGAGGTGCGCCCGCGCGATCAGCGCGATCTGATGGAGCGGCCGTTCTTCTCGCTGGCCAAGACCCGCCGGGTCACCCCGATCCTCTACGAGGCCGGGGATGTCCGGGTCGAAGTCTACGGTTTTCCCGAGCACGGCATGGCAACGATCTGGGATGCCGACGTCCTGATCTGGGCCGCGAGCCAGATCGTCGAGGCCGAGAACCTCGGCTTGAAGACCTCGCGTTTCTTGCGCTTCACCCCCTACCAACTGCTGACCGCCATCGGCCGACAGACCGGGGCCCGTGATTATCGCCTGCTGAAAGGCGCGCTGGCGCGGCTGCAATCGACGGTGATCCGGACCACGATCCGCCATGGCGAGCATTGGCGGCGTCACCAGTTCTCCTGGATCGGTGAATGGGAGGAGATGACCACGGCCGCCGGCCGGGTCGAGGGCATGGAATTCGTGCTGCCCGAATGGTTCTATCGCGGCGTGCTCGACCGCTCGCTGGTCCTGACCATCGACCCGGCCTATTTCCGGCTCAAGGGCGGCATCGAGCGCTGGCTCTACCGCGTTGCCCGCAAGCATGCCGGCCGTCAGCCGCAGGGCTGGTGCTTCGATATCCCGCATCTGCATGCGAAGTCGGGCAGTCTGGCCAAGCCCGCAGATTTCGCCTGCGACATTCGCCGCATCGCCGCCCGCCAGTCTCTGCCCGGATACCAGCTGCGGATCGAGCGCGAAGGCCATGTCGAAATGCTGCGGATCCTGCCCGGGAATTATCCACATCAGCCTGTGGATAACTCGGTGAATGGTATCGGGACTTCGGTCGTGGGAAATGTGGACAGTATCGGGACTTCAGGCGTGCGACTATCGGGACTTCGGGCGTGCCAGGAGCACTTAAGCCTTTGGCCCGGCGACCGGAATCCGCCCCGTAACTTATCTAACTTAAAAGACTCTAACATAGAAGGGGCGCGCCGGGCGGTGGATAACCCCCGCCCGGACGCCGATCCGGTCCCTCATCCGCGATATCGGCGCGGATCGGAAGGGGACGGCGAATGACCCCGCACGCGCTTCCCCCGTCGCAGCCAGGAGCATGTATCCGCTTTTCCCGACGGTATCACGAACCGCTGCGAGCACCTACGATATCCTTCGCTCCGATGCGCTGGTCCGCCGATCGCATGATGCGGTGGCCGTCATGACCGACAGGATCGCTTCATTCGATGGAAAAGGCGAAGAGCCCGCCGAGAACCTGACCCTTACACTGGTAGACCTGATCTGGCAGGAGAAGCGGGTCGAGCATTGGCTGCGCTTCGGCCGCTTCCAATACGAGCACCGGCTCGACCGTCAGCGCCGGACCGTGGGCTTCGCACCGGGCAGCGTTTTTGCCATCGTGCGCTGGGCGGGCAACGACTATGGCACCGTCGTGTCGCGCCTCGACATCCTGCGCGCCGTCGCGCCGGGCGAGGCCTTCCAGACCCTGCCTTTCGTCAAGCCGGGGGCGGAGATCCTGCTGCGGATCAGCGGCTGGCCGAAGGTCGAGCGGGTGCTGCAGGCGGTGGATGCCGTCGAGGCGCTGGGCATCGATCCCAGCACCGTCTCGCCCGAGCACTGGCGGCATGTCCACAACCGCATTGCGGCGGGAGAGCCGTTCCGCACCTACACCAGGGCCCAGCATGCCGCATGGCTGAAGCGCCGGAAGGTGGGCGTATGAGCGCCCGTCGCACCCACCTTTCCCTGCCGTTGCGCGTACTCGACCTGTTCAGCGGCGCCGCGGGCGGCTGGTCGCTCGGCCTGCATCGGGCGGGCTTTGTCACCATCGCCGCCTGCGAGATAATCGCATGGCGGCGCATCCTCTATTCGGAGAATTTCCCGCATGTCAGACTCTACGCCGATATCCGCGACCTCACGGCAGCTCGACTTGTTTCCGACCTCGGATGTTTGCCGGAGATCATCGTCGGCTCGCCGCCCTGCCAGGACATCAGCAGCGCCAACACGAAGGGCAAGGGCATCGAGGGCGAACGCTCGGGCCTCTACCTCGAAGCCGTCCGCCTGGTCGGAGAGTGCCGCCCTCGCTGGTTCGCTTTTGAGAACAGCTCTGTGCTCAGAACTCGCGGCGCCGACCGGCTGCTCGATGAGCTGGAAGCGCTCGGCTACGCCTGCTGGCCATGCGTGGTGGGTGCTGCGGATATCGGCGCCAACCATGTCCGCAAGCGGTCCTGGCTCATCGGCTGCGATCCCGAACAGCTTGCCGACACCCGTGTCGCAATCCCAGCAGGGTGGATTGCGGCTGGAGGGCGGATCGGGGGCGCGGAAGGCCATGAAGGAGTCGGGTCTTTCCGATCTGTTCCGCAACCGCCCGTTGCCGACGCCGATGGCCTCGGACGGGATGAAGGACGGCGCGGGTGGCGGCGCGGGCTCGACATATCCGCTGCGGATGATCCTCGCCACGCCGCGCAAGACGGATGCGGATCGGGGTGGCCGGGGCGATCTGCTGAGCCAGCTGCAGAGGCACAACAGCCGCCATGCGGGGATGCTACAGGCCCCCGAGATCCTGCCGACGCCGACCAAGCGGGACAGCCGCATGGACGGCTGGAGCCCGGCCTACGACCGCCGGAAATCCCCGACCATGGACGCGGTGATGGACGGGGCGATGACCGACCGGGCGCCGGACAAATGGGCCGGGGCGCGGGCACTGGCGGCGATCTTGCGGAGCCATGGGCTGACTGGAACGGCGGCATTGCCCATCACCTACGCATGGATGATGGGGTTTCCGCCTGGCTGGCTCGCACGCGCCTTGCGCTCGGCAGTCGCAAGGGGACGTCTGCGGCGAGCCTGATCGTCGAGGCCTTCGGCGATGCGGTGGTGCCACAGATCCCCGAGGCCATCGGTCGCGCCATCCTGCGCACAGAAGCCGCGCTGAACGCGGTGCTCGGCGGCGCATCCCCGGATGACGCGGTCACCGTAGTCGAGGCATCCATCTGCGCAGACGGCGGTAGCGCCGGTGCGGATGGTCATGCACCTGCCGACGATCCTGCGGATCGCGGAGGCGCGTTATGACCCGTCGGATTCGCAACGGATATCTCACCGCGACTGGTCTCGCCGTGCTGGTGATCGGCGGCATTTCCGTCGCCGAGATCATACCGAGGCTGATCTGGAATGCCAGCGCCAGCTTGCCGCTCGGGCTCTATGCCGTTCAGCCAATCGGTGACCTGACCATTGGCGATCTGGTCGCGGTCACGCCGCCAGAACCGATCGCCCGGTTCATCGTGGCGCGCGGCTACGTCGGCCCCGGTGTGCCGCTGCTGAAGCGCGTCGCCGCGCTTTCCGGCACGCGCGTCTGCCGCACCGGCGCCACGATCATCGTCGACGACCAGGCTATCGGCGAAGCACGCGAGCGCGACCGCCTCGGCCGGCCGCTGCCCGTCTGGCAAGGCTGCCGGGTCGTCGGCGAGGGCGAGGTATTCCTCATGAACCGGGACACCGAGGACAGTCTCGACGGTCGCTATTTCGGCCCGCTCCCGCTCAGCAACGTCACCGCCCGCATCGTCCCGCTCTGGACCGATGCGGCGGGCAACGGCCGCTTCCGCCGGCCCATGGCCAGTGCGGAAGGCGGCTCCCAGAACCTCTCTCCAACTGCAACCGAAAGGACCAACTGATGCCACAGATGGGTGAATTCACCCGCACGCAATCGGGCTACGAGGGCCGCATCCGCACCGTGACCCTCGACCTCAACCTGGTCTTCGTGCCAACCCACAACGCCGATGTCGAGAAGGCTCCGGATTACCGCATCCATCTCGACGGCGAGGACGGCCCGGAGATCGGCGCCGGCTGGACCCAGAGCGGCGAGAAGGCCGGGACCTATATCTCGGTCGCCCTCGATGATCCGGTATTCGTGCAGCCGATCCGCGCCCGGCTGTTTCAGTCCGACGAGCAGGGTCGGACCTGGGGCCTGCACTGGTCGCGCCCGAGAAAGCGCGACGAGCGGGACTGAGACATGCCGTTCACCGCACCACACCATGCCGACGGGCGAGCTTGCGCCGCCCGCGGCATCGCCGCCCTTCTTCTTTCCGGCCTGATCTTCGCCGCTGTCCCGGCTGTCGGCCCGCTGGCGCAGGCTGTGCAGCCGGTGGCACAGCAGACCGTCGATCCTTTCGAGGCCCATGTCGCGGAAGCCTCGCTGCGCTTTGGCATCCCGCCGGACTGGATTCGCGCCGTGCGTCATGTCGAGAGCGGCGGCAATCCGCAGGCCGTCTCGCCGAAAGGCGCCATGGGGCTGATGCAGATCATGCCGGAGACATGGACGGCGCTGCGCGTCCGACATGCACTCGGCAGCGACCCGTTCGAGCCCCGCGATAATATCCTCGCCGGCGCCGCCTATCTGCGCGAGATGCACGACCGCTACGGCAGCATCGCCAGCATGCTGGCCGCCTACAATGCCGGGCCGGGCCGCTACGACGAGCACCTGGTCTCGGGCAGGGCCTTGCCGGCCGAGACCCGCGCCTATGTCGCCACGCTCGCGCCGCTGCTCGGCGGCGAGCCGCTTCCCGGCACCGTTTCCGCCGCCGCGCCGCCGCTGGATTGGCGCGAAGCGCCGCTCTTCGCGGGCACTCCGCTCGACAGCCCGGATGCGGAACGACGCCAGTTCGGCGGCCTTTTCGTGCGCCGGCCCGATGCAGAACCGGCGCAGTCCGATGGCGCATTGGCGGCCGATCCGGAAGCGCCTGCCGAACCGTCCGACACCGCTTCAGATGCCGTCTCACCGCAATCCGACAACCTGTTCATCCGCCGATCCGACGCTGGAGCAGCGCAATGAAAAAACATTCCATGCGCCTCTCCTCCTACCTCGACGAAGGGCCCAACCCATGAAAATCGCCTATGCCGACCCGCCCTATATCGGCTGCGCGCATCTCTACCGCGACCGTCCCGAATACGCCGGCGAGGTCGATCATGCGGCACTGATCGCGCGGCTGGAAAGGGACTACGACGGCTGGATCCTGCACGCCGCCGCGACACCTCGCTCCTTCGCCACCCTTGCGCCGCTGGTCGAACCGACCGGTGCCCGATGGATGGCCTGGGTGAAGGGCTTCGCCGCCTTCAAGTGCAACGTGCCGGTCGCCTGGGCCTGGGAACCGGTGATCGTCAAACCCGCCCGCAAACCCGTGGTCAGCAAGCGGCTGGTGCTGCGCGATTGGATCCAGGAAAGCATCACCCTGCGCCGCGGGCTGACCGGCGCCAAGCCGGAAGCCGTCTGCCATTGGGCCTTCGAGATGGTTGCGGCGCGGCCCGAGGACGCCCTCGACGATTTGTTTCCCGGCACCGGCGCGGTCACCGCGGCGTGGCATTCCTGGCAGCGGAAATTCACCCTGCCGGACGATCCGCTGCCCGATTTTCCTCAACCGGATAGCACCCGCCGGGGGCGATCCCGCCCGGGAGGCCCGTCATGAGCCCCCATCGCGGACATCGCACTGCAGCGTATCCCAGCGAAGGAACGGGCGGCGCGGCCCTTGGGGCCACGCCGCCCTTGGGGCTATGGCAAGGTAAAAGCCCCGGCCCGTCAAAGACCTACGCCATTGACATGGCGGGTCTTTTTCGAGGCCGGTCGGACGGCGGCGGTGCCGCGTTTTTGGGGTTTTCACGCGATTTCAACGGTGTTTTTGGCACTGTTGCGCGGATCGCGGGGCAGGGAGGGCTGTCATGAGCAGCGACGACCGCGAATTCCGCATCCGTCCGGGCCGGCCGCGCTCGACCCGGGCACCGCGCAGCGGCAGCTTCGTCAATCAGGTGTTGCGCGCGGCGCGGAAGGCGGGGCCGGTCCGAAAGGCGGGACCGGACGGGGGCTCGTCGTCCTCGGGACGACCCGTCCGCACCGGCCACTCGACCTTCGGGCGCGGGCGGGCGAGCTTCGGCCGCTCGCGGCTGTTCTCGCCGCAGCGCCGGGTGGTGGTGAAGGCGCGTGTGGTCCGGCACAAGGGGCGATCCTTCCGCTCCGCCCCGATGACGGCCCATCTCGCCTATCTCAAGCGCGAGGGCGTCCGCCGCGACGACAGCGACGGGCTGATGTTCGATGCCACCTCCGACGATGCCGACGATTCCGGTTTCGCGGAACGCTGCCAGGACAACCGGCATCATTTCCGTTTCATTGTCTCGCCCGAGGATGCGTCCGACATGACCGATCTGCGCGCCTTCACCCGCGATCTGGTGAAACAGATGCAGGCCGATCTCGGCACGAAGCTGGACTGGATCGCCGCCGATCACTGGAACACCGACAATCCGCATGTGCATCTGCTGGTCCGCGGCGCGGACGAGACCGGCAAGGATCTGGTCATCTCGCGCGACTATATCGGCTACGGCTTGCGCTCCCGCGCCGAGGATCTGGTCTCCCTCGAACTCGGCCCCAGGCAGGAGCACGAGATCCGCTTCGCCCTGGAACGCGAGGTGACGGCGGAACGTTGGACCCGGCTCGATGCCACGATCCGGCGCCAGGCCGACGAGATGGGATTCATCGACCTGCGCCCCGACGCCCCGATCCGGGGCGAACCCACCGGGCGCAGTCCCGAACCGCGGCGGTTGATGATCGGGCGGCTGCAACATCTGGAGAAGATGGGGCTCGCCACATCGGCCGGTCCCGGCGAATGGATGCTGGGGCTGGAGGTGGAGCGCACCCTGCGCGACCTGGGTCGGCGTGGCGACATCGTCAGCCGGATGCATCGGGCCTTCGCCGGGCGGGGCGAGGAACGGGGCGTTCTCGATTTTGTCACCGACAGCGGCCGGGACGGCCCGCCCGTCATCGGGAGGCTGGTCGATCTCGGGCTGCATGACGAGTTGACCGGCGAGGCCTATGCGGTGGTCGACGGTGTCGACGGCCGCGCCCATCATATCCGCCTGCGCGGGATCGAGGCCTTCGACCAGGCCCCGCCGCTCGGCGGCATCGTCGAGTTGCGCCGCTTCGGCGGGCCGGAGGATCCGAACCCGACGCTGTGGCTCGCCCATCGTTCCGATCTGGATCTGCAAAGCCAGATCGCCGCGCCGGGCGCCACCTGGCTCGATCACCGTCTGGTCGAGCGCCGGCCGATGCCGCTGGCCATGGGCGGTTTCGGCAAGGAGGTGCGCGAGGCGATGGATGCCCGCGCCGAGCATCTGGTCGGGGAAGGCCTCGCCCGGCGCGAGGGTGGGCGCATCCTGGTGCGGCGCCATCTGCTCGCCACCCTGCGCCGCCGCGAACTCGATGCGGTCGGTGCCGAGCTCGCCCGGAAAACCGGGCTGCGGCATGTGCAAGCCAGAGCTGGCGACAATGTCGCCGGCACCTGTGGCCGGCAGCTGTCCCTCTCGTCGGGCCGCTTCGCCGTCATCGACGACGGTCTGAGCTTCCAGCTGGTGCCCTGGTCGCGCGACCTCGAAGGCCAGATCGGCCGGCATGTCTCCGGCGTGGCGAAACCGGGCGACGGCATCGACTGGTCGCTGGGGCGCAGGCGCGACCTCGGGCTGTAACGCAAGAACCCTTGTTGAAAGGAGGTGTTTCCATGTCCGGCACGAAGATCCTCTGGGGCCAGATCAGCGTGGTCTTCCTGATCGTGCTGATCTTCGTCTGGTCCGGCACGCAATGGACGGCCTGGCGGCTCGGCTTCCAACCCCAGCTCGGGCCGCCCTGGTTCGAGGTCTGGGGCATTCCGGTCTATTACCCGCCGGCCCTGTTCTGGTGGTGGTATTTCTACGACGCCTATGCCCCGCGCATTTTTGTCGAGGGCGGTATCATCGCCGCCTCGGGCGGGTTCCTCGCCATCGGCATCGCCATCCTGATGTCGGTTTATCGGGCCCGCGAGGCTGCCGATGTCGACACCTATGGCTCGGCGCGCTGGGCTGGCCGCGCCGAGATCGAACGAGCAGGGCTGCTCGGTCTCGATGGGGTGGTGCTGGGCCGCTACGATCAGGGCTACCTGCGCCATGACGGGCCGGAGCATGTGCTCTGCTTCGCGCCGACCCGATCCGGCAAGGGCGTCGGGCTGGTGGTGCCGACGCTGCTGACCTGGCCCGGCTCGGCCATCGTCCATGACATCAAGGGCGAGAACTGGCAGCTGACCGCCGGGTTCAGGGCCAGGCATGGCCGGGTGCTGCTCTTCGATCCTACCAATGCGGCCTCGGCTGCCTACAATCCCTTGCTGGAGGTCCGCCGCGGCGAATGGGAGGTGCGCGACGTCCAGAACATCGCCGATATCCTGGTCGATCCCGAGGGCTCGCTGGAAAAGCGCAACCATTGGGAAAAGACCAGCCACGCGCTGCTGGTCGGCGTCATCCTGCATGTGCTCTATGCCGAGGAGGACAAGACCCTCGCGCGCGTCGCGGCCTTCCTCTCCGATCCGCGCCGCTCGATCGAGGCCACCCTGGCGGCGATGATGAAGACCCCGCATCTGGGCGAGGCCGGACCGCACCCGGTCATCGCCAGCGCCGCACGGGAACTGCTGAACAAATCCGAGAACGAACGCTCCGGCGTGCTGAGCACGGCGATGTCCTTCCTCGGCCTTTATCGCGACCCGGTCGTGGCGGCCGTGACATCGCATTGTGACTGGCGCATCGCCGATCTGATCGCGGGCGAGATGCCCTCGACGCTCTATCTGGTGGTGCCGCCCTCCGACATCTCGCGCACCAAGCCGCTGATCCGGCTGGTGCTGAACCAGATCGGCCGCAGGCTGACCGAGGATCTGCATGCGAAGGACCGCGGGCACCGGGTGCTGATGCTGCTCGACGAATTCCCGGCGCTGGGGCGGCTGGACTTCTTCGAATCCGCCCTGGCCTTCATGGCCGGCTATGGGCTGAAGGCTTTCCTGATCGCGCAGTCGCTGAACCAGATCGAGAAGGCCTATGGCCCGAACAACTCGATCCTCGACAACTGCCATGTCCGGGTCAGCTTCGCCACCAATGACGAACGCACCGCGAAGCGGGTCTCGGAAGCGCTCGGCACCGCCACCGAGATGAAGGCGATGAAGAACTATGCCGGCCATCGCCTCGCGCCCTGGCTCGGCCATATCATGGTCTCGCGCTCCGAGACCGCCCGGCCGCTGCTCACACCGGGCGAGGTGATGCAGCTGCCGCCGGAGGACGAGATCGTCATGGTCGCGGGCACTCCGCCGATCCGGGCCCGGAAGGCGCGCTACTATGCCGATCCGCGCTTCAGGGAGCGGATGCTGGCCCCGCCCGATCCGCGCGAGGTTGCTCCATCACCGCGACCAGACGACTGGACCGGGCTGAAGCCGCCGAAGCAGGCGGCGGATCGGGCAGGGGCCGGTGAAACGTCCAAGGCAAAACGCCAGGACAAGGCCAATTCCGGCCTGCGCCGCGAGCCGGAACTGCCCGAGCATGTCGAGATCGTCCACGAACGGAAGGAACCGTCGCCGGAGGACGAGTTCAGGCAGCTGCTCGGTGACGATCAGGCGGATGCCGCGCGCCAGCGCCAGGCGCTGCGCCGCAAGATGGCTGGTGTCGCCCGGCAGGCCTCGATGGATCCCGGTGACGATATTCCCATGTAAGGAGTCAAAAAACATGCGCCAACGACTGAACGTCTATTTCCCGCCCGCACTGCTGCGGCAGATCTCGGATCTCGCCGACAGCAGGAAGGTCTCGCGCTCGGCCATCGTCGAGGCCGCCGTCGCTTCCTTTCTCTCGCCCGACGATGCCGACCGGCGCGAGGCGGCCTTTACCCGCCGGCTCGACCGCATGTCGCGCCAGATCATGCGGCTCGAACGCGATGTCGGCCTCTGCGCCGAAACCCTGGCGCTCTTCGTCCGCTTCTGGCTGACCGTCACGCCGCCGGTCCCGGCCGAGGGCTACGCCGCCGCCCAGGCCAAGGGCCGCGAACGCTTCGAGGGCTTCGTCGAGACCCTCGGCCGCAGGCTGCAATCCGGCGAGAGCTTTCTCAAGGAGATACCGGAGGATGTCGCGGGGGCGGGGGATGAGCCGGCCAAACTCGACCCTGCCGAAGGGGCCGTATGACAACACTTTCTGTTCCGGCGGGGCGGTAGCCAGGACCGTTAAATGGCGAGGATTCTTATTCGAGGATCATTGCATCAAGAGCGGGAGCGTGTCGTTTCATCTCGAACACCCACCATGGCGGGCTCGCCGCTTCCCGCCAACACAGGCCTTTGTTTTGCGGGGAATTATTGCCATTGGGGATGGTTAAGGCGCGAGACGTTCCGCTAGCCTATCAATTTTCCCCTCATCGCCCGGCTCCATCGGGAGGACCTGGATAAGCACGTCCGTGAACCCCTCCTCGTGGAGGGCATAGATCCTATGCCGGCCGTCCATGACGTCGAAATCGTCCCCGCCCCTGAGACTCAGTTCCGTCGGCGTGACCTGGCCGCTAGTCCGGATGATGTTTTTCCAATGGGAAAGCTTTCCCGGTTTGAAGTCCGCATACTGACCAAGCCTTGCCTCCTTCGAAAGGGTCCAGCGATATGGATCCTCCCTCATCTTCTCGTCGATCTTTGCGATCGACGCCCAGAAGGTCTTCGCAGCCGGAAACTCAGCTTCGGTCCAGTGCGGGTATCGCGGCATCTGCTCCCCTTGAGAAAACGAACGTGGTCGGACAGCGTATGGTACGCCAGCCGGAGCGCAACCCTTGATTTCTTCCGCAGGCCCCTAACCTCCGAGAGGCTAGCAACGGTCAAATCCACGGGTAACAACTTACTGCCACAAGCACTCTCCCACGCCTCGCACTCCAGGGTTCCGGTTCGCCGGCTCATCCGAGGTATCGGCAAGGTCGCTTTTTCCCTCATTCGTGCGACCGCTAAAGGCTTTTCCCAGCGGCCCTCACGGGAGTTCCTTAGGTCAGAAAACTGACGGAAATATTCGGCATTTGACGAAAATGGCGGCCCGATACGGCTTCCGGGTTCATCTCGCCTTCTCCCATGGATTGATGACGGTGATGCCGGCAGCCAGGAACGGCGCGGTATCGCGCGTCGCGACGGTCAACTCGACGGCGGCGGCGATTGCGGCGATGAAGCCGTCCGCCTGGCCGATGATCGTTCCCCTGCCGCGCGCCTGCGCCATCAGGCTTGCGTAGCATTCCGAGGCTGCGAGACCGAAGGGCAGGATGCGGTCCTCGAACAGCGGCAGGATCTCTTTCTCGAAACGGGAATGCAGGCGGGCCTTGCGCTTGCCGTCGGGAAGCACAGCAATGCCGAACCGGATCTCGGCCACGGTGATGGCCGAAAGGTGCAGAGTCTCGATCGCCTGCTCATCGATCCAGCGGACGACTCCGGCATCCGGCGCGTCCCGCATCGGTTCGGAGACCACATTCGTGTCGAGCAGGATCATTCGTCGAAATCGATCGGTCGGGCAGGGGTCCGGTCACGCCGGATCGCAGTCTCGAACAGGGCGTGCTCTTCCTTGCTCATCCGCGCTTCGCGGCCGATCTCGGCCAGCAGCGACCCCAGCCGGACGCGGTTCTGCGGTCGCGCTGCCTGTTCGAGGATGTCGCGCACTTCGGCCTCGGTACTGCGCCCATGCTGCGCCGCGCGCATCTTCAGCGCCCGATGCGTCTCGGCGGACAGATTGCGGATGGTGATGGCGGGCATGGCGATTGCGACTCCCGGAAACTGACATCATTGATATCGTCACTGAAAAAATGATGTCAAGGTTAGTGGCTGGTGATGCTGATCATACCGGAGTTGATTCGTCAGCCTGCCGCCACCTGCGCTGGTTTTCCCGAAAGGGCAAAACCGCCGTTTCCCTGTCTTTCTACGCCAGACTACGACGGCAGCTGAATAGCTGTTGCACTCTCTCGTTTTGAGGCTCTTTTAGTCGACCCCATCCGGGGCTTTCCTCTCGCCGCCCCGGTGGAACGGGGGACGGGATGGCAGGTTCGGACCACATCGAGGCAAGGGTGGAGTGCGGCGCCCGCATGCTCCGCACCGCGCTCGGGCCTGCCATCTCCGCCCTCTTGCGGGATCCCGATATCGTCGAGGTGATGCTGAACCCCGACGGGCGGCTCTGGATCGACCGGCTTTCCGAGGGTCTGAACGACACCGGCGAACGGCTGTCCCCT
>Ga0182741_1002795_pt1 | contig 19610 bp, 17 predicted proteins | sample eDN5th37CBELigOP_FD_128874 | JGI IMG/M metagenome (GOLD analysis project Ga0182741, IMG submission 128874) | Enriched Organic Plus compost microbial communities from Emeryville, California, USA - eDNA 5th pass 37_C BE-Lig OP (version 2) (version 2) ... | reverse complement strand
GTCATCGGCTGCTCCGGTGCGGGGCGATCACCGCCGCCTCACACCCGCTCGATGTTGCGGGTGCCGAACAGGCCATAGGGCTTGATCAGCAGGATCAGGATCAGCGCATAGAAGGGCGCGACGGTGTACATGTTGCCCCAGTTCAGCCACTCGGCGTCCAGGTACTGCGCCCAATTCTCCAGCACGCCGACGATCAATCCGCCCAGCACCGCGCCGATGATGGAATCGAGCCCCCCCAGGATGACGGCCGGGAAGACCTTGATGCCGTAGAAGGACAGTGCCGAGGAGACACCGTTCACCACCCCCACCACCACGCCCGCGACCGCCGAGACGGCCGCCGAGATCGCCCAGGACATGGCGAACACCTTCGGCACCGAGACGCCGAGCGACTGCGCCACCTGCTGGTCGAAGGCTGTGGCCCGCATCGCCAGCCCGTACTTGGAGACGGTGAAGAACCAGGCGAAACCCGCCATGATCAGCAGCGAGATGCCGAGCGAGAGCAGATACACCGTCTGCACCTGCAGGCCGAAGACATTCACCTGGTCGGCGCTGAAGATCGGCGGGAAGGGCTTGGCGAAGACGCCGAAGATCCACTTCATCAGCGCCTGGAAGAAGATGCCGTGACCGATGGTGGCCATGATCACGCTGATCACGGGCTCCCCGATCAGCGGCCGCAGCACCACCACCTGCAGGATGACGCCGAAGAGCGTCATGAAGGCCAGCGTCACCAGGAAGCCGGCCCAGAATGGCAGCTGCCACTCGGTCAGCAGCCACCAGCACACCCAGGCGCCAACCAGCAGGAACTCGCCCTGGGCGAAGTTCACCACCTGCGACGCCTTGTAGATCAGCACGAAGCTCATCGCGACCACGCCATAGAGCGCACCGACGATCAGCCCGTTCAGCGTGAGCTGCAGCAGCAGCGGCCAGTCCATGCGCCCTACTCCGCCGCCATCGCCATGACCGGCCGCTCCTGCATCGAGACGACCCGGAGCGTGGTGCGAATGCGCTGCTTCGTGCCGTCCTGGAAGGCAATAGTGGTGTCCACCGGGATGTCCCGGTCACCGCGGTAGAGCGCCGCGATGATGTCGCCGTATTTCTGCCCGATCACGCCGCGGCGCACCTTGCGGGTACGCGTCAGCTCCTCGTCATCGGCGTCCAGCTCCTTGTAGAGCAGCACGAAATCGCGGATGCGCTGCGGCTCGGGCAGAGTGGCGTTCACCTTTTCCACCTCCGCCCGCAGCAGCTCCAGCACCGGTTCCCTGGCCGAAAGGTCGCTATAGGTGGTGAAGGCGATGCGGTTGCGCTCCGCCCATTTCGACACGATGGAGAAGCGGATACAGATCATGGCCGCCAGATGCGGCCTTCCATCGCCCAGCACCACCGCCTCCGCCACATAGGGCGAGAATTTCAGCTTGTTCTCGATGTATTGCGGGCTGAACCGGTCGCCGCCCGAAGTGGTGGCGACGTCCTTGATGCGGTCGATCACCACCAGCTGGCCCGACCCGTCGAAATAGCCGGCATCGCCGGTATGCAGCCAGCCGTCGCGCAGATCCGGATTCTCCGCCACGCCGAAATAGCCGGAGAACATGTTCGGATGCCGCGTCACGATCTCGCCCACGCCGTTCTGGTCCGGCTGGTCGACCCGGATCTCGATCCCGTCGTTGAAGGGCACGCCTACCGTGTCGAAATTCACCTCCCTCGGCCGGTGCAGCGTGTAGGCTCCAAGCAGCTCCGTCTGGCCGTAGAGCTGGCGCAACGGTACGCCCATGGCGAGGAAGAAGCGGAAGGTGTCCGGCCCGAGCGCCGCGCCGCCCGTCGCGGCGGAGCGCAACCTGGTGAATCCCAGCCGATCGCGCAACGCACGGAACAGCAGCGCATCCGCGATGGCGGAGCGGCCGCCCCTGTCCAGCGCCTCCAGCCCCAGCCGCATGCCGGTATCGAAGATGCGGCGCTTGAGGGGGCTGGCATCCATCACCTTCGCGCGCACCTCGGCCGCGATCGCCTCCCACACGCGCGGGGCGAAGAGCACGAAGCTCGGTCCGATCTCGCGGAAATCGGCCATCATCGTCTCCGGCTCCTCGACGAAGTTCACCTTCATCCGGGCGATCAGTCCCCAGCCGAGGGCATAGACCTGCTCCATGATCCAGGGCAGCGGCAGGACGGAGACGTACTCGTCCTCGGGCCCCTTCGGATCGACGCCGAGATAGCTCTCGCAGTGCCGGATCAGCGCCACGCCGGTCAGCATCGCCAGCTTCGGCCGCGCCGTGGTGCCCGAGGTGGTGCAGAGAATCGCCACCTCCTCGCCCCGCGTGGCCTCCACCAGCCGCTCCCAGGCGCCCGGATCCGCTGCATGCGCCGCCTCGCCGGTCTGCACCAGGGTCGAGGCCGGCAACAGGCGCGGGTCCTGGTGCTTCCGCATGCCGCGCGGGTCGGAATAGATGATGTGGCGCAACTTCGGCACGCGGTCCGAGATGTTGAGCAGCTTGTCCACCTGCTCCTCATCCTCCGCGAAGGCCGCGGTCGCGCCGCTGTACTCCAGAAGATAGGCGACTTCCTCATCCAGCGCGTCGCGATAGATGCCGAGCGAACGCGCACCGATGGCATGCGCCGCGATCTCGCCCATCACCCAGTCCGGACGGTTGTCGCCGATCAGCCCCACCACCTCGCCGGCGCCCAGGCCGAGCGCCCGCAACCCCAGCGCGAAGGCGCGCGTCCGCGCCTCGTACTCGGCCCAGGTGATGCTGTGCCAGATGCCGAACTCCTTCTCGCGCAGGGCCACCTCGCGCCCGTGCTCGCGGGCATTCCGCCACAGCAGCTTGGGCAGGGTGTCGGGCGTCACGCCACCGGCTCCGGTGCCTCTGTCACCACCTCGTCCGCCTCGCCGAGATAGGCGCGCTTCACATGCTCGTCCGCCAGCACCGCCTCCGGCGTGCCCTCGGCGATCTTCCTGCCGAAGTCCAGCACCATGACGCGGTGGGAGATGTCCATCACCACGCCCATGTCGTGCTCGATCATCAGCACCGTCATGCCCCATTCCTCGTTCAGGTCGAGGATGTAGCGGGCCATGTCCTCCTTTTCCTCGAGGTTCATGCCCGCCATCGGCTCGTCCAGCAGGATCAGCTTCGGCTTCAGCGCCACCGCGCGGGCCAGCTCCACCCGCTTGCGCAGCCCGTAGGGGAGCGTGCCCGCCACCGCCTTGCGCACATGCTGGATCTCGAGAAAATCGATGATCTCCTCCACCGCGCGCCGATGCGCGATCTCCTCGCGCTCGGCGCCGCCCAGCCAGTACAGCATGCCCGTCGCGAAGCCGTGCCGCATCAGGTGGTGGCGCCCCACCATGATGTTCTCCAGCACGGTCATGTGGCCGAACAGCGCCAGGTTCTGGAAGGTTCGGCCGATGCCGATGGCGGCGCGCCGGTTGGGGCCGAGGCGCGTGATATCCCGCCCATCGAACAGCACCCGTCCCTCGGTCGGGCGGTAGCGGCCGGAGACGCAGTTGACCATGGAGGTCTTGCCCGCGCCGTTCGGGCCGATGATGGAGAAGATCTCGCCCGGCCGAACGGCGAAGGAAACCTCGGTCAGCGCCCGCACGCCACCGAAGCGCAGCGAGACGCGCTCGGCCTCGAGGATCGGCTGCCGCTCCTCCATGCGCCCGTGCCTGCCGGCATCCGTTTCCCTGTCGGGAGCGCCTGGTCCGGCGGGGGTCCCGGCCGCCATGCGCGGATCATCCGCCACGGTCGGCCATCCGGCCGAAGCCTGCGGTCGCTGCAACCTGTGGTGCGATCGGGCGTGGCGCGCCGTCAAGGCGGCAGACGGACGGTTCCTGCTGTCCCACGCTGGGTACCCTCCCCGCGGGGACATGGCCGCCCCGCTTGAAAACGGACATACGTTAGTTTCCGGATTGACCGCAAGCGGCCTCGTGACGAACCTCCCGCCCCGGGCCGCGATTGCCGCAGGAGAGGATGATGGCGCGAATCACGGGCTCGAAGGGCGCCCGCACCGCCGCCGCCATCCGCAACAGCGCCCTCAGGCTGATCCACCGCCACGGCTTCGCGGCCATGAATCTGCGCGACCTCGCCGCCGAGGTGGGCATCCGGCCGGGCTCGCTCTACAACCACATCACCACGAAGCAGGCGCTTCTGTTCGACCTCATCCGCGAGCACATGGCGGCACTGCTGACGGAGACCGATGCCGCCCTGGCCGCCGCCGGCCCTGATGCGATGGACAGGCTGCGCGCCTTCATCGCCCACCACCTGCTCTATCACTTCGAACGCAAGCAGGAGGTGTATGTCGCCAATTTCGAGCTGCGCGCCCTGGACCCGCCGAATCACGCGCGCATCCTGGCGATGCGGCGCCAGTACGAGGGGCGGCTGATCGCGTTGCTCGAGACCGGCGTCGCGGCGGGCGAGCTCGATCTGGGGGACACGCATGTCGCGGCTTATGCAATCCTCGCCATGCTGACGGGCGTGTGCACCTGGTACAAGCCGGACGGACGGCTTGCGAAGGAGGACCTCGTCGCCCTCCACACCGCGCTCGTCCTCGATGGCATCCGCCGCCTTGCTGCAACCGAGGGCCGGTCCCGGCCATGCGTCGCCACCGCGGTCCCGGAGAGCGCGCCCGTCCGCCGCGCCTGAGGCCGGCATTGGTCCCTGGGCGGCAGGCCGCCGGCCGCATCATCCCCCCGCATCGCGCAGCCCGAGCGCCAGCACCGGATCATCGGTGGCCATCGCGTCCAGGCCGAGCGCCAGGGCGTGGCGGATCGTCGGCGCATGGTTGGCTGCCCAGGCGCTCACGCCCAGGCCGGCCGCCCGCAGCGCCGTGACCGAGGTCTCGTCCCATTCGCCGATGGGCAGGCCCAGCTCCTCCGCCGCGCAGGCGCGGCACAGCGCCACCGCGGCGGAGGCACCCATGCCGCGCCAGGGCTTCGCTTCCACCAGCAGGACCCGGCGCAGGAAGCCGCCTGCCATGGCCGCCTCGGCCACCGTCAGGGGCTGGAAGCTCATCAGCACCGTCCGATCACGCATCCCGAGGCCGTCCAGCACCGCCAGGCAACGCGGCAGGATGCCAGGGTAAGGACGGCCCTCGCCATCCGCCTTGATCTCCAGCCGCAGCACGCGTCCCGCCTCGCGCACCAGCGCCGCGGCCTCGGCGAGCGTCGGCACCGCCTCCCCGCCCGTGCCCTTCAGCCGCACACAGCGCAGCGCGGCGAGGCTCCGGGCGCCGACCGGCCCGGACGCATCGGTGGTGCGGTCGAGCGTCGCATCGTGGAATACCACCGGCTCGCCATCGGCGGTCAGGTGGACATCGAGCTCGAGTTGCTCGGCCGGCAGGGCCAGAGCCTTGCGGAAGGCCAGCAGGCTGTTCTCCGGCCAGAGGAAGGCGCCGCCGCGATGGCTGGCGATCTCGGTTCTGCGCATGACCGCAGCCTAGCACCCGCGGGCCGCGCTTCAGGTCTCCAGCAGCCAAACCGAGAACAGCCGGTCGGGATCGGCCCACATCGTCGTCGCGCGCCAGCCCGCGGCTTCCGCCAGCGCCCGCAGCCTCTCGGGCCGGTATTTGTGGCTGTTCTCGGTGTGGATGGTCTCGCCGGCGGCGAAGCGGAACACGCGCCCGGCCAGGTGAACCGCCTGCGCATGCCGCGACACCAGATGCATCTCGATCCGCTCCTCCGCGCCGTTCCACTGGGCCCGGTGGCGGAAGCCGGCCAGGTCGAAATCCGCCCCTGCCTCCCGGTTCAGCCGCGCCAGCAGGTTCAGGTTGAAGGCGGCTGTCACCCCGGCGGCATCATCATAGGCCGCCTCCAGCACTCTCGGATCCTTCACCAGGTCGGCGCCGAGCAGCATGCGTGCCCCCGGCCGCAGCGTGGTGCGGGCACGGCGCAGGAAGGTCACCGCCTCCGCCGGCTCGAAATTGCCGATGGTCGAGCCGGGAAAGAAGCCGAGATGCGTGACGCTCCCTTCCGCCCGGCCTGCGAGGTCGAAGGGCCGGGTGAAATCCGCCACCACCGGGCGCACCCGGAGGCCCGGGAAGGCGGCGGCAACGCGGGATGCCGCCGCCTCCAGCCACTCCGGCGCGATGTCCACCGGCAGATAGGCGACCGGCGCGGCCAGCGCCCGCAGCAGCTGCACCGCCTTGGCACCGTCGCCGGGGCCGAACTCCACCACCGCCGCGCCAGGTCCCACGGCACGCGCGATGTCCGGCCCGCTCTCCGCCAGGATCCGTACCTCGGTCCGCGTGGGATAGTATTCGGGCAGCCGGGTGATCGCCTCGAACAGCCGCGCGCCCTGGGCATCGTAGAGCCACTTGCAGGGCAGCGCCTTATGCGGTGCGGAGAGACCCGTCAGCGCATCAGCGACCAGTGCTGCCCGCTGCCCCTCCAGCGGGTCGCGGGAGACGGCGCCGCTCACGCCACGTCCTCCGCCAGCCGCACCCCCATGAACTGCCATCGGGCCCCGGGCAGGAAGAAATTGCGATAGGTCGGGCGCGCATGCCCCGGCGGCGTCGCCAGCGAGCCGCCGCGCAGAACCATCTGGTTGATCATGAACTTGCCGTTGTACTCGCCGACGGCGCCCGCCCAGGGCCGGAAGCCGGGATACGGGCGGTAGGCGCTGCCGGTCCACTGCCAGACGACGCCCCTGGCCTCGGCGAAGCCGGGCAGCGCGGCCGCGGCCTCCCATTCCTGCTCCGTGGGCAGGCGCTGGCCGGCCCAGCGGGCGAAGGCGTCGGCCTCGTACCAGGAGATGTGGCGCACCGGCAGGGCGGGGTCCACCGGACGAAGGCCTCCGAGGCCGAACTGCATCCACGCTCCGTCGTGGCGCTCCCAGTAGAGCGGCGCCTCCCAGCCATCGGCCTCGCGCGCGGCCCAGCCATCGCTCATCCACAGCATCGGCTCGCGGTAGCCGCCCTCTTCCATGAAGGCCAGCCAGGCGCCGTTCGTCACCAGCCGATCGGCGATCCGGAAGGGAGCCAGGTAGGCGCGGTGCCGCGGCGTCTCATTGTCGAAGGCGAAGCCGGCCCCGGCATGGCCCAGCTCGACCACCCCTTCGGGACCATCCAGCCAGCGCGGTGGCCCGGCGGCGCCGGACGGTTCCCGCCACCCCGGGTCATAGGCCGGCCGCAGCGGGTTGACGGACAGCGCGTGCAGGATATCGGTCAGCAGCAGCTCCTGATGCTGCTCCTCATGCTGCAGGCCAAGCTCCACCAGCGCCGCCGCCTCCGGCGGCGGATCGCGCAGCAGCGTGGTCATGGCCTCGTCCACCGCGGCCCGGTACTCCGCCACCTCGGAGCAGGAGGGGCGGGTCAGCATTCCCCGTCGCGGCCGGGCGTGACGCGGCCCGGCCGCGACATAGTAGGAGTTGAACAGGACGGCGTAGTCCTCCCGCACCCGCCGGTAGCCGGGCAGGAAGGGCAGCAGCAGGAAGGTCTCGAAGAACCAGGTGGTATGGGCGCGGTGCCACTTGGCGGGGCTGGCATCCGGCATGGACTGCACCGCCTGGTCCTCGGGCGACAGCGGGGCTGCCAGCGCCTCGGTCCGGGCCCGCACCGCCCGGTAGCGCTCCGACAACGCCTGCGGACCAGCACCTGGGCTTCCGACCCAGGTACCGGAATGAATGACATTCATGCGTTCCCTTATCCCCTTCCTGTCGGGCTTCGCGCCGCCAGGCCCAGACGTTACCCCGGCCGCGACGGGTCCTGCCCTTGGAGTATAGGCGCAGACCTGTGATCGTTCCGCACGAACGCCACCCGCACCCACGCGAACGCGAACGCAAAGCCCGGCCCGTTCAGTTCGGCGCGACGCCACGGCCGCCCCACGGCCTTGTGTGCTGCGCGCCGCGCCGCGCCTGCCGATTGTGCGCCGCGGCACGACATCATCGAAGCCGGAAGGATTTCAGCCCTGCCCCTCCTGCGCCTGCCCTCCGCCCGGTCACCGGCCTGGGTGCTCGTCGAGACCGCGACCTCGGCGGTCATCTCCTTCTTCTCCCTGATGCTCATCGCCCGCGCCATCGGGCCGGACGCCGCGGGCATCGGCGCGGTGGCGATCGCCGCCTTTCTCTTCCTGGACCTCGCCGGCGCCGCCCTCTTCACCGATGCCCTGGTCCAGCGCCCCGGCCTGACGCCGCTCGAGGCCCGCAGCGCCGTCACCGCGCAGGTGCTGGCGGGGCTCGCGGGCGCGGGCGTGCTGGTCTTGCTGGCCCCCCTGATCGCGGCCAGGGTCGAGGCGCCGGAACTGCTGCCGCTGATCCTGGCCCTCGCCCCGTTGCTGCCGCTCTCGGCCTTCTCCGGGGCCGTCTCCGGCCTGGTGCTGCGCCAGACACGCTACCGGCTGCTGGCGCTGCGCGCCGTGCTCGGCCTGCCGCTCGGCCTCGCCGTCGGGCTGGCGCTGGCGCGGGTGGGCCTCGGCCCCTGGGCGATGGTGGCGCACCAGACGACGGCAACGCTCACGACCTTCCTGCTGCTGCTGTTCTTTGCCCGACAGGGGCTGCGGCCGCGCCTCTCCCTGCCGGCCCTCGCCGGACTCTGGCGCGTTGCCGGGCCGCAGGTCCTTTCCGTGGTGGTGCAGGCCGGGCGTTACCGGCTGTTCCTGATCGCTCTCGGCGTGGTGGCGACCGAGGCGGTGGTGGCGGTTTCCAATGTCGCCTTCCGGCTGGTGGAATCCGTGCTGGTCGTGGTCTGGAGCACCGCTTCCCGCCTCGCCCTGCCCCGCTTCTCGGCCGTACAGCAGGATCGGACGGCACTGGCCGATGCCTATGGCGACGTCGCGGAGTTGCAGGCGCTGCTCGGTATGCCGATCGCGGCCGGCGTGGCGCTGACCGCGCCGGATCTCGTGCATGCGCTGCTCGGCCCCGTCTGGGCATCGGCAGCCGAAGCGGCGCGAGTGGTCGGCTGGGTCGCCGTGGGCTCCTTTGCCTGGGGTGATACCGGCAGCCTGTTCGTCGCGCTGGGCAAGACACGGCGCAACCTGGTCGTCGCCCTGATCGCCCTGGTGGTACCGCTGGCGGGGCTGCTGCTGCTGCGGCCGGAGACGCCGGCGGGCGTTGCCTGGTGCTGGGCTGCGACAACCTTCGTGACCGGTCCGGTCGTGACCGTGCTGGCGCTGCGCGAAATCCGGCGCTCGCCGCTATGGCTGCTCCGGCGCATCGCGCCGGCGCTGGCAGCGACGGGGACGATGACGGTGGCGGTACTGCTGCTGCGAGCGGAACTGATGCTGCCGCCGCTGGTCGGGCTCACCACTGCGGCGGTGGCCGGGGCGATGGTCTTCGCCCTGGTCGCCTGGCTGGGGCTGGGCCGGCGCATGCCCCGCGCGCTGCGCCCCCTGGCGCTGCCGGCGGAATAGCATGCCCTGGCAGGGCCAGGGCATGCGGGCGACGCGCGCCGCCGGCTTCAGCGGGGAGCCATCCTTCCACGGGCCTCCCGGGCGCGCGCCCTGCCTGACGGGCGCCACAGCACATCCCGGACCGCGCGGAGATGGGTCATGATCCGGGCCGGGCTGCCGCAATGCGCGTAGCGGAGCGCCTGGAGAGGCCGGCGCTCCTCCAGCGCATGCAGGAAGCTGCTGTAGTCGAGTAGTTCCTGCCGGCGCCGCAGCATCGCCATCAGTTCGCGGTCACCGATGCCAGACGCCAGGGCAAGCAGGCGGCGGTTGGCCGCGCTGTAATGCGGGGCTGACGAGGTGCAATTCGAGGTCGAATCCCGCCGCCGTCGGTAGACGTAGTAGGCCTCGGACGTCAGGCAGAACCGGGCGCCGCGTGCGACGCACTCGAAGTAGAGCAGAAAGTCCTCGCCCGCCTGCACGTCCTCGGCGAAGCGGACCCCGGTCCGGCGGAGGAAGTCGCGCCGCTGCACGGGCTGGACGTAGCCCAGCCGGGCGGGCCCGGGAAGATCGGGCATGTCCATGCGCAGCATCGCGGTGAGCGACAACGGCTCCCCGCAGGGAATCGCCTCGGTCGGGAAATGCGGGCCGAGATCGGCGCCGGTGTCGAAATCTCGCTCCAGCAGGTTGTCGGCGATCAGGTCGGCGCCGCACTCCTCCCCGAGAGTTGCCATGCGTTCGATCCGTTCGGGCATGAAGACATCGTCCGCGTCGAGTAGGGCGATCCAGTCGCCATGCGCGCGCTCAATGCCATCATTGCGGGCGGCCGACACGCCACCGCGCCGGGGTCGTCGTACCGGGACGATGCGGGGGTCGGACGCGGCGAAAGATGCAGCGAGTTCCCAGGTGCCGTCGGTGGAGCAGTCGTCCACAATCAGGATCTCGATGTCCCGGAGAGTCTGTTTCTGCGCGGACACCACGGCGTCGTGGAGGAACGCCACGGCGTTGTGGGCTGGTATGACGATCGAGGCGACAGGAGCCATTCGCACTTTCGGTTCTGATCTGCTTCGGTTTGTGGTCAGGCCCTGACCCGCGCATCTCCGGACGAGCCTTATGCGGTCCGTCGCGAAGGGAGCACCAAGGTCACGGGGTTGGTGGCTTCGGCATTTCCGGGCAAGCAGGAAGCGCCGCAGGCCGACGTCGATCTGATGGTAAAAGGCCGATGCAGGCCATGCTGTCCGTGGCCGAACGATCCTTCGCGGCGAACCGCGCAGATGTGACTCGGGGCTTACCTACCGGCCGCCGCCGGCGACCGGCGGAGCCGGCACCGCGCCGCCTGCGGCTTCCGCCATGCCGGCCACGGACTGGCGCAACCGGTCCAGCGCTGCCAGCGCCCGGTCCGCCGCGGCGACCCCCTGCTGCGTGGACTGGTCCCAGCCCGGGCCGATGGCAGTGAAAGCCTGTTGCACCTCCACCCGCGCGTCCCGATACGCTTCGGTGTCCTGCACGGCCTCCGGCGCGTTCTGCATCGCGTGGTAGGCGTCACGCACCTCGCGCATCAGTTGCTGGCGCGCCGGCGTCATGGCGCTGCCGGAGTAGGAGGCCGGCTCCTGCGCCGCCTTTTCCCGTGCCGCCTTCAGATCCTGCTCGGTAGCCTGCAGCATCAGTACATAGCCCTGCAGCACGGAACCCTGACCGGTAGTTGCCGGCGCGGCCTGCCGTGCCGTCTCTGCAGCCGTGGGTTGCGCTTGCGTCGCCGGTGCCGCCAGGGCCAGGCAGATGGTCAATGTCACGGTGCCCAACCGCATGTCGTGCTCCTTCCCGGTGGCGGGCCGGCGAGCGAACGCATCGGGCAAGAGCGGGGTTCCGGGCGGTGCCTGGCGGCAGCGCCCGAAACCCGCCGGATTACGCGCTCTCGTAGAGGCGCGTCAGCACGAACTCCCGGTGGCCGAGCAGTTCGGCGGCCGTCAGTTCGCCATCCGCAGTGCGAACGATGCAGTCGAGCAGCGCTTCGCCCGCATCGTCCATGTTCATCCGCTTCTGCAGGATCCCGGTCACGTCCACATCGATATGCTCGGACATGGTGCGCTGGGTGCGCGGATTGGCGGTGATCTTGATCACCGGCAGGATCGGATTACCAATGACATTGCCCTGCCCGGTCGGGAAGGTATGCACCGCGAAGCCGGAAGCGGCGCAGAGCGTCACCATCTCCGCCGCAGCGCTGCTGCTGTCCATGAACCAGAGGCCGGGATGCGTCGGCGTCTCCGCCTTGTCCAGCACGCCATCGACCGTGCACTTCTTGCCGATCTTCTGGATGTTGCCGAGGGCCTTCTCCTCGATGGTGGTGAGGCCACCCTCGATATTGCCCTTGGTCGGCTGGGATTCCGAAAGATCGTTGGTCTTGTGCGCCTCGACCACGGCCTGATAGCGATTGAACATCGCCATGAACTTCTCGCGGATCTCCGGCGTGCGGCAACGCTCGGCGACCAGATGCTCGCCGCCGGTCAGCTCCGTCGTCTCGCCGAAGACCAGCGTGTTGCCGTTCTCCCAGAGCTTATCGAAGGAGTTGCCGACCGTGGGGCAGCTTGCCAGCCCGCTCGTCGTGTCACTCTCGCCGCACTTGGTGGAGACCCAAAGCTCCTGCAGCGGCGCCTTGGTCTTCTTCAGCCTGGAGGCGTGCTTCACCATCTTGTAGGCCGCGCGCGATGCATTCGCGATGGTGTTGATGTCGCCATTCTGCTCGATGGCGAAGCCCTCGACCGGCTTGCCGGTCCTGGCGATGCCCTCGACCACGCGGCCGGTCCAGCCCGGCTCGATGCCGATGACGACGACGCCCGCGACATTCGGGTTGCTGCCGGTGCCGATCAGGGTGCGGAAATGCAGGTCCAGATCCGCGCCGAATTGCAGGCGGCCATAGCTGTGCGGAATCGCCAGCGCGCCCTTGATGTTGTTCGCCACCGCCTCGCAGGCGGCGTTCGAGAGGTCGTCCACCGGCAGGATGATGACGTGGTTGCGCACGCCCATCCGCCCATTCTCGCGTCGCCAGCCCTCGAAGGAGGCGTTCTTCAGGTCCATGCCCATGCGTCGCGTGCCTCCTCTACCAGCGCTTGGTCTTGACGTTGTGGACGTGCAGATGCTCGCCGGCGCCGATATTCGCCACGGCCTTTCCGATATCCACGCCGTACTTGATGATGGTATCGCCCGACTTGATCGGTCTGATGGCAAGCTTGTGGCCGATCGGGATGTTCGACTTCGCGTCGAACTCGATCATCTTGTCCTGGTCCATGATCCAGCCGGTGAGCTTCTGGCCGGCCTTCAGGCCCTCCACCACCACCACGCCCACACTGTCGCCCTCGTCATGGACGACGAAGTGGATCGTCATTGCGCCCTCCCTCCTTCGGCTCGGGATGGCACCCTAGGGGCGGCTTGACGGGCGGGTCAACTAGATGATCTGGTTGACCATATGAATGCCGAACCGCCGCTGTGGCGGACCATCCATGCCGCGCTCGCGCGCGAACTGGCGGAGGGTGCCTTCCCGCCCGGCACGCCCCTGCCGGCGGAAAGGCATCTGGCTGCGCGCTTCGGCTGTGCCATTGGCACCGTCCGCCGCGCGGTGGATGAACTGGTGGCGGCACGCGCCCTGGTGCGCCGCCAGGGCAAGGGCACCTTCGTCCCCGACCTCGGCGGCGACGCCGCGGCACCGGACCGGACACATTTCTACTTCTTCCATATCGCCCGCGCCGACGGCCATCGGGAGACGCCGCGGACGGAGATGCTCGATTTCGCCTCCCCCCTGCCCTGCCCGGAGGAACATGCGGCATCGCTGGGCCTTGCGCCCGGTACGCCCATGCACCGGGCGCAGAACCTGCAGCACCTGCAGGAGGCGCCGGTCGTGCTCGAGGAGCTGTGGCTGCCCGAGATGCTCTTCCCCGGGCTCGACGCTGAGGGCTTCGCGGGCCGCGAGGGCACCGTGTATGGCCTGTTCCAGCGCCGCTTCGGCCTCTCCGTCCTGCGCACGGAAGAGCGGCTGCGGGCCGAACCCGCCACCCCCGACATCGCCGCGCTGCTCGGCCTGCCGCCGGCGGCACCGGTGCTGCGCATCCACCGCGTGGCCTACGCCATCGGTGACCGGCCGGTGGAGCTTCGGCTCTCCTGGGTGGATACACGCGGCCACGAATACTTCAACCGACTGGTTTGAGACGGGCGCTCACGGGGGCATAGGCACGGCCCGATGCGCCCGGCCCGGACATCCAATTTGGATGCCCGAATTCTGCCGTAATTCAGCCTCGAGCCCCGTATGGCCGAAAAGCGTCCGGCACATCCACCATCGGGGCCGAAAGAAACTCGCCTCGTGACCCGAGCGTTGTGGGGGCATCGGCGACCATTGGGGCAGGTGCCCGGTACGTAGCGCGTGCCCCGCTGGGCCCTGGTCGTATCCGCTGTCGGCGTTCTGCCGGCCACCTCACGCGATGGCTAGTTGCGAAGGGACCTGCCATGACCGATGCCCCTCCGGGCACCGCCCTCCTGTTCGCGCGCGACGCAGTCCGCGGGCGCGATGTGTTGCTGTGCCTTTCCCATCTGCGTTGGGACTTCGTTTTCCAGCGGCCGCAGCACCTACTGACCCGCGCCGCTCGCAATCGGGACGTCCTGCTCTTCGAGGAGCCGGTCTTCGCCCCCGACATCGCGCCCCGCCTGGAGACGCGCGTGACGCCGGAAGGTGTCACGATCGCCGTGCCGCACCTGCCGGCAGGACTGGACCCTGATGGTGTCGCGGAGACGCAGCGCCGGCTGCTGGACGGGCTGCTGGCGCCCTTCCACGGACGGCGGCTGATCGCCTGGTTCTACACGCCGATGGCCCTGGAATTCGCCGCGCATCTGCGGCCGGCGGTGACCGTCTATGACTGCATGGACGAACTGTCGCTGTTTCGCGGCGCGCCGCCGCGCCTGGTGGAGCATGAGCGTGACCTGCTGGAGCGCGCGGACCTGGTGTTCACCGGGGGCCGCAGCCTCTACGAGGCGAAGCGCGACCGCCACCCCCGCGCCTTCTGCTTCCCCTCCTCGATCGATGCGACGCATTTCCGCGCCGCGCGCCTGCCGCAGCCGGATCCGGAAGACCAGGCCGCCATCCCTGCCCCGCGGATCGGCTTCTTCGGCGTGGTGGATGAGCGGATGGACATGGAGCTGCTCGGCGCGCTGGCGGAAGCACGGCCGGACTGGTCCTTCGTCATGATCGGCCCGGTGGTGAAGATCGACCCCGCCACCCTGCCGCGCCTGCCGAACATCCACTGGCTGGGCGGGCGGACATATGCCGCCCTGCCCTCCTACCTTGCCGGCTGGACGCTGGGCTTCATGCCCTTCGCGCGCAACGAGAGCACACGCTTCATCAGCCCCACCAAGACGCCGGAGTTCCTTGCCGCCGGCCTGCCCCTCGTCTCCACGCCCATCACCGACGTGGTGCGCGACTGGGGCGAAGCGGGGCTGGTGGAGATCGCCGAGGACCCGCCCGCCTTCGCCCGCGCGCTGGAGACGCTTCTGCACCGCCCGCGGGAGGCCTGGCTGCAGCAGGTGGATGCCGCGCTGGCCGGACGCTCCTGGGACCGCACCTGGGCGGCGATGGATGCCCTGATCGCGGGCACGCTGAACCGGGAGAGGCCCGCGCCCGTGGCGCGGTCCAGCGACCGGCGCGTGGCCGCTGCCACTCAGCTGCGGGGTGCCCGCTGATGTACGACTGGCTGATCGTTGGTGCCGGCTTTGCCGGCAGCGTGCTGGCGGAGCGGCTCGCGAGCGTCCGGCGCGAGCGGGTGATGGTGGTGGACCGCCGTCCGCATATCGGCGGCAACGCCTATGATCATCCGGACGAGGCGGGCGTGCTGATGCACCGCTACGGGCCGCACATCTTCCACACCAACTCGAAGCAGGTTTTCGACCACCTCTCCCGCTTCACGGCCTGGCGCCCCTATGAGCACCGGGTCCTGGCCCAGGTGCGGCGACCCGGCGGTGATGCGCCGGTGCTGGTACCCATGCCGATCAACCTCGACACCATCAATCGGCTCTACGGGCTGGCGCTGACCGAGGCCGAGGTGGAGGGCTGGCTGGCGGAGCGGGCGGAGCAGGTGCCGGAGATCCGCACCAGCGAGGATGTCGTCGTCTCCAAGGTCGGGCGGGAGCTCTATGAGCTGTTCTTCCGCGGCTACACGCGCAAGCAGTGGTCGCTGGACCCGAGCGAGCTCGACAGGAGCGTCACGGCGCGCGTGCCGACGCGGACGAACCGCGACGACCGCTATTTCACCGATACCTACCAGGCCATGCCGCGCGAAGGCTACACGCGGATGTTCGAGCGCATGCTGGCGCATCCGAACATCACGCTGTGCCTCGGCGTGGACTATTGGCAGATGCGCCACCAGGTGCCGCACCGGCGGCTGATCTGGACCGGCCCGGTGGACGAGTTCTTCGGCTTCCGCTTCGGCAGGCTGCCCTACCGCTCGCTCAAATTCGAGCACCGCACGCTGGAGCAGGCGCGCTTCCAGCCCGTGGGCACGGTAAATTATCCGGACGAGGAGGTGCCCTGGACCCGCATTAGCGAGTACAAGCACATGACGGGACAGACCCATCCCTGCACCAGCATCACCTACGAGTATCCGAATGCGGAGGGCGACCCCTACTATCCGATCCCGCGCCCGGAGAACCAGGCGCTCTACAAGCGCTATGAGGCGCTGGCGGACGCGACGGAGGATGTGTGGTTCGTCGGTCGGCTTGCTACCTACCGCTACTACAACATGGACCAGATCGTCGGTCAGGCGCTGGCGACCTTCCAGCGCATCGACGCGCAGGTTCCGCTGCGCATGGCGAACGATCCGGTCCGGGTGCCACGGTTGGCGGCAGCGGACTGAGGCTATCCGACGGCCACGGGGCCACGGGCCGCAACTCTGGGGCGGCATGCCTGGCTGCAAGACAGATCCCGGCGCCCGGAGCGTGGCGCGAAAAGAACAGGCACCGTCTCGCCCCGCCGGTGAGACGAAACGGGATCGTGGTTGGACCGTTCTGCGGAATGTACGCAGCGGCTCGGATCTTGACGCATGGATCACGACACGCGCCCGCAGCAGGCAGTGACGGCTCCAGGCGGTGAGCAGACGGCCGCGACACGGCTGCTCGCCGCCGTGCTGCCGCCCCGGTGGTCGGTGATCGGGCGGTGCCGCCAGGGCACCGCCCTGCCATCCGGCGGGCCGACGGGCTGCCATGTGCTGGCGCATCCGGAGGTCGGGCTCGCCCTGCTCGACGTCGCACCGGACACCACGCCGAACGCCGAGGCCAGGCTGCGCCGGGTCCTGGCCGCATCCGGCTTCCCGCAGCGCTTCCCGGGGACGCTGCCGATCTGGCACGGGCGGATCGAGCCAACAGAGCTTCGCCTCCTGCCGCCCCTTCTGGAAGCTGCCTTCGCCGCGCAGCCGTCCCTGACCCTCGATGGCGGCCAGGTCTGGGTCACGGCGGTCCGCGAGGCACTGGACGCCGAACCCGCCTGGGAGGCAGCGAACCGGCCGAAGCGCGCGGTGGCGCCGCCGCCCATGCCGGATGAACCTGAGCCGGAAGAGGAAGAGGCACCGCCGAACCTGTTCCGCCGCGTTGCCAGTGCCGGAAGGCGCCTGAGCCTGGGGCTGGTCCTCGGCACCGTCTTCGCCCTTGGCGTCATGGCCGGATATGCGCTGCAGGATGATCCGGACACGGAACTTGCCATGCCGGCGACCGCGGCACGGGCCGATCCGGAACCGACCATGCCGGCGGCCCCAGTGCAGGCGGATCCGGTGCAGGCGGATCCGGAGCCCCTGCCCGCCGCGGCCCCCCTCGCGACGCCGCCGGCCGAGGCTGAGGCGCCCGCACCCCTGTGGACCGCTTCACCACAGGCGGGGACAGGGCTGGAGACGCTGACAGAGGAGGAAACGACAGAGGTGGAAGCGGATGTGGCACCCAGCCTGTCCGTGGTGACGGAAACGCCCGCCACTCCAGCGGATGCGACCGCATCGGCCTCGCCCGCCGAGGATGGCCTGGGGCTACCCGGGGATGCCGCTTCCCTCGAGGCGCCGGCCGAGGCCGCGATCGACGAGGACCTGCCTCTGCCGCCCGCCGCGCTGCCCGCCCCTCCGCCGAAGGTCGCGCGCTATGCCCCGCGCTACGACCGCCAGTGCAGCACCGCCATCTTCCGCTGGCAGCGGGGCGAAAGGCTCAGCGCTGCGGAGATGGCGCATGTGCGCGAAGGTTGCGCCATGCGGCGTCAGTGATGCGCGGCCGGGCCGCCGGCCGGGCGCGTGAATCTCTCGACCGCGCCAGCTGGGCGTGATTCCGCTCTAGCGGAGGCCCGCGTTGACCGCTTCCAGCGCCTTGGCACCGGGGCAGAGCGCGGCGTCATCCAGCCGGTTCAGCGGCGTCTCCACGGTGCCCAGATTGGCGTGCAGGTCCTCCGACTCCGGATCGACGTAGAGCAAGCCGGTGACGATCTCGCCCGCCGCCTTGCGCTCCTGCAGGTAGTTCATCGCGGCCACGCGATCGGTCGGGTCGTAGTCCGGCGCGAGCTTGCGCAGGCGCAGCAGCGAGCCGTCATGCTGCGTCACCTCGACCATGGCGCCGGGCTCATAGACCGCGGTGATCGGATTGCGACCCAGGATGACATCGAGCTTGTTCACCGCCTCGTTGTGCTCGCGCACATAGTCGTAGCTCTTGGTCGATCCCTCGTGGTTGTTGAAGGCGACGCAGGGGCTGATGCAGTCGATGAAGGCCGCGCCCTGGTGACTCAGCGCCGCCTTGATCAGCGCCACCAGCTGCTCCTTGTCGCCCGAGAAGCTGCGCGCGACGAAGGTGGCACCGAGCTGCAGCGCCATTGCCACCATGTCGATCGCCTCGTCGGTGTTGACCGTGCCCTTCTTGGCCTTAGAGCCCTTGTCCGAAGTGGCGCTGAACTGGCCCTTGGTGAGTCCGTACACGCCGTTGTTCTCGACGATGTAGGTCATGTTCACGCCGCGGCGCATGATGTGCGCGAACTGGCCGATGCCGATGGAGGCGGAATCGCCGTCGCCCGAGACGCCGAGATAGATCAGGTCGCGATTCGCCAGGTTGGCGCCCGTCAGGACCGAGGGCATGCGGCCATGCACGGAGTTGAAGCCATGACTCGCGCCCAGGAAATAGTCCGGCGTCTTGGAGGAGCAGCCGATGCCGGAGAGCTTGGCGACGCGATGCGGCGCGATGGACAGCTCCCAGCAGGCCTGGATGATGGCAGCGCTGATCGAATCATGCCCACAGCCGGCACAGAGCGTGCTGATCGAGCCCTCGTAGTCCCGACGGGTGAAGCCGAGCGCATTGGCCGGCAGCTTCGGATGGTGCAGCTTGGGCTTGGGAAGGAAGCTCATTCGGCGGCGACCTCGTGCAGGGGGCCGATCCTCAGCCCATGGACCTTCTCGGCGATGGCGCTGCGGATGAAGCGCGCGGTGATGGGCGTGCCGTCGTAGTGCAGCACGGGAACCAGCTTGGAGCCGTCCACGCCTCCATCGACCATCAGCAGGGTGCGCAGCTGTGCGTCGCGGTTCTGCTCGACGACGAAGACGCGCTCATGCCGGGCGATGAACTCCAGCACCTCGTCATGGAAGGGGAAGGCACGGATGCGCAGGCTGTCGAGGTGGATGCCGTCCTCCGCCAGCGCCGCCAGCGCCTCCTGCATCGCCGCCCCCGTGGAGCCATAGTGGAGGACCCCGACCCGCGAGGACTTGCCCGTCCTGGTCTCGACCGGGCGCGGCACGGATTGCCGCGCGGTCGCGAACTTCCGGAGCAGCCGCTCCATGTTGTCCACATAGGCCGAGCCGACCTCGGTGTACTTGGCGTAGCGGTCACGCGAGGTGCCCCGGGTGAAGAAGGATCCCCGCGCGGGATGCGTGCCGGGATAGGTGCGGTAGGGAATGCCGTCGCCGTCCACGTCGAGGTAGCGTCCGAAGTCGCGGCCGGCCTCGAGCTCCTCGGCCGTCATCACCTTGCCGCGGTCCATGCGGTGGCGATCGTCCCACCTGAAGGGCTCGCACAGCCAGTCATTCATGCCGATGTCGAGGTCGAGCAGCACGAAGACCGGCGTCTGGAAGCGGTCCGCAAGGTCCATCGCCGCGGCGCCGAACTCGAAGCACTCATGCGGATCCCCGGGGAAGAGCACGATGTGCTTGGTGTCGCCATGGCTGGCATAGGCGGCGGCCAGCACATCCGACTGCTGGGTGCGGGTCGGCATGCCGGTCGAGGGGCCGGCGCGCTGCACGTCGAACACCACCGCCGG
>Ga0182741_1002793_pt1 | contig 19611 bp, 15 predicted proteins | sample eDN5th37CBELigOP_FD_128874 | JGI IMG/M metagenome (GOLD analysis project Ga0182741, IMG submission 128874) | Enriched Organic Plus compost microbial communities from Emeryville, California, USA - eDNA 5th pass 37_C BE-Lig OP (version 2) (version 2) ... | reverse complement strand
TGGGCGCCGTTGCGTCAATGACAAAGGCGTGCGGCTTGGAGTTGGGTCGGTGCTTCTCTCCGAGTGTTGCAGGCAGGTCATACGGCCGCGCCCAAAGGCAACCCCGCCAACAGCAACATCCACATCCAAAAAGCGCGGACACCGAACCACATCAGCTACTGGAACGTGGTAGCTCTCGCGTCCTTATGGATCGGAAGCAGGAGCGGGTACTGCTTTAAAAGAACGAAAGCTGTAAGCAGGCTCCAGTGCGTCCGCTGCCTCCAACCTGGCGCCCGCATAGTGCGATACTTTGTATCTATTCATTCGGGCGAGACCAGTGACACAAGCGCCCGCTATCAAAGGTGAGCAAGTTAGAGAGCTGCCCGACTGATATGTTATTAGATAAGTTGAAATCTTCCCGTATCGCGCCCCGCGGAGGCCCTGTGAATGCGCATCCCTCGGAATTAACCTGACGCCTAGCTTTCTTTGGGATTGCGCTTAATCCGTTTGCCGATTCAGGCTTATAACTCTAGGTAAGCGGGGAGTTTCCGCATTTGCCCTGGAGTGCACGCCAAATGGTTTCAACAAGACGTTTTCTCATGGCCTCCTCTCTGGCGCGGCTTATCCGGAAGGAGCGCGGCGGCACGCGCGTGACGGAGGGCCACTTTCCCAACCAGGCAGACCGTAGCTCCTACGTGCACATCGAAGGGGATCAAGGCAGCCTCGTTCTCATCACAGGAGGCCCAGGATCCTCCCTTGAGGAGCGTACGGCTGTTCCCCGCTCGCATGCCGAGGCACTCCTTGATGTAACGCCTGGGAAGGTCGACTATGTTCGTACTGACCTGTCCATCGGCTCTCGCGAAATCCAGATAAACCGCTTCGTCACACCGGGCCCTCTCGACCTCATCGTGGTTGAGTTCGACGATAATGACGAACCTAAGGATTTCCGTCCTCTGCCGTGGTTTGGGCCCGAAGTCACCGCCGAGGCCGCGTACCAGAACCGTTCAATTGCGCTCAACGGGCTCCCGTCGGCCTTGGACGTTCCGCTCTCTAATGCTGCCCTCAACAGCCTGTTAGACACTCTGGAGAACCGCTTCAGCTCGTCCCGACAATTCTCCTATGCACCGTCGCAGAGCCATGCAGAGCAGTCGGAGCCACGCCGTCGCTCTGGAGGGGCATCTGAAAAGCAGGCTTCCTCGACGCCGCCTGCGAAACAGGCGCAAACAGCCGCAGCCTTAGAAGGGCCCTCCAGAGAGGAATTAAACCTCGACATCGAGGATAGCGTCATCCGAGAGCTCGCACGTTCGCTGCGGCCCCAACAAAGGTAGGCGGAGAAAGCAGGCTTCTGCACCTCCCAACCTCTTGGGGAAACAGGCACGCGCGAAGGCGGGCGAATTTTTATTGGCTCGCTGATGCTGCTCAAGGGAGCGTTCTATGCTAGCGGTTCAGGGTGATATCGCCCTGAACCGACCTCTCGCGCTCATAATGCGTACTGCTGCCAAGCCCAGCAGCATATTTACCTTTAGCGAACAAGCTATGATCCAAGTAGCAGGCGAAATCGCCTTGGCTATCGGCGATCCTGCGGCACGTAGCAGATTGATTGTAGGCATTGAGCCATCAGTGAATCGCGGTCCGGTCACGTACCAACTGAGATAAGGCCGAAGCAAATTAAAGAGTTCGGGGGCTGTCGATTCCAAAATAGCAGATGCCATCTCCCGGAACCGCATTTGCATTTGGAAACACGATATAGCCCGCTCTAGGCGCTGTAACCGGATCGCCATTCGCGCGCCGAGCGATGACTGCTCCTGACGGAACCGCGTCCCCTGTCTTCCAGCTTCCCTCAAGGCTGTCGCCATTTTCCCTGCAGAGGACAACATCAACGATCTGAATGACTTTCTCGACAGAAGCTTTAGGCAAGGGGGCGTCAATTAATCCGAGATGCGCAAGAGCATTAAGGATTGCCCGATAGCCCACATCGACGGCGGCTAAGTCTTCATGGGTGCCACACTCCAGCGTGACGCCATAGCCACCAGAAAAGCGCATATACTCTGTCGTGCCGACGCCCTCGGAAATCAACTTGTCAGTAAAGCCGAGTTGCTTCCGCTTGTTCAAAAAGCGCTCGTAGACATCGAGCCAGCCGTGAATCACGACCTGCACGCCAAGGCTTGCCGCGAATGCTCCCTCTTGAGAGGCAAATCGGAAAGCCTCCATAAGGCCCCTGTTGTCGGGAGGGCCAGCGAAAATAAAGGGTTCGCCTTTGCCGCGGAATGAATGGATATCGAGAAGGACATCATGCTCACGCAAAAGGGCGCAGATTCGATTTCCAACCTTGTCTTCATAGTCGGCCGGGATCGTCTTTTCGCGCAGATCGCGATTGAGATTCCTGTCGCCTTCTCGCGTTCCCTGTCGATAGGCCTTCATGTTCGCAACGGGAACGAAGGTCACTTCTCCGCGGCGAATATTGAGCCTCCCGGTACGACAATCCGAAATTGCTTTTAGGATAGCTTGAGGACCACAAATTTCGTTGCCGTGAACAGCCCCTATGATGATCAGCCGAGGGCCGCGCTCAAGGCCAATAAAACGCACGACCTCGAGGGGTGTTGTTTCTGTATGATGCAGGGGGGCATCCGTGTCATCGTAATTGATATCGATCAGCATCCCGGGTTTTAGGTGTTGCGAGAACTCTGAGATTCGATCTGCCGGGATTCCGATGCACCCGGCCGTCCCGCTCATATCGGCACTTGCCGCATGAATGAAAAGAGCGCTGCCGCGTCCGACTTCAGGCATTGCATCATTGAAACCGATAGGCACGACAACTTCGAACAGGGCCTCGTCGCGGGGCCTCTGCAATCTGTCATGGATACGCTGGTCATCTTCTGCGTAGACGAGACGGTTGTAAGCCTCCCCGTTCTCCTCCCAAATCATGCCATCCGACATGGGGACAAATGGGAATGCAAGATTATGTGCGAAGTCAGGGCGGGCAGACTCATTGAACAAGCCATAGCGCAATGGAAAGATCCCGATGGGGGTGCGCTTGTCGCCCTCGCGCTTAAGAGAGGCCTGAATTAGCCCCGCCGCTCCAACTGTGCATGGTGTTTGCCATTGGCCGATGGATAAGGTGCCGAGATGAAGCTCACCATTTTTGCGGGGAACGCGGACCCGTATCGTCGGGGCAGATGTCATCGGCGGGATCTTTCTGTCGCATACATGCTGAACGAGTACTTCAGCCTAAGGAATTTCTGGTTCGCTCATGACGTTGTCGGGAGCTCTTAAGACGCGTGAGGCTCCCATGCCGGAAGCTCGTTGTTGCGGCAGCAGCGAACAAAGTGGTCGGTTCCGACCTCCTTCAGATCCGGCCCAGGAGGCACCCGACAGAGATCTCTTGCCTCGGGGCAGCGTGGGTTGAACCCGCACCCAGCCGGAGGATTCAGAGGATTTGGAATCTCTCCGGTGATTTTATTGCCTTGGCGATTTCTGAATGGGTCGGGAATAGCCTCAATGAGTACGCGTGTATAAGGATGGCCAGGTGACGAGAAGATCGTTTCCCAACCACCCGACTCGACAATGCGGCCGAGATACATGACGGCGACCCTGTCGCTCATGTGTTCGACGACGCCGAGGTCGTGGCTGATCATGATATATGAGAGGCCGAAAGTTTCCTTCAGCTCTAGGAGAAGATTGATGATCTGTGCCCGGATCGACACGTCAAGTGCCGAGACAGGTTCATCCAGAATAACGATCTGAGGCTTCAGAATGAGAGCCCGGGCGATGCCGATCCGCTGCCTTTGGCCGCCAGAAAACTCATGGGGGTAGCGCTTCGCAACATCGGGACGCAGTCCGACACGGCGCAGCATGTCCGCAATTCTATCGTCGATCTCGCTTTTCGTCGTGATGCCATGAAGGCGTAACGGAGCTTCGAGGGTTGTACGCACCGTCTGACGCGGGTTTAGAGACGAGTATGGGTCTTGGAAGACCATCTGCGTCATGCGGGCTCGGTCCATCCGATCCTTCGCATCGCCCGAAATGGGTTGACCGTCGATAATGATCCTTCCTCTGGTCGGCGCTTGCAGACCCAGAATAGAAAGGGCCAAGGTTGACTTCCCGCAACCTGACTCGCCGACGAGCCCAAGGCACTCGCCTCGCTTCAGTTCCAGGTCGACACCATCGACTGCATGCACGACCTTGTGGCCCCCGCCAAATAGACGGCCGCCAACGGGGAAATGGACGGCTAGATCTTCGACCTTCAAAATGGTGTCGAGCATTGCCTCAGCCATGATGGTGACACCGTACAAGCCCGCCTCGCTCAAGCATGGTTGCGCCTGGCTCCTCAGTCCGGCAAATTTCGGTCGCCATGTGACATCTTGGATTGAACCGGCAGCCATTCGGAAAAGCCGACACGGGCGGGACCACTCCCTCGATTTCTTGGAGACGTTTTCTCCCATGTCGCGCCCGGGCACCGAGGAGAGGCAGCGAAGCCACCAGGCCATTCGTATATGGGTGACTGGGAGAGCGAAAGATATCTTCTGCGGCTCGCTCTTCCACAATATGGCCCGCATACATGACGCCGACACGACGGCACATATTGGCAATCAGGCCAAGATCATGGCTGATCATCAAAACCGCAGTCCCTTGAGCGGAGGATAATTCGCGAATGAGGTCCAGGATCTCAGCCTGTACGGTGACATCAAGCGCTGTGGTCGGCTCATCCGCCAGCAGAAGGTCAGGGCTGCAGGCGAGGGCAATGGCAATCATAACGCGCTGCCGCATACCTCCGGACATCTGGTGCGGATAGTCCTTTACGCGGCGATCAGGGGCGGGGACACGAACACGCGCAAGGGCCTCGATAGCGAGTTTCTCAGCTTCGTTCCAAGTCGCTCCTCTATGGAGAACGAACATTTCCGCGATCTGCCGCCCCACTGGTGAGAGTGGGTTGAGAGCCGTCATCGGCTCCTGAAAGATCATAGAGATCCGATTTCCTCTAAGCTTTCGCATCTCACGTGAAGGGAGCGCACGGATGTCGCGCCCGTCGAACCTGATCTCTCCTCCTGTGATGATCAAAGGGGGGCGAAGTAGCCCAATCAGTGCAAGAGCCGTGATACTCTTGCCGCAACCGGATTCTCCGACGAGGCCCAGGGTTTCACCTTTTTCGATCGTAAGGGATACGTTCTCGACGGCATGAAAAAGCGTGTTCCCGACAGCGAGACTGATCTGAAGATCTCTAACCTCTAGAAGTGGGGGCGCGCTCATATCCGACGTGTCCGGGATTGAGGGTCCAAAATATCTCGGAGGCCATCGCCCAAGAGGTTCAAGCCAAGAACGGTTACGAAGATCGCCAGCCCTGGAAAGATGGAAATCCACGGGGCTGTCGTGATTTGGTCGCGGGCGTCAGACAGCATGCTTCCCCAACTCGGATAGGGAGGGCGGATCCCAAGCCCAAGAAAGGACAGTGAAGCCTCCGCGAGAACGGCTCCCCCCATCCCAAGGGTTCCGATGACGATAATCGGGCCAAGCATGTTGGGCAGGAGTTGCGTGAGCATAATCCTGATATCGCTGTAGCCGAGCACCTTAGCGGCCTGAACGTAGCCCTGGCTTTTGAGAGAGAGCGTTGAGGCACGCGCCAGTCGGCATGTGAATGACCAGTTGGTTAGGCCCAGCGCGATTAAAAGGCTCGTCAAGCCCGGATTGAGAATGGCCATGATGGCGAGGGCAAAGATCAGGGACGGAATTGCCAGCATGAGGTTGGTAAGACCACTCACGAAGTCGTCCCACCAGCCTCCCCAGTAGCCAGCCGAAAGGCCGAGACATACTCCGATAATGGTGTTGATCAGCTGAGAGACGATGCCGACAGTGAGCGAGATCCGCGCCCCGTGCAGGACCCGGCTATAGATGTCGCGACCCTGCGCGTCAGTGCCAAACCAAAACTCGGCACCTGGAGGCTCCTCGGCATACATCAGGTTTGCATCCATGACCGGATCCGTGTGCGCCAGCAATGGAGCGAGCAGACCGGCTACGACCACAGTCGCAAACAGGATGCCTCCAATCAGGAGATTGGCTCTGATCTTCATTCTACGCTCTTATGTATATTTGATGCGTGGATCGATAAGGGCACAGAGGACGTCCACTAGGGTGTTAATGACTAGAAATGACAGGACAATCAGTAGAATTGCACCTTGAACGACGGGAATATCGCGCAAGGTCACGCTGTCAACGAGGAGAGATCCAAGTCCCGGCCAAGAGAACAGTTTTTCGATTACGACAGCCTGTCCGATAACGGTGCCGAACTGTAGGCCGATGGTTGTCAGGACAATCACGAGGGCATTACGCGTGAGGTGCCATTGAACTACTTTGCGCTCACTCATGCCTTTTGCACGGGCCGTACGCACGAAATCGGCGTTCATGATCTCGAGCACAGCGGCTCTGGTCGTTCGTGCAAGCAGGGCCATCGGAGCGACGCCCAGAGCGATAGAGGGGAGAACTAGGTAGCGTAAACTGCCATCGCCATAGCCAAAGCTCGGGAGCCATCCGAGGACCAAGGCGAAGAGATACATCATCAGAAGGCCCAGCCAAAACTTTGGCAGCGACAGGCCGGAAACGGCGCCGACCATTGAAACCGTGTCGACCCAACTTCCCGGGCGCAGAGCCGCAATGAAGCCAAGCGGAACTCCAACGACAATGGAGAACAGCATCGACGCAAAGGTGAGCAGTAGGGTCGGCCACATGCGTTCCGCAAGGACCTTCGTCACTGGCTGGCGAGTTCGGAAGGACGTGCCGAGATCGAGCTGGACCAGCTGGGCTACATACTTTCCGAAGCGCACATAAACAGGATCGTTGAATCCGAACTCTTTGTTCATGCGCTCCATCACCTGCACGTCGATGACACTGCGACCATCATCGCTCATGCTCGACGCGAAGGTGCCCGGTATGACGCTGAACAAAATGAATATGATCAGCGCCACAGCGAGCAGGATGGGAACGGTTTGAAGCAGGCGTCGAAGGAGAAAAGCAGCCATTCAGGAAACCGTTCCTGGCGCTTGGTCCAAGAGGACGCAGCGCCAGGATCCTTTCAGGACAAGAGGTTCTAGGTCGATGGTTTACTTTGCGGCTGGCGAAGATTCGTCGACCCACATCTCCTCGAAGTTCTGAATCGCGAGTTCGGTCGCGTTCGGCTGCAGGCCCTTGAGCCAGGGCTGATGGGCCATAACGGCTTTGTTGTAGTTGAAGAACCAATAAGGCGCTTCATCAAAGACGATGTTGTTGACCTTTGTGAGGTTCTCTACTTTTTTGGTCGCGTCATTGGTCGAGCCAGCTTCGTCCAGAAGTTTGTCCACTTCCTCGTTCTTGAAGAGGGTGTAGTTGCAGGCAGTCTGGGGCGTCTTAGAGTGGAAGCACTTCAAGGCTGCCTGCGGATCGGGACCCGTGGAAAGAGACCAAAGGAAGGCCTGATATTCGCCCTTGCGGACGACTTCGGACAGAACCGATCCTTCAACCGGCTTAATCTTAGCCTTGATGCCCACTTTCTCGAGCATGGGGATGACGGCTTCAGCAATCGGGATGCCCCAGCTCTCATTGGAGGTCGCGGTCCACTCGAACTCGAATCCGTTAGGATAGCCGGCTTCCGCAAGGAGCTTCTTGGCTTTCTCGGGATCATAGGGGTAGGGCTTCACGGACTTGTCGAAACCCGGCGAAGTCGGGGGAAGCCAGCTTGTTGCCCGATACGCCTTATCCTTCACGAGACGCTTGATGATGAGATCTGCATCGATGGCGTAATTGATGGCTTGCCGCACCCGCTTGTCCGCGAAAGGCTTAAACTCAGGGTTCATTCCCATAACGCGGGTATAAACCTCTGCGACTTCGAGCAGGCCCTTCGACAATTCGGGGTCGTTTTTGTACGCCACGTATTGAGCCGGGCCCAAGATTGAGGCGTCGATTTCCTTGTTGCGGAATGCAACGTCACGGGCCGATGCTTCGCCCATGATCATGATCGCGACCTTATCGGCGTAGGGCTTGCCGGTATTATAGAATTTGTCCCAGCGCTCTGCCACCAGACGGGAGCCGGGCACGTACTCTGCGAGTTTGTACGGGCCGAGACCAATTGGGTTCGACGCGAAAGCCTCGTTCTGCGATTCCCCAGCTGGATAAATAGACGTTGTCGCTGTCCAGAAATAGAAGCCTGGGTCAATCCGCTCGGTAAGCGTCATCTCGAATGTGTTGTCGTCGATCTTGCGAAGGCCAGATATGGTCTTCGCTTGACCTTTCTCGACATCGACTGCGCCCTTGATCATGCGAACATAGCGCGCGCCGGGATAGGCCTTTCCGCCATCCATGAGATGGTTGTAGGTCCATATAATGTCGTCGGCACTGAGCTTTCGGCCGTTATGGAAATAAGCGTCGTCGCGCAGTTTGAAAGTATAAGTCAGGCCATCGCCGGAAGCCTCGACCGATTTCGCAAGCTCAAGGACAGGCTTTCCGGCTGCCGCATCCCAATTATACAGGGAGCGATGGATTGCCTTTGCCCAAATCTCATCCTGCGCACGGTTTGACGTGTGAATGTCGAGATTCGCGAAGCTTGATCCGTAAGGGGCGGTGAAGCGGATCGTTCCTCCCTTCCGCGGAGTCTGCGCTTCTGCGACGCCGCCAATGGCCAAGGCGATCGCTGTTGTAATCAAAAGTCTCTTCAGCACGGTGGTCCTCCAGATATGTGGTCATGCGTGAAAAACCCTGCGGGCTGATCCATGCATGTCAGGCACCCATTGAAAGAGTGCCGGTTGCTGTCCAGGCGCGTCCCTCTTTATTTTTAAGCAACGCCATGGCGGTCGTGAACGATCACACCTCCTCGAATGGTAAGTTCACAGCTAGTGTTGTCAAGAATATCCTCAGGGGCAGCCGTCAGCAGATTCCGGGAGAAGACAGCAATATCGGCAAGTTGCCCTGGAATGAGGCGACCCTTAATGTGTTCGAGCTTCTGCGAGAAAGCCCCGAATTCGGTGTATGCTTGTAGCGCGTCCTCGATAGACACTCGCTCACAAGCGTCCATGACGGTACCCTTCCATGTTTTGCGGGTCAGCATGGCATAAAAGTTCGGGAAGGGATTGGGCTCGCAAACGGGAGCATCGCTCCCTGTCGCAGGTTTTAAACCGAGATCTATCCAGGTCCTGAAGGGATAGCTTCCTAACGACCTCTCTTCTCCGAGAACGGAAACGTAAGCATCTCCGAAGTCGTAGATGAATACCTGTTGAGGGCAGGGGTAGATCCCTGCAGCGACCATGCGCTGATGCTGCTCTGGTGTTGAAAAGCCGGAATGTTCAATCCGATGACGCCGATCTGTGTCTGGAATGGAAGCGAGCGCACGCTCATAGGCCGTGATCAGCTGCTCGATCGCAGCATCCCCGATCGCGTGACAGGCAAGCTGGTAGCCTTTGGCATGCGCGTCCATGACGAGTTCATTCACCACCTCGTCCGACATCATCTGCACGCCGGTTGTCTGGTCTTCGCCGAGGTAGGGGTAAGACATCCATGCCGTTCGGCCTCCGGCCGAGCCGTCGAGAAACAGCTTCACGGCACCGATCATCAGCATATCGTCTCCGGTGCCTGTAATTAGGCCGGCCTCAAAGCACTGCGGAACAATCGATCGGTCCGGATCTCCTAGCAGCGTCAGCCAAGTTCTGACGGGCAGGCGCCCTTCACGCTTTGCGCGATGATAGGCTGAAATTTCGCTAAACCCACCTCTTTGGCCAACGGCAGCATCCATGCAGCTCGTAATGCCATATGAGAGCAGATGTCGGCCGCCTCTTTCAATTGCAGAGACGAGTTGCTCCTCATTGGGTGGAGGAATGACTGCCCAAACCGGAGCGCGCGCATTCTCAGCCAGAAGACCGGTCAAGCGCCCGTTTTCCTGCTCGATCAATCCTCCGGGCGGGGTGGCCGATGACTCATCGATGTTAGCAAGCTTTAGAGCTAACGAGTTGCAGATCGACACATGCCCGCAAGTTCGGGTCAGCATTACGGGATTGTTAGGTGCGACCTTGTCCAGCTCGCTGCGATGTGGATGCCGCTGAACATCGAGCTTGGTCTGGTCATAGCCGCGCGCCAGAATCCACTCGCCAGGCTGAGCCTGTAAGGCCCGCGCCTGTATGTTCGAGAGCAGCCCGTCAAGAGTCGGCACGGTTGTCGGCCGAGCGTCGACCCAGTCCATCACAAGGCCAAGCGAGATGAGGTGGAGATGGGAGTCGTTCAGGCCCGGCGTTGCAAAGCGCCCCTCTAAATCTACCACACGTGTCGCTGGACCAATCAGCGTAGCGATTTCATCATCGCTTCCGACTGCCAGAACGCGCCCTTGCCATACAGCGAGGGCTTCAGCGACCCCGTCATTCCGCCCACACCAGATTGACCCATTACGCAGAACCAGATCCGCCTGCATTTGCACCATTCCCTCTCGAATTTTGTACTGTGTGATGTGCCCAGCATCCTAAAGAGCTCGCTCACTTTGGCAATCTCATATCGGATCGAGAGGCCAGATGGGGCGGCGAACCTTTCTATAGGGACGCTCCTTGAAATTACGTGTCGAGAGTGCGCCAGTGTCAACTTCGATGACCTCGCGTGCGATGGGTTCGAACGCAGCGCGGAAGTGCTGCATCGACTTAACCACCAATGTCGACTTTCGCGTCGGGTCGATGCCAAGTGACGTGAATTGCGCGAGATCCGTCGCCTGGCCATTGTGACTGATCACGATGATATCGACGCCACCGACGCGCAGAAGAAGACTTAAACCATAATTGCGCTGCGCCCCGCCACCCATCGGCCCATAGGCAATGAAGCGCCCATCCGTGATGGCTGCGACATGTCCCGTGACCTCCAATGGACCTCCCCCCATGCTGGGATCAGTCTTGCCTCCAAGCCGCATCGTAACCTCGTTCCCGACGCCGGCTGCCTGGGCCTGTCGCACAGCCTCGGGGTCGCAAATGGCGTGGAATCCGACGTTCTGGAGATCTGCATCGAGGATCGCTTTTAGAAGCGCCGTGGCGTCTCCGTAGGCTCCGGAGCCAGGATTGTCAGAGTAGTCAGCGATGACGAGAGGTTTCGAGGCGCTAGTTCCATCTTTAGCTTTCGCTATAGCCTCGTTGAGAGGCGTGAAATGAATCGAGGAGAATGTTCGCTGCTCCCACGCATAGTCCATGAGCTCCTCTGCGAGGGCCTGCGCCGCATCTCGGTCATTTCCTGTGACTGCAATGGAAGGGCCGATATCGTGGACATCGGCCGATGAGAAGCCTGCCTGGACGCTGACGACGAGAGCTTTTCCGGCGGTCTCGATAAGCTCTCCGCGGCGAAGCAGCTCCATCATAGGCGGCGATGTCGTCCGGCCTCCGTCAAGCGCGTAAAGGATAGGTCGCCGCGCTATGGCGACTTTTGGGCTGATTTTGCTCTCAAGGGCTTGCTGTAGAAGTGAAGCGCCCTGCCAAGTTCGCTCGTACTGATCCACGTGAGGATAGGTGCGATATGAAATCAAGGCATTGGCATGATCGGCCATCTGCTGCGTCACGGTCGCGTGCAGGTCGAGGATCACGATGATTGGGACATCGGGACCAACGCGAGTACGGAGACGGGACAGAAACTCTCCTTCGCCGTCGTCATAATCGTCCGTCGACATCGATCCATGCAGATGAAGGAGGATGCCGTCCACGTTATCGCTTGCGGCGATGACCCGTCCGGTTAACGAATCGAAACAGGCTGTTGTGACGCGACCTGACGGATTGGCCGATGCGACGAGCGGGTGAATGAGGTCCCATTGGAACCGCTCTGTGGCCTCGAAGGCTGCGCCCATCGACGTTCTGGTTCCACGGAAGGCTCGAGGGATTTCATCATCGAGATAAAAGCTAGACTTTCTGAACGCGTCCTCATCGGTCTTTTGGATGCTGAATGTATTCGTCTCGTGCATGAATTCCGCAACAAGAACCCGCCTTCCCATGTCGCCTCCCTCCTCGAACGCAGATAACGCGCTTGATATTTTATTTCCTTTGGGCGTGGCATTTAGCCTGGACTTTGCCAGGATCATGTCAAGGACGAAAGGATTCTTCAAACGGGATTCCCGTAAATTTAATTGGCTTCATGATGATATGATGTTGCAAAGAGATTCCTCTAACTAAAAAATCTAGAGCGAGCATCTGGCGACCTTCTCGCCGTGCTGACCGAAGCCAGCGCCTCTTCCGGTTTAAAGGCATGTCTGCCGTTCTGCCTCTGCGGCCGTTCTTAATAGGGCGCTCATGGCCACAGGACCGTCCAGCGGACGCTATGCCTGGCATCAGGGGAATGGCTGGAGGCGGAAAAGGGCGGTAACGCAGATCGCTGATCCGAGAGGAGCTTGTATTCATTTAAAAGGCAAGGCTTTGGCTCCGAGCGAGTTCTTGAACTCGCGGATTCCGGGAGGCCAATCTCATCTACTTGTCTGCACGCGGGGCCTGTCGTTGTGGGATCCTCGCGGAATATCAACATCAGGGTGCGCGGGAAACGTCCCGTCTCGGAGCGATGACGGCAGTGTGATGTTGCGCCGCTATGGCACTAGGGTTGGGCACGTCCCAGTATCCTAATGAAAGCCAGCCGATACTTAGATAGGGGCAAAACACGGCGCCGCTTGTCAGTGTCGAATTTTTCCATTGCCGGGATTTGCGGGCGCTCAAGGGCGAACGATGGGGAAACGCATTCAGTCCAAGTGATGGAATTAAGCGTCTATTCTGGTTCTGCGTGCTCTGAGAGCGCTTTCAAAAGCTCGAAGCATTTCTCGGCCACAATCGGAGGGACCTTAGCGTCCCCATCGTAATGGCGCATGAGCACGGCATTCGCTTGCTCATAAAGGTCGTTCAGGTTCCCTGAGATCCCAGGACGGCAGCTTGGAAACGCCTCTCGCTTACGGGTTTTGCGGCCTTTGATGTGGTGTGCTGGCTCTTTCTCGAAGAGAGACAGAATTTCCTCTTGCTTTGCGCTTTTTCTGAGATCTGCAAAAGCAATGATATCGGCCATACGCATCTCCACTACAACTGCCTGCAAACTTACCGCCTTTGACGAAAGGGCTCGGGGCAATTTCGAGTTATTTCAAAACTCTGCCGGAGGTGCTCCAGTTCCCGAACTTCGGTGGTCGTCCCCTCACCACCCTTCAATGTGCATATCGAGTGCGGCGTCAGGAATAAAATCCACAGCCTGCACAACTTGTTGACTTATTATGATCCGCCAGAAGCTTCAAAGTCGTTTGTGGCAAATTTAATTCAATTACCTTTGGAATAGGGCCGTCTGTAGGAAGATACGAAGAGAGTTTTAGCGGCCGCAAGGAATCCGCGCCAAATAGGTGATCAAGATTGGTCAGAAGCTCCATAATTGATTGTATATGGGTTTCTATGGGGGATGCCTGACCTACATTCTGCTCCCGAGAAACTCAGGGGCGTTCCTCTGCACAGAGCGGAAGGGGAGGATATAGGTTCTTGTTGCATAAATATGTGGCACCCGTATCAAGCGGGCGATACCAAGCCGCCCTCTGTCTCGTGCCTGCCCTGAACAGACCGACCTCCGCTTCAAGATTAAGTATTTAACGTCGAAAGTCCGCAACACTATGTTTGGCTTCAATCTCAAAGCCGCTTTCTTGAGGATTGCTGGGGTTCCCGAGACTGCCGATCTTCCTCCTGCTGTGAAGTTGTCGATCTCGGTTGCGGTTGTGATCGTCTTGACGGTCGTCACCACAATCGCTGCGTTCCTATATAACAATCAGACCCAGCAAAGACTGTCGTCTTTACGTATCGAGAGCCGTGATGTCAGAATCGTCCAATTGGCGCTTCTGGATGTTGAGACCGGGGCGCGCGGCTTCGTTCTGACAGCGCGCCCAGAGTACCTGCAGCCCTATAGCGTCGGACTGCAGGTGCTGGACAACAACCAGCCGACGCTCGATCTGCTCGACAGATTTGTCGCTGACGAGGCTGGGGCGGCACCAGGAACGCATGCATTCTCGGCGCTGGTGGCTCATTTTCGGTCTCAAATCGGAAAGATGATAGAGCCCGTCCAAGTTGGTGGTTCCAACGCTGCCGACCAGCGGATGTACCTGGACGGTAACAAGGCTGCCATGGATACGCTGCGGCAGTACATCGGTCAGTTTTTGGCCGCGAAGGCTGTTCAGGTCAATAAGGCCGAAGACAGTCTTGCGATGCTTCAGACGCTTCTCCTTGTGCTGCAGATCGTGAGTGGCATCGCCATCATGTTGGCGCTCTATTTGGCCTTCCGCGCCTTGGCGAGCCAAGCTCGCTCCCGTGCGGCCGCAATGTCAGCTGCCGTGCAGAGCCGAGAGCAGGTTGAACATCTCCTCGCCATGGCAGACATGTTGCAAAGCGCAATGGGATACGAGGATGCAAACGCTGTCCTCCGAGCCACAGCGAAACGCCTACTTTCCGGTTTGGGCGGCGCACTTTACATCTTCAATAATTCCCGTGATCGGCTTGACCTCTCGACCGCTTGGGGAGCCGACGAGGTCGACCCAACGTTGCCGCAAGTGATTTCACCCTCGCAATGCTGGGCGCTGAAGCGCGGCAAGCCTCATATCAACCAAGAGGGGTACGCGGCGTTGAAGTGCGATCACGCCCTAGAGGGACGAAGTGCACTGGAAATCCCGATGCTCGCGCGGGGTGAGATCCACGGTCTGCTCCAGATCTTCAGCAACGATTCGAGCGGGACACGATTGGAGGCGCTCAAGCCCCTCGCAGTTGCGGTGGCTGATAATATGTCTTTGGCACTTTCAAGCATAGCGCTTCGGGAGCGGCTCCGAAATCAAGCGTTGCGTGATCCGCTGACGGGACTCTACAACCGCCGCTTCATGGAGGAGGTTCTTGAGAGCTTCGCGGTTCAGGCTGAGCGGCGCAACTCGCCAATGTCGGCTATCATGGTGGACCTGGACCATTTCAAAAAGCTCAACGATGAGCACGGACATGCTGTGGGCGACACCGTGCTCCGCGATGTTGCTGGCGTTATCCTGGCAACGATCCGCAAAAGCGATATCGCGTGCCGATATGGTGGCGAGGAACTGATCATTCTGATGCCAGACAGCGATCTGCCGGAAGCTAGGACGAAGGCAGAGGAAATTCGCAAGCGAATTGCTGAGCTCTCTCCGTCAGCTGATGTTGCTGTCAGCGCATCTCTCGGTGTTGCGTCAATCCCTCAAACATCCGCCGACCCGACCGAACTCCTCACGATGGCCGATGCCGCTCTATACAGAGCCAAGCATGAGGGGCGGAACAGGGTTGAGGCAGCTCCTCTGCGAATGGCCGCGGCAAGAAGGTGAGGGAGAGCCCGTTCGCTGTCGGTGCAAGTTTGGCATGTAGAAGCCGTTAGCATCTGCAATGGAAAATGTACGCAGTCGCGTATTTCTGACGCTGCGACTGCGCCACCTTCTCGATTTCGGAGCTGCGGTCCTTACGCGCGCTCCTCCCAGATCCTGGCGAGCTCTACAACCGTTCTGACGGCCTTTTCCATATCCTGGCTGCTGACGAATTCCAGTGGAGAATGGAAGGCATGGCCACCGGCGAAGAGATTGGCACAGGGTAGCCCCATGAAGGACAGGCGTGAGCCGTCAGTGCCGCCGCGAATGCTGCCACGTACAGGTGTCATGCCAGCCCGGCGGATCGCCTCCATCGCGTATTCTGCAATCTCCGGATGCTGCTCAAGGACAACCTTCATGTTCCGATACTGCTCCTTGACCTTGAAGGTGTAGCTGGAGCCTGGATAGTCTTTCAGGACCTCTCTCGCGATCGTTTCCAGCAAGGCTTCCTTGCTTTTGAGCCCCTCCTCGGTGAAATCGCGAATGATGAAGCTGAGATTCGCCTTCTCCATCACGCCTGAGGCGGCAATCGGGTGAATGAAGCCTTGACGGTCTCGTGTCGTTTCGGGGGCCATGTCCTTGGGTAGGCGCTCAATGATGGCGCTCATAATCTTGATGGCATTCTCCATTTTGCCGTAGGCGAAACCTGGGTGGATGGCCACGCCCCTGACGGTGATCTCGACGCCATCGGCTGAGAACGTCTCATCTTCGAGCGTACCAGCCGTTTCCCCATCCAGGGTATAGGCAAAGGCAGCCCCGAGCTTGTTGAGGTCAACTTTGTCGACCCCACGTCCGATCTCCTCGTCCGTTGTAAAGAGGATCCGGATCGCACCATGCTTGATGTCAGGATTGTTGATCAGGAACTCGGCTGCCGTCATGATCTCGGCAATGCCGGCCTTGTCGTCGGCGCCGAGAAGGGTCGTGCCATCCGATGTGACGATATCATGCCCGATAAGATCCTTCAGTACCGGATGATCGCCTACGCGAATGATCTGGTCAGGATCTCCCGGCAATTGAATGTCGCCACCCTGGTAGTTCCTCACGATCTGGGGCTTCACGTTGGTGCCACTGAAGTCCGGCGCCGTATCCATGTGCGCACAGAAGCATATGACGGGAACCCCGCTCTTGGCTGTGTTCTGCGGAATCGTCGCGTAGACGTAGCCGTACTCGTCCAGATGCGCGTCGGAAATACCGATGGCCAGCAGTTCCTTGACCAGCAGGCGACCTAGGTTTTTCTGCTTTTCGGTCGAAGGCTGGGTCGATGAAGCGGGATCGGATTGAGTGTCAATGACGACGTAACGAAGAAAACGATCGGTAACGCTGGCGACCATGTTCGCAATCCAAACTATGAAGCGGGTCGTTGACTTTTAGCGGAGGAAAGCCGTCTCGTGAATGGGCTGCCCATGAATCCGGTGTCCAAGTCCTTTTCTCGAGCATCAACCGGCGTAAGAGCGAACTGCCTGAGAGCGCGCCTGTCGACCCGATTTTGGGTCTTGCAGAGCCGGGGAGGGGGGCAGGTAGAAGTTCTTGGGTAGCCGTGAATGACGATCGGTGATCCTCTTGGGAGACCATGTTGTCTAGGCGGGGGCTGAGCCGTTAAGTGATCTTATGTTCACGCTGAAACAAATCGCGTCTGTTGAGCAGATCATCAAGAAAAGCCGGTTTATGGCCGTCGCCGGGCCCGTTGCCAGCGAACAGGATGCTCAGGCCTTCGTTGCAGCTCAATCCCGCCTAGATGCTCATCATAATTGCTGGGCCTGGCGGGTTGGCCAGAGCTATCGATTCAATGATGATGGCGAGCCTAGCGGCACCGCCGGCAGACCGATCCTGCAAGCCATAGATGGCCTTCAACTCACGGGTGTTGCGGTCGTGGTCACCCGATGGTTCGGGGGAATCCTTCTTGGGACCGGCGGCCTCGTTCGGGCCTATGGCGGGACTGCTGCAGCCTGCTTGCGCACTTCAACTCTCATCGAGGTCTGTGCCATTGAAGAGGCAACCATAACGACGAATTTCTCCGACCATGCGTTGGTAAAGGCGCGGCTTACGAGTGCCACGGGTGTTAAGATCCTGAACGAAACTTTTACCGAGACGGGTGCGGTGATCAACGCTGCTCTTCGCGAGACAGTTGTCCAGCAAGTCGTGCAGATGATTACCGATATTACGAGTGGTCGAGCCCGTGTCGCATTGCCGGTGAAGCGGACCGGAGATGTGGTGTAATGCCAGATGCTCCAGGCACGAGCCGTGCGGAGGAGCTTGTGGAGCTAGCGGCGTAGCAATGCCGGCATGCTCACCCATGTCAATTGTTAGCTGGAGCTCCCCGGGTTATGCCACGTCCGCGCATATAGGCCTGAGGGCTGCACCCTATCTCGGTTCGGAACGCGTACACGAAGGCCGACGTCGAGCCGTAGCCTAGCTCCATGGCCGTTCGCGTCACATCCAAGCCGCCGCCGAGCAACTCGATTGCCTTGAACAGCCTCAGGCGCCGCCGCCAGGAGCGCAGGCTCATCCCCACCTCCGCTTCGAAGCGGCGGGCCAGCGTCCGTTCTGACATCTCGAGCTCCCGGCTCCACGCTTCCGGCCGGCGAGAATCAGTCGGATCCGCGTAGAGCGCCTCGCAGAGTCTTGTCAGAGGCGATCCCCCGCCGGGCCATGGCAGTGCGCCGGGGAGGGGACTGGCACGTCGGAGTTGATCCAGGATAAGGCCCGTTACGCGGCCCGTATAGCCATCGTGGTCCTCCTTGCCATCGATTGCAGTGGCCTCGACGATCAGGGCCTTCAAAAGTGGCGTGACGGCAAACACTGTCGGACCTGATGGAAGACCACAGCCTTCTTCGTCGGCGATCCAGAGACTCCGAAACTCGGCTCCGAGAAGAGAGCCGGCCCGATGCTGCAGGCCTGTCGGAAGCCAGACGGCCTGCTCCGGCGATATCACGAAGGAGTGCCTCTCTACCGTCACCGTCAACACTCCGGAGATCGCGTACACCATCTGGTTCCAGCGGTGCGCGTGCTCTGGGAAGAAGTGGCGCGCCGGGATCGTCTGTGCACGGACGGTAATGGGCTGGGGCGGCGGTAGGCCAGGCGGAGCCTCAATTGTCTCCCATTTCACGATCCAACCCCAGTTTGGCTATTAATCTACATAAATTGGCAGATTGTCAAAATACTGACAGGAGATGGTCCTGTATAACATGCCCGGCTGATCGCCGAAGTCCACCGATTATAGAACGAGGAGCCCAATATGATCCGCCTCGACAGCCGTGGCCCTCCGCTCTAGTCCATGTCTGACCGCGGGGCAGAGCGCTATCGGGAGAGAGGCGATCCGCTTCTTTCGGTTTGGCCTGGCGCTGTCCGGAAGGCCCATCCTCTTTTCGATCACCGCCTTTATCGTCCGCCCCCCCGCGACGTGCGTTGGCGTTGTTTGCCTGCCGCTTGAGGATCCTCATGTCACATGCCAATGCCGACATAGCAACCGAGCTCACGCCTGTACTCCGCTCTGGGAATGCCGATGTCCTGAGACTCGCAATTGCGCAGGCGCTCGCCGGAGCAAACTCTGCGGTCGTGTATGCCACAGGTGCCATCGTTGGCAACATGCTCGCACCCAGCAAGGCTTTGGCGACGCTACCAATCTCAATCTTCGTGATCGGAATGGCGGCCTGCACCTTGCCGGCCGGAGCCATCGCCCGGCGCCACGGTCGCCGTGCTGTATTCCTGATAGGGACGGGATGCGGCGTGCTCGTGGGACTGCTGGCAGCCTTGGCGGTCGTTTTGGGTTCGTTTTGGCTGTTCTGCTTAGGCACGTTCTTCGGCGGCGCCTACGCCGCTGTCGTCCTTTCATTCCGCTTTGCGGCCGCCGATTGTGTCCCGCCGGAACGGCGCGCACGAGCACTGTCTGCCGTTATGGCGGGTGGAGTGTTTGCCGGAGTCATCGGACCGCAGCTCGTCACCTACACTATGGGTTTATGGCAACCCTATCTCTTCGCAGCGACATTCCTCGCGCAAGCTGCGGTCGCGGCCGTGTGCGCCCTCGTCCTGCTTAGTGTCCACGTTCCGATGCCAACAGCCGCACAGGCCGCCGGAGGCCGTCCGCTCGGTGCCATCGTGCGTCAGCCGCGTTTCATCACTGCCGTGATCTGCGGGGTCGTTTCCTACACGCTCATGAACTTCATCATGACGGCAGCCCCCTTGGCGATGCGCCTGTGCGGATTATCGCAGGAATCGTCTAATCTCGGCCTGCAATGGCACATCATCGCGATGTACGGGCCGGGTTTCTTTACGGGGCGTTTGATTACGCG
>Ga0182741_1002792_pt1 | contig 19618 bp, 4 predicted proteins | sample eDN5th37CBELigOP_FD_128874 | JGI IMG/M metagenome (GOLD analysis project Ga0182741, IMG submission 128874) | Enriched Organic Plus compost microbial communities from Emeryville, California, USA - eDNA 5th pass 37_C BE-Lig OP (version 2) (version 2) ... | reverse complement strand
TTTGGTGCAAATGGGTGGAGGACCTCAGGAGTAACCTTGGCTGAGGTTGACTGGGCGAGCAGTTCGAAAGCTGTTTGAGCTCCCTCCACTTCTTGGTCCAGTGGCAGAGTGTCGCCGATCATGTCGGGCCTTGAGGCGGGACCGATCGGGGCTTCTGTTGTAGTGAGTATAGTTGCTTCCGTCGGCAACTCATTAGGAGTCTGAGTCTGATCATGTTTTGGGTCGTCGGCGGGAGGCAACAGGGCACACTCGCTTGTAGCTTGCTCGCTCTGGAGTCTCTCACTTACTTGTTTGGCCTCCTGCACGGCGACCTGAGCAGATTCCAGTTGAGGCCTTTCTGCTGGGTTCAGGTCCTGAGTTCTGGTGCTTGATGTGGACGCCTGATCGCCCCTTGCCCCAGCAATGATGCTCACCTTACGATCAAGCGATGGCGCACCCATAACTGTACTCGATCTTCTGTTGGATGCAAAGGCTGGATGGATTGCGATTTGGCTGCCTCCTGGCCTGATCTTCACCGAGCTCTGAGACGCTAACTTGGGATGAGAATCCAAGCGCTCGTCGGCTTTCGTGAATGACAAATCGGCACCGCTCTCATTCAGCACATCTTCTATCCCTTCAAACGGCGCAAGCAGGGACTTGGCTGCCGATGGAGAAATGATAGAACGGCGTGAGAACCTGATCCGGCCCGATGGTGAAGAAGGCGGTTGGAATGCCATTGACGAGGTCTGACTAACGGGAGAACGATTGTCTGTCGTGGCTTCTGAGCCAGTATTCGGACTTGATGGAACAGAATCGAGTCCGAGCGCGAGTGGAGCGTGAATAAGAGGTTCGTCTGGCATTCGATCCTTCAGCGCTCGACTGTCGTCTCCATCTTGTTGAATTAAACTCAAGTCAATGGACAAGGGTTGAGACATAATCGAGGTCCGCTGTGATTTCGAGATCTGCACATCAGGTTCCCCCTCAATCGAAGGAACTGTTTGGTTATCAGGAGTGTGAAGCGAGTCAGATGGAGCGACCATCTCAAGTTCATCGGTTGCTGCCTCCAGGGCAAGCTGCATAGCAATATTCATCCGCTTCTTGACTGAAGCCTCTGATTCTCCATCGTCAGAGTCTTCAGATGGCGCACTATGGAGCCCTTCGCTTCTGGATTCTACGAGTCCGAGATTCTGAACGGTGTCAGAGAAGACCACACGTTTAGGCACTCTACTATCTCCATCCTCTTGCTCTTCCACCACACGGTCCAGATCCGGACGCTTAATCGTAGATAATGACGCAACGTCTGGATTTCCGGAAACCTCATCGCCCTCCAAGGCATCTGGTAGCGCAGTGGCATGGCCAAGCTTACCGAGTAATGAATCACGGGCGACGCCGTAAGCTGTCTCCAAGACTAGAATACGTGCGGCAGAAATGTCCGGAGCGTCATCAGCGATAAGCTTGCGCGCACCAACCGCTTTCATCTGAGGTGTTAATGCGTCTACAACGGCAGTTGCAACAATCCTGGCACGCTTCTCTTCGAGCTCTGCGCGGTCAAGTGATCCTGCTGCATACGATTTTGCTCTGCGGTGGCTGCCAGGACTGCTACCGAAAGGAACAGAAGTCGTCTTTAAGAGGGCTGGGGTGTCTTGGCTCGACAGACGTGAGAACGATGGAAGCTGATCTGTAGTCGCTGCTGATTTCGGCTTCGTAGGTGTGTCCCTACCTGGTTGCAGTGACTCTTGTCGCTCAACAGGTGCGCTATCATCTAAGGGTGCTTGCGAAGGCCATTGGAGCTCAGTGGGCTCGATCTGAGGGACTGATTCAAGAGATAGGAGAGGTCGGGGAGAGGCGGTTACATGCGCTCGCGTGGGCTGATCCTCATGTTGCCGAGGCGAACTTGCATCTCGTCGTTCACCATGGAGCATCGGGGTGCTTCGGCCATCATTCACATCTGAACGCGACGGGGCACGAACTACTACGGACCGTCGACTTGAACTTACTACGAGTGCACCTTGAGTGAGACCAATTAACGAGCCACGTGGAGAAGCCACAGAGAGACGTTTAGGACTTCGCGGGTCCGCGGCTCGAATCTCTCCATGTTGAGGAGGTGACATGCGGAGAGAGCTTCCAGGCCGGGAGAGCTCCGGAGTTGAGCGAGGTGAGAAGTCACTAGGCAACTCAACACGTCGTGGCGAAGACAGATTGACAAAGTGGAACTCGTTCGTAGATGCGGCCACGGAAGCATGTTGCAACGCACCATCGGTGGTTACCATGGACGCGTTGATGTGACCATCACCCAGGGCCGTAGAAGTTAAGCCAGTAGTGTTGTCATTGCAACCCAGGGTGGCGGCCGCATTGTGGTGAGGACGAGACTGCGCCGTAGGACCAGGGATAGTCGCGCTGTCATCGTCATCAGGCACGTTCTGGTTATCGTCTTCACTCGAATCGTCGTCGATGGTCTCGAGAACTGATAGCAAAAGTGTCGGTTGCTGCTTTGGCTCTGGTTGATGAAGGTCCACATCAAGGGCCCGATGTGGGAGACCCTCAGTACTGCTGCTGAATCCCACTGTCGAAGCCTCGTCAACAACCAGCACAGGTGGTTTTCTGTTCCGAACAAGCTGCGGTTGCTGGGATTGGTCAAGTTGATGTTGTTGATGCTCTTGTTTCGAGGCCTCCTGAGGCTGTGCCTCATGCCGAGCGACGAGTATCTCATGTGTTTCAGATTGAGGTTCACTTTCTCGCGCGCGGTCTAAGCGCAATGACACCGCTTCTTGCTTCTCTTCTCCCGGGTCACCCAGCATCGTCTGCTCTACTGGAGAAACTGACTCGGATGGAGCTGTCACCATAAAAGGCGACGCTGATAATGAAGGAGTCATGGGAGAAACGCTTGATGGTACGTCTGAAATCATCGGCATGAAGGGTGCACGCGCCGAGAATATGCTTCGTTTGCCTCGTGGAGTTAAGATCTTCTCGTGCCCTGGATGTTCACCTACTCTGGGCGTTAGGGACTTCCGAGGCGTGGAAGTAGCACTCGCAACGTGGCCAGTTTCCTCAGGCAAAGGCTCCTGAGTGTCTGGAGTTGCTGTGTTGTTGCGATTCTCCAGGTGGGGCTGCTGCGTATCTGCGGATGGGTCGTCCACAACCGCGACCACATCTACTACAGGTTCGGTAGCATGTCCAACATTCGGCTCGACGCTACTCAGATGAGGTTGCGAATGCTCTTCGGTCGCTGCATCCTGGGCGGTGGTGGTGTTGGTGGTAGTGGTCACGGACACAGAAGTAGCGGAGGTTATGGCGGCGGCGATGTGCGATCGAGCTTCTTTCGGTGCAGGGCCTTGAATGGGCTCAGGAAGGCTCATGGATAACGCCTCCTGTTGCAACTGTACGATGTTTTCGCATAGGTTCAGCAAAGACTTTGACGCTGCGTGGAGCTCGTGAATACGTGGTTCAGAGTCTGACAGTGCTAGGCTTTGATCAAGGCTCAGTGCTGCCTGAGCTACGGATTCGCTTACTCTCGCATCGGGAAGTGACTTGGCAACCGCTCTGACCGCGGCGCTAAGAACGGGCGTCGGAGCCCGGGCATACGGAAGGACAGGTTGATCGCCAAAGTACACGTTTTCCGTTTGCTGGCTTGCTGCTTCGCTGGCCAGCATCGGAGCTTCGCTCGGAGCCTCGGCCGCAGCAGCCGCAAGTGGAGTTTGAAACTGCTGCTGCTGCTGTCTATCCTGCTCTGTGATCGGGGTGGTAGTCGGATCAACAACGGTATATCGCGGTGTCAGGTGTCGTCTAGATCGTGCAGCCTCAGCAGTAGCGGCAGCGGTTGCCTCGATGATACGTTTTAGCCGAGGATCAATCGCACGATGTGAAGAGCGGATGGCCATAGCAGGAGGTCTTGGAAAGTATAACTTGGGCTCGTCCGTTGAGCCGGCAGCTGCTGCATCAGTAGGTGTGGATTGACTCTGATGAGAAACGCCAGGTTTGGGGGTGCTGACGATCGTCGGATCCACAACCGACTTCACCAACTGTGAATGGGCCATCTGCTCCTGTGACATCGGTTTGGCCCTCCGACCCTCGGAAATGACAGTTTCGTCATCGGTCTGGTTCGAGGGTGGTGCAACAACATCACGCCTGGCATGTTTCCCAAGGAAGGTGCTGACCTTATTATGAAAGGCTACCATCTGCTCGGCCTCTGACTCGAGACTCGCGGCAATTCGCTTCTGGAGTTCTGTCTCGGCGATGAGGGTCAGCCGATGTCGCTCCAGTTGACGCGTAGCATGGTCTTTATCTCGGACGCGCTGGAGCAGGTCCGCGAGTTGTTCCCTTTCTTTCCGCAGTGCCGCTCGTGGGATCTACATACAGTCGTAATGCGAAGGGTTAGAGTTTGTCAACCACACATGTCAGTCGGTTTCATAAACGGTAAGGACAAGGCTGAGACCGGGCTAAGTCGTTGCTATGCTAGGTGTGTCATGGCGTTCAACTGGTCAGATACTGAGCATCCATATCCCACCGGCCACTGTGCTCCATTCATAGCTCAGCCCCATCTTCAGCATCACACATCCAAGTCTAGTAACGTACGGTTTCTCTAGGCCGAGCGAGTCTTGCGCCACTTTCCGCAACTCGCTGCTTAGGCGCGGGTCGCGGGAACCCCAGTATGTCCCGATTCAGCGTATCGGCCAGTTGCTTGGGTTTTCTGGACATGGCGGGCGGGGTCAGCCCGGTTTCGAGGGCGAAACGGCACTGAAGGGCCCTAGAGGAGCAGAAACAGGTGAACTGCGGCGGATATCACAGGTATATCATAAGTTTCTCTGGAATCTAATATAGTGTGTAAGTTCTTTCAACAGTCTTCTATACAATGTCACAATCAGAACACGCATAACACAACCTCATGTCTGTCAACTCGTATCCGTTGCAGTGTACTCGAAAGCGCACTTCGATCTATCCGTCCTGGCCCTGAAATCCTGGAACGGAACTTTTCCGGGCCAGGACGGATGTAAACTCGGACCAAAGAAGCTTGTTTTCAAACTATCCGGATCTCGTCACCTGCACAGCTGCTCTGGACGGATACAGTACTATGTCGTGTCAAGCACGCTGCTGAGGTCGCTTCCAGGCTTTCAGTTCCCCAAACGCTGTGGATCCACTGGAAAACAATACTACAAACCTGGAAACAGGATTCAGGAGGTGTACATACGTTGCTATCCAGGGTTGGCACCACCACACGCACCCCAGGTGTCATTGAATACTGCCTAGATATACTGGGAAGTACCCCTCAGACCACTAGAAGGAGGTAAATTGGGGCGAAAACACCCCCGCGGTGCAGAAAGACCACTCGAAACGCGGAAACTGCGGAAGCCGAGGATATCCCGCGTGCTCTCAGGGTAGAATCGCGGAGGTAACCTCGAGAAGGTGTGTCGTTGGACTCATCCGTGAATAGCACTACTAGTTTTGGTTCGATCCTGATACACCCCAACCTTGGTCGCCCGCTTACCACTACCCCAATGACCTCGACTTCCGAGCCACTGACTCTTATGGGCAAGATCCAGAAGGAATGCTTGAACATCGCCTCACTGCAGTTGAGGCTACGCGAGTCCAGTCGGATTGTCGAGGCATGTCCTACCGCAGACGAGCGCGCGCGTATTCATAGCCTGTATCTCGAAACTGTCAATGCATGCCATAGCAGGATGCTCACCTGCTTAGCAACAATCGAGGATGTGTTGAAGAATGAGGCCACGAGCGGAAATCAGTACGCACAGGTGTTCGACCTGGTGTTTGGAACCGTCTCGCGTGTGATCATGGAGCGATTTGAGCTTTTCCCGCGACCAGCCGTGGCTCAAACTATTCTTGAAAGGTGCATGTCGCCGGTCGGTCTCATCTTGTCGAAGTTGGGGAGTGATGCCGAGGTGAACTCTGTTCGCAACACAGGACTGAGCAAATCGCAGGCCTTCGCCTCGCTCTTAATGTTCTTCATCAATCTTCTCAGCCCCAATCCAGCCGCGCAGCCGGCCTCCTCCTCGAGCACGACGAAAAACCCTACAGCAACCCACCCAAACTCTGTCCTGACGCCTTCATCATTCAGCGATGTCCTTCTCTCATCAATCCTGAGTTCAATTATTGGAGCACTGCGCGCGGGATTTCTCCTCCAGAGCTCTCTCCTCCGAGCAACGTTATCTGGTGAAACCCTGCGTCTTCCGATTGCCTACCTCATTTCGCAATGCTTAGGAGTAGCAGAGAGGGGTCAGTACAGCAAAGCAGTTTCACTTCTTGCGCTTAAAACGGTGAATACCCTCCGTGCCTGGTTTATGGGTGAATACGAGTTCATGCTTCAAACTGAAGGCCAATCCCCTCTTCGTTACATGCCACCTAAACTCTTGACAAGCTGTTCCCACAGTGTACTCGCCTCACTCTTCGCAAACCATCCCATCCCAGCCAGAACATGTGAACTGCTTCAGAAGGTTGGCGCAGACCCGACTATGCGGCGAGAAGGTGTGGACTACGCATTTTTGCACTTCAGCTCTCCAGATATTTTCGAGCACGGATTACAAACAGATGCTTTAGGTCACGGGGATCTGGAGAATCTACCTCGTATCCTAACTCGCCGAATCGTGGAGGAGCTTGATCTGTATCTTATCGGTGTCCGAGTGTGGACTGGATTTATCCCTGGCATTCTGTCAACTTGTACTGTTATTGCCTCGGGTGATCCTACGAAACGTGGTACGGCGGTCGTTCAGGAAGCGCTGTCACTCTTCACGTTGAGTGTTATCAATGTACTCGGAGATCTCACACGAAGCTTAGAGTATTTGGATCAACATTGCCTGCCGCCTCGCGATGGTGAAGAGGATGCACCTGAGACTGAGAATGAGCATGGACCGAGCGGAGATGAAGGGAAACAGAATCAAACCAAAGATACTGTACATGGAGAGGAGGCGAGTGCGACTAGTGACCAAGTGAATGCAAGTATACAGTCATTGTTTTCGCGTGTACAGGTGCTACGACAGCAGGCACTAGAGCAATCCGACCAAGGATCTGCATCGGGGGAAAACCGACCTCCAAGCGAAACCCAAGCTGCTCGCACCCGTAATGCAGATCAACAGCCTTCGCGTTCATCAATCGCACATGGCGCCTCACACCCTCAGTCGCGCCGACCTCCGCTCCCGTCTTGTAAATATGATACGCCTCGTACTGTGCAATGGATTGCAGAAGCAAGTGCACGCACTCGCACCCTTTGTGAACGACTCTTTGCAATTGTCCAGACGATCGGCGTTCGTCAACCGCAGAACCAAGGATCTCAGGCAGCATTAGAACTTACGTCTTCGGGTTCGTTGGATACCACCCTGAGTTCGTACTTGACTACAGTTTCCACCGACTCCCTTATCTCATCGCTTGCGGTGGAAGAAGATGCCACATCTGATCTAACAGCAGCACCGAACTTGACTGGGCGTGCCAAGGAGCCGAAACCAGAAGGTCCGTCCTTAGCAGCAGGACCTTCGCAAGCAGCTAAGAACCTCATTGAGTTGCTTCCACATAATGTGGCGCGTGCTGCGTACCTGTTCCTTGCACACGCCCAGTCCGTGGTCGCAAGATCATTTGCGACCTTTATGGATGCGCTTATTTCTGCGACGGCTTATGATACCCGTAGTATCACCTCGCGCATCGCGGGAGTCCTGGTTCGTCAACTCACTCTTTCTTCCATTGCCCAGGAAGGAGAAGACATCGTGCCGAGCGAGTTCAAGAGCCTGTTCGAATCGTTACCCAGCGTAATCGCAAGCTATGCCACACTACATGAAGCCAGTCGATCAGCACGAAGCAATGAACCAAGGGCGGTGTACTTCCTCCAACAATCACAAGCCCTGCTGGTCGAGCGGCTTGCTGCTCTGCCGCGAGTGCTACAAGAGCAAGTCTTGGATGAGGCGACGAAGGGTGTTTACCTTCACCTCGTGACGGGTTATATTGCTATGCTCGGCTATCTTCAGAGGATTTATACGACGCCGCTTCTGTCAGCACTACTGTCAATCTCAACCCAGCGCATCACTTCCCTCAGCACTCTATTAGGAGTACATGCCCCTCGTATTTATCCGGCAGTTCTAACGTGCACAACGGTAGGCCTGGATGGTGCGCAGGCAGCTCAGCTTGGAAAGGCAATCTACGGAAAGGCCCAACTCACGGGGACCACGCTTGAGACCGCCTTTGATGAGTCATTCTGGAACCTGAATGTATCGACGGAGGATCTTGGCGATAACAGTGAAAGTCGACCGCAGATAGGATTGGAACCCTATTTCCAGATCCCGCACGCACATGCACACTCGCATGACGTGCAGAACCTGCTCCAACGCCTGCCCAGAGTAATCGGGATGTACTTGGGGCATGGACAGCAAGGAGATCGTGAGCAGCCTATGGAAGCATCTTTTCTCAGCTTTATCATCAATGCTTTCTTGTCCCAGCTTTCCCCACTCAACTCTCCTTCTGCTGCCGCGTCCGCAGGAGATTTCCTCGCAGAAGTGCTACTTGGCATCAAGGTCGCAACACTGCTTCACACAGAGCACCTTTCGCCGACAGTGAAGCAGCGAATCCATAGTTCCCATCATCTTCCCGCCTTGGTACGCGAGCTCCCACCCCCACCCTCGCTCCCACCAAGCGTCCGCATGATATATTCTCAACAACTGCTCCAGAAACTGGCGAGCATGCGTTCGCTCTGGAACGCAGCCATTGCCCCCATCCCTGTTGCGCTCAAGGCTCGCAAAGCTCTTGCAGCTTGTGCAGCTCCCCTAACATTCGCTGATATGATGAATGCAACTGTGTTAGGAGGTGTAGACCCCTCACCGTGTGAAGACCACGAGAGAGAAGCGCTGCGACGAGCAATGGAGCAGGACTTGGACAGTTCTAGCATGATTCGTAAGACTGACATAGTTCCTCTCGTGACTGGCACGGGCGCATCAGGTGTTAATATTAGAGCAAAGCGCGATGATAGTCAGAGTCCGCTCTCAATGCGATCGATTGTTCACGAGTATCTGGCAAATGCTGTGGTGCAATGCATCGGACTCAAGGTCGCCGCTCTAACCATAGGCCTCAGAAATCCGGTTGTCTTACCTTCGCAGACCGCGGTACGCGAGCCTCAGCCCGACCCCGTTAGCTTCGCCTTGATCATTCCTGTCATTATTGACAAACTAGGGTCGAACTCGGCGTTTGTGCATCAAGCCGCCCTGGCCGCTCTCCAGCGAATTTGCCTCCAGTTCGGCTACTCACTAGACGCGATCGACTTGGCTGTTTCAGACCACGCCGACTACTTGATATCGGACTTGTCTCTAAAGCTTGTCCGATATCGCTCACAATCTGAACGGATGGGAGACGTGGCAGAATCGATCTCCCATTTAAAGGACGTTGCCAGTGCTATTAGAAAAGTAAGGAAAGCTCGTAGGGCCGCATTCAAGGCATTCCTCGCAGGGTCAGCGTTGCATGAGCATGGTTTTGCACTCGGTTCGGTGAGGAAACTCGCTACGTCAACAGAACGCAGCTCACAAGGTGTATTGATAGAGAGGCCCAGTCCCGATCCTGAGAGCACCCGAGAAGCCGTCCTTATGGCGATGCGTACATGGCGAGACCAAACTGTCACAGCTCTCCTCAATATCCGGAAGCTAGAGCATAGCCTGGAAGATGGCTTGTCCATTGCTCGGGTGCTTAAAGGTATCCTTACGCGATCCAGCGCAGCATCCACAGCTTTGCCTGCCTTGCGGCAGGTCTTGATCCAATCACTGGAATTGCTCTCTGAGCACATGCAGAGGTTAGTTGTATGCCTTCCAAACGAAGGTCAAAACAAGAAATCTGCTGGTTCTAAAGATCCCTCCAGCCGGGTTCGTGTTCGTGCACAGGGCCATTCTCTAGTTGGACAGTTCGAGACGGCCTCAGAGTACCTAAGGACGTCGTCGGATTCGGAGGGCTCTGATGAGGTCTCCGCTGAATCGCTGCATCGCAAAGAAATTGTGCTAGCCTATCTCTCGGTCGTTTTGGCAGCGGTAGATCTGGTGGCACGTCGGATTGACGCCTTGCTTCCTGTGCGCTTCCGTTCGTATATGTTCAATGATGTCGTCGCTCAGGGCTTGGGTGAATCCCGAACTCACACTAGCTCGACAAAGGCCTCAACTACGAGCGCGGTTACCACAGTACACTCGACAGTTGAACTCTTTGACAAAGAGCCAACCAAAGAAGAGCTCCTTAATACGGCAGTTGAAGGAACAAGATCTCTGCTGAGTTCTGGTATTCTGAACGCACCATCCGAAGTGCCTTCTGTTGTCACGATTCGCCAAGGCAGGGAGAGCTCCAGTGCGCTCCAAGAAAGGCCGTCTGGGCAGTTGGTGCTCGCAGATTCGAAGCAGCTCATGATCCCTGCAATTCGGGCTGCGATTCGGAAGCGTTTACAACCACTCGCAGACCAGCGAATTGAGCGAGAACGTTTGGAGAAACTGCGCCAGAGCGGAGCTGGTCCCGCAGAAATTGCCCTCGAGTACTGGAGAGGCCGTCAGCGCCGGCTGGAGAAACGTTATGGACAGGATGAGACACTAAAGGTGATTGACGACAAGACACCGAAAGCTGAAGTGGATGACGATAACAATGATGCGTTGAGTTCGACGAGGACCGGTCTCCTCGTTGGGACGAGCAGTGATGAAGCGCGACGCCTTGAACTCGTTCGGAAGGCCGCGCGCAAGAAGGAACGTTTGCTTAGAAAGGGCATTATGCGTGCTAGTCGAAAGAAGCGTACGGGGATTTCCACTACTGGCAGTGATGCGGAGTCTGAGGATGTCACAAGCAGCGATTCAGATGGTGATGAGATCTTGGATTCTATGCTAAGTGGTGGCGGAGTCGATCAAGCGCGTGCAAATCAAATGCAGAAGGAAGAAGATGAGGATTATCAAGATGTCGAGAAGGAGGTACCCGAAGAAGCGCTATTGCAGCGAGTGATTGTTCACGTTCGAAGTCTCATTACATTATTCGATCCTCTCACCCTCGACAACCCACGGCTCCAAATTGCCAATGCTATACAACTTCGTGCATTGGTTGTCGTGTCACGCGCCATCGCCGCGCTCGCGGCCGCCGGTCGTGCACGAGGACTGCTACGTACTGAAAAACTCGGGGCTGGTGTGTCCTTAGCAACGGTTACCGGTAACCCTGACGCGGATCGGCTCATTCGCAAAGCTCTCAAGAACAAAGAAGCCAAAGTAAAGCCCCAGTATAAAGGCGAAAAGGTTTCTCGTCAAGAGAAACTCGCCGCTGCCTGGGGTGGACCGGGGGCAGGAACTTGGGAAGTCGCAAACGAAGACGCAGCCGAGGCCCTGCTGCAAGCACTTGAGAATTTAGACGAAGTGGAAGACATCGACATTCTGTCACACAGACAAGAAAGCGGAGCCCCCAAGTCATCGGCCAAAAGCGACGCTGACGAGGATGTGTTTACTGACGAAGAGGATGAAACTATTGAGCAGTTCGTGCTGCCCGTCCGCTGGGATCGTCACTTGCTGCCACAGGCGGCACAAATCTGGCCATACCTTCGAGCATGTCTCGCACAGCCCTTCACTACCAGAGCTCGAGAAAATCTGATCCAGCAAGCATTGCAGCACAAATCCGATAAGCCTACCGTAGCGAAACTCAAGCCGAATGTACGTTTTACTCCCGGTTATGTGGCTGCATTGGAACTGCTCTGTGTGTTAGCGCGCAACGCACCGAAATTTTTGGGCAGTCGAATCTCCCAAGAGGGCTGGCCCCACCTCGAGGAGGCCCTGCAGGAAGCTCGGATACAGTACTTAAACGAGCTACGATCGGTCGGGCGTGGCATGACCTCTAGCACAGCGTATCGGGTCCAATGGTCGATTCTGTTCGCACTCATTCGCATCGCACCGCTTGCAGAAATTGTCGCGCCCATTGTGAAGGGCATTGCAGTGGCAGTTGCACATTACCTAAGTTTTGAGTTCGCCGAAACCGAACTCCCTGCTATGGCCAAGGCTATACTTGCAGAGCTGGGTACAGTCGATATTGCGCTCGTAGGATCAATTGTCCGTCGTATTCAGTCGCGGGTTTCCTACGCAGCCCAACTGCTCACCATCGCCCTTCAAGTGGCCAACCCAGCTCAGGAGCAAAAGCAGAATGGAAGTCTGGCTGGGGCAAATCAGCTCAGTCCCGCGCTCAAAGAACCGACTGCTTTGGAGCATCCGGCCTCGATGGCATATCACCTCTCCAACGCTCAGAAATTGGCCGCCCGACGCAGAAATCGGGAGAGAACCGGTAGGAAGCCACACGTAGAAAGCGACCAACTCTCATCTCCTGTGCTCCGAATGTTTTCTAATGACCTCAAGCTCCTCAGTCAGGACAGTTGTGATCGCAATATGGTCCGAGCGGCGCTTCGCCTTCTCGACACGTTGTCGTGGCCTGCAACTGAACACTGCTTGCCGTATCCACAGGCTAGCATCCGACAAGCGTGCGCAGAAGTGGAGCAGAGCTTACGGTCGCACCAGAGTGTCGCGTCGCTTTCACTGAAGCAGGATGGCAATCACCAGAATCAGCCGGAGAGCGGCCAGATCATTGAGCTTAGAGAATTCAACTTGCTGATGCAAGAGCTAGAGACTCTCAATCGAGAGCTTCTTGCACATGACAGTGCCAATCTTCCAGCCATCCCCAACCCATTTGTCGGCTAAATTAGGAGCCAAGTTCATGGCGGCGTCTAAATCCGCTTGAGACTATCGTAATACAGTTGTTTATGTACAGTGAGTCTTTGAAACAATCGCAAGTCTACAACGTATGTCGAACAAGCGACTAGATCACCAGGTCGACGGAGTTGTGAGTAGTCTCCGGCGAAGCGGGAGACTGGCCAGCCGCGGCGTATTCAGGGAAAGGTAACGGCAAGACCGTGAGTGTAGGTGATCTTGAGTCATCAAAAGGGTCATATCGATCGGTTTGGGCTGTTTGTGATTGCTGATGTGAATGAGGTGAGAAACCTGGATGGCTTTCTTCGTTGGTTGCTGCAATCGTTTGCCCATCCAGGTGAGACTCTGGACGGTCGCTGACACCGACCACTTGCTCTGTCACGGTGGGCATCAAGGGCATCTCTGCCATGTGCGACTGCTCCGTGGCTGAGGGAGAAATATGCTGAGAGAGGTCAAATGAGTTGGTCGCGAAAACCTGCACCGAGTTGGGAGTAGACCTATCGGTGCCAATGGTCGCGCTCGTTGGTGTCGTGTGTAAACGGGCGTCTGGGAAGGCTTGGTGCACGAGGTTAGTCGTACCAATTTCTGTGGCATGAATCTGCCGAGCTCCGTTGATGAGTAAGTCAATGTCCACCTCATTTTGCGCTAGTGCGACGTCGCATTTACGCCTGCTGAACAGTCCAAAGTAGTTGCTCACCTTCCAGATGTTATCACGAGTGTCTAACGTGAGCCGAATTGGCAGAAGGGATGTTCGGAACCCATCCGCGGAAACATAGAGGCAGACCTCCTGAACGGTATCGGGAAAGGCGAGTAGGTCGAGTGCTGCAGCTGGTGGCGGAGATTCAGCACGCCTCAGCAGGGCCTCCTTTGCAAGCTGTCGCCGCTTGTGAGGTGACAGGTTTGTCTCTTGACTGGAACTGTCCATTTCACCTGTTTGTCCTCTACCATAGCCTGACGCCTGGTTCCTCGAATCAATTGCAAATAGGCATTCGGATGAACGGGACCACCCACCAAAGTCAATGTCGTATCTCGTACGAGACGCTGCTATGGACGCCACGTTCGCGGGATGGGCAAGGGAGCTGGGCACTGCTGCAGGACTTGACTGCTGGATTGACGCTGGGACTGAGATTAGCGTAGGAATCTGAGTAGGTGGTGTTGACACTGAGGTAGCAAAGGGCGAGTGCAGTACCGAAGCGGCATGTGGATTGTGATTTGGTAGTGGCGTCTCCACGGTTTGTGACATCCTCCACTGCGCCTCATCGACGGATATAGACTGGCGGGGGGGTCCAGAGCCCATGAGAACAATATTTGGGTTATTCGGTGCGACTCGTTCGTACCGCCCAACTCCGATGCAAGAAGTGGCATTCCTTTCGATCTCGATATACACCGTATGATATGGGAAAAGCTTAGTCCAGTTGGGCTGAACGATATTCTGTGTTGAAACTAGAGTATAAAGTGGAGATGACCCTCCCGATCGGACCGTTGAGGCCAGTGGTGTCTCACTCCGAGAGCCAGGGGCCAAGTTGGTCTCATGACTCGCTTCAGACGTCACACCATCGTTCTCCTCCAAGTCAATAAATTGTGCCCCAGTGGGCAGACCCGGAAACTGCGATGCCCTGTCGAACCCGCGTGTCGACGTCGGTAGATGAAGTGTAGCCTCTCCTTCCTGAGCGGAGAGAGCCGACGGATTCGGAGAAGAGGTACGATTTCCTTGTGATGTCTCAGGTGCAAACGGCACTGCTGCAGGTTTTACCAAGCCAGGTGCAGCCGTCTCAGGTGCGCGAGTGGAACTGCTTTCCAACTGCGCCACCGTTGTCCGGCGCACTTGTCTGAAACGAGTCTCCTTCCTGTAGGATGGAGGCGTAAGAATTGGCAACATCCTGTTCTCGAGATCAACGTCACTGTCTTCCTCGTCCGTGCTTGATATAGTAGCCTCTTGGATGTCGTAAGAAGACAGTGGATTGTGTGTGTCTGAGGGCAGATCGACCTTCAGTACTGAAGAGAACGCGAATTTGGACTGATTTGATTCAGTGATAGAAGGACGGCTTGCACTTGTGCTGGATGCTGGTCCTGTCGGCAGGGTGGACTGCGATTCGGTAGTGCTTCCCACCAAGTCAGGCGCACAGACTGACCTCTCAGGGGTTAACCGCGGTGCGGCCAGCAGAGGCGTCGCATACACAAGAACGTTGGGGCCAACAAACAGGTCCTTCGAAGAATCCTCTCCATTGTCGGGTTTTTCTCCCTTTCCAATGCTGATTCTTACAGCGGCACCCACCCTCGCCGCAAGGATTGGAAGTTTCTGCCGATAAAGCAACTCAAGACGTGTTGTCGTGGTGGTCGCATCTCGAACCTTCGCAGAACTGACGATAGTCACTTCGCTCGTAGAATGGGAATCAGATATCATCGAATGATGTTGGAAACCCCTGCTATCTGCGTGAAACTTTGGCGTGCTGTTGAGTGAACTTGGTAGCAATGGCAAGGTCACCGGCACGACCGCATTTTCAGTTGTAACTCGGTCATCATCCAGTCGCGGGATTTGCGCTCTTTGTCTGGTTCCTCGCAGCTGGAGACTTGACTCTAGTTTTGAACTAGGCTTATCAAACCCGAAGAAACGCTTTTCAGCCGGCGCCTTGGGCTGTTGTGACAGGACCGGTGAAATCCTTTCCATTCTCGCAAGCTCCGCCCTCAATGACAAAAGAAGTGGACTCCCGCCGTTGATTGAAGCGTCGGGTGGTGTGCTTCGAACTGCGCTGGAACCGAGGTCAAATGTGTGATTGGCTTCTACTTCGGACGGTGGAGCTGGCAACCTGCGCTGTGACTGGCTAATGCCAGTGTTACTTGACGCTCCACTTTCGGCAACACTTGGTTCATTAAACAGATATTCTGGCGCAGCAGTGAATACGCTCGAAGGTGGGAGTGGGACTAGCAGGGGGCCTGTGAGCAGGTAGGCCCCGTGAGTGGCGCCCGATTCTCTCTCACCTGGGTACTCTTGAATATGCTTGTTGAGTTCAATCAGGAATCGAGCCGTCAGTCCAGGCTCTAATTTCACCCATGGATAGAGTGCAGCAGGAGACGGTGTGTGGGTCAAAAAACTCCAGAAGCGGTTTGTGAGTGCGGATACCGATGAGTATAACTGGCTGGGAATCGGCGAGTTAGATCGCGACATGATCCTGCTCGCGGCAGCGCTCAGTGCGTCCAAGGGCAGCTCACCTGTTAACAACGGCCGATACACATCAGGAAGGCCGACCTGTGGAGAGAGACCCTGCAAGAGTAGCTGGGTCGTGAGATCCGTTGGTGGAGACCCATCGAAGGTGAAGCGTGTTTTCGCATGCTGGTCGTTCTCCCCTACCTCTCCCACACGAGGATAGTGATTGAACTTGGAGATATCTGTCTTGGGTGAATTAGGAATGTGAGTTGGTGGTGGAATGGCATTCGGTAACGTATGATCATCTCGAGCAGTGAATCCACCCAGTTCGCCCATCTGCCCGTGGAATGGGGTTTGAGTGAACGAGGCTCTTGGTGGTATCAGCATAGGTCTCGTTAGCCGCGGTTGGCTGCGCAGAAGAGTGGTCGAAGCCTGTGTGAGTACGTTTGCAGACAAGTAAGAATACTGGAATTCTGGAACGGGTACCGCAACGCCTGCAAGTCCCGCCGGACTTGGCTCTACAAACCTAGATGCGATGGAAAGCGTGGGTGAGGTAGACCGAAGGCGGAAAAGGTTGGCATCATTCGGCGCACCTGGAGTCTGTCCAGCAATTGATAGCGAGGCACGAGGACCGGGTACTGCTGATGAGGGATACGTAGGCGCAAGTGAGGACTGAGGAGTGATACCCGGGTGGATCCCGAGTTGAGCAGCTCCACCTGCCACGAGAGAGGTTCTCGGTAGAAATGGACTCGCAAGTTCGTTACCACCAATGCCTGGTTGTTGCGCGGAACGCGGGAGTCCGCGACTTAGAGACAAAGGCGTTTGCTCATTATCAGAGGAAGCTACGAGATGCACCGGAGACGCCTGGGACATGAACTGGTTGGTGTGAAGACTGGAGACGTTCAGATCATTGCTCATGCAAGGCACAGAAAGCTCGGCTGAGAGCAAATTCTCGCTTAGGACCAGCGCTAAGCACTGCATCGCTAGATTCGAGTCATGAGGCCAGATCATAAGCGCCGTGAAAAATGCCGCAACAGACGCGTAGGGTGTGCCTCCGTGGTCCAGCAGCAGCTCTTTGAAGTCCTTCACACTCGTGATGGCGTTAGGGATAAGAGGAATAGCTACTCGGACACGATGCGAGACCAGCTCGGGTCCAGGTCCTTTGGACGTGCTTTCAGCGCAAACTGACGCCGCAAACTGTTGTGCGGCTGATGAGGACACTTCGGGAGCATTCGCGCCAGGGAAAGGCTTCCCATTGTTCTCGCCCATAGAGCTAACTGTGGCCGTAGCGATTGGTATGATTTGGCCATGGTTAGGAAGTAAGGCCTGAGGGTTGGAACGGTTGGACTGACTAGACTGGTTCAACAGACTTCGCGAGGCGGAGGTGAACAGAGCACTAACACCGGCGTTTCCAAGCGCGATTTGAGTCGGCGCATGATTCTCCGCGTGTGCGTGCGCGCTGGGAGTAGTCCCTGGAGTCAGGCTCGCCTGATCCGAGGGAGTACCTGGGGTGGTCTTTACACGGTCCTGCAACAAGAGTTCGGGTGTGATGGGGTCCATAGCCAGAGTGTCCGAGGGCTGAAGCATGAGCAGGCTCGAGTGGCCCGTCTGTGCCGCCGCAAGCATCGACTGGACCGACGGAACCGAGGTTGAATGTGACCTGTTGGGCTTCATGTGGTTGTGAATGGGCACAAAGCTCCGAGTGCGCGCAGGTTGAGTAGAGCTGGATTGATGCAGACCAATGCGACTTACAAGCTAATGTTCTCAGCACAGACCAGCCGTCGACGCATGATCGTATTTACGTCCGCGTATGAAACTGTCGAATCCGTTACTTTGACAATTGGTTTTCCAGGTCGTTCTCAGCATCCGCGAGGGGCTGTGACCTATATCACTGCGTGCAGAGATACAGGAACAAGACGCACTTATTTACCAACTCAGAGCGGGTTTCAACAGTATCACCCCTTCCAAACCGCACTGCTGCCAGTGTACAGTGGTGGCTCGCCATCCGTCCTGGCCCGGATTTGAGGCGGCGGTGATATCATCCACCCTCGACAGACAAGTTGAAATTTTTCTCGTCCAAACAAACGCTCTGTAATCGATAATTTGGCTAGATCACTAGCGCAGGTGGATCGATTGAACATGGCATCTGAAGAAGGTACGTAGTAGGCATCGATTGCAACGATTGCGCAATGGCATAGTACGAGATAAGGTACTCAAAGGGGGCCTCAAATGCGCTGTGCGTAGAAAAGCTCCGTTCCGTGGGCTGGAAGAGTTGTTCAAAGTGAATATTGCGCACGGCTTCCAGCCTCCGCAATGATTCCATTAGATAGCCCTTGACATGAAACTCATGTTGCATCCGGCTCTATCCCAACCTGCGAACCTCCATCCAGAACTTTCACGCCTCTGGCGCGTCCGTCGCACGGTCATGCAGATGCTGACACACCGAAACTACATCGTTCCCCGTGACCTAGAGGAGCAGCAGGTCGAGGAGTTCAAGAACGAGATGAAGGCCGTGGAGCCTGAACGTGTTCGCACTGTCATGATGCTTGTCGTGCAGAAGAAGGGCGATGACTCGCAAAAACTGTGCGTCTTCTTCGGTCGTGGACTGGGTCAGAAGATCGGAACGGAGCATTTGAAGCAGTACCAGGAACGTATGGTGCAGGAGGATGCAAATAAGGCAATCATTATCGAAGACGGTGGTATTACTGCACACTGCAAGACAACCATCAATCAAATCAACTCTGAAGGCAAGTACTACTTTGAGACATTCAAGGAGGCCGAATTGCTTGTGAACATCACTGAGCACGTCCTGGTGCCCAAGCATGTGCCCTTGACAGCCGAGCAGATTGATGAGCTCATCAAGCGCTACAACCTCCGCAAGCAGCAGCTCCCACGCATGCAGGTTACGGATCCTATCGCGCGCTACTATGGTCTCAAGCGTGGTGATGTCGTTAAGATCATTCGTCACTCTGAGACCGCTGGACGCTACGTGACATACCGCGCAGTGATCTAAGTCCCACACAGGGCACAAAAGAGGTTCTGTGGATCTTTTTGTGACAAGGAATTGGCAAGGAAGAGAAGACGCAATGGACAGATAGACTCTGGTTAGGTTAGAAAGACACCAGTTCTCCATTCACCAGCATCTAGATTCGAGTTGATGAATGGAGGGCATTGTATGTAGGAAGTGATAGCATCTGACCCCGTCCGAACACTTCCGCGCGTACAAACGCACGCAGGCCAAAACTGCGTGTATGTGACTTGTAAAGTAGATGTACTTCACATGCATGCATGCGTGCAATGTGCGATGTGGCTTGAGAGTGGTTCGAACAGTCACATTACAGTAACTTTCGTAGTAAATATCCCTTTAATTCGAAATACTAAACCGACTAATGTAATGAAGTGCGCTTGGCTTGGATTCTGTGTATGGTTCAGTGCTTAAGCAATGCAGCTCCTTCACCTGTTGGCATCCTCAAAAGTGTCAAAAGTGAGTTTTGTGAAATTGAACACGTCCGGAGGGTTCGGTAGTCCCAGCCCGAACTTCATCAACGGCAAGGTGTTTGTCCATGAAGGTTCAAAGATAAGCGAGTCACTTCGAGGTGATCACATGGCAGCGAACTTGAGTCGAGACAGCGACGTCGTGTATGCAAAGTACATCAATCGAGGCCCCAGACACACCAAACGGCATTGCTCAATGAATGATCACAACCACCCAGTAACACACTGAGCGAAGCGAGTCAGGCACATGCCCAACCCAAAGCCTAACAAAGTTAAGCTTGATAGGTATACGATACCTTAAAAGTAAACCAAATTGGTTTCT
>Ga0182741_1002791_pt1 | contig 19619 bp, 16 predicted proteins | sample eDN5th37CBELigOP_FD_128874 | JGI IMG/M metagenome (GOLD analysis project Ga0182741, IMG submission 128874) | Enriched Organic Plus compost microbial communities from Emeryville, California, USA - eDNA 5th pass 37_C BE-Lig OP (version 2) (version 2) ... | reverse complement strand
CGCGCATGCCGAGGCGCCGGTGCTGGCGCGTTGGCGTGGCTTCCTTGCCGCCGTCGCGCCGCGGGCCACGGCTGGGGTCGCAGCCTGATGTGCGGCCTCGCCGGACTCGCACTGCGTCATGGGGAGTTCTCCAACGGCGCCACCCTCGACGCGCTGACGCGGGCGCTGGCGCATCGCGGTCCGGATGGCGGCGGGCATCACGTGGCGGGCAATGTCGCGCTGGCGCATACGCGCCTTGCGATCATCGACCTCGTTAGCGGCGACCAGCCACTCTTCGCCGGCCCGGCATCGCTGGTGGCCAATGGCGAGATCTACAACTACCTCGAGCTGCGGGAGCAGAACGGCCTTTCCTGCTCGACGGGGAGCGACAGCGAGCCGCCGCTGCATCTCTGGCGCCGCGACGGCATCGCCTTCGCGGATGCGCTGCGCGGCATGTATGCCATCGCGCTGCATGACCGCGCGGTGAAGCAGGTGGTCCTCGCCCGCGATCCCTTCGGGATCAAGCCGCTCTACATGGCGGAGGTGCCGGGTGGCATCGCCTTCGCCTCCGAGCCGCAGGCGCTGATCGCGGCGGGTCTCGTCGCGCCGCGGGTCCGGCGCGAGGCGCGGGCCGAGTTGCTGCAGATGCAGTTCACCACCGGCGCGGAAACCATCTTCGAGGGCATCCGCCGCGTGCTGCCCGGCGAGACGGTGGTGATCGCCGATGGCGCGGTGGCCGAGCGCCACCGCCGCGTCGCGCTGCCGGAAGGCGGGCCCGAGCCGATCACGGCCGAGGCCGCGCTCGCGCGCCTCGATGCCGCGCTGGAGGAGAGCGTCGCGCTGCACCAGCGCAGCGACGTGCCCTACGGCATGTTCCTCTCCGGCGGCACCGACAGCGCCGCGGTGCTGGCGATGATGGCGCGGCTGAATGCCAGGGAGGGCAAGAGCCCCGTGCTCGCCTTCACCGCCGGCTTCGACATCCCGGGCACGGCCGACGAGCGTGCCGCGGCCGCCGCTGCGGCGCGCGCGGCCGGCGCGCAGCACGAGACGGTGACGGTGGACGAGGCGATGGTCTGGCGCCACCTGCCCGAGATCGTTGCCTGCATGGACGACCCGGCAGCCGACTACGCCATCATTCCCACCTGGTTCCTCGGTCGCGCCGCGCGCGCCGCGGGGGTCAAGGTGGTGCTCGCGGGCGAGGGCGGGGATGAGATGTTCGGCGGCTATGGCCGCTACCGCGCCGCCATGCGGCCCTGGTGGCTGGGCGGCAAGGCGCCGCGCGCCCGCGGCAGCTTCGACCGGCTGGACGTGCTGCGCGAGTCGCTCTCGGGCTGGCGCGACGGCGTGGCCGCAGCCGAGGCTGCCTCGGCGCTGCCCGGGCGCACGCGGCTGATGGCGGCCCAGGCGCTGGACATCGCCGACTGGCTGCCGAACGACCTGCTGATCAAGCTCGACCGCTGCCTCATGGCGCATGGGGTGGAGGGGCGCACGCCGCTGCTCGATCCGGGCATCGCCGCGGCGGCCTTCCGCCTGCCGGACGGGCTGAAGGTCCAGGGCCACGCCGGCAAGTGGCTGCTGCGCCAGTGGCTGGCGAAGCACTTTCCGGCGGCCGAGCCCTTCCGCCCCAAGCAGGGCTTCACCGTGCCGGTCGGCACCTGGATCGAGGGCGTGGGTGCAAGGCTCGGGCCGCTGGTCGCGGCGCAGCCGGGCGTGGCGGAGATCGCGCAGCCCGACCGGGTGGTGGCGCTGTTCCGCCATGCGGGGGAGAAGCGCCGCGGCTTCGCCGCCTGGCACCTGCTGTTCTACGCGCTCTGGCATCGCCGCCACTTCGAGGGCCGGCCACTCGACGGTGACGTGTTCGAGGCGCTGGCGGAACGGTGAGTCGACCCGCTGACCGGAGATCCGGACAGGTGTGCCGGGTTCCCGTGGTGCTGACGTAAATTTGCGGCGCGGCCCTGTCTTTGTGGGCGGGTGCAAGATGTGAGACAGTGCGGGGTCTGAACTCGCGATTTGGGACGTCGATGGCGGTACTGCCGGCCGATTGCGGAAACTGTGCATGGATCGGCTGGTGACCTGGCACGATGCGGATGCGGTGCGGACCTCCGGCGACGGGACGCCGGCAGGTCTGGCACCGACACGGGGCTGGCGTTCGACAATCGGCCTGCTTCGGCTCGGCTGCCTGCTTCTGCCGCTCCTCATCCTGGCGGTCTGGGGCGTGCACTCCTGGCGTGCGGAACACGACCGTGCCCTCAAGGAGGCGCAGCGGAGCGTCGAGCTGGTCCGGGAATACGCGCTGCGGCTGGTGCAGACCCAGGAGAGCGTGCTCGATCACCTGATCTCGATCATGGAGGAAGTCGAACGGAAAGGCGCAGACGGTCGCATGCTGCAGGCACGCATCGCCGCGCTCGACGATGGCTTCGACTTCCTCCTGAGCCTCGGCGTGGTGACCCCCAAGGGCCGGCTCGTCCTTTCCAGCCGCACCCTTCCGCTGGATGACGACGTTTCAGACCGCTCCTATTTCCGGGCGCTGCAGGCGGGAAGCAGGGAGATCCAGTTCGAGCGCCTGCGCCTGCGCCTGCGCCGCGCGGGACGGGATGCCGTCGTCATCGCCAAGCGCCGGCCGGGCGAGGCTTTCGCCGGCGCGGTGATCTCGGCCGTGGCGGTCGATGCCTTCACGGACTTCTTCGGGCGCATTGCGGCGGATCCAGGGGCTGCGGCCTCCCTGCTGCGGGCCGATGGCATGCTGCTGGTGCGGCACGGTCCGGCAGAGCCGCCGATCCGGCTGCCCGCGGAGGCTCCCGCGATGCGCGCGATCGCGGCGACGGAGAGCGGGACCTACAGAGCGAATGCCTTTGCCGACGGGATCGAGCGGCTCTACGCCTACTCCCGGGTCGGCGAGCTGCCGCTCTTCGTCAATATCGGCGTGGCGACACGCAGCATCCTCAATGCCTGGCTTGCGGGCATGGTCGAGGTCGGTGGCTTCCTCGTCATCGCTGCGATGCTCGGCTTCGCGGCTGTCACCCAGGCGATGCGCAGCCTGCGTGCGGAGGAAGCGCGGCGGCTGGCCGAGCTCGACCGCTCCGCGCTCGAGGCGATGCGGCGCACGGCGGCGTTCCGCGAGATGCTGCTGCGTGAGTTGCACCATCGCGTGAAGAACAGCCTGATGACGGTGCAGGCGTTGATCCGCCTGCGGGGCAGGGAGGCCCGCGAGGCGGAGCCGGTGCTGCACGAGATCGAGCAGCGGGTGCTGGTGCTCGCGAAGGTGCATGAGCTGCTGCACGTCTCCCAGTTCGCGTCGCGCCTCGACCTGGCGACCTTTCTGCGGGCGCTGTGCGCCAGCCCGGCCATCGTGCCGCCGGGCCGCGCCGTGACCGTGAGCTGCGAGGTCGAGCCCGTGGAGGTGGGGATCGAGCAGGCCGTGCCGGCGGCGCTTGTCGCGATCGAGTTGCTGACCAACGCACTGAAGCACGCCTTCCCGGCGGGCCGGCCGGGCCGTGTCACCATCGCCCTGCGCCGGGAGCGGGAGGAGGCGGTGCTGGCCGTCCGGGACGATGGCATCGGTCTGTCGGAGGAGCCGGAACGGCGGCGCCTGGGCCTCCGGCTCGTGGACCGGTTCGTCGCGCAACTGGGCGGAAGGCTGGATACCCGGCGCAACGGATGCACCGAGTTCCGGGTCACCTTTCCGGTCGCAGTGGAGCCGGTGGCCGCCTGAGCGGCCCGGCTGCCCGTGGGCGAGCCGGTGTCCGGTGCGGTGCGATGCGCTATAGGGATCGCCGCCGCGAAGGAGGACCGCTCGCCCATGACCCGCTTCGACCTCGTGCTGCGTGGCGGCGCCTGCGTGCTGCCCTGGGGGATCGAGACCGCCGATATCGGCGTGCGCGAGGGCCGCATCGCCGCCATCGGCGATCTGCGCACGGCGGAGGCCGCCGAGACGCTGGACTGCCGTGGCCTGCATGTGCTGCCCGGGCTGATCGATGCGCATGTGCATCTGCGCGATCCGGGCGACGCCTCGGTGGAAACCCTCTCGGACGGGACGCGCGCGGCGGTGCTGGGCGGCCTTGCCACAGTGTTCGACATGCCGAACACCGCGCCGTCCATCACCGACCGCGCGCGGCTGGACTGGAAGCGCGATTATCTCCAGGGCCGCGCCTTCTGCGATGTCGGTCTTTATGTCGGCGCCTCGAAGCGGAACATCGCCGAGCTCGCCGAGCTCGAGCTGCAGCCGAATGTCTGCGCCATCAAGGTCTTCGCCGGTTCCTCCACCGGCGATCTGCTGGTGGAAGACGATGCGAGCCTGGAGGCGGTGATGCGCAGCGGGCGCCGGCGCATCTGCTACCACTCCGAGGACGAGTACCGGCTGCAGGAGCGCCGGGCGATGTTCACCCCCGGCATACCGCATCGCAACCACATGGTCTGGCGTGACGTGGAAACGGCGCTGCTCGGCACGCGGCGGTTGATGGCGCTGGCGCGCAGGACGGGACGGCCGGCGCATATCCTGCATGTGAGCACGGCGGAGGAACTCGACTACCTCAAGGACTTCCGTGACGTCGCCACGGTGGAGGTGCTGCTGAACCACCTCACCCAGACCGACGAGGCCTATGACCGCCTTGGCGGCTATGCGGTGATGAACCCGCCGATCCGCGATGCGCGGCACCTGGAAGCCGCCTGGGCCGCGGTGCGCGACGGTACTGTGGATGTGATGGGATCCGATCACGCGCCGCACAGCCGGGCGGCGAAGGAGCGGCCCTGGCCCGAGACGGCCGCCGGGCTGACCGGCGTGCAGACCATCGTGCCGCTGATGTTGGACCATGTCAGCGCGGGCCGGCTCTCCCTGACGCGGCTGGTGGACCTGATGTGCGCCGGGCCGGCGCGGGTCTATGGCGCGGTGGGCAAGGGGCGGCTTGCCGCGGGCTACGATGCCGACTTCACGGTCGTCGACATGCGGCGGCAGCGCCGCATCGAGGAGAGCTGGATCGCTTCCCCCTGCGGCTGGACGCCCTTCGCCGGCCATCGCTGCACCGGCTGGCCGTTGATGACCGTGGTGCGCGGCCAGGTAGTGATGCGCGAGGACGAGGTGATGGGACCGCCGCGCGGCGGGCCGGTGCGCTTCGCCGAGGCGCGGGGGACCGCCGCAACCGCCGGCTAGGACCGATCCCATTCGGGTGGGATCGCCCGAATGGGGGAGGATGCTCGCGCAAGCAAGGAACTGGAACATCTGCCGTGAGCCGGGGCGAACGGAAGCTGCTCCAGCCCGTCCAGGCGCCGCACGGCAGGCAGGCGCCCGCCCCATGCGTCTGGCCGGCGCATATGGCGCGGCCGGTGCCTGTGCTATGGCAACCGCCGGTGCCGACCTCAGAACAGCCCCGATCCCCAGCGGGTGCGGTCCGCCTCCTGCGCCGGCGTCAGCGTGGCCGGCCCGTCCGCGATGCCGCGCCGCGGCGGAATGGCGAGCGGCGGCTGCGTCCAGCAGTCCACGCTGCCGAGGCTGCGGGTGCAGTAGCGCGGTAGGGCCGGGGGCTCCTCCCGTGGCGCGCAGTAGCTCTGGCGGCGATCGAGTCGCACCACCGAGCAATCCCGCCCCAGCGCGAGCGACGCCGCCAGATCCACCGGAGTCCGCCCGATGGTGGCGACCGAGCCGCCGAGGACCGCGGCGCCGACTCCGAGGCCGGTCGCATCACAGCCGGCGAGCGGCAACAGCAGCAGGGGGAGCAGGACAGCATGCATGCCCGCCAGCATGCGCCGGCGGGCTTAACGGGCAGCGAAGGCGCGGCTATGGTCCGCCGCCATTTCCGGGGGGACCCGTGCCGGACATCTTCGACGAGGTGGAGGAGGAACTCCGCGCCGACCGCATGAAGCGGCTGCTGACCCGCTATGGCGGCCTGCTGGCCGGTGTCGTGCTGCTGGTGGTGGTCGGCGTGGCGGGGCTGCAGGGCTGGCGCTGGTGGCAGGGCCGCCAGGCGGCACAGGCTGCCGCAACCTACCTCGCTGCCGGCCAGGCTGCTGCCGCGGAAGGCGCCGATCTCAAGACCGTGGCCGACCGCTTCGCTGCCATCGCCGCCGATGCGCCGGCCGGCTACCGCAGCCTCGCACGCCTGCGCGCCGCCGCGCTGAAGGCGGAGGCCGGCGAGCGGACGGAGGCGCTGGCGTTGTGGGAGGCGGCGGCATCCGACAGTGGGGCCGATCCGCTGCTGCGTGATCTCGCGACCCTGCTGTGGGGCCTTCATGCTCTCGATTCGGGGGATCCTGCCATGATCGAGGCACGCCTCGCGCCGCTTGCCGCCGCGGGCAATCCGTGGCGCGCCTCGGCCGAGGAGATCAGGGCTCTCGCCGCGCTGCGCCGCGGGGAGACCGAGGCGGCACGCCAGACGCTGTCCAGGCTCGCTGCCGCGGACGACGTCCCGCACGGCGTGCGCGACCGCGCCGGGAAGTTGCTGGCGGGGCTCGGCGGCTGATGGCGGGAGGAGGAGGGGTGCGGCGCCTGACCCGCCGTGGCGCGCTGCTGGCTGGAGCGGGCCTGCTCGCCGGCTGCGAGACCATCGGCGATACCTTCGATTCCGTCCTCGGCTCACGCGAGACGCCGTTGCCCGGCGAGCGCCTGCCGGTGCTTGCCGCGGAGCAGCCGCTCGATGTGGATGCCGGCAGCGGGCCGCTGCGAATTCCACCGCCCGGGCCGATGCCCGAATGGGCGCAGGCCGGGGGCATCGTCAGCCACGCACCGCGGCATCCTGAGCTCGGCGCGCCGCTTGGCACCGCCTGGAGCGTCTCCGTCGGGTCGGGCTCGGCCTACCGGCGCCGGCTGGTTGCGCCACCGATCATCGCGGGCGGAACCGTCTTCGCCATGGATGCCTATGGCCAGGTCACGGCGGTCGACGTCGCGCGCGGTCAGCGCCGCTGGGAGCTGGATACGCGGCCGGAGGAGGACGACGATGGCGCTCTCGGCGGTGGCTGCGGCTTCGCCGACGGGGTGCTCTATGTCGTCACCGGGCTTGCGGAAGCCATGGCGGTGGACCCCGCGGATGGCAGCATCCGCTGGCGCGTCGGCCTGCCCGCCCCGGCGCGCGGCGCACCGACGATCGCCGGCGGCAAGCTCTACGTACCGACGGTGGAAAATCAGCTCCTCGCCCTTTCCGCCGAGACGGGGGAGCGGCAATGGGTCTATCGCGCCCAGCAGGCGGTGACGCTGACCCTCGGCCTGCCCGCACCGGCGGTGGAGGGCGAGGTGGTGGTCGCAGGCTTCGGCTCGGGCGAACTCGCCGCCCTGCGTGCCAGCGACGGGCGGCTGATCTGGAGCGAGGCGCTCGCCTCCGCCCGCGGCGGGGGCTTCTCCGACATCTCTTCCATCACGGCCCTGCCGGTGATCGACCGCGACCGCGTCTTCGCCGGTGGCCTCGGCGGCATCACCATCGCGATCGATCTGCGCTCCGGCCGCCGGCTGTGGGAGCGTGAGGTGGCGCTGGCGGAGACCCCCTGGTCGGCCGGGGAGGCGCTGTTCCTGATCACCACCGGGGGGGAGCTGGTCTGCTTCGGTAGCGATGACGGGCGGGTGCGCTGGATCCGCCCCCTCGGGCGTTTCGAGGATGAGGAGCGCCGGCGCGACCCGATCACCTGGGGACCGCCGGTGCTGGCGGGCGGGCGGCTGCTGGTCGCGGGCAGCCATGGCCGGATGGCGCAGGTGAACCCGGCCGATGGCGAGGTCATCGCGCGGACGGAGCTGTCGGGAGGCGTGACCCTGGCGCCGGCCATCGCCGGCGGGGTGATGGTCCTGCTGACCGATGACGCCTATCTGGTGGCGATGACGGCCCAGGCCTAGCGGCCGGCCACGGCAGGGTTGACGGCGCGCGCACCGGGGCGCCATCAGCCTGCGCATGCGCCCCACCGTCGTCATCCTGGGCCGGCCGAATGTCGGCAAGTCGACGCTGTTCAACCGGCTGGTTGGGCGGCGGCTGGCCATCGTCGACGACACGCCCGGTGTCACGCGCGACCGCAAGGAGGCGGAGGCGGTCCTCGGCGGCCGTGAGGTTCGGCTGGTGGATACCGCCGGTCTCGAGGAGGCGGCGCCGGACACCATCCCGGGACGGATGCGCGCGAGCAGCGAGGCGGCGCTGCGCCAGGCCGACCTGGCGCTGTTCGTGGTGGATGTGCGCGGCGGGCTGACGCCGGCGGATCGCGCCTTCGCGGCCTGGCTGCGGCGTCAGCCGGTCCCGGTGCTGCTGGTGGCCAACAAGGCGGAGGGGCGGCAGGGCGTCACCGCGGCCATGGAGGCCTTCGAGCTTGGCCTTGGCGATCCGATCCCGGTCTCGGCCGAGCATGGCGACGGCATGGGCACGCTGCATGAGGCCGTGCACGAGCATCTGCCCCAGGCTTCGGAGGAGGACGAGGAGGGAGAGGATCCCGACCGGCCGCTGCGGCTGGCCATCGTCGGCCGCCCCAACGCGGGCAAGTCCACCCTGCTGAACGCGCTGCTCGGTGAGGAGCGCATGATCACCGGGCCGGAGCCCGGCCTGACCCGCGATGCCGTGGCGGTGGAGTGGACCGACACCACGGGCGGGCGCGTGCGGCTGGTGGATACGGCGGGGCTGCGCAAGCGCGCACGCATCGACCAGAAGCTCGAACAGATGTCGGCCGCCTCCACCATCGCCGCGCTGAAGGAGGCCGAGGTGGCGGTGCTGGTGGTGGACGCGCTGCAGGGCATGGACGAACAGGATCTGCGCATCGCGCGCCTGGCGGAGCGCGAGGGCCGGGCGGTGGTGATCGCCTTCAACAAGTGGGACGCGGTGGAGGATCGCGCCGTGGCGCGCCGGCGGCTGGACGATGTGCTGACGGCGAGCCTGGCACAGCTCAGGGGCCTGCCGGTGGTACCCCTCTCGGCCGAGACGGGCCGGGGGGTGGAGAGGCTGATGCCCGCAGTGCGGGAGGCCTATGCGCTGTGGAACCGCCGCATCCCGACGGGAGAGCTGAACCGCTGGTTCGAGGCGGCGATCGCGCGGCACCCGCCGCCGCTGGTGGATGGCCGGCGCATCAAGCTGCGCTACGTCACCATGCCGAAGGCGCGGCCGCCCACGCTGGCGGTGTTCGGCACACGGGCGGAGAAGCTGCCGGAGGACTGGCGGCGCTACCTGGTGAACGGCTTCCGGGAGGCCTTCCGGATGCCGGGAGTGCCCATCCGGGTGAATTTCCGGGGCACCACGAACCCCTATGCAGAAGAGGCCAGGGGCTGAGCCGCCCGGTCGGCGGAGGGCGCAGGCGCGGCCGAGCACCGGAGCCGTGAATCGGGCGGCCAGAACAAGCCGTCCGGTCGGCGGAGGGCGCAGGCGTGGCCGAACAGCGGCGGTGTGTTTTCGTCTTTGAGGCGCGTCGAAGGTGCTTCCGTTCCTCGTGCCAGGAGCGGAACCGGCACGGCCATCTCCCGGTTCTAGCGTCACCTTGTCCGGGGGACGGCATGTCCGACGACACGCAGAGCGGCTTGACCGAGACCGAGCGGGAGGATGTGGAGGACCGCGCACCGCCTCGCTCCCCCGTCCTCTACGAGGTCGTGCGCCGGGAAGGGGAAGAGGAGCTGCGGCGCCCGGACGTCTCGCTCTTCTGGTCCGGCGTCGCCGGCGGCGTGACGATCATGGCCTCCGTCATCGCGGAAGGCGCCCTGCACCACAAGCTGCCTGCGGATGCCGCCTGGCGGGAGGCCGTGGCCGATATCGGCTACAGCCTCGGCTTCCTGATGGTGATCCTCGGGCGCATGCAGCTCTTCACCGAGCAGACGATCGTCACCGTGCTGCCGGTGGTGGCCGAGCCGAGCTGGCGGCGGCTGGGCAGGGCGGCGCGCCTCTGGACCATCGTGTTCCTCGGCAACATGATCGGGGCCTGTGCCGCGGCGGTCATGAACATCTTCGGCCACTTGCAGAGTCCGGAACTGCTGGCGGCGATGCTCGAGGTCTCGGGCACGCTCCTGCACAAGCCGCCTGCGGATCTGCTACTGCAGGGCATACCGGCCGGCTTCCTCATCGCCTCCGTCGCGTGGATCCGCGCCGGCGTCACCGGGGGCGACTTCTGGATCGTGCTGACGCTGACCTATGCCATTGCGCTCGGTGGCTTCACCCATGTGGTCGCGGGCGCGGCGGAGGCCTTCCTGCTGCTATTCGACGGCCAGATCGGCATCGGGCATGCCGTGGCGGGCATCATCCTGCCCGCGCTGATCGGCAACATCATCGGCGGGACCGGCCTCTTCGCGCTGCTTGCCTACGCCCAGGTCCGCGAGGAGCTCTGACGAGGCCCGGGCCTCGGCGATGCACTCCACCTTCCTGCCCGTCCTGCTACGCTCCCCCGCAGAGGGAGAGAGGCGCCATGTCCATCATTGCCCGCGTCGAGGCCGGCCATTACCGCATTCCGCTGCCGGAGGTGCTGAGCGACAGCACGCATGGCGCCATTCCTGCCTTCGAGCTCGTCACCTGCCGCGTCTTCGACCGTGATGGTGCCGAGGGCATGGGCTACACCTACACCGTGGGCCACAACGGCGGTGCCATCTACCAGGTCCTCGCACGCGAGATCGCGGCCATCGCCGCGGAGCAGGATGCCGACCTGGTCGAGGCGCTGTGGCGCCGTTGCTGGTGGGCGCTGCACTATGGCGGCCGCGGCGGCCCGGCCGTGCTGGCCCAATCCGCCTTCGACATCGCGCTCTGGGACCTGAAGGCGAAGCGCGCGGGGATGGCGCTGTGGCGGCTGCTCGGGGGGCATGATCCACGCGTGCCCTGCTATGCCGGCGGCATCGACCTCGATCTCTCCGTCGATGCGCTGCTGCGGCAGACGGAGGGCAACCTGGCGCGCGGCTTTCGCGCCATCAAGATGAAGGTCGGCCGGCCGCGCCTCGCGGAGGATGTGGAGAGGCTGAAGGCGATGCGCGTCCATCTCGGGGAAGGCTTCCCGCTGATGGTGGACGCCAACATGCGCTGGACGGCGGACGAGGCGATCCGCGCTGCCCGCGCCTTCGCCCCCTGCGACCCGTACTGGCTGGAGGAGCCGGTGGTGCCGGAGGACGTGGCCGGCCATGCCCGCGTGCTGCGCGAGGGCGGCCTGCCCGTGGCCTCCGGTGAGAACCTGCGCTCGCTATGGGATTTCCAGGCGCTGATCGCGGCCGGCGGCGTTTCCTTCCCCGAGCCGGACGTGACCAATTGCGGCGGCGTCACCGCCTTCATGAAGGTGGCGCGGCTCGCGGAGGCCTTCCATCTTCCGGTCACCAGCCACGGCGCGCATGACCTCACCGTGCAGCTCCTCGCCGCCTGCCCGAACCGCTCCTACCTGGAGGCGCATGGCTTCGGCCTCGATCGCTTCATCGCGCAGCCGCTGCGCATCGAGGAGGGCTGCGCCATCGCGCCGGACCGGCCGGGCCACGGCGTTGCCTTCGACTGGGAGGGCCTTCGAGCGCTCGCCGCCTGAGCGCTCCGGGCCGCTACTCCACCACGATTCGCGGCCCCGCGGCCGCGCCCGTGCCCTGCAGCTTCTCCCACAGTCGCGCGGCGATGCGGCGGTAGGCGTCAGCCTCCTCCGTCTCCGGCCGCGCCATGACGATCGGGGTGCCGGCATCGGCCAGCTCGCGGATCGCGAGCTTCAGCGGCAGCTCGCCCAGGAATTCCACTCCCATGCGCTCGGCCTCGGCGCGAGCGCCGCCATGGCCGAAGACGTCCGAGCGGTGGCCGCAATTGGGACAGCAGAAATAGCTCATGTTCTCGATGATGCCGAGCACGGGCACGTTCACCCGCTCGAACATCCGGACGCCGCGGCGCGCGTCGATCAGCGCCACATCCTGCGGGGTGCTCACGATCACGGCGCCGGCCAGCGGCACGCGCTGGGACATGGTGAGCTGCGCGTCGCCGGTGCCGGGCGGCATGTCCACCACCATCACGTCCAGCGTGCCCCATTCCACCTGGCCCATCATCTGCTCGAGCGCGCCCATCACCATCGGGCCGCGCCAGATCATGGCCGTGTCGGCATCCACCAGGAAGCCGATGGACATGGCCTGCAGGCCCCAGCGCCGCAGCGGGATGATCCTCTGGCCCTCGACGCGCGGCTTCTCCCGCGCACCCAGCATCTGCGGCAGCGAGGGGCCGTAGATGTCCGCGTCCAGCAGGCCGACGGAAAGTCCCTGCGCAGCCAGCGCTACGGCGAGGTTCACCGCGGTGGTGGACTTGCCCACGCCGCCCTTGCCCGAGGCGACGGCGATGATCTTCTGCACATCCGGGAGCAGCATGGGCCCCTGGCCCGGCGGGGTCTTGGCCCCGGGACGCGCGGCGGGGGCCGGTCTGGCTTGGCCGGTGCCGCCTTGGCCGGTGCCGCCGGGTCTCGGGCCCATCGGCTCGCGATGCGCGGTCAGCACGGCCGTCGCGCTCAGCACGCCCCGCACGGAGGCGGCGGCCTTCTCGGCGGCGGCGCGCAGCGGCTCCATCTCCCGCGCCCGCTCGCGCGGTACTTCCAGCGCGAAATGTACCAGCCCGTCACGCACCGTCAGGCCCTGGACCATGCCGGCTTCCACCACGTCGCGTCCGCTGGCCGGATCGCGCACGGTGCGCAAGGCTGTCCGCACCGCTTCCGTTAGTGTTTCGCCCATCGCTTGAAAAGACTCCCCGGTTCGACAATATCGCCGCCAGCGGGGCGGCGCGCAGTCTGGCCTGTACGGGCGACAGCAGCCCGACGATGTGTCATATGGCCGGGGATGGGCGCCGCATCCACCCCCGAGCCGCGGCGCCGGCACCAAGACAAGAAATGCAACGAACCACGATTGGCGGAGGCCGGCACAACCGATGGCGCTGAACACTGGCGGACCCAGCCCCTGGGGCAATCCGCGCCCGGGTGGACCTTGGGGGACGCCGCCGCCGGGTCCCCCTGGTGGGCGCGGCGGTCCGGGACCCGACCTTGATGACCTTATCCGCCAAGCACAGGATTGGGTGCGCCGTATGCTCCCCAACCGGGGTGGCGGCAAGGGGCTGTCCATCCTCGGGCTGATCATCGTGGCGCTCTGGGCGGCGAGCGGCTTCTACCGCGTGCAGCCCGACGAGGAGGGTGTGGTGATGCGCTTCGGCGCCTTCAATCGCACCGCTCTGCCCGGGCTGAACTACCACATCCCCTGGCCGGTGGAGTCGGTACAGACGCCGCGCGTCACGACCGAGAACCTGGTCTTCATCGGCTTCCGCTCGGGCGAGGCCGCGCCCGTGCGCGGTCCGGCCGCGCGCGACGTGATGGAAGAGTCGCTGATGCTGACTGGCGACGAGAACATCATCGACATCGACTTCGTCGTCCGCTGGCGCATCCGCAACGCCGCCGATTTCCTGTTCAACACCCGCAACCCCGAGAGCACCATCAAGTACGCTGCCGAGAGCGTGATGCGCGAGGTGATCGGACGCACGCCGATCCAGCCCGCGCTGACCGAGGCTCGCGGCCAGATCGAGGACCAGGTCCGCGCCGGCACGCAGTCCATCCTCGACCAGTATGGCGCGGGTGTGGCCATCACCCAGGTGCAGCTCCAGAAGGTGGATCCGCCTGGCGCCGTGATCGAGGCCTTCCGCGACGTGCAGCGCGCCGCGGCGGACCGCGAGCGCCAGCGCAACGAGGCCGAGGCATATCGCAACGACATCATCCCCCGCGCGCGCGGTGAGGCCGAGCGCCTGGTGCAGGAGGCGCAGGCCTTTCGCGACAGCCAGGAGGCCCGGGCGCGCGGCGAGGCGCAGCGCTTCATCCAGGTGCTGGACGCCTATCGGCAGTCGCAGGACGTGACCATGCGCCGCATCTATCTCGAGACCATGGAGGAAATCCTGCGCCGGAACCCGAAGGTGCTGGTGGATGACAGGCTGCGGGGGCTTGTGCCGCTGCTGAACCTGGATGGCGGCCGCCCGGCCCAGTCGCAGCGGGCACCGCTCCCGCCCGGCGCAGCTGCCGCTCCGGCGCTCTCCATGCCGTCCCGTTCTACGGGTTCCTCGGGGGCATCGCGATGAACCGCCTGATCGCGCTCGGCGTCGCCGGTCTCGTCGTCATTATCGCCCTGCTGTCCGCCCTGTTCACCGTGCACCAGACGCAGCAGGTGCTGGTTACGCAGTTCGGCGAGCCGATCCGCGTGATCCGCGAGCCGGGCCTTGCCTGGAAGCTGCCCTTCATCCAGTCGATCATCACCGTGGATCGCCGTCTGCTCGACTACGACGCGCCGGGACAGGAGGTGATCCTGGGCGACCAGCGCCGCCTGGTGGTGGATACCTTCACCCGCTACCGTATCATCGACCCGCTGCGCTTCTACCAGACGGTGGGCGCGACCGAAGCCGGCATCCGGCTGCGCCTGGCACCGATCGTCTCCTCCGCGCTGCGGAACGTCCTGGGCAACGAGCCGCTGCTGTCCGTACTCTCCGCCGACCGCGCGCGCATCATGGGCGAGATCCGTCGGCGTGTGGACGATGAGGCCAAGAGCTTCGGCATCGAGGTGACGGATGTGCGCATCCGCCGCGCCGACCTGCCGGACGAGAACACCCAGGCCATCCTCTCGCGCATGCAGTCCGAGCGCGAGCGTGTCGCCCGCGAGCAGCGCGCCGAGGGTGCGGAGCAGGCGCAGCGCATCCGCGCCTCCGCGGAACGGGAGCGCACCGTGCTGCTGGCGGAAGCACGGTCGCAGGCCGAGATCCTGCGCGGTCAGGGCGAGCAGATCGCGATCCGCATCTTCGCCGACGCCTTCCAGCGTGATCCGGAATTCTTCCGCTTCTGGCGCACCATGCAGGCCTACCGCGAAGCCTTCGCCGAGGGCGACGCGCAGCTGCTGCTCAGCCCGGACTCGGAATTCTTCCGCTACTTCCTCGGCCCTCCCAACGGAGAGCCTGCCTCCGCACCCCCAGCGCCGGCGCCGGCGGGCAGTGCGGCGGCCGGCGAGGCGGCTGCACCGGCGCCGCCCGCGCCGCGCTGATCCGCCATCCTCCGGCACCGCGTCCTGCCCTGGAACGCGATCGGTTCAAGCTGGACCGGTCGCGTTCCGCGGAGGCTGAGAGTGCGATTCACGCCTTCGGCTGTTCCAAACTCAAACGGTTGACCCTTGAAGCCTTTTCTCTGCTCTAGGAGTCGAGGGCGAGCACGGCGAAGCTGGCCAGCCAGTGCTCGCCCATGTAGTCGCCAGCGACATGCGGCAGGCTGGCGGCAAGATGGGCCGTCGCCGTGGCCTCCGCGCGCGGGCGGCGGCGATCCGCGGCGTCCCAGCAGCGGGCAAGCGCCCGCCAGCACCAGGCGCGGCTGAGGTTCACGCCGTCCAGATGCACGATCCGCCCATCCGTGCGGTCGCTGACCCGTACCGGCTGGAACAGCGTGGCAGGCCGGCCTTCTGCCAGATGCGGCAGGAACCTCTCCAGCCAGGCGGCGAATTCCTGTGCCGGCAGCAGGCGTCGCAGGCATTCGGCCTCGGCCAGCGCGGGCGAGAGGAAGTCGTCACCACCCGGCTCCCAGGCCTGGCAGTTCGTGTCCTGCCCGAACCAGTCGAGCGCACGCGTGCGGAGCAGCGGTCCGAGTTCCGGGTCGCAGGCTTCGGCCCAGTCCGCCGCCAGCGCCAGGGCGAAGGCGCTGTTGCCGTGCGTGCCGGCGCGGACGGGATAATCGGCGCGTGGCAGGAAGCTCCGCAGCCGTGCGGCGAAGGCCCGGGCCAGCGGGGCCAGGGTCGCTGCCCAGCCTTCCTCCGGGAGGCCGTGCAGCTCGGCCGCGAGCTTCAGCAGCCAAGCCCAGCCATAGGGCCGCTCGAAGCTGCGTGACAGCGGGCGATCGAGATAGGCGCACTCCGCCGCGACCTTCGCCGGCGTGATCTGTGCGTCGAACAGGGCACGGATCACCGCGGCCTCGGGCATGTTTGGAAAGCGACGCAACAGGCGCGCCAGCATCCAGTGGCCATGCACGCAGGAATGCCAGTCGAAGCTGCCGAAGAATACCGGGTGGAGGTCGCGCGGGGCGCGCAGATCCTCCGGCCCGCCCAAGACGTGGTCCGGCTTGTGCGGCCATTCCCGCGTGACGTGGCCGAGCGCGATGGCGGCGAAACGGCGAGCCTGCGCCTCGGTCAGGGCTTCGTGCATGAAGCGCATTCTCCGGCCATGCTGCTATCCTGCGGCCGAGGAGGCACCCATGCAAACCGCCATGCGCGCCATGGTGCTGGAACAGCCGGGCAGGCCCTTGGCGCTACGCTGCCTGCCGGTGCCGGAGCCCGGCCCCGACCAGGTGCTGCTGCGTGTGGCCGCCTGCGCCGTCTGCCGCACGGACCTGCACGTCGTGGATGGCGAACTGCCTGCGCCCAAGCCCTGTCTGGTGCCAGGGCACGAGATCGTCGGCACGGTTCTGGCCACGGGGGGCGGAGCAGCGGAACGCTTCCGTCCGGGCATGCGGGTGGGCGTGCCCTGGCTCGGCTGGACCTGCCGCACTTGCCGCTTCTGCGTCTCGGGGCGGGAGAATCTGTGCGAGCGGGCGCGCTTCACGGGCTACCAGATCGACGGCGGCTACGCCGAATACGCGCTGGCAGATGCCCGCTTCTGCTTCCCGGTTCCGGACGGCTATGGCGATCTCGCGGCTGCGCCGCTGCTCTGCGCCGGGCTCATCGGCTACCGCGCGCTGCGCATGGCGGGAGATCCCGCGCGGCTCGGCGTCTACGGCTTCGGGGCGGCGGCGCATATCGTCGCGCAGGTCGCCCGGCACGAGGGGCGGCAGGTCTTCGCCTTCACCCGCCCGGGGGATGCGGCGGCCCAGGAATTCGCGCGGGAGTTCGGCGCTGTCTGGGCCGGCGGGTCGGAGGAGAGGCCGCCGGAGCCGCTGGACGCGGCGCTGGTCTTCGCCCCCGTGGGCGCGCTGGTGCCGGCAGCGCTGCGCGCCGTGGACCGCGGCGGGGTCGTGGTCTGCGCCGGCATCCACATGAGCGACATTCCCGCCTTCGCTTACGAGATCCTGTGGCAGGAGCGCGTGGTCCGCTCGGTCGCCAATCTGACCCGGCGGGACGGAGAGGAGTTCCTGGCACTGGCACCGCGCGTGCCTGTGCGTACGGCGGTGGAGGCGCTGCCGCTGGAGCAGGCCAATACCGCGCTGAGCCGCCTTCGCGCCGGCGAGGTGACCGGGGCACTGGTGCTGCTGCCCTGACCGGGTGGCGTTGCCGCCGGGCCGTGCCCGGTCCATGCTGCGCCCCCGATCTGGAGAGGGAATGTCTGGCGGCATGAGCATCAAGGGCAAGGCCTATATCGCGGGAGCCTATGAGCACCCGACGCGGCTGGCGAAGGACAAGTCCGTTGCGCAGCTGCATGCGGAGGCGGCGATGGGAGCGCTGGCGGATGCCGGGCTCTCGCGCAAGGACGTGGACGGCTATTTCTGCGCGGGCGACGCACCCGGCCTCGGCCCGCTCGCCATGGCCGACTACATGAACCTGACCCTGCGGCACCTCGACAGCACCGATATGGGTGGCTGCTCCTACATCGCCCATGTCGCGCATGCGGCCGAGGCGATCGCGGCCGGCAAGTGCAACGTGGCGCTGATCACCCTGGCCGGGCGGCCGCGCAGCGAGGGCCATTCCGGTGCCGTGCCGCGCATCCGCGGCGCCGATGCGCCGGACACGCAGTGGGAGTTCCCCACCGGCGTCGCCACGGTGAACGCCTACGCGATGTGCGCGGCGCGGCACATGTACCAGTTCGGCACCACGAGTGAGCAGCTGGCCTGGGTCAAGGTCGCCGCCAGCCACCATGCGCAGCATAATCCGCACGCCATGTTGCGCGACGTGGTCACGGTGGAGCAGGTGGTGAACTCGCCGCTGATCGCGACGCCGCTGCATCGGCTGGACTGCTGCGTGGTCAGTGATGGCGGCGGTGCGCTGATCGTGACCCGGCCCGAGATCGCGAAGTCGCTGAAGCGGCCGCTGGTGAAGGTGCTGGGCGCGGGCGAGAGCATGAAGGGCCAGATGGGCGGCGATGTGGACCTGACCTACTCCGCGGGCGTGCGCAGCGGCCCCGCCGCCTTCGCCGAGGCCGGGGTGAAGCCGGCGGACATCAAATACGCCAGCATCTATGACAGCTTCACCATCACCGTGGTGATCCAGATCGAGGATCTGGGCTTCTGCGAGAAGGGCCAGGGCGGCAGGTTCGTCGCCGACGGCAACCTGATCTCCGGCGTAGGCAAGCTGCCTTTCAACACGGACGGCGGCGGGCTGTGCAACAACCATCCGGCGAATCGCGGTGGCATCACCAAGGTGATCGAGGCGGTGCGCCAACTCCGGGGTGAGGCGCATCCGGCCGTGCAGGTGAAGAACTGCGATATCGCGCTGGCGCATGGCACGGGCGGGCTGCTGGGCAGCCGTCACGGCGGGGCCACGCTCATCATGGAACGGGAGTAAGCATCATGGCCGGCAAGGAACGCGCGATCCCGGCACCACTGACGAACCCGGAGACCGAGCCCTTCTGGGAGGCGGCACGGCAGGGGAAGTTCCTGATCAAGGCCTGCACCGCCTGCGGCAAGGCACATTGGTATCCCCGTGCAATCTGCCCGCATTGCGGCAGTGACCGGACGGAATGGCGCGAGAGCGCGGGGAAAGGCGTGATCTACAGCCTCAGCGTCATGAAGCGCGCGCCGGAGATCTATGCGGTAGCCTATGTGACGCTGGACGACGGGCCGACGATGATGACCAACATCGTGGACTGCGACTACGACAAGATCGCCATCGGCCAGCGCGTGGCGGTGACCTTCCGTCCGACCCAGGGCGACGGGCCACCCTATCCACAATTCCGACCCGCGTGACGCGGATCTCCCGGGGTGGGACTGCCCCACCCCGGAACCTGCCGGTCAGCCGATGTAGTCATAGACCCGGACATAGTCGACGAAGACGTCCACCGAGTTGGTGCCGGAGCCATTCGGGCTGCCGTACCATCCATCGGTCGCCGACCCGACATGGCCCTGCAGGCCGATGCTCATCGGCTCGTTCGGGATGTTGGTCGTGAAGGTCTTCATGACCTGGCCGTCGACGGTCATGGTGAGGCGGTCGGGCGTCCATTCAACGCCGTAGACATGCCACTGGTCATAATCGATGTCGAAGGTGTGCGACTCGTAGCGGTCGTCATTGTTCCCGCCCGGTCCCTGCCAGTGGTTGGTGAACATGCCCTTGCCCTTCGGGGTCTCCAGGATGTCCACCTCGGGCGGCCAGTGGTCGTTGCTTGCAGGCCAGAGCAGGAAGCACGGTCCGGCACCCCACACCTCCTCGCTGACTTTCGCCCGGATCTCGACCTTGCCATAGGTGAAACTGAAGCCGGGTGCCCAGGAGGAGGGGGTGGCGGAGAGGCCGCCCACCTTCCAGATGCCGTCCGCCTGGTTGTCCAGGCCGATCACCAGGTTGCCGTCCGACACCGAGACCTGCGAGTTGTCCCAGCGGAAAGCGCCGTTCCAGTACACGCTGCCGCCATAGAGGATCGGCCACTTTGAGCCGTCGACGGAGCTGCCGTTGAACTCGTCGCCCCAGCGCACGGAGGTGCCGAACTCTCCGGGGCTCGCCGGTGGCAGGACGGGATCGGGGTCTCCGGCCTCGGTGAAGGAGAAGCCTGCGGGGCCGCTCTTCTCCATGACCAGGGCGGCGCCGTCGATCTTGGTGCCGTTGAAGGTCGCGCTCTCGACATACAGGTTGCGGT
>Ga0182741_1002789_pt1 | contig 19627 bp, 17 predicted proteins | sample eDN5th37CBELigOP_FD_128874 | JGI IMG/M metagenome (GOLD analysis project Ga0182741, IMG submission 128874) | Enriched Organic Plus compost microbial communities from Emeryville, California, USA - eDNA 5th pass 37_C BE-Lig OP (version 2) (version 2) ... | reverse complement strand
GTGATCGACACGCGCAGCGCGCCCCGCTCGCACGGGAGCGTCCACGAGCCGCGGAGCGCGTTCTCGACGACGTCGAAGCCCCGCGCCGGGTCCACCCGGCAGGGCCCCACCTGCTGCGTCATCCGCGCGATCTCCGCCTTGCGCCGGTCGCGCGAGCGGTCGAGGAAGAGGTTGTTCGCCGCGAGGCTGTCGGCGAGCGCCTCGTTCCAGTCGAGCACGAGTCGCGTCACCGCCTCCTTGCGCGCCACGAGCGTCGGCGACGGCGTCGGCATGCGCGGCCGGAGCCCGCCGGTGCGCAGGAGCGCGTTGAACGCCTCGAGCGTCGGCGTCGTCCACCCCGAGTAGGTGCGGTTGCCGAAGACGATGATCCCCACCCCGTGCTCGGGGAGCCACTGCATGATTGAGCCGAAGCCCGGAAGTCCGCCGGTGTGCGAGACGATGTGCGCGAAGTCGCAGTTGGCGGCGACGCGGAGCCCGAAGCCGTAGCCGCCGCTGGCGAGCCTGAGCGTGCCGTCGGCGGCGCGCGTCACCGTGCTCGCCGCCGGCCGCTGCAGCTGCTGCATCTCGCGCAGCGAGGCGCGGCGGATGGGCGCCGTCTCCGGGCCGTCGTGCGGCGGCCACGCGGCGAGGAACGCGCCGACGTAGGTGGAGAGATCCTTGAGCGAGGTGAGCATCCCGCCCATCGCCCCGAACGCGCCGTCGGGGAGCTGCGGCTCCCGCTTCCACTGCTCGTCCTCCCAGCGATATCCCTGCGCGAGGCGCGACGCCGGCACCGAGGCCGGCTCGAGCGTCGTCGAGGTCATCCCGAGCGGACGGAGGATGTTCGTCTCGATGTAGCGCCGGTACGGGACGCCGGAGGCGCGGGTGATGATCCGCCCGAGGATGGCGAAGCCGTAGTTCGAGTACTCGTACGCGATCCCCGGCGCGTTCGAGAAGGGGATCCCGCCGCGCATCATGCGCGAGAACTCCTCCTCGCTCACCGCGAGCTGCTGGTCCCCCCACGGATTGTCCTCGGGGAAGCCGGTGGAGTGCGACAGGAGATGCCGGATCGTGATCTTCGGCGAGTCGCTGGTCGGATACTCGAGCGTCGCCAGCTCGGGGACCCACCGCTCCGCCGGGTCGTCGAGGCGCAGCTTCCCCTCGTCGCGCAGCTTGAGGATCGCCATCGTCGTGAACGACTTGGTCATCGACGCGATGCGGAACACCGAGTTGCTGTCCACCGGCGCCTTCGCCTCCACGTCCCGATAGCCGGTCATCCCCATGTGCGCGATCTTCCCGTCGACGACGATCGCCCACACCGCCCCCGGGATGTGCGACCGCTCGGCGTACCCCGTGAAGATCGAGTCGACCGCGGCGTAGCCCGACGCGAGCTTGGTGAGGCGGGCGGGATCGGTGAAGCCGCCGGGCGTCTGGGCTCCCAGCGACGGGGTGAGCGCGAACAGGAGGGCGGAGAGAAGGCTTTTCCGTGTCATGGCTCTCGAGTGGAGGAGTGGCGCCTCAAACTCCCGTCCGACACGGGCACTGTCAAACAGCTTTGAACCACGAAGGGGCACGAAGGACGGCACCGGCGACAGCAATGTCTTTGCTTTTCCTTCGTGCTCCTTCGTGCCCCTTCGTGGTTCAATTGCTTTTCGTCCGACTCGCAGCAGATGCCCGCCCCGCGGCGTAGATGTAGATGCCTTCCTTCCCCCCAGAGAGCGAGAGATGATTCGTAGACCCCTCCCCCTGCTCGGCACCGTCCTCCTGGCGGCGCCCGGCGCCGGTCTCGCCCAGACGGTCACCCAGGCGAGCGCGACGTGGGACCCGCAGGCCATCCTGCGCGCCGAGCGGTTCGTGGCCCCGCCGCCGGTGATCGAGCGGATCGTCACCGCGCCGCGCTCCGACATCTCCTTCACCCGCCCGAGCGCCGACCGGCGCTGGTTCCTCCGGACCACCGGGAAGGATCGCGGCACGGTGCAGGACTGGGGGAAGCCCCACCTCTTCCTCGGCGGGGTGCAGGTCGATCCCAACGCCAGCCGCGCGCGGTCGCTCACCACGGAGACGTCCACCGGGCTCGTGGTCGTGAACCCACAGACGGGTGAGACGAAGACGCTGCAGACCCCGGCCGGCGCGACGGTCAGCAACCCGCGCTGGTCCCCCGTCGGCGCGCAGGTCGCGTACGTCGCGAACTTCCCGACCGCCTCCTACGCCTACGTCGCCGACGTCGCGAGCGGCCGCTCCACCCAGGTCGCGCGCGTCCCCCTCCTCGCGACGCTCGTCACCGCCGTCGAGTGGACCGCCGACGGGAAGTCGCTCGTCGCCGTCGTCGTTCCCGAGGGGCGCGGCCCCGCGCCGACGCACGGACCGAACGGGATCGAGGACGGGCCGCAGGTGCGCCTCTCCGTCGCCGGCCGTTCGACGCCGCAGCCGGTGCACGCGAGCCTCCTCGAGGATCCACACGATCAGGCGCTGCTCAGGTACCACACGACCGGGCAGCTCGCCCTCCTCGACGTCGCGCGCCGGTCGGTGCGGCGGATCGGCGCCCCGGCGATGATCCGCTCCGTGGACCCCTCCCCCGACGCCCGCTACTTCCGGGTCACGCAGGTGGCCGAGCCGTTCTCGTACATCGTGCCGGTCAACGCGTTCGGGACGACGCAGGAGCTGTGGGATCTCGACGGGAAGGTGGTCGCGACGCTGGCGCGGACGCCGCTCCGCGAGGAGCAGGGGCGCGGCGGCTTCGGCGGCGGCCAGGCGGCGGCCTCGGACACCGGCAAGCGCAGCATCCAGTGGCACCCCACCGGCACGGGGCTCGTCTACCTCCAGTCGGTCTTCGCCGCTCCGGCGGCGCGCGGCGACAGCGCGCGCGGGGGGCGGCAGGGGGCCGGCGGCGGTCGGCCGGGCGCCGGGGCCGCCGCGCGCCCGCAGCCGACCGCGGTCCGCTACGTGAACTGGCGCCCCCCGTTCGGCGCCGGCGACACCGCGACGATCTACCAGGGGAGCGCCCAGCTCACGAACGTCGCCTGGTCGAGCGACGGCAACTTCATCTTCGTCAGCGACAGCGGCCAGGTCTCGGCCGTCCGCCTGTCCGAGCCGGGGCGGAAGTACCCGCTCGGCCGCGGCGTCACCATTCCTAATGAAGGGGGACCGTTCGGCGGCGGTGGCGGCGGCTTCGGGGGCGGGGCGCAGCAGGCCGACACGGTCGGCACCGGCGGCGCGCTGGCGATGAAGACCGGTCCCAACGGAACGCGCGTGGTCGCGCTCACGAGCGACGGGAAGAGCGTCGTCGTCTCCGGCTCGCGGTCGTACGGCGACCAGTGGCACACCCGCGCGCCGCGCCCGTGGGCGGACCGGCTCGAGATCGCGACGGCGAAGCGCACGCGCATCTTCGACTCTCCCGCCGACGCGTACGAGCGGATCGTGACCGCGCTCGACGACGACTACACGCAGGTGATCTACACCCGGCAGTCGCGCACGGTGATCGAGGATGCGTGGCTCCGCGACACCCGCACCGGCGCCACGACGCAGCTCACGCACGCGGTGGACGTCGCCCCCGAGGTGACCGGCGCGCCGCGCAAGCGCGTGCAGGTGACCCGCCCGCGCGACGGCACGAAGATCTGGGTGGACGTCGTCTTCCCGCGCGACTGGCGCAAGGGGTCGGGGACGCCGGGGATCATCTGGTTCTATCCGCGCGAGTACGCGACCGAGCAGGCGTACCGTCGCTCCAAGTGGGGGGTGAACATCAACGAGTTCCCCGCCGTCCCCGCGGCGCGCCCCGCGACCGCCACCGAGCTCTGGGCCGCCGCCGGCTACGTCTTCATCGCCCCCGACGTCCCGATCTTCGGCGACAGCGGGAAGATGAACGACAACTACGTGCGCGACCTCAAGGAGAACCTCGACGCCGTGCTCGACGCGATGGTGGACTCGGGGTTCGTGCAGCGCGACCGCATGGGGATCGGCGGCCACAGCTACGGCGCCTTCAGCACCGTGAACGCGATGACGCTCGTCCCCTACTTCAAGGCGGGGATCGCCGGCGACGGGATGTACAACCGCTCGCTCACGCCATTCGGCTTCCAGAGCGAGCGGCGCAACTTCTTCGAGGCGCAGAGCACCTACCTCGAGATGTCCCCGTTCCTCCGCGCGGACAAGATCTCCGGGGCGCTCCTGATGTATCACGGCCTCGAGGACCAGAATCAGGGGACGGCGCCGCTCAGCTCCACGCGCATGATGGCCGTGCTGCAGGGGCTCGGCAAGGCTGCCGCGCTCTACATGTACCCGTACGAGGATCACAGCGTCGCGACGTACGAGAGCGACCTCGATCTCTGGGCCCGCTGGATCGCCTGGTTCGACGTGCACGTCAAGAACCAGCAGCCCGCGTCGCTCACGCCGTGATTCGGCTCGCGCACGACTGAGCCACGGAGACGCAGAGAGAAGCACGGAGAACACAGGGGTGAACGGAGGGGCCACGGGGAACGCAGTCCCCGTGGCCCCTCCGTTCACCCCTGTGGCCCCTGTGGGACCTCTGCGTCGCTGCGGTTCAGCCGTCGACGCGCGTCACGATTGACGCACCGGCGCGACGAGCGGCAGGTGCCGATCGACGATGTAGGTGGCGAGCTCCGCGCCGGTGCCGGTGCCCACGTTCGTCACCGTGTGGATCGCCAGCGCCGGGATGAACAGCACGCCGCCGGGGCGGAGCGTCACCGGCGGCCGTCCCTGCACGCGATACTCGAGCGTCCCTTCGAGCACGTAGACGATCTCGTCGCCGGGATGCATGTGCTCGGGGGAACGGAAGCACGGATCGAAGTCGATCCGGACCTGGATGACCTCGCGTCCGGCGATGCTGAGTGCGTGGCGCTGCAACTCGGTCCGCTTCGAGCCTCGATGCTGTACCGACGTGAAGTCGGGTGACGCGGTGTTCTCGACGGTCAGCATCGTCTCCCCATGCGCAGCGGTGGTGGCGTGTCGAGCTCGTGGCTGCGAATGCAGCGTGTCCGGTGACGCGGCCACGACTCCTGCGAGAAGAGCGCCGGAACGTGGCGTACTGAAGTCCGCGCAAACTTTTCCGCGCGCGTCGAAGACGCCATTGGACCTTGGTCGCGACGAGCACGCGTGACGTCGCCTCGTCGCGCCGCGCGAACGGCGAGTGCGCCCGGCAGTCGTCGCCGGGCGCAGGAGAGTGCTGGTGCATGCTGGTGCGTGTTGCTGCTCGCTCGTGCCTACGGACGCTCGCTGATGATCACCGGACCGCGGCCGCGTTCACCGCTTCCGTGCGACGACGGTCGAGCCGCTCGATGCGATCCTTGATCAGATCCTCGAGATCGTCGTCGTGCGCCGCCTTCTCGACGCGCCGCATCACCTTCGCCTCGTTGGTGAGGTGCTCGATCTGGAAGTTCATGAACGCCATGTCGAACGCGTTCCCCGCCGGCATGGCGCGGAACTTCTTGATCGCCTCGCGCACGCGCATCACTTCGGGATCGGGCGACAGCGGCTGCGAACCGACGCTCTCCCCGACACCCTTGTCGTCGATGATCTCGTTCACCTCGCCGGGATCGGGGTAGTCCTTGCGCAGCGACGTGATGAACTCGCGCGCCCGCGCGTTCTGCACCCGGCTGGCGCCGAGCCGCAGCAGCGACGCCTGCAGCTCGTCCACCGTCTTGATGTGCCAGGTGATCTGCGGCTCCCTGACGGTGCTGTACGCGTTGAGATCGAAGGTCGTGAACCTGATGTTCCACGGCGCGAGCACGGTCCGGTTGCGACCGTTGATCATCACGATCTCGGTCGTCGAGCCACGCACCGTCGTCATGCTGCTGCGCGGCAGCTCCACGTCGCCCCCCGACTCGTAGATGACCTCGCCCTTCCGCACCGGGATGCCGCTGCCGTTGCCGTTCTGTGCCAGCGCCACGTCGTGCCCCACCAGCACGCCGGCGCTCAACATCGCGACTCGCAAGGTCCACTTCGTCATTGCTTCCCTCCTCATCCAGACTGCTCCGAGCGGCCCGTCGGCGAGCAGCCGCTCGATACCAGAGAAGGCAAGGCACGAGCCTTTGTAAACGAATGGCGCAACGCCCGGGTGGGACCATCGTCGCATGGCGCCGCCTCCCACACCCCCTCCCGCGTTCCCCCTCCCGCCGCTGTCGATCCGGACCGCCCTTTCCCGTCATCCGGATGTCCGCCACACTACCCATCCACGACGAGGACGCCGGCCATGCGCTATTCGCTGCTCATCCACTACCCCCAGCCCGCCACCTCCACCCTCACTCCGGAGGAGATCCGGGAGGGGATGGCCGCCTTCCAGTCGTACGCGAAGGCGCTCGACGACGCCGGCGTCCTCCGCACGGCCGAGGTCCTCCAGCCGATCCAGTCCGCGACCAGCATCTCGGCGACGAGCGGCACCCTGACGGTCCAGGACGGCCCGTTCGCCGACACGAAGGAAGCGTTCGCCGGCATCTTCATCCTCGACGTCCCCGACCTCGACGCCGCGCTCGCCTGGGCGGAGCGCTGCCCGGCCGCCCGGTGGGGGACGATCGAGATCCGCCCGTCGGCGGTGCGCTGGGTCGATGGGAGCTGGGTCGGCGCGCACTGACGCGACGGCGGCCGGCGCCGAGGCGGTCGCGCGCCGCTCCTACGGCCGCCTCCTCGCCCTCCTCGCCGCGCACGGCGGCGACATCCAGCTCGCCGAGGACTGCCTGCACGACGCGTTCGTGCAGGCGCTCCGCGCGTGGCCCGCCTCCGGCCTCCCCGACAACCCCGAGGCGTGGCTCCTCACCGTCGCACGCCATCGCCGGCTGGACGTCGTGCGCTCGGCGTCGCGCCGCTACGACGTCCCGCTCGACGAGGGCGCGAACGCGGGCGCGCTCGCGGTGCTGCACGAGCTCGATCCCGACGCGATCCCCGATCGACGGCTCGCGCTGCTGTTCGTCTGCGCGCATCCGGCGATCGACGCGGCGGTGCACGCGCCGCTGATGCTGCAGACCGTGCTCGGCGTCGATGCGCGCGACGTCGCGCGCGCCTTTGCCGTCCCCGAGTCGGCGATGGCGCAGCGGCTCGTGCGCGCCAAGCGGCGGATCCGCGACGCGCGCATCCCCTTCGTCGTTCCGGATCGCGCGCAGATGCCGGCGCGGCTCGCGCCCGTGCTCGAAGCGGTCTACGGCGCGTATGCGATCGACTTCCCGATCGTGGCCGGGAGCACGCCGCGCGAGTCGCTCGCCGTCGAGTCCCGTCATCTGGCGTGCACGCTCGCCGAGCTCCTCCCCGCGGAGCCCGAAGCGCTGGGGCTCGCCGCGCTCATCTCGCTCTCGCTCGCGCGGCGCGACGCGCGCGAGGCCGATGGCGCGTTCGTCCCGCTCGACGAACAGGATCCCGCGCGCTGGGACGCGGCGCTGATCGCCGAGGGGGAGCACTTCCTCCGGCGCGCACGCGCGCTCGATCGGATCGGCCGCTTCCAGCTCGAGGCGGCGATCCAGTCGGTGCACTGCGCGCGCGCGACGTCCGGCGTCACCGACTGGGGTGCCCTGCGCACGCTCTACGGCGCGCTCGTCGGCATCGCGCCCACACTCGGCGCGCGCGTCGCACACGCCGCCGCGATCGGCCGCGTGGAAGGCGCGGAAGCCGGGCTCGCCGCCCTCGATGCGATCGATGCGCTCGGGCGCGACGCGGCGCACCGGTTCCAGCCGCTGTGGGCGGCGCGCGCGCACCTGCTCGCCGCCGCGGATCGCCGCGCGGAGGCGCTGCACGCGTACGAGCGCGCGATCTCCCTCACTGCCGACCGCGCGGCACGCCACTACCTGGAGCGGCAGCGCGCGACGCTCGCCGGCTGCTGACGTTCGGTCGGGCGCGTGCTCGCCTCCTCCGGGAACGATCGGCGGTCATCGTCGTTCTCATCCGCGAAGATCGCATACGCGCGAGGGTCGGCACGGTGTACGCCACCGGAGCCATAGAACGCATATTGCGCGCTTGCCTCGCCGACTTGGTCGGTCGGTAGGCAGATGACGATGTTTCCCGTGCTCTTCCTCCTGCAGTTCGGGCTGCAACAGGGTGGCGGCCCCGCTCCGGTCACGCGGCACGACACGCTGCGTCTTCGCGTCGACAGCGCCACCCATCTGTTCCTGCGCGAGTGGCGCAAGAGCTGGCAGGACACCCAGTCGGGGCTCCCGCTCGTCCCCTCGGGCTACACCTCGCAGGACACCGTCCGGCGGTCGCAGTTCATGCACTGCCACTTCACCACCAACTCCTCGCGCGAGGTCGTCTCGGGCGAGGTGCGGAAGCGCCTCATCACCGGCTCGATGACGGCGCACGCCATGTGTCCGCTCTGGCTCCCACCGAACGCCCGCGTGCCGGAGGACGAGCGGCGCGGCATCGACGGCGGGATCGCCCGCGACAAGCGCGAACGCATCCGGCAGCTGCGCCGCACGCTGCGCGCGCTCCTCGATTCGACGGCGCGCGAGATCCCCAACGACGTCGCCCTCACCGGACAGCGCATCCGCTTCGCGCTCGACGCCGACGACCTCGCCGCCGCGTCGGCGGCCGCGGCCGAATGTGCGGGGGCGGCGTCGAGCTGCGCGCTGCTGCGCGCGTTCGTCCTCCATCGACGCGGGCACGTCGCGGCCGCCGACTCCGCCTTCCTCGCCGCGTTGCAGGAGATGAGCGAGCTCGATCGCTGCCACTGGAGCGACGTCGGCTTGCTCCTCGAGCCGGAGCAGCGGACGCGCTATCTGTCGCTCTCGTGCGCGCAGCGCGCGGAGTTCGAGCAGCGGCTCTGGTGGCTCGCCGATCCGCTCTGGCTCGAGCGCGGCAACGAGCGGCGCGCCGAGCATCTCGCGCGGAAGGTGCACGCCTCGCTGGTGGGCGCGCTGGGCGACGACGAGCGGCTCCGCTTCACGCCGAACAAGGGCGGCGAGGCGGTGATGGAGACGCTCGTGCGCTACGGTTGGCCGACGCAGTTCTTCTGGGGTGGCGTCGTGCACGACATGGGGCACGACGAATGGTTGCGGCGCGCAGGGGCGGAGACGGCGCGGCCGTACGCGGCGCTCGAGTATTCGCGCGGCCGGCTGCACACCGTCCCCACCCCGGTCGCGCTCGAGAATCCGCTCGCCGCGCCGGCGGAGGCGTGGGAGCTGGTCGCGCCGAAGAAGGGGGACTGGTGGCCGCGCGAGCACTACGCGCGCGACGCCAGCCGCCTCGTGCAGCTCCCCGCCGGACAGCGCGTGATGCTCCGGCGCCGGCAGGGCGCACGCTTCGCCTGGGCGGGCGACCTCGACGCGAAGGCGCTCGCGCGCGCGGGGAGCGACACGGTGGTCGGAACGCTCTTCGAGTCCCGCTCGGCGGACAGCGTCGCGGCGCGCGGCACCTTCCGCACGCTCGCCGGCCGCGCGCTGGTCGTGGACGCGCTCCTCCCTCCCGGCGCGACGCTGCTCGGCATCGAGCTGCCGGGCGACTCGGCCCGCGCCGCGGCGCGCACGCGATTCGGCGTCGAGGTCGCGCCGGCGCTCGGCGCCCTCGGCGGCGCACGCGCGCTCTCGCAGCCCCTCTTCTTCGAGCCCGCCGACGGTGCGGCGCGCGACATGACGGCCGACGCGGCGATCGCGCGCATGTACGGCGGGACCAGCTTCGACCGTCGTCAGCGCCTCGGCCTCTACTGGGAGAGCTACGGCTTCGCTCCCGGCGACTCGGTGGACATCGAGGTGCATGTGAGCCGAGAGGACAAGCCGGGGGTCTTCGAGCGGGTGGCGAGCGTGCTCCGCATCGGGGAGCGCGGTGGGAGCGAGGTCGGGATGCGCTGGCGCGAGGGACCGGGGCACGACCGCGGCATCCCCCTGCGCGGCGAAGGCGTGCCGGTGGAGATGCGCAGCATCGTGCTCGAGGTCTCGCGCCTCGTGAAGGGAACCTATCGCTTCCAGGTGGCCATGGCACGCCCGGGCGAGCCGCCGGTGACGAGCGAGCGCGTGGTGACGCTGCGCTGACCCAGCGATGTCGGGCTGGTGGGGTCTGCGATTGAACCGCAGAGACGCAGAGGCGGTTCGGCCTTTCGCGTTGCCCGGGGCTGGAGAGGTCGTCTGAAGGGTGACGACCATGTTCGCCCTCCTCCTGCTCCTCCTCGTCGGCGCCATCGTCTGGCGCATCGCGCGCGGCTCGACCGTGAACCTCGTGCGCATGGTCCAGCCGGCGCTGGTCGTCGGGGGCGTCGGCTTCGCGGCGGGGTTCTTCGGGCCGATGATCTTCGCCCCGGGCGCCAACCAGGGGCCGTTGCTCGGGATCCTCATCACCGGGCCGCTCGGCTTCCTCGGCGGTCTGGTGTACGGCGTCGTTCGCGAGCTGACGCGGCGCGGCGAGTGACGGCGGGAGCGTCGCGCGCGGGAGATCACCGCGCGTAGCTTCCAGCGGATCGATCCTCCCTCACGACGACCCGTTCCGCCATGAGCCTCGCGAAGAAGCTGAATCTCAAGCCGGGGACGACGCTGCGCGTCCTCGGCAAGCCCGCCTCCGTCGACCTCGACGACGTCGAGACCTCCACCGCGACGGACGGCGACGCCGTGCTCGTCTTCGTGAAGACGCTCGCCGACGTGGACGCCAAGGCCGCCCCCTCGATCGAGGTCGCGCGGCGCGACGGACTCGCCTGGATCGCCTACCCCAAGGCCGGGCAGCTCGGCACCGACCTCAATCGCGACATCCTCTGGAAGCACCTGCTCGCGCAGGACGTCCAGGGCGTGCGGCAGATCGCGATCGACGACGTGTGGAGCGCGATGCGGTTCAGGCCGAAGTGATCTGACTCGGCGTGCCAGGAGTCGCGTCGCCGTCCACGGCACGTACCCTTGCGGAACGTCCTCTCGCGCCGCCCATTGACGTTCCATGCTCCGCCCCGCGCTGCTCCTGCTCCAGCTCGCGATCCAGCCGGCCGGCCGCGCTGACTCGCTCCCTCCGCGCGATCACCTCGACTCGCTGCGAATTCGGGTGGACAGCGCCACGCGTGCCTTCGAGCGCGAATGGCGCGGCCGCTGGATGGAGACCCAGTGGGAGCGGAACAACTTCCCCGACGGGTTCAGCATCCGCGACACGGCCAGGCGCGTGTACTTCGTGCACTGCCATTTCGAGGACTACCCGTCGTGGGTGCGCGAGCGCGCGATCACCGGTGCGACCAGGGCGCAGGCCGCCTGCCCCAACTGGTATCCGTCCGGCGCGAAGCCTCCGGACGACGAGCGCCGGAACATCGACTGGGGGCTCGCCGCGGGGATGCGCTGGCGCATCCGGCAGCGCCGCAACGACCTGCGCGCGCTGCTCGACAGCGCCGCGCGCGAGATGCCGCGCGACGTCGCCCTCACCGGGCAGCGCGTCCGCTTCGCCCTCGACGCGAAGGACACCGCCGGCGCCGCGCTCGCCGCCTCCGAGTGCGCCGGACCGGCGGCGGGTTGCACGCTGCTGCATGGCTTCGTGCTCGCGCGCCTCGGGCTCACCGCCGCCGCGGACTCCGCCTTCCTCGCCGCCACGCGGCAGATGGGCGACGGCGGACGGTGCGCGTGGAGCGACGTCGGCATGCTCCTCGAGCCCGAGCAGCGCAGGCGGTACGCGGCGATGTCGTGCACGCAGCGCGCGGAGCTCGAGCGGCGGCTCTGGTGGCTCGCCGATCCGCTCTGGCTCGAGCCCGGCAACGAGCGGCGCGTCGAGCACCACGCGCGTCGGGTTCACCTCTCGCTGGTGGAGGCAGGGGCGGACGACGGGCGGCTTCGCTTCGCCCCGAAGAAGGGCGGTGAGGCGAACGCCGAGGCCCTCACGCGGTACGGCTGGCCGACCAACGTGTACTGGGGGCGGATCTACAACGACACGGGCCACGATAGCTGGCTGCTGCGCGTCGGGGCGGATACGGCGTCACCCTACGTCTCCCTCGAGTATTCGCGCGGACGGCTGCACACCGTTCCCCGCGCCGAGGCGATCGATGCGCCGCTCCGTGCCACACCCGATGCGTGGGAGCTGACCGCCCCGAAGGGAGACGACGACTGGTGGCCTCGCGAGCACTATGCGCGTGACGCCAGCGGCATCGTGCAGCTCCCCACCGGCCAAGGCGCGATGCTCCGGCGAAGGGAGATGACCCGATTCGCCTGGGCGGGCGATCTCGACGCGAGCTCGCTCGCGCGCGCCGCGGGCGACACCGTGCGCGGGACGCTGTTCGAGTCGCGGGCGCCGGAGGAGGTGCATGCACGCGCGCATGCGCGCGGACGCGTGAGCGGCACGCTGGTCGTCGACGCGCTCATGCAGGCTGGCGCGGCGCTCGTCGGAGTCGAGCTGCCGGGGGACATGGCACATCCGGCGGCGCGCACCCGCTTCGCCATCGACGTTCCGCCGCCGCTCGCCGCCCTCGGCGGCTCCCGCGCGCTCTCGCAGCCGCTGTTCTTCGATCCCAGCGCCGACGCCGCGCGCATCGTCACCGCCGACGCGGCCATCGCGCGCATGTACGGCACGACGACGATCGAGCGGCGGCGCATCGGCCTCTACTGGGAGAGCTACGGCTTTGCCGCGACGGACACGGTGGAGATCGAGATTCGCGTGAGCCGCGAGGGGCGGCCGGGGATCTTCGCGCGGATCGGCGGCCTCCTGCGCCTCGACGACGACGGAGTCAGCCAGGTCGGGATGCGCTGGCGCGAAGGGCCCGAGAGCAGCCGCGGCCTTCCGCTGGAGGGACAGGGTGTCCCCGTCGCGATGCGGAGCATCGTGCTCGAGATCTCGCGCCTGGCGCGCGGCACCTACCGCTTCCAGGTCGCGATGAACCGCCCCGGAGAATCGGCGGTGACGAGCGAGCGGATCGTCGTGCTGCGTTGAGGGGAAGGCGGAAGGCGGGAGGCGGGAAGCGCGTGCCGTCAGCCGTCATCCTGAGCGAAGTGAGGCGCCCGAGCGGCCGTTCACGATTCATTCCCAAGACCGCTGCCGAGTGAGGCGCTCTCGCGCCACGCGGAGCGATTCGCGCCGTTCTCGGCTGTTTCGGCGAAAGTCCGCGATCGCCGTTCACCGGCTCGTGGTGCACCGAACTACACCTCCGCCCCCGTATGCGCACCACTCGACTCGAAGCGTTCAGCGACGCCGTCCTCGCCATCATCATCACGATCATGGTGCTCGAGCTGCGCGAGCCGCATACGGCGGACCTCGCGGCGTTGCGTCCGCTGTTTCCCATCTTCCTCAGCTACCTACTGAGCTTCGTCTACATCGGGATCTACTGGAGCAATCATCACCACCTGATCTACGCGACCGAGCAGGTGTCGGGTACGATCCTCTGGGCGAATCTGCATCTGCTCTTCTGGCTCTCGCTCATCCCCTTCGTCACGGGGTGGATGGGCGAGAACCACTTCGCCCCCGTGCCGACGGCGGCGTACGGCGTCGTGCTCCTGCTCGCCGCGATCGCGTACTGGATCCTCCAGCACACCATCATCGCGCGGCAAGGCCGGGAGTCGATCGTGCGCGTGGCGGTCGGTCACGACTGGAAGGGGAAGCTCTCACCCCTGGCATATGCGGTCGCGATCCCGCTCGCACTCGTGCGCCCCTGGCTCGCCGGCATTCTCTACGTGCTCGTGGCGATCGTCTGGCTGGTGCCGGATCGGCGACTCGCGCGCGTGGTGGAATCGGAGGAGTGAGGCGCTCGCTGTCACCCCGCACGAGCGAGCGCCGAAGGCGCGACGCGAGTGTCGAGGGCAGGTCGTGGTACGTGGAGGTCGTCGGCGCGCGGCGCGCGGATTCCACGTGACGCCGCCTGGCTCCGACAGTGGCTGCGCCACTGCGGGGTGACGTTACCAGCTCCCAGCACCCGCCCCTTACCGCTTCGGCGCCGCCGCGCTCCCCGCCAGCAGCCCGCCGTCGAGCACCAGCTCCGCGCCGGTCGTGTAGGCCGACTCGTCGCTCGCGAGATACACCGCCACCGCCGCGATCTCGTCCACGGTGCCGAAGCGTCGCAGCGGGGTGTCGGAGACGACCTCCGCCTCGCGGACCGCGCGCTCGGCGGTGCCTGCGGGGCCGAGCATGAAGTCCCACATCGGCGTCATCACCGCCGCGGGATGGACGGAGTTGCAGCGGATCGGAAGCCCCTGCTCCGCGCAGTAGAGGGCGACGCTCTTGGTGTGGTTGCGCACCGCGGCCTTGCTCGCCGCGTACGCCGCGGCCGCGGGGATGCCGACGAGCCCCGATCGTGAGGAGATGTTCACGATCGAGCCGCCGGCGCCGAGCGGCGGATGGGCGCGCATCGCGCGGATGGCGTAGCGGCAGCCGAGGAAGACGCCGTCGAGATTCGTCGCCAGCACCGCGTGCCAGTCGGCGAGCGTCGCGCGCTCCGGATCGTGCGCGGGGGGCGCGATCCCCTGCTCGACCGACTCGAAGCCGGTGACCCCCGCGTTGTTGACGACGATGTCGAGCCGGCCGTGCCGCTCGAGCGTCGACGCGACGACGCGCTCCCAGTCGCGCTCCTCGCGCACGTCGAGCCGCTCGAACTCCGCCTGCGCGCCGCAGCGCTCCGCCGTCGCGCGCCCGAGCGCCTCGCGCACGTCGGTGACGACGACGCGCGCCCCCTCGCGCACGAACGCCCCGGCGATCCCCGCCCCGATCCCGCGTGCGGCACCGGTGACGAGGGCAACTTTGGAGTGGAGGCGATCCGACATGTTTGACGGTTTGGCGGTTTGGCGGCAGGACTGTCATCCCGAGCGCATGCGAGGGAGCGCAACGGCTGTCATCCCGAGCGAATGCGAGGGAGCTGCTGTTTGACGGTTTGAATGTCGTGAGCTCGACAGTCTGACAGAGGTAGGAAGAGGCGTCGGCAGGAGGTGGCTCCTCTCACGACGCCGTTCCTCACCTCTGTCACGCTGTCAAGCTGTCAAACTCTCGAGCTGTCAAACCGTCCCCCCTCACCCCATCCGCTTCAGATACCCCACGCTCGTCGTCACGCTCGCCCACGGGTCGGCCGGGTTGTCGTGCTCGACGAAGGCGTGTCGCACTCCCTGCGCGGCGCCGCGCGCGACGATCGTCGGCCAGTCGATCTTCCCCTCACCGACGGCGACCATCTTGTGGTCGGGGGCGCCCGTCGAGTCCTTGAGGTGGAGCATCGTGACGCGCCCGGGGAAGCGCGAGAAGATCTGCAGCGGGTCGCCCCCCGCCTTCACCGTCCAGTACACGTCCATCTCGATCTTCACGAGCGCCGGATCGGTCTCGGCGAGGAGCACCTCGAGCGGGACCCGCCCCTCGAGCGGCGTGATCTCGAAGTCGTGGTTGTGGTAGGCGAACTGGAACCCCGCGCGCGTGGCCGCGGTGGCCGCGGCGTTGAGCCGCGTCGCGATGCGCTTGTAGTCGTCGATCGACTTGCGCACGTCGGGCGCGAGCCACGGCACCACGATCCACTGGTGGCCGATCGCCGCCGCGTCGGCGAGCGTCTTCCCCTGCCGGTCGCCCTCCAGCGCATCGAGCGGGATGTGCGACGACGGCGCGCGCAGACCGGCCTTCGCCAGCGCGTCGCGGATCTGCGCCGGCGTGCGGTCGAAGTAGCCGGCGAACTCGACCTCCTGATAGCCGAGTGCGCCGACGCGCGCGAGCGTCCCCTCGACGTCCCTGGCCATCTCGCCGCGCAGCGTGTAGAGCTGCACCCCCGGCGCCGGCCGCGCGTCGGCGGCCACGCCCGCGACGCTCCCCGCCGGCGTCGCCGACCCCATCGCCGCCGTCGTGTCGCGCGTCGTCCGCGAGCCGGCGCACGAGGTCAGTCCGGGCACGAGCACGCCGGCGCCGACGGCACCGAGCGAGGAGAGAAAGGTGCGACGGTCCATGGGCCCTCCTCTTCGAGATGGAGATGCGTGCTGCGACCAGCCTCGTCCTGCGACCTGCGTCAGGAGCGTCCCGAGGGTGTGACGACGCAGGACGAAGCACGCAGGACGCAGCCGTCCGCAGTCCGCGGTCCGCCCTCTACCCCTCCCCCGACCGCTCGAACACGACCGTCAACCGCATCCCGTCCTGCGTCATCATCGTCGGCGCCCAGCCGCCGCGACTGCGCTCGTTCAGCAGGTCGGTGAGTGCATCTTCGTCCTCGCGCACGTGTCGCGTCAGCCGGACGATGACCGCCTGGTATTCTTTCATGCGCGCTAAGCTAGTAGCTTCTCGCCCATGGACACCACCCCCGACTTCCCCACGCTGCGGATCGTGTCGCATCCGCTCGTGCAGCACAAGATCACCGTGCTGCGCGACCGCTCGACGCCGACGAAGCAGTTCAAGGAGCTGGTGGACGAGATCGCGATGCTGATGGCGTACGAGGCGACGTCCGATCTGCCGCTGGAGCCGTCGCCGGTCGAGACGCCGCTCGAGCGCACGACCGGGCGGCGCATCGCGGGGAAGAAGCTCACCCTCGTCCCGATCCTGCGCGCCGGCCTCGGGATGGTGGAGGGCGTCGCTCGGCTCGTCCCCGGCGCGCGCGTCGGCCACATCGGGCTCTATCGCGATCACGATACCCTCGAGCCGGTGGACTACTACTTCAAGGTCCCCGGCGACGCGCCGGAGCGCGAGTTCTATCTCCTCGACCCGATGCTCGCCACCGGCGGCAGCGCCGTCGCCGCGGTCTCCTCGCTCAAGCGCACCGGCGCCACCCGCATCCGCTTCATGTGTCTCGTCGCCGCCCCCGAAGGAGTGCGCCGGCTCGCCGAGGCGCATCCGGATGTGCTCGTCTACACGGCGGCGCTCGACCGGGAGCTGAACGAGAGCGGCTACATCCTCCCGGGGCTCGGCGACGCGGGCGATCGGCTGTTCGGCACGCGGTAGGAGGGGCAGGGATTGGGGACGAGGGGCTGCTCGTTCGGGTCCGGCGAAACGAATCGAGGGGCCTACTCCGGTTGGAGTAGGCCCCTCGCGTGCACTCGGGGGCGTCCCGAGGGTTTTCCCTGGCCCCTAGTCCCTAACCCCTGGCCCCTGCCTCACCCGAACCACTCCCGCGGACATTCCTTCTGCTGCTTCGCGGCGTCGATGATCCACTGCTGCGTCGCCGGATCCTGGATCTCCTGATCCACCCGCTCGAACCACTCGCCGGCGAGCTTCGTGTCGCCGATCCGCCGCCACAGCTCTCCGACCAGGTAGGTGAGCACCGCCCGCTCCTCGCGCGGCACGCCGTCGAACGCCTCCAGCGCTTCCTGGAACTTCCAGGCAGCCTTGCGACGGAAGTAGCGCTCCGCCTCGATGTCTCCCTCGTCCACGCAGCACCACGCGGCGCGCAGCATCAGATCCGCAACGTGCCGCGGCTCGAGCCCCTGCCACTCCGCCACCTTCGCCGCCGCCTCGTACTTCTCCGACCCGCACAGATTCCCCGTGCACACCACCGGCGCGAGCTGGTTCCACACCATCTCGCGCAGCGTCGGCGATACGTCGGCCTCGTCCGTGAAGTCGCGCTCCGCACCCGAGTACCCACACTTCACGCACGTGTGGATCAGGTAGGGCAGCGGCTGCGTCCCCGCAGCGCGCTCGTGAAAGTCGGTCCGCTTGCCGCCGAACGAGTTGGTCGAGACGACGGCCTGCGAGCGAAAGCGCGTATCGCAGATTGGACAGCGGAGTTCGATCTGTTGTAGGGTGGTCATGGTTCCTTCTCCATCGGTGCGGCTACTGCCCTACTCTGATGGGGGGAAAGGGAAGAAGCATGCCACGTGTGGCGCTCGGTGCGCTCTTGTAGGCCCTTGGGGGGACGGCTATACTCCGCGTCCGTCGAGGACGCCGGTCCACGGTGCCTCGTCGGTCCTACCTCGCGCTGCCACCGCCCGCGCAACCCGGTCGAATGCTCATCAACCTGCTCCCTGATTTTCTCGCCGTACTCGAGAGCACCGACCGCGTCGCCGCCTATCAGCGCTACTTCGATGCCCATCGTCCCCTCCTCGAGGGGTACTGGCACAACTACGTCATCGATCCCGACGGTCCGCACTTCGCCGACGTGGTGCGGTCCACCGTCGCTGCCGGCCGCGCCGACCTGCGCGCCACCCTCGACCGCCTCGACGTCGTCGCGCTCGCGCGCAATACCGAGGCGCGGTGCGCACGGTTGCTGGAATCGGATGTCGACGTGGACGTCGTGCTGATGGTCGGCGTCGGCGCCGCCAACGCCGGGGAGCTCGTCGTGGACGGACGCGGCACCGCCTTCGTCTGCCTCGAGCACTTCACCGGCGTGCAGAACCCCGACACGCAGGGGCTCGGCCTCGAGCCGGAGCTGCTCCCCCTCTGGCTCGCGCACGAGTACGCGCACGCGGTGCGCTACACCTCGCCCACCTCGCGCAGCGCGATGAAGCCGCTCGTCGAGGAGGCGGGCGGGAGCTACTCGTACTGGGAAACGGGACAGCGCGTGCCGCTCCGCGAGCATCTCGTGAACGAGGGGCTCGCCGTCCTCGTGTCGCAGGCGATCAGCCCGGGACATGCGGCGTGGGAATACTTCGGCTTCACGCGCCGCCAGTACGCGCGCGTCCGCGAGCTCGAGTCGGTCATCGCGCGCGCGGCCGAGTCGGATCTCGATCGGGCCGGGCTCGGGCTGCGGCTCCGCTACCTGAGCGGCGGGATGAGCGACGAGGCGCGCACGGTCGAGCGCTGGGTTCTCCCCGAGCGCGCCGGCTACTACCTCGGCGCCCGCATGGCCGAGACGGCAGTCGCCGAGCGTGGCGCCGCGTGGGCGGTCCGCGCGTCGGCGCACGAGATCACCGCGCTCGCGGCAGCAGCAGCGGCGACGGCGTAGACATCCCTCGCGCCCGGAGGCGGCGATGTCGGAGTCTGAGGACACGATCGATCGGAACCCGCCGCACCCACCCTTCGCCGAGCGCCGCGAGAAGCTCACCCTCCGCGAGCTGCTGGACGAGCTGATCGCCTACACCCGCGAGGTCACCCGCAACGCGCGCCAGATGTCCGACCGCGACGTCGAGTACGCGCACCAGCGACTGGAATGGCTCGCGGACGAGGTGTGGCGGGAAGCGGTGGAGGCGGGAAGGAGATAGAGGCGGCGGACTGCGGACTGCGAACGGCTGCGTCCTGCGTCGTCACCCCCTCGGGACGCTCCCGACGCAGGTCGCAGGACGACGCCGTCATTTCCCAACGCAGAACCGCTCGAACACCCGCCCCAGCACGTCCTCCACGTCGATCCCGCCGACGAGCGTCTCCAGCATCCCCGCCGCCTCGCGCAGGTGCACCGCCGCCACCGTCGCCGGCACCTGCTCCTCGTCCCACGCCCGGCGGAAGGCCGCGAGCTCCTCGCGCGCCTGACGCACCGCCCGCTCGTGCCGCGCGCGCGTCAGCAACGGCGCGTCGGGCGCCGGCACGTCGACGCGCGCGTCGAGGGTGGACTCGATCGCCTCGAGCAGCTCGGCGATGCCGACGCCTGTTTCGGCGCTGACGGAGACGGGAGTCGGGACTCGGGGCTCGGCTGTCGTCCCGAGCGCACGCGAGCGACCTGCTGCCTCCGGGTCCCGAGCACCGAGCGCCTGGTCCCGATCCGCCTTCGTCCGCACCGCCACCACCGGCGCCTCCGTCAGCGCGCGGCACGCCTCGACCGCGCGTGCGAGCGTCTCGTCGTCCTCCCCGCACGCGAGCACCACGTCGGCGCCGCGCAGGTAGTCGGTGCTCACCTCGATCCCCAGCCGTTCGACGACATCGCTCGTCTCGCGCAGCCCCGCCGTGTCCACGAGGCGCAGCG
>Ga0182741_1002784_pt1 | contig 19643 bp, 11 predicted proteins | sample eDN5th37CBELigOP_FD_128874 | JGI IMG/M metagenome (GOLD analysis project Ga0182741, IMG submission 128874) | Enriched Organic Plus compost microbial communities from Emeryville, California, USA - eDNA 5th pass 37_C BE-Lig OP (version 2) (version 2) ... | reverse complement strand
TGGGGAAGCTTCCCAACGGCCTCCGATACTACATCCGCGCGAACCACGAGCCGCGCAACCGCGCCGAGCTGCGGCTCGTGGTGAACGCCGGCTCGATCCTCGAGGACAGCGCGCAACGCGGGGTGGCGCACTTCGTGGAGCACATGGCCTTCAACGGCACCACGCATTTCGCGCGGCAGGAGCTGGTGAACTTCCTGGAATCCGCGGGGATGCGCTTCGGTGCGGATCTCAACGCGTCCACTTCGTTCGACGAGACGATATACCGCCTCACCATCCCCACCGACAGCGCCGGCCTGCTGGCGCGCGGGATCCAGGTGCTCGAGGACTGGGCGCACGGCGTCGCCTTCGACTCGGCGGAGGTGGGCCGCGAGCGCGGCGTGGTGATCGAGGAGTGGAGGGGCGGGCGCGGTGCATCGCAGCGGATCAGCGACGCGATCTTCCCCGTCCTCTTCGCCGGTTCGCGCTACGCGGAGCGGCTGCCGATCGGCGATCCCGGGACCATTCGCGGAGTCCCACGCAAGACGCTCGTGGACTTCTACCGCGAATGGTACAGACCCGATCTCATGGCCGTCGTGGCGGTGGGCGACTTCGACCGGGACAGCGTGGAGCGGCTCATCCGCGAACGCTTCTCCGGTCTCCGGCCGGCGGGCGGCGCGCCAGTGCGGCAGGTGTACCCGGTACCGCCGCACGACAGCACCCTCGTCGCGGTGGCAACCGATCCCGAGGCGACCAGCTCCGCCGTGGCCGTGTACTACCTGCAGCCCGTGCGCGAGCAGCGCACGGTGCGCGACTATCGCGGGGAGCTCATCGAGGATCTGTACAACTCGATGCTCAACTCGCGCTTCCGCGAGATGGCGCAGCGGGCGGACCCTCCCTTCCTCGGCGCCGGCTCGGCGCAGGGGCGCGTGGTTCGCTCGAGCGAGGCGTACGTCCTCAGTGCTCTCGTGGCGGACGGTGGGATCAGGCGCGGTCTCGATGCTCTGCTCACGGAGGCGGAGCGCGTGGTGCAGCACGGCTTCACGCCCACGGAGCTGGAGCGGCAGAAGCGCGAGCTCCTGCGCGCGATGGAGCGGGCGTACGACGAGCGCGACAAGATGCCCTCGGCTTCGCTCGTGGGTGACTACGTCGACAACTTCCTCGGCGGCGAGCCGATGATGAGTCTCGGACAGCGGTGGCAGCTCACGAAGGAGCTGGTGCCGGGCATCCGGCTCGAGGAGGTGAACGAGCTGGCCGGGCGCTGGCTGCGGGGGAAGAACCGCGTGATCACGGCGAGCGCGCCGGCGCGCGACAGCGCCGAGGTGCCGACCGGTGCGGAGCTGATCGCCCTCGCCGACAGCGTGGCGGCGGCACGCGTGGTGGCGTACGTGGACTCGGCGGCCACCGGCGACCTGGTGGAAGAACCGCCGGCGCCCGGACGCATCGCGGAGGCCCGCGAGATCCCCGACATCGGCGTCACCGAGTGGAAGCTTTCGAACGGCGCGCGGGTGTACCTGAAGCCCACGGACTTCAAGGACGATCAGCTCGTCTTCCGCGCCTTCAGCCCGGGCGGTACATCGCTCGCGCCCGATTCGCTGTTCGTTCCGGCGCGTACCGCCAGCTCGGTGGTCCTCGTGGGCGGCGTGGGACGCTTCAGCGCGACGGACCTCGAGAAGGCGCTGGCGGGGAAGTCGGTGAGCGTGACTCCATCGATCGGAGCGTACGAAGAGGGGGTCGCGGGCGGCGGGTCGCCCAAGGATGCGAGCACGATCTTCCAGCTCATCCACCTCTACTTCACGGCGCCGCGCACGGACAGCGCTGCTTTTCTCTCCTACCGGAGCCGGGTGAAGGCGCTCATCGCCAACCGCGGCGCGAGCCCGGCGGCCGCTTTCTCCGACACGCTCGAGGTGACCCTCGCGCGGCACCACCCGCGCGCCGCACCGCTCACCAGCGCCACCTTCGATGCGATGGACCTGCACCGGTCGCTCGCGTTCTATCGCGAGCGCTTCGCCGACGCGAGCGACTTCACCTTCGTGTTCGTGGGGAACATCGACACCGCAGCCATCCGGCCGCTCGTGGAGCGCTACATAGCCTCGCTCCCCGCCACCCACCGGAAGGAGAGCTGGCGCGACATCGGGATGGATTATCCCACGGGCGTCATCCAGCGCGAGGTGCACAAGGGGAGCGACGACAAGAGCGAGACGCAGATAGTGTTCACCGGGCCGTTCGACTACACGCGCCACGATGTATACCTCCTCTCGGCGCTGGTGGACGTGCTCCAGATCCGCCTGCGCGACCGGCTGCGCGAGCAGCTCGGCGGCACGTACGGCGTGGGAGTGAGCGCCAACCCGACCCCCTACCCGCGCGAGCGCTACGCGGTGTCGGTGGGGTTCGGCTCCGCACCGGACCGGGTGGCGGAGCTCACTCGCGCCGCATTCACGGAGATCGACTCGCTCAGGAAGTACGGCCCTACCGATGCGGAGCTCGAGAAGGTCAAGGAGATCGAGATCCGCGAGCGGGAGAGCGGGATGCGGCAGAACGCTTCCTGGCTCTCGCTCCTTTCCAGCTACCTGCACAACGGGTGGGACCCGCGTGACATCCTCTCTTACGACGAGCAGGTGAAGAAACTGAAGGCGTCGGACATTCGCGACGCGGCGAGGAAGTACCTGAACGAGAGGAACTACGTTTCGGTGTCGCTCTACCCGGCGGAGCAGAGCCCCGGATCCTGACGCCGCGCGCGGGGCCGCGGGCCGCCTCTCGCGCGTGGCGGGTCGTCGCTTTACACTTGCGGCATGCGACCCTACACCTTCTGGCTGAGCTCATCGCTCGCCGCGGCCCTTCTCACGCCCCTCGTTCCAGTCACCGCGGGCGATCCGCTGGGATTCTCTCCGGGCGGAGCGCGCGCCGAGTTGCAGTGGGAGGCGAAGTTCAAGGCCATCCCATCTGCCGACACCATTCGCGAAACCATCCGGCGGCTCTCGGCGTATCCGCACCACCTCGGCTCACCGCACGACAAGGAGAACGCGGAGTGGATCCTCGCGCGCTTCAGGGAGTGGGGGCTCGACGCGCACATCGAGCGGTTCGACGTGCTCTTTCCCACACCGAAGGAGCGGGTGGTGGAGCTGGTGGCTCCATCCCGCTTCGTGGCGAGGCTGCGCGAGCCCGCGGTCAAGGGCGATCCCACCTCGGGGCAGCTCGATCTGAGCCTTCCACCCTACAACGTGTACTCCGCCGATGGCGATGTGACCGCGCCGCTGGTGTACGTGAACTACGGAGTACCCGCCGACTACGAAGAGCTCGAGCGGAGGGGGATCTCGGTGAAGGGCGCCATCGTCATCGCGCGCTACGGCGGGTCGTGGCGCGGGATCAAGCCTAAGGTCGCCGCGGAGCACGGTGCCGTGGGCTGCCTGATCTACTCCGATCCGCGCGATGACGGGTACTGGCAGGGCGACGTCTTCCCAGAGGGGCCGTACCGCCCACGCGACGGAGTGCAGCGCGGGAGCGTTGCCGACATGCCCACCTACCCGGGCGATCCGCTCACTCCCGGAGTGGGTGCCACGGAGGGCGCGAAGCGGCTGCCGATTGCCGAAGCGAAGACGTTGACGAAGATCCCGGTGCTCCCCATCTCCTACGGCGACGCGCAGCCCCTCCTCGCCGCGATGGGCGGACCCGTTGCGCCGCCCTCCTGGCGCGGCGCTCTTCCCATCACCTACCACATGGGACCCGGACCTGCGCGCGTGCACCTGCGCGTGCGCTCGGACTGGGCCATCAAGCCGCTGTACAACGTGATCGCCACGATCTCCGGCTCGGAGTCGCCGGACGAATGGGTGATCCGCGGTAATCATCACGACGCCTGGGTGAACGGCGCCGACGATCCCCTCGCGGGGCTCGGCGCGCTCCTCGAGGAGGCGCGGGCTTCCGGCGTTCTCCTGAAGCAGGGGTGGCGTCCGCGCCGCACCGTCATCTTCGCCGCGTGGGATGGCGAGGAGCCCGGCCTGCTGGGCTCCACCGAGTGGGTCGAGGCACACGCGGATGAGCTGCGCACCAAGGCGGTGGCCTACCTGAACAGCGACACCAATGGCCGTGGCTATCTGCGGATGGCGGGGTCACACATCCTCGAGAAGCTGGCGAACGAGGTAGCCGAGAGCGTGGACGATCCCGAGACGGGACTTACCGTGGGGAAGCGCGCGCGGCTGGCGAGCATCCATCGCGGCTCGCCGTCGGAGCGGAAGGAGCTGCGCGGCGGCGCGGACATGCACATAGGCGCGCTCGGGTCGGGCTCCGACTACACGCCCTTCCTGCAGCACATCGGCATCCCGTCCATCAACCTCGGCTTCGGCGGCGAGGACGGCGGCGGCGTGTATCACTCGGCGTACGATGACTTCTACTGGTACACGCACTTCAGCGACACGTCGTTCGTCTACGGCCGCGCGCTGGCGCAGACGGCGGGCGTGATGGCGATGCGCCTGGCGAGCGCCGAGCTGCTCCCGTACTCGTACACGAATCTCGCGAGCACCGTGCAGGGCTACGTGGGCGAGCTGGAGAAGCTGCTCGATCACGAGCGTGACGAAGTGATGGAGCTGAACCGGCAGATCGAGGAGGGCACCTACGCCGCGATCGATGATCCGCGCGAGCCCATGGTGATCCCGGCGAAGAAGGATGTCCCGCCGCACCTGGCCTTCGCGCCTCTCCGGAACGGCGCCGATGCCCTCACCAGGAGCGCCGGTCGCTATGCCGACGCGCTGCGGGCGGCACGCCAGCGGGGCGACACGGTCCTCGCCAGCTCATCGCTGCGTGCGGTGAACGCCCTGCTCGTGAAGAGCGAGCGGCGTCTCACGGACGACGACGGCCTCCCGGGGCGCCCGTGGTACAGGCACCAGCTCTACGCTCCCGGCCTCTACACGGGCTACGGCGTGAAGACGATGCCCTCCGTCCGCGAGGCGATCGAGCAGCACCACTTCGCCGAAGCCGACAGCGCGATCGTACGCCTGGGTGGAGTCCTCGATGCGGAAGCCGCGCTCGTGGACTCCGCAGCGGCCGCCCTCGAGGCGGCGTCACGGTAGATGGGCGTTCACGACGGGCAGTAGCTTGAGGCCACCGCGGTTGTTGCCGGCGTAGTTGAGCACTCCGATCTGCACGCCGTGCAGCTCGCGCGCGTAGTTGAAGATGGCGATGCTGAGACCGTGCTGCGCGCCCTTGATGTGGTTGAAGGCGCTCAGCGAGAAGCCGGTCAGGCTGCCGCCGTCGTTGATCCGGAAGTAGGCTGGCGCGATGAAGATCCCTTTCGCTTCATCGGCGCCAGCGGCGGTCGCCAGCGCCACGCCTTCGAGGCGTGGCGCACCCACCGCTCCGCCGGCGATTGCGAGCCCCTTCAGGAACTCGCCCGAGCCCGCACCCACGCCGGCGATCGCTATGCCCTGGAAGCGTCTGCCGGCGCCCACGCCAACGCCCGCCACGGCGAGGCCGGTGAAGTCGCCGCCCGCTCCGATGCCGATCCCGCCCACGCCGATCCCGGTGAACGATCCGCCGGCTCCGGCGCCCACGCCGCCCACCAGCAGTCCTTTCACGTCGCCGCCGGCTCCCACGCCGACGCCGCCGATGCCGATGCCGTGCAGCGCTCCGCCCGCGCCGGTACCGATGCCGCCGATCAGGATTCCCGTGGCGTCGCCGCCGGTGCCGGCTCCGACTCCGCCGGCCATCACGCCGGTGAGGCCCTTGCCGCTGCCCACGCCGATCCCGCCGAGCGCCACGCCCGAGATGTCGCCGCCGGTGCCGCCACCGATGCCAGCGAGAATCACTCCATGGAGGCCGCCGCCAGAACCGACGCCGGCCGGAGCTATGGCTACACCGTCCATCACCTCATCGGCGCCTGCCCCCACGATCCCCAGCGCGAGACCCCGGATAGTGCGCGCACCGGTCGCTGGCAGGCCGAGCGCGATCCCGTTCACCACGCCCAGCGCTGGGTCGTGGGGAAGCCAGATCGTGGCGTTGACTCCGTTCACCACGAAAGGTCCCCGGTCGCGGTAGTTCAGGCGGAGCCCGTTCACTCGCCGAACGTTGCCCACGCCGATTCCCCAGTGTCCCACGGTGAGATCCAGCCCGGCCCCGCGTGAGGTGGAGTCGGTCGTGGTATCGGGAGGACCGTACGCGGCCTGCTGCGCGCTCAGCGGCGCGTGCAGAGCCGACGCGGCGAGGGCGGCGGCGATCGCCGCGAGTATGCCGAGGATGCTGATCGGAACCGGGAAGGGCTTTCGCATCGGCGCTTTCGTGGAGAAGGGGTGGAGCTCCGCTTCATCTACGTCGGGGCCGCGTGCCGGTTTCAGCGATGCGTCTTCATGCTGGCGCGGCCTGGCGCGGCCGTGCGCGCGGCGGGCGCTGCCTTCATGGCCGTGCGCGGTAGCGAGGCCGGTCGCCGATCACGCGAGCAGAGCCGACTGCAGAAGAGCGTCGAACTTTCCGTGCTCGATGGGGAGGGCGAAGTAGAACGCATGCATGGACAGCGCGCGAACGCGTGCCTCGGGGCTGCGATACCAGGTGCTGAACAGTATCACGCGCGATCCCGAACGGACGAGCTGGTCCTCTATGCGCGGCGATGCCGCGCCGGGGTGCTCGAAGTCCACGATCGAGACGCGCGGCGCGATGCGCAGAACGGCCTGTTCGATCGGCTCATCGTCGTGCGGGACGATCGGCTCGTGGCCGGAGATGGCCACGAAGGTGGATATCAGCGAGAGCGCGCCGGGATGCGCGGTCAGGAGGAGCACTGGCTCACCCTGGCCGATGGTATCGCGCGCGAGCTCCGGCGCCCCGCTCGACGAATGCAGCGGCCAGCGGCTGGCGCCGCTCTGGAGCGCCTGCCGGGTACGCATCGCGCGGCCGAAAAATTCGATCGTCGTCACGTACAGGAGAAGATCGAGCGAGGCGCGCCGTAACGGGTGGAAATTTCCTTTCGCGTCCCTTCCGTCAGGACGGTGCGAGGCGTGTCGCGACGCTGAAAAAATCGTGACGCCCCGATGCCGCAATCACTCGACACGGGTGCAGGGCCCCGGCATGCACAATGCTTTTGTACGGGGCACGCTGCGACCACGCCGTCGCCGGGAAGCCGGGGCGAATACAGCCGGCACCTGCCCGTCCCACGTCCACGGGAGCAGCCTCATGGACGAGATTCACTGGAGGACCATATGATTCCACGACATTCTGCGAAGCTCTTGACCATAGGAACGGCTACCGCGCTCGCCTTCGGCATCGCGGGCACGGCAGCGGCACAGATCCCCACCGACACGACCGGAGCGCGCGCCGATACGACGCCGGCCGTCTCCCAGCGGCGAATCCCGGTCACGAAGCAGCAGGGGGCCTACGATACGACCACCTCTACCGGGGTACTCTCCAGTCCGTACGATACGAGCACTGTACGGAGCGGCGCTGACACCACCATGGCCGATACCTCCGCCTATCCCGGACGCCTGAATCGGGATACGACCGGCGCGGTGGACACTTCCGGGGTCGTGACGGACACCTCCACTGGAAGCGTGACGACAGGCGTCCAGACCGACACCACCACCCGCCAGGGGATCACCGGCATCAACGATACGACGGTGACAGCCGATACTACGATGCACCGTGACACATTGATGACCGATACGTCGAGCTCGATGATGACCGACACGTCGCGTACGATGATGAGCGACACCACCGTCACGCCCGATACCACGACCCGGTCGAACACGACGGCGATGCCTGCCGACACGAGCGCGATGCGCAGCGACTCGACGTCCGTGAGCGCGGTCACCACGGCCACCGAGCCCGACACGATCGGGATGTATCCCGGCAGCTCCAGTTCCAACCGTCTCGGCCGCGGCTTCTGGGTCGGCGTCGGCGGTGGGGCCAGCATCCCGGTTGGCAATCTGCACGACGGCGGCTACGACACCGGCTGGAACGTCACCGTGCCGATCGGCTGGCAGTCGGCGTCGACTCCCTGGGGGCTGCGTCTCGACCTGTCCTACAACCGGCTCAACGGGAGCACGATCGCCTCGGTGCCGGTGAACGTCACGCTGTCGGACGCGAACCTGTGGTCTGGTGAGCTCGATCTCACGCTCCAGTTCCCGTTCGGTAGAAGTGGCTCATCATTCTATCTCATGGGCGGTGGCGGGATCCACCACTTCACCGACGTCGGCAGCGACAATGGTGCCGCGGTCATCGACGGAACCGCTCTCTCCAGCAACGGCGACAACTCGCTGACCAAGGCGGGCGTCAACGGCGGTCTCGGCCTGAACTTCGGCTTCGGGCGGGCGAAGCTCTTCCTCGAGTCGCGCTTCGTGAGCGTGTTCACCGAGGGGAAGAACTCGAACTACGTACCGATAATCCTGGGCGTCAGGCTCTTCTGACATGCCGGGCGGTGCGGCCCACGCGCCGCTCCAAGGACGCGCGTACGGAGGTGCTTCCCGCTTGCTCCGTGCGCGCGTTCGCGTGCTGGGCATCGCGGCGTGCGCCGCGAGCGCGTTACTCCCGGCCGCAGGCTCGGCTCAGGAAGCGGCGGCACTGGCGCGGCAGGGCCCCGCGCTGGCGGGCGAGGCTCCGCCGCTCGAGAGCGTGCCGCCCAGCCGCGGCGAGCGTCTGGCGGCCGACTCCGCGCGCGCAGCGGCCGCCTCCGACGCGAGGCTGCGGATACTCGTCTCCATAGACGAACGGCGCCTGCTGGTGCTGGATGGCGACGACACTTTGCTGAGCGCGCCGGCCGCTGTGGGGATGGACCGACGGCTCACCTTCGGCGGCCGGTCGTGGACCTTCCGCTCGCCGCGCGGTGCCCGCGTCGTGCGGCGGAAGACGGAGCGCAATGCCTGGATCCCTCCCGACTGGCACTACGCGGAGGTCGCGCGCGAATACCACCTGCGCCTCGCGCACTTGCCGGAGGACAGCGCCGTGGTGCTCGGCGACGGAGATACGCTCGTCGTTCGCAACGGTCTGGCGGGACTCGCGCGGCCGGGCCGGGGCTTCACGCCCCTGCCGCGCGATGAGGAGATCGTCTTCGACAGTACGCTCTACGTCCCGCCGCTCGGGACGGAGAATCGTGCGATACGGAACGAGCTGGGGGAGTACCAGCTCGACCTGGGCGACGGTTACCTGATCCACGGTACGCCGGAGAAGGAGAGCATCGGCCTGGCATCCACTCATGGCTGCGTGCGACTCGAGGACGCGCGGGTGCGGTGGCTCTACGCACACATCCCCGTCGGTACGCCCGTCTACATCTATTGAGCGTCTGAGCGTCCGTACGAGCCGCCGTACGAGCCGCTGTGCGAGCCGCTGTGCGAGCCGCTGTGCGAGCCGCCGTGCGAGTGCGCGCGGGCCAGCGGTTTCACGTCGACATCCTCAGCGCCACGCTGCGGTAGCTGGCCACGACGGAGGGGAGATAGCGCGCCATCGGCGTGTACTCCAGTCCGAGCGCCGTGCTGGCGTGGCCTCCGTCCACTCTGAAGCCGCTGGTCGTGAAGCGTGCTTCGTCCACGGAGAGACGCGGGCGGGTGCCCAGGATGCCGGCGGCCGCCTCCGACATGGCGGCGGCACCGATTGCGAGCGGGCGGGGAAGCGCGCCCGGCTGCGGGCGGTTGGCGAGCCGCGTGACGCGCGTCATCAGCTCGTGCGTCGAGAGCGTGTCGCCGCTCAGGATGTAGCGCGCCCCGCTCTCCCCGTTGTTCGCCGCCAGCGCTACCCCGCGGGCCGCGTCGTCCACCGAGATCCAGCCGAGCGGCGCATCGGGGGCCCGCCGCCTGCGGCCGGAGATGAAGTCGGTGAAGAGGCGTCCGGTCCACCCCGGGTCGCCCGGTGAGATCACGAGCGCGGGGTTCACCACCACCACTTCGATGCCCTTGGCCCTGTAGCGGAGCACCGCCCGTTCCGCGGTGACCTTGCTGCGCTCGTACGACGTGATCGTGTATCCCCGGTGCACGGTGTGCTCGGTGCCCCAGTAGCCGGGCTGTTCGCCGATGGTCACCGACGAAGACACGAACACCACGCGCCGGATGCGCGCTTCGAGCGCGGCATTCATCACGTTTTCCGCGCCATATACGTTCACGGAATGAAAGCTCGATGGCTGCGGCGACCAGAGGTCGAAGAACTGCGCCACGTGGATGGCCATGTCGCAACCGCTCATGGCTTCGGCGAGCAGTCGCGCGCGGGTCAGGTCGCTCATCACGGGTTCGGCCCCGAGGTCGCGCAACACCTCGACGCCGCCCCTTCTACGCACCTGGCCTACAACTGCATCGCCGCGTCGCCGCAACGCCGCCGTCAATGCCCGCCCGAGCGGGCCAGCGGCCCCCGTGACGAAGATTCGCATTACGTCCGTCGCCTCCGTTTGGGTACGTATGCAGGACGATCGAGATGGCGCGTTCGATTCGCGCTCTTCCGGCCGTGCCGCGCGTGCCGCGAACGTCTGTCGAACGGCCGTGCGAGTGGACAGCGGATTCCCGCGCCAGGGACATGCGCGGACGAGCGAGACTTCGGGTGCCGTGTGTAACACCTTGTTCCACAAGGACATCGTGGCGCGTTCGAGAGCGAGGGGAGTTGGCACCTGGCGTGCCTCGTGTACTGGCGGTGATCGCTCAACGCAGTGGAGGAACCATGATCAGATCCGTCAGACTGGCCGCCGTCGCGGGTGGCCTCGTAGCCTTCGCCGTCGGCACCGGCGCCCGCGCGCAGCAGAATCTCCGTCCCGTCTCCAGCGGCTCGCTTTTCAGCGTGACGCCGTACGCCGGCTACATGGCGTTCGGTGACTTCGTCCAGGGACCAGTGGGCACGTCCATCTCCATGAAGAACGGGGCCCTGTACGGCGCGCAGCTCGCGATGCAGGTCACTCCCAACGTGGCCATCGTCGGGAACGTCGCGCACTCGAGTACCAGCCTGCAGGCGGGAGTGCCGTTCCTGAACGGCCTGGACGTGGGCAGCTCGTCCATGTGGCTCTACGACGGCGGCCTGCAGTTCGACATCCCCACCGGAAGCTCGGGTCTTCCGGTCAAACCTTTCGTGCAGGTGGGTGCTGGAGCCATGCACTACCAGCTCTCGCCCGCCGACTTCCTGAAGACCGATGCGACCAACTTCGCGTTCAACGCGGGGGTCGGTCTGGACTACGCGATGTCGCGCGCGGTCGCGCTGCGGCTCTCGGCGAAGGACTACTTGGGGAAGTTCGATGTTCGCGAAGCCACCTCGCTGAAGGTGAACACGCCCATGGCCCACAACTGGGCGCTCACTGCCGGGCTGCGGATCGGGTTCTAGCGTGGGAGGCCGGCCAGCGAGCTCACGGCTGCTGGTCGTGCCCGGCGGGAGACGCCCGGCGGCTGATGACCGCCGGGCGTCTCCCGCCGGGCACACGGGGCGTCCGGAAGGGCGGACAGCTGCATCCCGCAAGTTTTTGCAACAAGCTATTTTTCAATGAGTTGCGATCGGGCACGGCTTTCGCTTGCAGTATCGTGTGAGGCGCGATGCAGCGCCCCGTCGCAGAGCTTCCCCGGCCAATGGCGTGGCCGGAACCGTAGAACCCCGGAGGAGCCATGTTCTCCGTCGCATTGCTATCGCTGATGCTGCCGATCGCCACTCCGGCGCCGGTGGCGAATCCCGTTCCCATGGGCGCCACGCGTGCCGGCGCCGCCGACCCGGCCATACGGGTCTCGCTCGATCGCAGGGACTACGAGCCCGGCGACGAGGCGCGTGTGACGGTGACCGTGCGCGACGATGGCTACCTGCTGGTGCTTCGGCTCAGCCCGGACGGCTACGTCCGCGTCCTCTTCCCGCTCGACCCGGGCGATGACTATTTCGTGCGCGGTAACGGCTCGTACGAGATCCGTGGTCGCGGCGATCGCAACGCCTTCACGGTGTCTTCCGGCAGCGGCACGGGCACCGTGTACGCCGCGTGGTCCACCGAGCCCTTCCGCTTCGACGACTACGTGCTCGGCGACCACTGGGACTACCGCACGCTCGACGGATCGCAGATGCAGGGTGACCCCGAAGCTGCGCTCACCGAGCTCGCACAGCGCATGAGCACCGGGCGCTTCGTGTATGATCTCACGAGCTATTCCGTGGCGCGGCAGGTGGCGTACACGGGGACCACGCACTACGTCACGATGTACCCCGCGCCGTATCCGTACACGTACCCTGCCGGCTGCTATTACACCGGCTGGTGCGGCTCCGGCTCGTTCGTCAGCGTTTCCATCGGATTCGGTTGGGGGAGAGCGCGTGCCGCGTGGTACGACCCGTACTACCACGACCCGTTCTACTACGGCCCGTACTACTGGCCGCGCCCCTACTACGGTTACCGCGTGTCGTATCCGTGCTATGGGTGTGGCTACCGTTATCCCCGCGTGATCGTAGTGAATCGTCCGGTCTATCGTGGCAGCTATCCGTATCAGTGGAAGCCAGGCAGCGGTGGTGGAGGCGGCGGCGTGACCGGCGTGCAGTATCGTCCGCGTGCCGCGTATGCATCCGCGCCGCGCCAGCAAGTATCGCCGCTCTACCAGGCATCCAGCTATCGGCGCGTGGCAGACCATGCCGTCGCACGCTCCAGCGCTGCTCAGGCCGTCCGGCGGCAGCCGACCACGGTGTTCGGTGCTCCGCTGACTTCGGGGTCGAGCACGCCGCTCGGCACGCCGAGACGTACGCCGGGTCAGGTCGAGGCGCAGGGCGGTGCCGTCCGCCGTGGCGCAACGGCACCGCGGCGCGCCGGCGAGGCCAATCCGAGTGGTACGGCGGGTCTGCGCAGCGACGACGGCTCGCGTGTCTCCCCGCGCGTGGTCGATGGTGTCGGTTCCGGTAATGCGGTGGGCCAGGGTCGCTCCGGGATAGCCGAGCCGCGTCGCGCCGAGCCTCCGGTTGGTGCCGGGCGCACCGCTCCTGAGCGCGGTGTGCGGGCGGAGCCGCGCAGGGTCGAGCGCGCTGAGCCGGTGCAGAGAGCCGAGCCGCGTCCGGCGCCGCGCGCACCGGAACCGCGTAGCGCACCAGCGCCCCGTGCGTCCGAGCCGCGCAGCGCGCCGGCACCTCGCGTCTCCCAGCCGCGCAGCTCCCAGCCGCGCAGCGCAGCGGCGCCGAGGGGGCGGCGCCCATGAGTGGGCGCCGCTAGTGCGTCGTCCGGCGCTCTGCCGGGATCAGGGCTGCCACGCCGGATACCGGGCCTCCGATGGGTCGGCCGTCACTCTGGTGACAGCCGACCCATCAGGCTTCATGGTGTACACCGCCCACTGGCCATCGCGGTTGGAATGGAAGATGATGCTCGATCCATCGGACGACCAATCGGGCGCCTCGTCCCTCGCGGTGTTGCGCGTGAGCTGCGTGACGCCGGCGCCGTCCGCGTTCATCAGGAAGATCTCGTTGTCGCCGTCGCGGTCCGACTGGAAGACGATGCGCGACCCGTCGGGCGAGTAGCGGGCCAGCCCGTCGTTGCCCGAGCTGGAAGTGACGCGGTGCTGATCGCTCCCGTCGGCGTTCATCACGTACACCTGCCGCTTGCCATCGCGCGCGGAGGTGAAGACGATGCGCGCGCCATCGGGCGACCATGATGGCGTGCTCTCCTCCGCCGACGCCCGCGTGAGGCGGCTCACGTTCGCCCCGTCGAGGTCCATCACGTAGATCTGCACGCTGTCCCCGCCCGCGCGTTGTGAGACGAAGGCTATCTGCTTGCCATCCGGTGACCATGCCGGCGACTGGTCGTCGCGCGGGTCGTTGGTGAGCCGTTTCACATCGCTCCCGTCGGCCGCCATGGTGTAGAGCTCCAGGTTGCCGTCGCGAGCGGAAGTGAAGGCGATGCGCGATCCGTCGGGCGACCAGGCCGGGAAGCCATCGAAGCTCGCGCCTGTGGTCAGACGCCGCGCGTTGGTACCGTTGCTGTTGGCGGTGAAGATGTCGGTGTTCCCGCCGGTGATCCCCTGATAGGCGAAGCGGCGCAGGACACAGGTGATCTCCAGCTCCACCCTCGCCGTGTCTTCCGGCGGGACGACCACGGCCTGCGTGCTACCACCGGCCACGCTGCAGTTGCCGGATACCTCGCTCACCACCAGCGAGTGCTCACCCGACGGCACGTCCGGGAAAGTGGTGCTCCCGTTGGTGCCGAGCGTCTGTGCGGCTCCGCTGTCGAGCGCCACGCGATAGCCGTTCGCATCCGCGTCGGGGCCGGTGGTGGTCACGGTGACCACGAGTGTGCCCGGAGGTCCGGAAGGGATGATGTCTCTGTCGCTTCCGCACGCGGCCACGGCCAGCGCGGCCGCCGTGCAGATGCAGAGTGTGCGCGGGACCGACGACGACCCGAAATTTCTAACCATGGGAAGTCGGATTCATCGAAGTTCGTTTCGAGACTGGAATCCGTTAGTGGCGCGAGGGCGGCGGCGCCAGGGGGCCAGATATGGCCATGTGGATGTGGATAATACGCTCCTGTCAGTGGAGTGAGCTAGACCGAGCAGCGTCCACGCTGGGCGGGCGGGGGCTCGAAGACCCGCGGACGCCCGGCCGGGGCCCGCCGCGGTCCGCTCTCCTCGAAGAGGATTTGCGCATCGAACCGCTTCGACGTAAACATCAGGACTCGCGACGACACGCCTCTTCGTACGCCGCTCCGGCGATCTTCGTTCCATTCCACACGCCACACCCTCGCTCATGAAAGTGCTCTGCGCCGGCGATCTGCACATAGGGCGCCGTCCCACTCGCCTTCCTTCCGATGCCGATCCGCACCGCCTCTCCTGTGCGCGCGCCTGGGATGCGCTGGTGGAATACGCGGTGGAACAGCGGGTGGACGTGCTGGCACTGAGCGGCGACGTGGTGGACCAGTCGAACAAGTTCTACGAGGCCATCGGGCCCCTGGAGCGCGGGCTCCGGCGGCTCGACGAAGCGGGCGTCGTGACCGTGGCCGTAGCAGGGAATCACGATCACGATGTGCTGCCGCAGATCGCGCGTTCCATCGGAGCTGGTTCCTTCCATCTGCTCGGCGCCGGCGGGGAGTGGGAGCGCTTCACCGTCACGAGCGGCGATGGCGAAGTGCTGCACGTGGACGGCTGGTCCTTTCCGGCGGAGCACGTCCCGTACGATCCGCTCGCCGCCTACGCCTTCGCGCCCGCTGGCGGCGCGCCCGTTCTCGGGCTGCTGCACGCCGACCTCGATGCTCCGCGGAGCAGCTATGCGCCTGTGTCGCTCACCGACCTGCGCGCGCGGCCGGTAGCGCTCTGGCTCCTGGGGCACGTCCACGTACCCAGGCTGCACGACACTGGTATCGGGGCGCCCGTGCTCTACCCCGGCTCGCTGCAGCCGATGGATCCTGGCGAGCCGGGAGTGCACGGCGCCTGGCTCCTGGAGCTGAAGTCCCTCGCCCGCGTGGAGCCGCTCCGCGTGCCGCTCGCCTCGGTGCGTTACGCATCGCCGGAGGTGGATGTCAGCGGCGTGGCCACCGTCGCCGAGCTTCGTTCGCTGCTGAATGCGCGGCTGCGCTCGAGCATCGATGCGCTGGTTGGAGAATCGGGTACGCGCATCCGCGTGCTCTCGCTCCGGCCACGGATCACCGGATCGACCGTGCTGCACCGGGCCATGGAGCGCGAGCTGGCGGCGCTGCGCGACGACTTCGAGTGGCGCGACGGCGACGTCCTGGCCTTCATAGAGACGGTCACGGTTGCCACGCGCCCAGTCCGCGACCTCGATGCTCTCGCGCGTGGCGGCGATGCGGTGGCGCTCCTCGCGCGAATCGCGCGCGATCTCTCCTCGCCGGGCGTGCACGACGGCGCGAACGCGGAGCTTCTGGATGCGGTGCGCGGCGCGGCGGCCACCCTGCTGGATGCGCGGCAGTACGGGCACGTGGCCGGCCTCCACGACGGTTTCGACGATGCTTCGCTGCGCGCGATCGCTGCCCGGCAATCGCTCTCTCTCCTCGACGAACTGCTCGTGCAGAAGGAGCGCGCGTGACCGGGCCGAGCCGCTCCAACGATGCGGCGCTGTGTCTCGCGTCGCTGCACGTGCGGCGGATGCCCGGGATCCCGGATGGCTTCGTGCTTCCCGAGCTCTCGGGGGGAGTGACCGTGGTGTTCGGGCCCAACGCATCGGGGAAGAGCAGTACCGCGAGCGCTATCGAGGCAGTGCTCTGGCCGCGGCGCGACGCCAGGCGCGATGTTGTGGTGACGGCCGAGTACTGGATGGAAGGCTCACGCTTTCGCGTGGAGGTCGACGCGGGCCATGTAGTGGTGCAGCGCGATGGCTCGGAGTCGCGCGCGCCGGAGCTCCCCGCGCCGGAGCTGCGGCATCGCTACCGCCTCTCGCTCCACGAGCTCATGGTGTGCGACAACGCCGACTTCGCCAGGGAGATCACCCGCCAGTCCGCGGGCGGGTACGATCTGGCGGCGGCGGTCGAGGCGCTGCAGTTCCGTACGCTGCCCTCAGCGGCACGGACCGAGAGCGCGGCGGTGGTACGGGCGCTCGAGACGGAGCGGAGCGTGCAGCGCGCGCAACGCGATCTCGAAGAGCGCGCCCGCGACCTGGACGAGCTACGTGTGCGGAGGGATGCCGCGCGCACGGCGCGCGAGCGCCACCAGCTTCTCGTGCTCGCGGCGAAGCGATGCGCCGCCGCCGTGGAGGCCGAGCGCACGCGGAACGTCCTCGCGGCATTCCCGCGCGAGCTGGGCGCCATGACGGGCACGGAGCACGCGCAGCTCTCCGCGCTGCGTGAGAAGATTCGCGAGTATCGCGAGAAGGCCGCTGGAGTACGCACCGAGGAGGCGGCCGCGAGGGCTGCCGCCGCGCGGTCGATCGGCGGTGAAGTACCAGACCACGCACTGATCGCCTCCGCGCGCGCGGGGCTGGAGGAGCTGCGCGAGCTGGGCCGCGGTGAGGTAGAGCGTGAGCGCGCGCTGGAAGGGTGCGTCGCGCGGCGGGAGAGTGCACGGCGAGTGCTCGGCGATGATGGAATGGTATCCGACGAGCAACTGGCGAGGATAGACGTCGGGAGCTTCGGCGAGCTGGCGAGCTTCGCGCGCGAGTCCGAGCGGGCCCACGCCGCCCTCGCAGCCGCCGATGCCACGCTCGGCACGCTCTCCGATGCGAAAGTGCCCGATGAGCTGAACGCGCTCCGTATGGGAGTGGAGCGCCTCGCGAGCTGGCTCGCCGAGGGTGACGGCACGAGCGGGGGTGGAATAGTCGCTATTCAGCTCTGGCTCGTTGCGCTCCTCGCCGCGGCGGGTTGGGGGCTGCATGCGCTTCGCTGGCACTGGAGCTTCGCCAGCATCGCGCTCGTTGCAGTCGTAGTGGCGCTGTTCGCGACCCGACGGGCCGCGGCGGGGAGCGAACGGCGCAATGCGCTGCGACTCGACTACGAGCGGCTCCGGTTGCGACTGCCCGATGGGTGGACGCCCGATCAGGTGCGCCGGCTGCACGACGCGCTGCAGGAGGAGCTGGCCGAAGCCCGGCTCGCCGAGCAGCGCTTCACACTGCGCGAGCGGATGGAGCGGGAGCGGAGTGGGCACGAAGAGCGCGTACGGCTAGTGGATGCGCGCGGGGCGGAGCTGGCGTCGCGCCTGGGCGTCGCGCCCGACGCCGACCACCGGCTACTGAGCTGGCTCGCCGAGCGGATCGGCCAGTGGCAGAACGCGGCGCTCGATGCGGCGGCCGCGCAAGCCGTGCTTCAGGCGGCGCGCGAGCGCTCCGCGGCGGCGCTCGCAGCGCTCTCGGCGGCGCTCGGCGGGTTCGGCTACCGCGGGCTCGACTCGAGCGCGAGCATTGCCGGCGCGCTCGACGACCTCGAGCGCCGTGTCGGCGATCGCGCGCGGGAGATCGCCCGCGCCGAAGACGCCCGCCGGCGCGGCGACGAGATCGATCGCTCGTGCACGGCGCTCGAGGCCGAGTGCGCGGCGCTGCTGCTGCGCGTCGGAGTGAGCGATGATGCGGCCGTGGAGAGGCTCTGCGCGAGCTGGGACGCGTATCGCGCGGCATGCGATGCGGAGCGTCTGGCGCGGCGGACGAGTGACGCGCTGAACGCCGAGTTGCGCGCCGCTCCTGGCTACGAACCGGAGCTGGAGGAGCGCCCGCTCGCGGCCATCGAGCGCGAGCGCGACGACGCCAGCGCCGCGGCGGCCGAGCTGGATGATCTCACGGCGCAGCTCGCGCGGCTGGAGCAGGAGGTGCAGAACGCCAAGCGAGCGAGCGACGTGGAAGCCGCCGTCGCGGCGGTGGCATCGGCGCGCGCCGCGCTGGCGGATCAGCGTGACCGCGATCTCCACGCGATGATCGGGAGCGCGATCGCGCGGCACGTGCAGCGCTTCACGCGCGACCAGCATCGACCGGAGGTCTTCCGCCGGGCGAGAGAGCTATTCGCGCTCATCACGCGCGGCCGCTACCGGCTGGAGCTCGAGGAGGGCGACCCGCCCACCTTCCGCGCCATCGATGAGAACGCGCAGGTGGGACGGTCGCTCGATGAGCTGTCGAGCGCCACGCGAGTGCAACTGATGCTCGCTGTGCGTGTCGCGTTCGTCGAGAGCCAGGAGCGGCGCGTCGCCCTCCCGCTGCTCCTGGACGAGACGCTCGGCACCAGCGACGATGATCGTGCGCGAGCGATCATCGAGGCCGTCATCGCGCTCGCTCGCGAGGGGCGGCAGGTCTTCTACTTCACGGCTCAGCACGACGAGGCTGGGAAGTGGGTGGCCGCGCTGGAAGAGAGCGGCGTGCCGCACGTCACGGTGGATCTAGCGGTGGCGCGCGGCCAGGGCGCATCTCTCGCTCTTCCGCCGCTCCCCGTCTCGAGCGTTGGCGTGCCGGACGTGCCCGAACCGGGAGGGTGTACGCACGATGACTATGGCGCGCTCCTGCACGTTCCCACCTTTCGGCCGGGGCTCGACACACCGGAGTCGGTGCCGCTCTGGTACCTGGTGGACGATGTGGATGAGCTCCATCGGCTCATGCAGAGCGGCGTCGGGACGTGGGGAGAGCTGCGCAACCTCGTTGAGCATGGCGGCCACGGGATCGTGGCGGGCTGTCCGAGCGTATGGCGGCGCGCCAGTGCCTATGCCCTGGCGCTCGCGGCGCTCTCTCACGAGGCAGCCATCGGACTGGGACGGCCGGTGGATCGCGCGGTGCTGCTGGCATCGGGCGCGGTCTCGGAGGTGCAGATCGAGCGCGTGGTCGCCCTTTGTACGCGCCGTGGCGGCGATGCGCACGCCATCATCGATGGTCTCGAGGCCGGAGAGGTGGCCGGCTTCCGCAGGAAGAAGGCGGAGGCGCTGCGCGAGTATCTCTGCGAGCACGGCTACCTCGACGAGCGTTCGCGGCGCGATGAGAGTCAGTTGCGCGCGGCGATGCTCGCCGCCATCGCGCCGGCCGTATCGGCAGGCGACATCCTCCCAGCGGACATCGACGTGCTCCTGCATCGGCTGGAATCGCGCCGTACCGCGGTACGCATGGCGCCCGCTGCGGGAGGGGGTCAGGCCGAGTCTCGCGCGGCGCGGATCTCCGACGGGTAGTTGGTCACCATCCCGGCGACGCCCCTGCGCCAGAGGCGCCGCGCGCGCTCGGGAGAGTCGATCGGCCAGATGTGCACCGGTTTTTCCATGCGCCGCGCCGCGCGCGCGATGAGATCGATGGGAAGCGGCACGCCACGAAAACGCTCGGGGAGCGAGAACGCCGAGTAGCTGACCCGCTCCGGTGCGCGGCGCAGGAGCGCGCGGCGTATGAGG
>Ga0182741_1002783_pt1 | contig 19645 bp, 17 predicted proteins | sample eDN5th37CBELigOP_FD_128874 | JGI IMG/M metagenome (GOLD analysis project Ga0182741, IMG submission 128874) | Enriched Organic Plus compost microbial communities from Emeryville, California, USA - eDNA 5th pass 37_C BE-Lig OP (version 2) (version 2) ... | reverse complement strand
TTAGTTGCGGTTGGCCCTCAATCACCAGACCGCTAAGATTTCCCAACGCCGATCTTGTAGCCCGGAACAGTTGCGGTTGGCCCTCAATCACCAGACCGCTAAGATTTCCCAACGCCGATCTTGTAGCCCGGAACAGTTGCGGTTGGCCCTCAATCACCAGACCGCTAAGATAGAAGCCAGCGGCTCGGCCATAGAAAGCAAGTTGCGGTTGGCCCTCAATCACCAGACCGCTAAGATGAGAACGTGGATTGGGATGCTGTGCTACAGGTTGCGGTTGGCCCTCAATCACCAGACCGCTAAGATCCAAGGGAGGCGAGTAGGATGAAACACGATGTTGCGGTTGGCCCTCAATCACCAGACCGCTAAGATTGCTTCTGCTTTCAGCACCGCAGCAACGCTGTTGCGGTTGGCCCTCAATCACCAGACCGCTAAGATGCGGATGGTATCCATCAGTTCCATGGTTTCGTTGCGGTTGGCCCTCAATCACCAGACCGCTAAGATGACAGCTAAGTGCTGGTTTCAACCCGACGCGTTGCGGTTGGCCCTCAATCACCAGACCGCTAAGATTCCATACAGTGAGCCATGATTAGCCCACAAGTTGCGGTTGGCCCTCAATCACCAGACCGCTAAGATGCCAAGGCCAACTTCCCGATGGTCACCGCGGTTGCGGTTGGCCCTCAATCACCAGACCGCTAAGATGCCGCGCATGGTCTATATGCCCTTGTTGATGTTGCGGTTGGCCCTCAATCACCAGACCGCTAAGATGAGACTAGCCAAAACGTGAGCCCGTCTGAGGTTGCGGTTGGCCCTCAATCACCAGACCGCTAAGATATGACGCCCCAAAACCTCCGGTGTTATCTACACGTGGACTAAGTACTTCAGCGTCCACTAGCCGAAAATCGCAATTGTTGATGGTTGGCGTCTTGTGGAGTTGCGGCTGGTCCATTGCGTAGCTTGACACAACCGGAAGAAGAGTGGAACTCTAAGCCCCGGTGTAGAACTGTGACGTCAGGTTTTGCCAACGACTTAGCGGTCTGGTGATTGAGGGCCTTCCGTTAACAAGTTCGAATAGAGCACCAAATGGGGCGGGCTGCGGCTCGCCCCTTCTATTTTGACGTGGGCGGCAGGGCGCCTGCTTCAAGGCCCGGTTCTGCGGTCAGCGCGATCAGCCGGACCGCACCGCTTCGGCCAGCCGCCGCCAGGGTTCGATGTCCCAATGGTTCGCCGCCAGCGGCGAGGGCGACGGCAGGATCCAGACCCGCGTCTCGCCCAACCGCGCCGGCTGCTCGCCCGCCGCCGCCTTGGGCCCTATCACCGCGCGCCCGGCATTCAGGCTGGTGAAGGCCAGGTGCCGCGGCGCCACGGCGGCGATGCGGGCGCGCAGCGCCTTGGCCGCGCTCTGGCCCAGCGCATGGCGCGGCAACTGATGGTCCATGCCATAGGCGAATTTGGCGATATCAGTGAGGCCGATGCCATGCTCCCACAGCAATTCATATTCGCGCGGCGAGAAGAGTCGCGGCGTCAGCCCCACCTCCTGCAAGGTGCGCCAGAAACGGTTCTGGGGATGGGCGTAGTAAGTCTGCGTCAGCGCGGACTGCCGCCCCGCCGCCGTGCCGCAGAAGACCAGGTCGAGGCCGGGCCTGAGCCGCTCCGGTAAGACATGCTTTCGTGACATCAGCGCGAACGAATAAATCGCAGCATGTCCCGGTGCAATGTGGTGCCGTCGCGGAAGCCCTCGGCCAGCGACAAAAGGATGCCGACATGGCTGGCGCCGGGATAGATTTTCGTCTCCACCGGGCTGCCCGCCTTGCGGAGCGCCGCCGCCATGCGCTCGACATTCTCCCGCCCCACGGTCCGGTCGGCGGTGCCCCAGGCCAGCAGCATGGGCGGGCGCCGCCCCGTCACCCGCGCCACCGGCGCGGCGTCGCGGCTGGCGGCGGGCGGGAAGATGGCGGCATAGCGATCCTGCTGTCCCGGCCGGGCGTCATAGGGCCCGGCGATGCCGATCACCCCGCGTATCCAGGACAGGTCGCCGCCATGGCGCTTGAGAAAGGAAGGCTCGGCGGCCAGCATCACCGCATTATAGGCGCCTGCCGAATGGCCGCTGACGAAAAGCCGCCCCGGATCGCCGCCCTGCCGGGCCACATGGGCGCGCAAAAAGGCCAGGGCGGCGGCGGCATCCTCGACAAAGGCCGGATAGGTCACCTGCGGATAGAGGCGATAGTCGGCCACCGCGGTGACGATGCCCTGGCTGGCGAAGGCCTGGCCGAAGGCGAGATAATTGGCGCGGTCGCCCGTCCGCCAGGCGCCGCCATAGAAGAACAGCAGCACCGGCGCGGGGTCCCTGAGGCCGTCTGGCACATAAAGGTCGAGTTTCTGGCGGGGGTCCCGGCCATAGGCCAGGTCCGGCACCACCCGATAGCCGGTGCGGGGGATGAAGGAGGCCAGGGCCGAGAAGGCGGCGTCGCAGCCCGCCAGGACCAGCGCAGAGCCGGTGGCCAGAAGCGCGGAAAGGACATCCCGGCGGCGCATGGGAACGGTACGCGCGGGCGCCCGCTTGGTTCAGCCCCCGGGGGACCGTGCCGCCCGATTCGCCCAAATTGGGGAAAAAGGCGGCATCGCAGGATTCGCCGCCCCGGCGGCGGGGCGCTATACTCCGCCGCAAAACCGAAGGGGAACGCCATGAAACTTCGCCTCGGGGCGGCCGCTGCCGCCCTGCTCGCGGCCATGACCGCCACCCAGGCCCAGGCGCCTGCGCCCACGACGCCGGAGGCGCTGGTGGCGCGCGCCAAGCAGGCCTCGGGCCTGGACTATCCCGGCACCTTCCAGCGCATCTGCGTCGCCCCGGACAATCTGAACGCCGGGCGCGGCGGCCGCGGCGGAGCCGGACGCGGGGCGGGCGGCGCGCCTGCGGCGCGGGTGATCCCCGACCGCGCCACCTGGTACGCCCAGCCCTACCGGGTGTTCGACAATCTCTATTTCATCGGCACCAAGATCCATTCCGCCTGGGCGCTGACCACCGGTGAGGGGATCATCGTGATCGACTCGCTCTACGACTATGCCGTGGAGCCGGAAATGGTGGAGGGCCTGACCAAACTCGGCCTCAACCCGCGCGATGTGAAATACATGCTGATCAGCCATGCCCATGGCGACCATGACCAGGGCGCGGCCCTGTTCCAGAGCCGCTACGGCACCCGCATCGTGATGGGCGCGGCGGATTGGGACGCCACCCTGGCGCGGCCCGCCACCGCCTTTGGCGGCGTCCCCAAGCGCGATATCGCCGTGGGGCCAGAGGGCACGAAGATCACGTTGGGCGACACGGCGGTGCAGGTGATCGCCACGCCCGGCCACACGCCGGGCACCATCTCCTACATCTTCCCGGTGAAGGATGGCGGGCGCACGCTGACGGTGGCCTATTCGGGCGGCACCGCCTTCAACTTCGCCCGCCAGGCGCAGAATTTCGTCATCTACCGCGACAGTCAGCAGAAGATGGGCGAGGCGGTGCGCGCCGCCGGGGCCAGTGTGCTGATGACCAACCATACCGAGTTCGACCGGGCCTATGACCGCGCCCGCATCGCCCAGTTGCCGCGCCAGGCGGGCGAGCCGCATGTCTATGAAAGCACGCCAGCCGCCGTGCAGCGCTATTTCGCCATGATGAGCGATTGCGCCGAGGCCCAGCGGCTGCTCACGGAAGGACAATAGGATGCGCCGTCTTCTGATCGCCCTGGCCCTCGCCGCCGCCACGCCCGTCCTGGCGCAGGACGGCCCGCCGCCGCCCGAGCAGGTGGTTGCGGACAATGACCGCAACGGCGACAAGGCCATAGACCCCAGCGAATGGCCCGCCGAGGCGCCCATTCCCTATCCGGCGGAAGCCGACACCAACAAGGACGGCAAGATCGACGTGCCGGAGCTGGCCGAACTCTTCCGGCGCTACATCGCCGGCGAAATTCCGCCGCCGCAGCCGCGCTGACCACCACTTTCAAGACGCCCAAGGAGAATACGTTGAAATCCAAGTTCCTGATGCTCGCCGCCGCCGCCAGCACCCTGATCGGCCCCGCCACCCCGGCCTTTGCCCAGCGCGGCCTCGATCCGGCGATCCAGGCCCTGCGCCTGACGCCGAACATCATCCCCGGCTGCCGCGTGGCGGGCCGCCGCGTGCCCGAGGAGCTGCCCCCGGTCGGCAAGCCGCTGGAGACGCGGCCCCCCGTCAACCCCGACGCCAAGCCCAACTTCCCCGGCCAGACGCGCGCGCCCTATGTGAAGACCGGCACCGCCATCAGCGAGACGGTGATCGCCAAGGGGCTGGAGCGCGCCTGGAAGATCCAGTTCCTGCCCGATGGGCGCATGATGATCTCCGAGCGGCCGGGCCGCATCCGCATCGTCACGCAGCAGGGCCAGGTGGGCGAGCCCATCGCGGGCGTGCCCACCGCGCGCACCAGCGCCAATCCCAACGGCACGGTGCTGAACTTCTCGGACGCGGGCTTCCTGGACGTGGTGCTGGACCCCGACTTCAAGACCAACCGCAAGGTCTACTGGTCCTTCGTCGAGATTCGTCCCGACGGCAACGGCACCACGCTGCAGAGCGCGGTGCTGTCGGCCGACGAAAAGAGCTTCTCCAACGTCACCACCCTGTTCCAGGCGCCGTCCTGGGTGAATGCGGGCCATTATGGCGGCAAGCTGCTGGTGACGCCGGACCGCAAGCTGCTCCTGACGCTGGGCGAGCGCATTGACTGGGAAAAGCGCATCGAGGCGCAGTCCATCCAGTCGCCCCTGGGCAAGATTCTGCGCATGAACCTGGACGGCACCGCCCCGCCGGACAATCCGCTGGCCAAGCTGGCCGAGGCCGAGCCGCGCATCTGGGCCATGGGCCTGCGCAACAATCTGGGCCTGGCCTATGACGCGCAGGGCCGCCTCTGGGGCTCGGAGATCGGTCCCTTGACCGCCGACGAGATCAACATCATCGAGAAGGGCGGCAACTATGGCTGGCCGCTCGCCACCCATGGCCAGGACGCCTGCGGCCAGCACACCAATGGCGGCGCCACCTCGTACCCCGGCACCATCCAGCCCGTCTATTACTGGGACCCGACCATCGCGCCCTCCGGCATCGCCTTCTACAACGGCAAGCTGGTGCCCGAATGGCAGGGCAATCTCTTCGTCGCGCATCTGGCGGGCGGGCATGTCTCGCGCCTGGTGCTGAAGAACGACCGGGTGGTGGGCGAGGAGCGCTTCCTGCTCTCCCACGGCCAGCGCGTGCGCGACGTGGCCATGGGGCCGGACGGGGCGATCTGGGCGCTGACCGACAACGTCAACGGCATGCTGATCCGCATCGCGCCGACCGGGAAGTAGTCGCCCCTCTGCCTTCGCCGGCTCAAGAGAGCCGGCTACGGCATCCCCGCTGTGCCGGACGCACGCGGGGGAGAAATGTCCTGTGCCACGAATTCGACAAAGAGTATCGCGACCATCGCCTGTCCAATCAGGGGGATTTCATGAAGAAGATTGCCGCCGCTTTCCTGGCGCTGGCGTTCGCCGCCGCGCCCGCGCTGGCCCAGACCAGCGTTTCGCCCGTCACGCCGCAATCCCGGCCCGAGAACATGGCCGTGGCGCCCGACGGGACGCTCTATATCGGCTCGCAGCTCGATGCGCGCATCTACCGCGCCCGTCCCGGCCAGGCCACCGCCGAGCAGTTCATCGACCTGCGCCCGTCCGCCTTCGTGCTGGGCGTCTATGTCGATGCCAAGACCAACACGCTCTATGTCTGCGAGATGCGCAGCATGGACCGCTCCGGCCCGCTGCTGAAGGGCGACGGCGTGGTGCGCAGCTATGAGCTGCCCAGCGGCAAGCCCAAGCTCACCATCCCGCTGCCCGAACCCAACAATATCTGCAACGACTTCACCACCGGGCCGGACGGCTCGATCTACATCGCCGATACCTCCAACGCCCAGATCTTCCGCCTGCGGCCGGGCGCCAGCCAGCTCGAGAAGGTGATCCAGCATTCGGCCCTTTACGGCGTGGACGGCCTCACCTTCCTGGACGGCGTCTTCTATGTGAACACGGTCTGGGCGGGCGGGCTCTACCGCATCCCGCTGGATGCCAGCGGCAAGGCGGGCACGCCGGTGCAGGTCCACACGCCGCGCGTGCTGCAATCGCCCGACGGCATGCGCGCCCATAACGGCGTGATGTACCTGGCCGAGAGCGGCAACGGCACGGTCAGCGCCATCACGGTGAAGAACGATGTCGCCACCATCACCCCCATCGCCACAGGCCTGCAGGGACCTTGCGCGGTCGAACCGCATGGCGATGTGATCTGGGCGGTGGAGCGCCCGGCGCACCGCGTTACCGCCATCAAGATTCCGAAGTAAGGAATCATACGACCGCAAAAGAAAGGCGCCGGGATCGCTCCCGGCGCCTTTTTCATTCTGCGCGCTGCCTACTGCGCCGGCGCGATCTGGGCCGCGGGCGAGGCCGCGCCCTGGCCGCGGCCGCCGCGCCCGCCGCGGCCACCCCGGCCGCCGGTGCCGGGCGGGCCGCCCTGGAAGCAGGTGAAGTCCGGCCGGTCGTTCCAGGAAGACGGGCCGCAGAGGCGGATATTCGCCTTGATCGTGGCGTCATGGACGATGTTGATCACCCGCTCATAATCGGGATCGCCCTGGGCGAAGCCGGTGAAGTTGCCCAGGTCGGACGAGGCCGCGAACAGGCCGGTGACGCCCGGCACCTTGGCGATGGCGTCGGCATTGGCCAAGCCCTCCAGCGTCTCGATCATCAGGATCAGCGTGACATTGTCATTGTAGGTGGCGCGGTAGCCGCCCGGGGCGCTGCCCCACCAGGCCTGCGAGCCGGCGACATTGCCGCCCGCGGACCGGCGGCCCATGGGCGGGAAATAGGTCCATTTCACCGCATCGCGCGCCTCGGCCACATCGTCCATGGTCGGGACCACGATCACCATCGCGCCCATGTCGGTGGCGTGCTGGATGTCGAACTCGGTGGTCTGCGAGATGCGGGCGCCCGCCATGGCGTGCGACTTGGATTCCGGATTGACCAGCCGGCTGCCCGGGCAGGTGTTCCACATGCTGGCGACATTCTGCCAGGTGCCCGGCGAATGCTGCATCTCGGTCCAGATGAAGTCATAGATGGGGTTGGCGGCCTGGGTGCAATATTGCTCCGGCGTCGCCGCGCCGCTGACCGTGGCGCTGTACACCTTCTCCTTGTTCATCATCTTGCGCTTGACCGGGCTCCAAATCTGGACGCCGCCCTGGACATTGTAGCGCGGGCCGTATTTCCAGGTCGCCGGATTGAAGCGGCCGGTGTTGACGGCGCCGGCGGGCGCCTTGCTGAGGGCGCCCGAGTCACGCCCCGCGGGCGCGGCCAGCGGGAAGCCTTCCGGCGCGGCGACGCCGTCACCGGCGGTGCCGATTCCCGGCACCTGTGCATTCGGCTGCGCCAGGGCGATTGTCGCCACCACCGGCACGGCGGCGCACAGCGCGGCCGCCAGATAACGCAATTTCATGATCGTTCCTCCCCTTTCCGCGCGCCTCTGACGCGCGGCGTTGCAAGCGGGCCAACTCTGTCAGCCCGGCCGGGGCCTTACAATGTGAAGCGGTTCGCAGGGACGCATTACACTTCGGAAAAATCGTAATTTTCTGTCTCCGTTGCAGCGCAACAAAGCGGCCATGCAGCGTCTTGCGAGCCTTCCCGGCTTCCCGTAAACGAAAGCGCGATGCTGGAAATAGACAGCCTGACCAAACGCTTCGACGCCGTGACTGCCGTCAGCGGCCTGACGCTGACAGTGCGCCCGGGCGAAGTGCTGGGCTTTCTGGGGCCGAACGGCGCCGGCAAGACCACCACCATGAAGATGGTGACGGGATTCCTGGCCCCCGATGGCGGGCGGGCGCGCATCTGCGGCCATGACATCGTCACCGACACCATCGCGGCGCAGAAGAAGCTGGGCTATCTGCCCGAGGGCGCGCCCGCCTATGGCGAGATGACGCCGCGCGAATTCCTGCGCTTCGTCGCGCGCGTGCGCGGCCTGTCCGGCACCGATGCCGAGGCGGCCATCGCCGCCGCCATCGCCCGCACGGCGCTGGAGGCCGTGCTGGACCGGCCGGTCGAGACGCTCTCCAAGGGCTTCCGCCGCCGTGTCGGGCTGGCGCAGGCGATCCTGCACGATCCCGAGGTGCTGATCCTGGACGAGCCGACCGACGGCCTCGATCCCAACCAGAAACATGCGGTGCGCGAGCTGATCCGCGTCCTCTCGCCCGCCAAGACCATCGTGATCTCCACCCATCTGCTGGAGGAAGTGGACGCCATCTGCACCCGCGCCGTCATCATCGAGCGGGGCCGCCTGGTGGCCGACGGCACGCCCGCCGAGCTGGCGGCGCAGGCGCCCAACGGGCGGCTGGACGATCTCTTCCGCGCCCTCACCACCAGCGACGTCAACACGGCGGCGGCGGCATGAACGCAGTCTCAGCGGTCTTCCGGCGGGAATTCGCCGCCTATTTCGCCACGCCCATCGCCTTCGTCTTCATGGGTGTCTTCCTGGTGGCGATGGGGGTCTTCACCTTCTATGTCGGCCGCTTCTACGACATGGGCGTCGCCGACCTGACGGTGTTCTTCTCCTATCATCCCTGGCTTTACCTGTTCCTGATCCCGGCGCTGGCGATGCGGCTCTGGGCCGAGGAGAAGCGCAGCGGCACCATCGAATTGCTGCTCACCCTGCCCTTGCCGGTCTGGGCCACGGTGCTGGGCAAGTATCTGGCCGCCTGGGCCTTTGCCGGGCTGGCGCTGGCCCTCACTTTCCCCATCTGGCTCACCGCCAATTATCTGGGCGATCCCGACAATGGCGTGATCCTGGCTTCGTATATCGGCAGCTTCCTGGTGGCGGGGACGTATCTCGCCATCGGGGCGGCGATCTCGGCGGCCACCACCAACCAGGTTGTCGCCTTTGTGGTGGCGGTGGCGGTGTCGTTCCTCTTCACCGCCGCGGGCGCGCCTTTGGTGATGGAGGCGCTGTCGGGCTGGGCGCCGGTGGGGCTGGTGGAGACCGTCTCCTCCTTCAGCTTCCTGACGCATTTCTCCGCCATCACCCAGGGGGTGATCGATCTGCGCGACGCCATCTTCTTCCTGTCGCTGACGGGGCTTTGCCTCTTCGCCAACATGCTGATCGTCGAGCGCGGCAAGGAGATGAAACTGTCCTCCCGCGCCTATTTCTGGACCGCCCTTGGGCTGGCTACCGCCGCCTTTGTCGGCCTGAACGTCTTCGCGGGCAATTTCTTCATCGACGCACGGCTCGACCTTACCCAGAGCCGCCAATACACGCTGTCGGACGGCACCCGCGCCGTCATCGCCAAGCTGCCCGAGCCGGTGACGCTGCGCTTCTATTTCTCGCGCCGCAATTCCGCCGACTATCCCGCCACCGCCGCCTATGCGAAGCGCGTGCGCGACCTTCTGGGCCATTACGCCGCCATCAGCCATGGCAGGATCGTGCTGGAGGATATCGACCCCGCCCCCTTCACGCCGGAAGAGGACCGCGCCAACGAGGCGGGCCTGCGCGCCGCGCCGCTGGCGAGCGGCAGCGGCTCGGTCTATTTCGGGCTGGAGGGTGTCAACATGGTGGACGACCGCGCCACCATCCCTTTCTTCGCGCCGGAGCGCGAGCCCTATCTGGAATATGACCTGACCGCGCTGCTCTATCAGCTCTCGCATCCGGGCAAGCGCAAAGTCGCGGTGCTGTCGTCGCTGCCGCTGGAGCGCGCGCCGGGCTCGGGCCAGAAGCTGGGCATCTATGCCGACCTGGAGCGCAGCTATGAAGTGACGAAGCTGGCGGCGGATTTCCGCGAAATCCCCAAGGGCACCGACCTGCTCCTGATCGCCCATCCGCAGGAGGTGGTGCCCAGCCAGATGAGCGCCATCATGCGCTATTCCCTGACGGGCGGGCGTATCCTGCTGCTCCTGGACCCGATGTCGGAGCTGGTGCAGCAGGAGCAGGCCCCGTCCGCGCCGCCTTCGTCGGACCTGCATATCCTGCTCCAGGCCTGGGGCGTCGAATATACCCCGGCGCAGTTGGTGCTGGACCGCGGCACCGCCCAGCTCATCCGCAATCCGCGCGATCCGCAGCGCGCCAGCGTGCCCTATCCGCTCTGGCAGCACCTGACGGCAGCGAATTTCAGCAAGAACGATCCCGTCACCGCCAGCCTGAACGGCGTCAACCTGGCAAGCCCCGGCGCGCTCGCCCCCGCCAAGGGCGCGACCACCAAGTTCGAGCCGCTCCTGTCCTCCAGCGCCGATTCCATGCTGTTCAGCCGCGACGAGACGCTGAACCTGCGCGATCCCGGCGCCCTGATGAGCCGGATGAAGCCCGGCGGCAAGCCGCTGACGCTGGCGGCGCGGATCACCGGGCGCGCCGTCTTCCCCAATGTCGCCGAAGGCAATGTGAACATCGTGGTGATCGCCGACACCGACGTGCTGGATGACCGCTTCTGGGCCCAGACCGATCCCGAAAGCGGCGCGCGCGCGCCCTTCGCCGACAATCAGGGCCTGATCCTGAACGCCATCGAGAGCCTGACCGGCTCGGACGACCTGATCGGGCTGCGCGCGCGCGGCAACACCGAGCGGCCCTTCACCGTGGTGCGCGCCATGCAGGCCGAGGCCGAGGCGCGCTATCGCCAGACGCTGGATTCCCTGCGCGGGCGCCTGCAGACGGCGCAGGAGGAATTTGCGCGGCTGCAGCAGGGCGGCAGCGCCGCCACCCTGTCGGAGGAGCAGAACGCGGCGATGGAGCGGCTGCAGCGCGAGATGGCGGGCACGCGGGCGCAGTTGCGCGACGTGCAGGCCAATCTGCGCGCCGGGATCGACCGGCTGGGCCGGGTGCTGGCCTTCCTCAACATCCTTTTGGTGCCGCTGCTGGTGGCGGGTTTCGCGCTGGTCTATGGCGTGATCCGCCGCGGCCGCGCCAAGGGCCCGCGCAAGGCGGGAGCCGCCGCATGACCGACGCCCGCCGCCGCACGCTTCTGGTCCTGGGCAGCGCCGCGCTGATCTTTGCGCTGCTGGCGGGCTATGCCGTCTGGCGCCGCGCCGCCGAGGGCCTGCCGCGCCACACGCCTGAGATCGTCCTGCCGGGCTTCGCCGAGGCGGCGGGCAATGCCGCGCGCATCGAGATCAAAGGGCCGGGCGGCGATTTCGCCGTGATCCGCCGCTCCCCCACCGGCTGGGTGCTGGACCGGGGTGAATTCCCCGCCGATTATGACGAGGTGCGCCGCACCCTGATCAGCCTGGCGCAGCTCACCACCATCGCGCCCAAGACAAAGCGCCCCGACTGGCTGCGGCACCTGCAGCTCGATCGGCCGGGCGCGGGCACCGAGGTGACGGTGAAGACCGCCGAAGGCACGGTGCTGGCGCGGCTGATCGTGGGCCTGGTGCAGGAGCTGGGCGATCCGTCCGGCGCCAAGGGCCAGTTCGTGCGCCGCCCGGACGAAAGCCAGGCCTGGCTCGCCCGCGCCGTCTTCCCGGTGCGGGGCGACATCGCCTCCTGGATGGCGCGCGACATTGCCGGGATCGGGCCTGCGCGGCTGAAAGCGGTCAGCATCCAGCCTGCCGGCGGCCAGGGCTTCACGGTGGGCCGCGCCAGCCCCGCCGATCCGGTCACGCTGGAAGGGGCGCCCGCCACGGCCCAGGCCGATTTCGAGCTGATCAACCAGATCGGCTTCGCTATCGCCACCTTCACGCCCACCGACATCCGCGCCGCAGAGGGCATGGATTTCAGCAAGGCCGCGCGCGCCACGGCCACCAGCTTCGACGGGCTGGCCATCACCTTCCTGCTCGCGGAGCGGCCCGACGGCGTCTGGGCGCGGCTCTCGGCCAGCGCCAGCCAGCCCGCGATGGCGGAGCAGGCCGCCGACATCAACGCCCGCGCCCAGGGCTTCGCCTTCAAGCTGCCGGAGGAAAAAGCGCGCCCCCTGCTCGCAGACCGCAAGCGGGTGCTGACGCCGCCGCCGTCCCGCGCCATCGAAGGCGTGCTGCCTGCGGGCGGCGGGGCGATGCCCTAGCCGCCCCGCCCCCATTCGATCAGCACCACGCCCGCCATCACCAGCACCGCGCCGATGCCCTTGCGCACCAGATTGCCGGGCGACAGGTCCTCGCGCCCCAGCCTGGGAAAGAACAGCGTCAGGAGAATGCCGAACAGGAAGACGAAGAAGGTCGAGGAGACCGCCGTCACCAGCGCCACCGGCGCCAGGATCGAGGCCCAGCGCACGCTGAGGCCCGCGCCCAGATTGATCAGCTCATTGGCGGCGTTGATGCCCATCACCGCGCCGGGGCTCTTGCGGAAAAGCCGCACGAACTGGCGGCCATAGCCCGGCACGGCCAGAAGGGCGAGGCCGAACACACCCTGGCCCGCGAAGGTCCAGAAGGCGGTGGCCCAGAAACGGTCCTCGACCGCGAAGAATTTGAACAGCACGCCCGACAGCGCCACCGCGAAGGTCGCCGCCAGCATCAGGACCACCAGGGTCCGCTTGAAGGCGGAAAGGCGGAACTGGGCGTCGATCGAAAGCGACAGTGCCCCCGCCACCACCAGCGCCATGCCCGCGCCCTGCCGCCAGCCCAGCGCCTCGCCCAGGAACAGCCAGCCCAAGAGGAAGGTGAAGAGCGTATTGGCCTGGAAGAGCGGCGCCACCACCGAGGCTTCCTCCTGCTGGATGGCGCGCAGATAGAAGAGCATGCCGCCCATATAGAGCATGCCCGACACCGCCATCACCGCGCGGTTGCGCAGCGAAGGCTGGAAGACGCCGGGCTCGAAGGCCGCGATCACAGGCAGGAGCAGGATGCCGGTCAGGGCCGTGAAGACCATCAGCACGGCGGTGTCGCTGTGCCGGAAATAGCGGTCCACCAGATATTTGTCGATGTGCGTGGACACCGCCCACAGCACCGGTCCGACGAAGGCATAGGCCAGCCACATGCGGGCAGCATCCCGAAAGACGGCGCCGATGACAATTGCGGTTCCGCCATGGCGGCGCCCGCCCGCCCCATGCTATGCAGCCCCCATGTGGGAAGGCATGACATTGGTGCCGGGGCGGACCTGCGGCGAGTGCACCGTCTGTTGCACCTGGCCCACCATCGACAAGCCGGAGATCCAGAAACTGTCCGGCGCCACCTGCAAGCATTGCACGGCGGCCGGATGCGCCGTCTATGAGACGCGCTATCCCATCTGCCGCGACTATTACTGCGCCTGGCGGGCGATGGACATGTTCGATGAGAACTGGCGGCCCGACCGCTCCGGCGTGCTGCCGTACGTCGAGACCGAGGGCATCGCGGAGGGGTTCGACTTCTCCATCGGCATCGGCCTGATGCTGGTGGGCCATCCGCTCAAGATCGTGCGCCAGCGCTGGTTCCAGGATTTCGTGGTGACGGGGGTGATGAACTCCATTCCCCTGTTCCTCTCCATTCCCGGCCCGCGCGGGCACCAGGCCGCTACCACCAGCCTCAACACTGAGGAGATGCTGGAGGCGATCCGGCGCGGCACCGAGAAGGACGCGCTGGAGCGGGCGGTGAAGCTGCTGCGCGGCTGGGATTTTCAGCCCCAGCCCCTCACCCACACGGGCAATAACGTCAGCAGCTAGCGCCTAGCGATTGCGCCGCGCCGCCCATCCTGGGCCAGCGCCAGCCCGGGCGCACACAGGGCCAGCGCCAGAGCAAACTTCGCCAATGCTTGTTTTATGACTTTCTCCCTTGGCTCAGAAGGTGCCGCTGATCGAGAAGGAAAAGATGTGGCCGATGGGCCGGTTGCGATATTCGATGAAGCTGATGGGATCGGTGCGCCGCCCGGCATGGACGGTGCGGTTCCAGGTGCTGTCGGTGTTGAAGGCGTTGTTGAGAGTGAAGCGCGCCACCAGGCCGAAGACATTCTTGTGCTCGACGAAGAGGCTGGCCCAGACCGGACCTTCCCAGACGCGGCCCACCTCGGTCAGGCGGTAGGCATAGGCCGTCTCGTTATAAGTCCAGCCGCCGCCCACCGCCCAGTCGCCGCCCGGAATGTCCCAGCGCAGGCCGAAATCGGCGAGATAGCGCAGATCGTCGCTGATGGGGCGCAGCCTGCCGGTGAGCGGATCGCGCACCGCGCTGTCCTGATATTGCAGGCGGGCGGTGAGCTTGGCGCCGTCCCAGCCCAGCGGATCGAAATTGAGGGTGGATTTCCATTCGATGCCATAGCGGGTGGCGCTGTCCAGATTGCCGATGGATTCGCCGGTGGGGCCGATGGGAATGGTGTCGATGATGTCCTCGAACTGGCGGACGTAAAGACGCAGCGTGGTCGAGCCCCATTCATCCATGTCATGCGTGGCTTCGATCTCCGCCTCCCAGCTTTGCGGCGGCACCAGGTCGGGATTGCCCGCATTGGCGGTGTTGTTGTTGAGGTTCACCGAGGCCAGGAAATCGCCGAAGCGAATCTGGCCCACCCGGCGCTCCAGCTTGAGGGCGATGCCGGTATCGGGGCGTGCCTGCCAGGTGAGCAGCACCTGGCCCTTGGGGCGGAAGAATTCGCGCATCTTGCCGCCCGCGCCCGCCTGCTCCAGCGCGGACTGCTCCGCGCCCAGGGTGATCCGCAAATTGAGACCGTCCGCCAGGGCCGCGCCATAGGTGAGGGCGGCGTCATAGCGGTCTTCCTGCACATCGCCGGTGCCGTTGGCCAGCGGAAGCTCGGCAAGGCCCGTGGGCGTCAAAGTGAAAAGGCGCGAGACGTTCTGAAGGCTGTTGAAGGCATTCTCGGCCGAAAGCTGCCAGTCGCCCCACAGGGTAAAGCGGTATTCGGCGCGCAGCACCCGTTCCAGCGTGTCCGACACCACCTGGTTGCGGCTGCCCTGCTCCGGCGAGACATCCAGGAAACGGATGATCACCTGCTGCGTGGTGGGCCGGTGGCTGATGCGGTTGAGGCCGATCAGCTTCAGCGCGCCCGGCCCGGCTTCGAACGCGACATCGCCGCTGGCGTCGAAATATTCGCTGTTCTCGTCATTGTCCACGAAACGGTTGCGGTCCGGCAGTCCGCCGCCTTCGCGGATGCCGCGCTCGTAATAGGCGGAATAGACCGCGCGCCATTGCAGCGCCGCATTGGCGGTGATGCCGTTCCAGTCGCGCAAGGAGAGCTTGGCATTGACGACGGGCTGATCGCCGCCGTTCGACCAGCGTTCCTGGCGCGTCTCGATCAGCGCCAGGGCGCTGTCATAGATATAGGTCGGGCCGCCCGCCCCGCCGCGAAAGGCGTCATTGGCGGCGCTGAGATTGTATTCCAGGGGCCCCAGCGCCCCGTTGATGGCGATGTCGCCGCGCCGCAGAATCGGGCGGGTGACATGGTCGCGGAATTCCGGCCGCCAGGAGAATTGGCCGGTGACGGCCGTGGATTCCACCACCACATTGGCCACCAGGCCCGACAGGCCCGCCACGTCATAGGCCGAGGCGTCGCGGATCTCGATCCGCGTCACCGAATCCGCCGTGTAGCGCGACAATTCGCTTTGCAGCCCGTTCTTGGTCGAGACGCGCTGGCCGTTGATCAGCACATTGGCGCTGGCCTGCCCCAGCCCCCGGTCGCCGTCATTGGCTTCGCGGATGCTGAAGCCCGGCACCTGCTGCAGCATTTGCAGCGCATTGCGCGGCGCGAAGCGGACAAAGTCGGCAGGCAGGTAATCGCGCGCCTCCTGGGCCGCCGCGGGCGCGGCGGAGACGAGACAAAGCGCGAGCAAAAGCTTGCCCCTCAGGCGCATGACCTGCTCCTTCGATGGTCTGTGGATGCGGCCGGCCCGGCGTTCGGATGCACGGGCCGGAAATTTCCTACCGGCCCGGCTTGACACCATGGATGCGCATGGCGACGAACTGATCCAATGTGGGCTTGTCGCGCACCTCCGCCATCATGGCGCGGGCATAGTCGGGCGAGACATTGTGGATACGGGTGTTGGTGAGCTGCTTGACGTCGAGGTCATAGCCCAGCTTCGCCCAGCCTTCGACCCATTCGGGCGTGACGCCATGGATGTGCAGCGCCACCAGGTCCTTGGTCTCCAGCTTCAGGCGCGGATTGGCGGCCTTGATGGACCGGATATAGCCGGGCGTGATCCGATGGATGCGGAAGGGAATGAGATCGTCCAGCTCGCGCTGGCGATAGCCAGCCGCGCCCAGCGCCCGCACGAAAGCCGCGTCGATCTGAAAGATGCCCGCCGCGATCAGGTCCTTCACCGAAGGCGTGCGGTAATCCTGGCGGCGCAACTCGTCCAGAAGCTCGAGCCGCACATCGAACAGCGCCAACTGCCAGGCATCCAGATCGGCGGTGACGCGCACATCGCGCCGCGCCAGACCGTCGAAATAGGAAGCGTCGCGCGCGAAGCGGCACGTCCCCTCGCCGCGGCCCTCGCGCCCGTTGCCGGTGCAGGAAAGCGTGCCCGCCTGGCGCTGGATGCGGAAGGCGAGCGGGCCGCCGGGAAAGCGCGTATCGAGCCCCTGCAATTCCGAGGCATCCCAGTCCTGGTTGTTCATGCGGTCGCCCTGGGACAGCTTTAACTGCACCTTGCCGCGATCGGCCGGCCAGGCCGACCAGCGGATGGGCGCGTCCTGCGCCTGCGCCGCCAGTGGCAGCAGTAGGGTGAAGGCCAGGCAGAGTCCGGTGAGGCGCGGCATGGGCATGCTCCTTTCAGGCGCGCGGCAGGCTCCGCGCGAAGGGGTACGGATGACGGGCGAAACGGCTACGGACGTCGGGCGAAGACGCTATTCTTGTTGTCGCGGCGCGCCGGGCAGGCGGCCGTTGAAGATGCGAAGCTGAACCAGTTGCTCCGGCGTCGGCCGGGCGGCGCTGGCGTCCGCCATGCGCCGCGCGAAATCGGCATCCACATGATGGACGGCGAAATTGGTGATCTGCTTGAGGCTGAGCCGGTCATAGCCCGCCGCCGCCAGATCGCGCAGCCACGGGGCGGTGACGCCATGGACGCGAAGCTGGTGCAGCTCACTGGTCCTGAGATTGGGATAGCCCGCCTCCGCGATCGCGCGGCGGTAGCCGGGCTCGATTCCCAGCACCGCCATCTGGATCAGGTCGTCAGCCGTGGGCTTGTCCTCTCCGGCCGCAGTGCGGGCTTCGCGCGAATCGGCTTCGGTCCTGCGCTGGTCCGCCGCGATGCGGATGCCGGAGAGGGCGGGAATGTCCACCGTGACGGTCTGCGGCGTGGTCTGGATGAAGACGCCCGGAACATCCACGGTGACGCGGTCGGGACCGGATTGGATGAGAACACCGGGGACATCCACCGTCACCTGCTGTTGCGGCGGCGCGGGCGGCGCTGGCGGTGTGGGTACCGGCCGGGGCGCACGCGGTGTCACCGGCGCGGGCGGCACCTGCGCCACAGGCGCCGGTGGCGTCACCGTAGCGGCCACCGCCACGACCGGCGCGGGTGACGGCGTCAGCGCCGCCTGCACCTCGCGCACCATCTCGGGATGCGTGGCCGAGAAGGCGGCCAGCGGCAGCGCCAGCACCGCCGCCCCGGCTGCGCAGGCGCTCATCCAGCCCAGATAGGCGGGCGCGCGCAACTGATGCTCGTCCAGCACGCGGGTGATGCGGCGCTTGAGCGATCCGGCGCTGGGGGCGACGCCATTGGCCGCCAGCAGGAAGCCGCGCGCCTGGTGCCGCGCCGCGCCCACCAGCAGCGCGGCATACTCCATGCGGTCCACATTGCTGCGCAGCACCGCGTCGTCCGCCGCCTCCTCGCGCAACTGGTGCGCCTGGGCCGCCAGCATCCAGGCTAGCGGATTGAACCAGAAGAGCGCGGTGACGATGCGGCCCAGAAGCAGACCCGCCCAGTCCAGGCGCGAGACATGCGCCAGCTCATGGGCGATGATGGCTTCGGCGTCGCCGCGATTTTCCACCGCCGCCTCGCTGAGCAGGATCACGGGCCTGAGCACACCCCAGCTCACCGGCGAGGCGATCTCGCGGCTGACCAGAAGCGCGGTGCCGTGCTTGAAGTTCATGCGCGCCTGGGCCTGGGCCAGCGCCACCAGCCAGGATTGCTCGGCCAGCACCGAGGCGCGGCGCGCCAGCGCGAAAAGGCGTGCCACCGCCACCAGCATGACCAGCAGCAGAAGAAGGGCAGGCAGGCCCCAGGCCGATGCGATCAGTGTCGCGGCATCCGGCATCCACGGGGCAGATGCCTCCGGCACGGGCGCCGCTGCCGCCGCCAGGGCGGGCGCGGCGGCGTCCGCCGCCACCGGCGTCTCGAAGATCGTGCGTACCGGCGCGGCCAATCCGGCCACCGGCGCCACCGCCACTTCCCAGCGCGGCAGAAGCGCGGTGGCCAGCGGCAGCAGCAGCGTCGCGGCAAGGCCGATATGGGCGATCCAGGCACGCTGCGCGGCGGAGCGCGAGCGAAAAAGATGCAACAGGCCCAGCGTGACGCCCAGCACCACCGCCGATTTCCAGGCAAGGTCGGGCAGCATGTCCCAGCTCATTTGCGCCTCTCTTTCCTGGCATTGGCGATCAGTTGCTCCAGATCGTCCAGCTCGGCCTCGCTCAGCTTGTCGGACATGCCCAGAAGCGCCGTGGCGGCGCTGGCGGGCGAGCCGTTGAAGAAGGTGCTGACCACCTGCTTGAGCGCCGACTTGCGGGCGGAGGCTTCGGGCACGGCGGGCGCATAGAGAAAGCCACGCTCCGACGGCGTGCGGCGGACATAGCCCTTGTTCTCCAGCCGCGTCAGCATGGCGCGCACGGCGGAGGCCGAAAGCTCCACCGGCAGCGCGGCGCAGAGATCGCCCACGGTAGAGGCACCGCGCGCATAGAGCATGTCCACGATCTGCCGCTCGCGCGGCGCCAGCTTGTCGAGCATGGCTGTCTCCCGGCCCTTCATGGTCGCTACATTTGTAGCCTAACTACATTTGTAGCGGATGGCAAGTCCTGTTTCTCAAGCGCGGCCTTGGCCGGCTCAGCGGCCCGGCATCCGCGCCGGGCGGGCGGCTTTGGCGCGGATGACGGCGCGCACCCTATGCGCGCCCTCCCGCAGGGGGATGCCCTGGGCGGGGTCCAGGCTTTCGCCGTCCAGCGACAGTTCCAGCGCGCCGCCGCACAGGCCGTCGGGATTTTCGACCACGATGCGGTATTCGCCGCCCGCCTTGCGCACCACCGCCTCGAAACCCGGCCAATGCGACGGGATGGCGGGGGCGATGTGCAGCCGCGCGCCGCGGAAGCGCAGACCCAGTATATGTTCCACCGCCACGCGGTACATCCAGGCGGCGGAGCCGGTGTACCAGGTCCAGCCGCCGCGCCCCACATGCGGCGGCACCGAATAGACATCGGCGCAGGCGACGTAAGGCTCCACACGATAGCGCTGCGCCGCGGCGCCGCTTCTGCCGTGATTGACCGGATTGAGCATGGCGAAAAGCTCGCCCGCGCGGTCGCCCTCCCCCATCATGGCATAGGCGACGATGGCCCAGAGCACGCCATGGGTGTATTGCCCGCCATTCTCGCGGATGCCCGCCGGATAGCTCTTGATATAGCCCGGATCGTGCAGGGCGCTGACGAAGGGCGGGGTGAAGAGCGCCATCAGACGGTCTTCCGGCCGCACCAGATATTTCGCCAGCGCCTCCATGGCGCGCTTGCGCCGATCGGGCGCGGCGACGCCGGAAATCACGCTCCAGGACTGGG
>Ga0182741_1002782_pt1 | contig 19654 bp, 18 predicted proteins | sample eDN5th37CBELigOP_FD_128874 | JGI IMG/M metagenome (GOLD analysis project Ga0182741, IMG submission 128874) | Enriched Organic Plus compost microbial communities from Emeryville, California, USA - eDNA 5th pass 37_C BE-Lig OP (version 2) (version 2) ... | reverse complement strand
GCTTCCAGCGCCACCTTTGCCTTGAACTCCGCGCTGTAGCGCTTCCTCGTCTTCTTCATTTCCCGTCCATTCCTCAGGTCGGGATTAGCTTAGCACCCTGTCCAAATTCCCGGGACCACCTCAGAGTTTCGGTGCTTACCCCGAAGTGAGCCTCAAGGATGCCCGTGCCAAGCGTGACGAGGCTCGTGCACTGCTGGCCGATGGGCGCGATCCGAGCCAAGAGCGAAAGGCGGCACGGCTCGCAGCCCGGATGGCAGCAGCGAGTACCTTTGGAGCGATAGCCCGAGAGTTTATCGAGAAGCGTGAGCACGACGGTCTAGCCGAATCCACGATCAGCAAGGCCAAGTGGTTGTTGTCACTGCTCGAACGAAGCCTTGGAAGCGTACCAATCGCTGAGATCAGCACACCTATGCTGCGCAAAGCGATAGCGGATATCCAGGCTTCGGGACGGCATGAGACCGGCCAGCGTCTGCGTTCATTTGCTGGACGTGTGTTCCTATATGCGATCCAAACGGGTCGTGCGCAGCACAATCCCGCTTCCAACTTACGGGGAGCACTGGTGACGCCCCTCGTGCGGCACCATCCAGCGATCGTCGACAGAGGCGAGTTGGCCAAATTGCTCAGGGCGATCGAAAGCTATCGTGGCCGGCCCTCGACTATGGCCGCGCTCAAGCTCTCTGCTCACCTGTTCCAGCGCCCAGGGGAGATTCGCACGATGCGATGGGCAGATCTCGACCTGGATGGAGCTCGCTGGACGATACCGGCCGCGACCATGAAGATGCGTCGCGAGCACCAGGTGCCGCTCTCGCGACAGGTGCTCGACATCATTCGATCGATGAGGCCGGTTTCGGGTTGTAGCGAGTTCGTGCTGCCGAGCCACGATGCGAGACGCCCCCTTTCCGAGAACGCCGTAAACAATGCACTTCGGCGCATGGGCTTTGCCGGCATCATGACAGCGCACGGCTTTCGCTCGACGGCCAGCTCATTGCTGCACGAGAGCGGCAAGTGGCAGCCCGACGCCATCGAGCGTGCGCTTGCGCATGTCGAAACCAACAAGGTCAAGGCGGCCTATAACCGGACGACCTACTGGGCCGAACGAGTCGCCATGCATCAATGGTGGTCAGACGAGCTCGACGCGATCCGGGACAGCGCACCTTGAAGTCGGCGGGGCGCGGTGCCCTGCACGAAGCCCCCAGAAAGGCCCCCATCTGGGTTTGAATTGCGATGGGCACGGGTGAACGTCCATGGCCCAGATGGGGCTCTTCTAGACGTCTTTTCAGTCTCTTAGTGCACCCGGGCAGCCACGGGTGAATGTGAGAATGGTGCCGCAGAAGGGACTCGAACCCCCGACCCCAACATTACGAATGTCGTGCTCTACCAACTGAGCTACTGCGGCACTGGTCGCGGCCCTTATAAGGGATCGGCGCAGGCTGCAATGGTCCCGGCGTCAGCTGCCGCTCGCCCAGCGCCTCAGCAGGTTGTGGTAGCAGCCGGTCAGCGCGACCACTTCGGCGCGCTCGTCGCCGAGCGACTGGGCGAGGCTGCGGATCGCGGCGTCCATGTCGAGGAGGATCGATCGCTCGCCGTCGTCGCGCACGCGCGATTCTATCCAGAAGAACGAGGCCACCCGGCTGCCGCGGGTGACCGGTTCGACCCGGTGCAGCGAGGTGCTCGGGTAGAGGATCGCGTCACCGGCGGGCAGCTTGACCTCATGCGCGCCGTAGCTGTCGTCGATCACCAGCTCGCCGCCGTCGTAGTCGGCCGGATCCGACAGGAACACGGTGATCGACAGGTCGGTGCGCACGCTGGCACCGCCGCCGATGAAGCGGATCGCGTTGTCGACGTGGTTGCCGAAGGAGTGCTTCTCGCTGGCATCGTAGCGGTTGAACAGCGGCGGCACGATCGCCTTGGGCAGCGCAGCCGACATGAACAGGCCGTTCGCGGACAGCGCCGATGTGATGATCTCGCGCGCCTGCTGCCCGCGCTCGCAATCGGCGGCGAGCTGCAGGTTGTGCTTGGCGAGTCCCGACTGGACCCCGGCGGTGACCTTGCCGTCGATCCAGCGCCCGCCGTCGATCAGGCGCCGGACCTCGGCGACCTGGTCGGCGGTCAGCAGCGAGGGAATCGCGAGCAGCATGGCGCGGAAGGCTTAGAGCCTGAACGCCACGGTGGCCACCGCGCTGCGCCCGGGGCCGGGCACGAAGTGCCCGCCGCCGACCTGGTCGATGTAGCGCTCGTCGAACAGGTTGTAGACGTTGAGCCTGAGCGTCGTGCCCGACATGAACTCGTAGGCGATCGTGGCGTCGGCCACCCAGTAGGGCTCGATCCGCCGGGCGTTGGTCTCATTGGTGAAACGCTCGCCGACATAGCGGACGCCGCCGCCGATCTCGAACCCGCCGGGCAGCTCGTAGACCGACCACAGGCTGCCGCTGTGATCGGGCACGTTGCGCAGGTGGTTGCCCACTTCGAGCGGATCGTTGGACTCACGGATCTCGGTATCGAGGTAGCTGTAGCTGGCGATGATCGACCAGTTCTCGGTCAGCTTGCCGGTCGCGCCGATCTCGAACCCGTCGACCCGCTGCTTGCCGGCGAGCACGATTTCCGGCTCGCCGGGCAGGCCGTCGGTGCGCGCGTTGACCTTGTCGGTGCGGAACACCGCGGCGTTGAGCAGCAGGCGGCCGCCGAATCCTTCCCACTTGGCGCCGATCTCGTAGGTCCGGCTCTTCTCCGGATCGAGCGCGGCCAGCGCTTCCGAGACGTTGGTCTGCGTCAGATTTTCGATCGACGGGTTCACCGAGGTGCCGGCGCCGACGTAGAGGCTCAGCCTTTCGACCGGCTTCCAGGTCAGCCCGGCGCGCCAGGTCACGTGCTTGTCCACACGCTCGAACGGGCCGGTCGGCCCCGCCGGGTCGAACAGGGCCTCGTACCGTTCCCAGCGCAGGCCGCCGGTGAACAGCAGCGAATCGGTGAAGTGGATCGTGTCGAACAGGTAGGCGGCGAGCGTGTCGGCCTCGGCTGTGACGAGGCCGTCGGGCGTGTCGACGATCGTTCCGGTCCAGGGCCTCTCGGGATCGGGATCGAACAGGTCGGTCGGCGTGCCGGGGGTCACCGTGCGCAGCTGGTTGCGGCTGTCCTCGCGGGCGATCTCGAAGCCGGCGATCAGGTCGTGCCGCAGCGCGCCGGTGGCGAATTCGGCGTAGAGGTTGGTCTGGTTGAACCACCCGTCATCTACCGTGTCGCGCGACTGGGTCTGGGGGTTGATCAGCGTGGTGTCGGTGCCGGCGAAGCGCGGCGCCGAGTAGATCGAGTCCCGGACCGCGTAGCTGTAGCGCGTCGCGTTGGCGATGCGCACGGTATCGGTGATGTCGTGCTCGACCGCGAACGTCACGAGGTGGGTGCGGGTCTTCTCGTAGTCGCGCTGCGTCAGCCCGTAATAGTTGTCGAAATCGACCGGCGCCGGCTGGTCGGCGTACTCGGGTAGCGCGGAGTTGGTGGCCGGGACGAACGGGATGCCGTAGTCCGGCTGGTTGTTCTGGCGCAGGTAGTAGTAGGAGAGGATCGCGCGCGTCAAGGTGCCGAGCCCGGTCGCGATCGACGGGGCGAACCCGATCCGTTCGCTCTCGACGAAGTCGCGGCCCGGGGCCTCGGCGTTGTGGTACAGCGCGTTGATCCTCAGCGCGGTTCCGCCACCGATCCCGAGGTCGTCCTCGCCGACGTTCACGTCGACCGTCGCGCGGCCGTAGAGCGGCAGGCCCAGCGAGCCGGTGGCCGAGACCGCGGTCATCAGCTCGGGCTGCTTGGTGAACATGTTGATGTAGCCGCCGGTCGAGCCGCGGCCGGTCTGCGCCGAGGCCGGGCCTTTCACCACCTCGACCTGCTCGATGTTGAAGGTGTCGCGGGTGTAGCTCGCGGTGTCGCGAATGCCGTCGACGAAGATGTCGTTGCGCGCGCCGAATCCGCGCAGCGTCAGGTTGTCGCCGCCCGGGCCGCCGCCGCCTTCGCCGGCGGCCATCGAGATGCCCGAGACGTTGCGCAGCACGTCGCGCAACGACGAGACCGCCTGCTGTGCCATCACCTCCTTCGAGACGATGCTGATCGACTGCGGCGCATCCCGCACGTCGCCGAGCCGGCTGTTGAGCGTGTTGATGCGCTCGCGCTCGCCCGTGACGACGATCGACTCGTCGGCATCTCCAAGCGCTTCCCAGTCCTGGTTTGCCGGGGGCGCGGCCGCCTCGTCCTCGGCCAGCGCGCCGGTGCCGATCATCAGCGTCGACCCCGCGAGGGCGAGAGCCGTGCGACGATAGGCGCGAATCCCGGGACGGGTGGATAGGCGGTCGCTCATGTCGTTCCCTATTGCGAATCGTTTTCAGTTGCAGCGCGGCTGATAATCATTCGCAACAAGCTTGCAACGGGAAAATTTGCGGTTAGAGGTCGCCGGGGAAACATTCGAACAGGGGATCTCCGTGGCCAAGACGACCAAGAAGCAGATCCGCGCGCTCTGGCTGCAGGTTCACAAGTGGATCGGACTGCTGCTCGCGGTGCTGATCATCCCGATCAGCCTGACCGGCTCGGCTCTGGTCTGGCACGACTGGCTCGATGCCCAGGTCGAGCCGCAGCGGCATCAGGTGCTCGGCGAGGCCGCGCTGCCGCCGTCCGCCTATGCTGCCGCGGCCGCCGCGCAGCTGGCGCCCGACGAGCGTCTTGCGACGCTGCGCTTCAGCGAGGAGGGCAAACCTGTCGTCGCCGTCGCGCAGAAACCCTCGCGAGGGCCTCGGCCTGAACGCACGAACTACTGGCTCGACCCGCGGGACGCCTCGCTGATCGACCAGGCCTCGGCCAACTCCGGCCTCGTCCGCGTGCTGCACGTGCTGCACGGTTCGATGATGATTCCCGGCGGCTGGGGCCGGCCGATCGTCGGCTGGGTCGGCGTGTTCATGCTGGTCTCGTGCATCAGCGGCCTGTGGCTGTGGTGGCCGCTGAGCGGCGGCTTCAAGTCGGGCCTCAAGTGGAAACGGCGCAACACCACGAACGCCAATCTCCACTACACGACCGGGTTCTGGATCCTCGTCCCGCTGGCGATGCTCTCGTTCACCGGTGCATGGATCAGCTTCCCGCGCGTGTTCAGCGCCTTCGAGCCGGCCGCCACGGCGCAGCGCGGTCCCGGTGGTCCCGGCGGGGGCGGGCGCGGCGGGCCCGCGCAGCCGCTGGTGGAGACGCAGACACCGGTCGATGCCGCCCTCGCTGCGGCGACTCCTTACGCCTCCGGGGCAGAACTGCTCAGCATCGGCTGGCCCAACGAGCGCGATGGCGAGTGGACGATCCAGTTCGCCGGCGACGACCGGCCGGTCGAAGTCAAGGTCGCCGACGAGGGCGCCGTCGCCTCGCCGCCCGAACCGCCTCGGCCCGAGACGCTCGCGCGCAAGATGCGCCGCTGGCACGACGGGACCGACATGGGGATCGTCTGGCAGGTGGTGATCTTCGTCGGCGGGATCATCCCGGCCCTGCTGTCGGTCACCGGGATCATCATCTGGTGGCGAGCCCGCCAGGCGCGGCGCCGGTCGAAAGCAGCGCTCACGCCGGCGACCGTCTGACCGCCCGCCAGCCGGCGTCTGCCTCGGCAGGCGCCGGTGCCGCCGAATGTGCGGCGAGGAACGCGACGAAGCGCTCGAACGACAGCCGCCCGTCGCGGGTCGACAGCAGCAGCTGGTACTCGTGGCCGAGCTGCGGCTCGTGTCGGGGCGGGAAGAACAGGGTGTCGACCTCGACACCCTTCGCCTCGAGCGCCTCGGCCAGCGCGTAGGACTGCGGCGCCAGCGGATCGGCGTTGCCGACCGAGATGAACGTTGGCGGGAAGGCGCTCGTCAGATGCGGCAGCAGGCTCATGTCCGCGACGCGCGGATCGGCGGGATCGCGCGTGCCGAGGTAGGACCAGATCACGGTTCGCATGAACCCTCCGTAGGGGCTGTCGAAGTCCATCCGCGTCGGATCGTAGGGGCCGCAGAACAGCACCACCCCGCGCAAGGCGTTGCGCGGCAGGCTGGGCGTGATGCCGATGCTGCGGGCATAACCGGGCTCGGCGACGCCGAGCGCCGCCTGCGCGGCGATCTGGGCTCCGGCCGAATCCCCGGCGAGGAAGATCCGCTGAGGGTCAAGCCCGAAGGCGGTGGCGTTCTGCACCAGCCAGGCGAGCGCCGCGTTGGTCTGCCGCACCGGCGTCGGAAAGCGGGCCTCGGGCGCGAGCGTGTAGTCGATCGCCGCGACGGCATAACCGCGGTCCGCGAGAACCTTGAGATAGCCGGTCAGGTCGTCGCGCGTGCCGGCGATGAACCCGCCCCCGTGGACCCACACGACCAGCGGCAGCGGCGCCGTGGCCCCCTCGGGCACGAACAGGTCGAGCAGCGCGTCGGGCTCGCCGGCCAGATAGGAGAGCCCGTGCCGCGCGACGACGTCGTCGGGCACGAACGGCGCGACCGAGGCCTTGGCCTCCTGCGCCCCGGCGTCGAAACTGTTGCGGACGATCAGCACCGCAGGCCACGGGCTGAGCCTGTACCACGCCAACAGTCCCCCGCCGGCCAGCACGAGCAGGGCCAGAACGACGATCACGGCCTTCATCACGGTCCGCATCGGATGGCCTCCAGCGCGGCTCTGGCCGGCCATAGGCCGGCGTGCGGCGGCGCGAAAGGATCAAACGGTCACCGGCCGCGAAAACGCGCCGGAGACTGACGCCGGGAAGGGCGCCAAGTCGGACGGGAAGGGAGGTGGAGGCCCGAGCCGATATACCACAACCTCTAAAGGTCAATGGCTTATATCTGCTAACCGCCCATAACCCCCCTATTGAAAACAAAAAAGAACTTTCAGCTCCTGCTAACCCGCTTGGTCGGAGCTGGGGGTGGTCGCCGTCCGCTACGATCAGCACTCGTCACCTTGACGTTCCCTGAATTGAAAGCCCCCGCCTTGCCGGGCGAGGGCCTTCAGGAGCGCCGGGATGACGCTGACGTGCAACAGCATTCCTAAGTCCGGCGCTCCTTCCGATCAACTGAGAAGGAGAAAACCGATGTCCGAAGTGATCCCATTCCTGTCCAAGGAGAAAGCCAAGGCCGAGTTGGGCAAGGCTCTGGCCAAAGGCAAAACCAAGGCCAAAGACGCCAAGGCCCCGCCTAGCAAGCTGAAGCAGGCCCAGAAGATCAAGGAGGCGGCAAAACGGGAGTTGAAGATGTCCAGCCCCGGTCATCTGGCGCGGTGTCGGGCGATCGTCGGCTGCCACTGGCCCGCGACTGCGCTGCTCTACCGAATTGCGCACCTGTGGCGGACAATCAATCCCAAGTGGAAGGGTAACGACGGAGAGTGCCTTGCGATGTCTCGGGAGAATTGGGCGAATTCAGCAGGCTTGGGGCCGGGCGAAATGAACACGGCCTTGAAACGCCTGCGCGAATATGCGTCGCACATCGTGACGATCAAGCAGGAGGGCGTTGGCGCACGCAAGAAACTCTATGTCTACTTCGATCGCCAAGCCTTCGACGAGGCGCTCACAACCGAGGGCTACGAGATCAAAGTCATGGCGGACGAGGGTCTCTCCCTGTTCGCCTGAATTGCCGAAATATTACGATTAGATGTCACGGAAGCATGACGTTTATATATGGTAAGAGGTGTAAATAGGAGAGAACCTCCTACTCCTACCTTACGGTAGAAGTAGGGCGATCCCGCACTCGCTCCGCTCATTCGGGACGCATTGTTCTGATGCTGGCATCTCTCCCGAAAGAGGAATTATACAAACAATACCCAATCGTCATGCTTCCGTTATTGTTGAAAGCCCCATCAGGCGCGGGACCTTAGTGAAGGCGACCACACCGGTGATTGCAATTAATTGCAAGACAGGCGGCGGCGCGGATGCCGATGTGCGATTGGCTCAGTGCTTCCTCGACAAATCGGACAGAGCCGCGCCATAAGAACGGCACCGGGACCGTTACCGAACATCAGGGGGAAATCATTGTCAGTTGACCTTCAGGACTTATCGCGGCGTCTGTTCAAGACCGCCGAGCAGCTATGGACCAACACCGCGCTGCGTCCTGACCAATATGCCCAGCCCGTCCTTGCCCTAATCGCCCTGCGCCAGATGGAGGCGCGGTTCGATCTGGTGCACGCCGACCTGTCGAAGAGCTTCACGGGCCGCCTGAAGCCCACGCCGCAGGATTATCACGGGCACGGCGCGGTGTTCCTGCCCGATCATGCCCGCTTCTCCTACCTTCTGGGCCTACCGGAAACGGAGAACCTTGCCGAGGCGCTCAACGCGGCGATGGAGGCCATCACCGAGCATAACCCCGACCTCGCCGGTGTCCTGCCACGCGGTTACGGCGCATTGCCCAACGGCGTGTTGCGCGAAGTGTTGCGCCTGCTGTCTCCGCTGAAGATCGAAGGCGATGCCTATGGCCTGATCTTCGAGTATTTCATGGGCGAGTTCGCCAGCGCCTTCATGCAGAAGGGCGGGGAGTATTTCACCCCCAGTTCCATCGTGAAGCTTATCGTCGAGGTGATCGAACCCTATCACGGCAAGATATTCGATCCCGCCTGCGGCTCTGGCGGCATGTTCGTCCATTCCGCCGAGTTCGTGAAGCGGCACCACAAGAACCCCAGCCGCGAAATCAGCATCTACGGGGCCGAGAAGATGGAGGATACGCAGAAGCTGTGCCGCCTCAATCTCGCGGTGCATGGCCTCAGCGGCGACGTGCGGGTGGCCAACAGCTATTATGAAGACCCGCACAAAATGGTGGGCGCGTTTGATTTCGTGATGGCGAACCCGCCGTTCAACCAGTCGGAGGTGGATCGTTCGCGGCTGGTCAACGATGCCGGGCATGTCGAGGCGCGCTTTTCGCTCGGCGTCCCCACCGTCAACAATGCGAACTATCTGTGGATCGGCCTGTTCGCCGCCGCGCTCAATGACAAGGGACGCGCTGGCTTCGTCATGGCCAATTCCGCTTCCGATGCAGGGGGATCGGAGCGCGAGATGCGCCGCAAGCTGATCGAAACCGGCGCGGTGGACGTGATCGTCAGCACATCGCCTAACATGTTCTTCACCGTCACCCTGCCGGTGACGTTGTGGTTCCTCGACAAGGGCAAGAAGAGCACGCCCCGCGCCGACGAGGTGCTGTTCATCGACGCCCGGCATATCTTCCGTCAGGTCAGCCGCGCCCAGCGCGATTTCACGCCGGACCAGATCGAGTTCATCGGCAACATCGTGCGCCTGTGGCGCGGGCAGGAAGAGGAACTGGAGGCGGGCAGCGGCCCGAAGATGACCGAAACCTTCGGTGATGATGGCTACCGGGACGTGCCCGGCCTGTGCAAGGTCGCCACCCGTGCTGAGATCGCCGCGCAGGATTGGAGCCTCAACCCCGGTCGCTACGTCGGCGTCGCGCCGGGTGAGCAGGTGGAGGACGGAGACTTCCGCGAGCGGCTGGAAGCCTTGCAGGAGGAGTTGGAAGGGCTGAACGCTGAGGCGGCGCGCTTGCAGGATGTGATCGCGGCGAATGTGGCCGAGGTGCTTGAGGCATGAAACCTTCCGCCTTTGCTAACGCGCCTCTAGGTAACTTCTGTCGCGTTCAATCTGGATACGCTTTCAAGAGCGCTGATTGGCAGGATGCGGGCGTTCCTGTTGTTCAGATTGGAAATGTGAAGCAACGGCGCGTAGATTTAGATGGCTGCAAATTTGTATCCGAGAAAATTGCGGCTTCAGCCGCAAGGTTTCGGCTTCGGCGAGGCGACATCTTAGTATCCATGACCGGCCACATAGGGGTCGTCGGTCGAGTGCTGACCGATAAAGCAGTGATGCTCAATCAGCGAGTGGGTCGATTTGAAGATATCAACACCGATGCGATCATACCTGATTATTTGTTTCAAGCCCTGCAAGCCCCCGAAATCCGCGAAAGACTAGTGAAACTCGGATACGGCGCTGCTCAACCCAATATCAGCCCGAAGCTCATCGCATCAGTCGAAATTCCGCTTCCCCCTCTCGAAACCCAGCACCGCATCGCGTCCATCCTTGGGGCGTATGACGATCTGATCGAGGTGAACCGGCGGCGGATCGCGGTGCTGGAGGAGATGGCGCGGGGGCTGTTCGAGGAATGGTTCGTCCGCTTCCGTTTTCCCGGCCATGAAGCGGTGCCGATCCTCGACACACAAGATGGACCGCTGCCGGAGGGGTGGACGTGGGGAACCCTCGCCGACATTGGGCAAGCATCCGGCAAGTCGCTAAATCCATCCGCGTTTCCAGACGAAACATTCGCCCACTACAGCTTACCGGCCTTCGACGGAGGTCGGTCGCCGGTCGCGGATCAAGGGAGTGCCATCAAGAGTAACAAGCTCCATTTCGATGAGCCGGTCGTTCTGGTAAGCAAACTGAACCCTCGGATACCTCGGGTGTGGTTCGTTCCAAAAACAACAGAGGTCCGGCAGCTGGCCTCCACCGAGTTCGTCCCGATCAAATCCAACAATGGCCTTCCGCTTGCCTACGTCTTCGCTATCGTAAGTGGAGAGCAGTTCCGGAACCGGCTCGTTGGAATGGCAGGCGGCACATCGACCTCCCACCAGCGAGTGAAACCTAAGGACATCCTCGGCACACCAGTTGCGCTGGCTCCACGTCAGCTCGTAATGGAAGCGGGAGAGCATCTCTCACCCGTCTATAGGCTGGTTGTCCAACTGGAAGCGGCAAACCGATCCCTTGCCGCCTCCCGCGACCTCCTGCTCCCGCGTCTGATCTCCGGCCAGCTTTCCGTCGCCGAGGCTGAACGCGAACTGGAAGAAGCCGCATGACGGAGATCACAAAGGAGCATGTCGAATGGGCGGTCGTCGACCGACTGCGGCAGATGCTGGAGCGCCCTTCTGAGGAGTTCAAGGCCACGGAGACTTACGCGCTGTTCACCTCGACACTTTGCTGGGTGATGCAGCACATCCGCATCCCGCCTGGCGATGCCCACCACGCCAAGGACCGATCAGTGCGTGAGCTTCTAGCGAAGCTGGAGACAACGCCAGCATCCGCCCCGCCGTGGAATATCCAAACTCTCCATACAGGACACATTAGGCGCGAGGGGCTTCGTGGAGTTGCTATCCCCCCGGCTCGTAATTTTGCCGAGCATAACGTTGCCCGTTTCCTGAAAAATCTGCGCGACGCCACCGCCCACGGCGATGCGCGAAATGTCTCTCCCTTCAATTCGCAAGGCTTGCTGCTCGGTTTTACGTTCTCGTGCTCTGAAAGAGAGCGCGGACGCGGCATTACGTGGGAGGGAGAAATAACGCTCCTTCGATCTGACATGAGGAGGGTCGGCATCGAACTTTGTCGCCTTTATTGCGATGCAGTTAGGGAAGGCTCAACTCGCTGGGCCAAGGAGGCGTTCGAGGCCGACGCCACATCCATTCAGGAGGAGGCTGCCTGACATGGCACGGGGGCTTACCGGCATCGTCGCTTCCGAGGATGGCATTGTCGAAAAGCCTGCCCTCGCGCTGTTGCAGGAACTGGGCTGGCAGCATGTCGATCTGCATGGCGAACAGCCGGGGCCTGCCAACCCCACGGGACGCACCAGCTTCCAACAGGCTTATTTTCCTGCGTATCTGAAGGCTGCGCTGCGCAAGCTGAACCCGGCCCTGCCCGCCGAAGCCCTCAGCGAAGCCGAAGCGGAATTAACCCGTGACCGTTCGGCCATGCTGCCGGTCGCCGCCAACCGCGAAGTGCTGGCCCTGATCCGCAATGGCGTTCCCGTTCAGGTGCGCCGCGATGACGGGAAGTTCGACGATCTGCTGGTGCGCGTGATCGACTGGCGGGACATATCCGCCAATCACTTCCTTGTCGCCAGTCAGGTCTGGATCGACGGGGTGCTGCACCGAAGGCGGCCCGACACCATCGGTTTCGTCAACGGCCTGCCGCTGCTGCTGGCGGAATGGAAAGGCCCTGCTTGCCCGCTGGCCGACGCGTACGACAACAACCTGCGCGACTATCGCGACACCATCCCCCACCTGTTCCCGGCCAACGGCTTCGTGATACTGTCGAACGGGCTGGAAGCGGTAATGGGCGCGGCCCATGCCCCCTATGAAGTGTTCGCGCCGTGGAAGCGGCTGGAGGAAGACGGGCCGGACGACCCCAGCCTTGAAACCCTGCTGCGCGCCACCTGCGAACCTGCCCGCTTCCTCGACCTGATCGAGAGCTTCGTGCTGTTCGACGAGGCACGCGGGGGCCTGCGCAAGATCGTCGGCAAATATCATCAGGTGCTGGGCGTCAACCGTGCCATCGAAGCCGTTCGCCACATCGAGAGCAATCAGGGGCGCCTGGGCGTGTTCTGGCACACGCAAGGGTCAGGCAAGAGCCTGTCCATGGTGATGTTCGCGGAGAAGGTGCTGCGGCGGCTGGGCGGGAATTACACCTTCGTCATCGTGACCGATCGCACCGAGCTGGACGATCAGATTGCCGGGCAGTTTGCGTCGGCGGGCGCGCTCACCAAGGATATTCATCAGGCGCAGGCGGGCAGCCGCGCCCATCTGAAAGAGTTGCTGGCGGGCAATGAACGCTATGTGTTCTCACTGATCCAGAAGTTCAGCACGGCGGACAGGGAGCCGATGCCGGTGCTGTCCGAACGATCCGACATCATCGTGATGACCGACGAGGCCCACCGCAGCCAGTATGACCAGCTTGCCGCCAATATGCGGGCGGCGCTGCCCAATGCCTCCTTCATCGGCTTTACCGGAACCCCGCTAATCCAGGGCGAAGAAAGCCGCACCCGCGAGGTGTTCGGCGATTATGTCTCCGTCTATGATTTCGCCCAGTCCGTGCGAGATGGGGCGACCGTCCCGCTGTTCTACGAGGCGCGAAAGCCGGAGTTGCAGCTTCATTCCGACGAGTTTCGGGAGGAGATGGACGCGCTGCTTGACGAGGCGATGCTGGACGAAGAGCAGGAAAAGAAGCTCAGTCAGCAGTTCGGGCGGCAATACACGCTTATCACCGCGCCCGACCGGCTGGACAAGGTGGCCGAGGACGTGGCGCTGCACTTCGCCATGCGGGGCTATCGCGGCAAGGCGATGTTCGTCGCCATCGACAAGGCAACAGCCGTCGCCATGCACGACCGGGTCAGGGCCGCAGTCGCCCGCCTGATCACGCAGGACGAGGAGCGCCTGAAGACTGCCCATGAGGCGGAAGGCGCGGCGATAGCCGAACGGCTGATGTGGCTGCGCGAACTCGATATGGCGGTGGTAGTCAGCCAAGGCCAGAACGAGATCGACGACCTGCGCAAGAAGGGCCTCGACATCCTGCCGCACCGGGAGCGGATGCAGAAGGAGGATTTGGAGGCAAAGTTCAAAGACCCCGACGATCCGCTGCGGCTGGTGTTCGTCTGCGCCATGTGGATCACCGGCTTCGACGTGCCCACCATCGGCACGGTCTATCTCGACAAGCCGATGAAGAACCACACGCTGATGCAGACAATTGCGCGGGCCAACCGCCGCGCCGAGGGCAAGACATCGGGCGTCATCGTCGATTATGTCGGCGTGTTTCAGAACCTCCAGAAGGCGCTCGCCATCTATGCGGTCGGCGGGGGCGAGGAAACGCCGATCAAGGACAAGGAGGCGCTTGTCGCCGCCCTTGAAGATGCGCTGGGATCGGTTCGGGCTTTCGTCCAGCCACTGGGCATCGAACCGGACGCTATCAAGGCGGTGCGCGATTTCGACCGGCTGCGGCTCATCCATCAGGCCGTGGAAATCCTGATCGCGCCCGACGAGCGCCGCCGCGAGTTCCTGCGCCTGACCGCCGCCGTCACCAAAGCCTACAAGGCGCTGCTGCCGGATGAGCGGGCCGCTCCTTATCTCCGGCCGGTTGCCGTGTTCCACACCCTGTCCGACGCGGTGAAGGCAAAGCTTGGTCCGGTCGATATATCCGCCATCTCCGCCCGCATCGCCGAACTGCTCGACGAAAAGCTGGAGGGCGTCGCAATCCTGACGCCCATCGTCGAAGGCGACACCTCCAAGGGGCGCGTGGACCTGTCCGGCATCGACTTCGACAAGCTGGCCGATCTTTTCGCCGCCAGCCCGAAAGTCACCGCCGAAAAGCTGCGCGACGAGGCGGAGGACAAGGCCCGGAAAATGGCCGAGGCCAATCCCACCCGGCAGCATCTGGTGGAGCGGCTGGAAAGGCTGGTCGCCGATTACAACGCCGGTTCGGTCGATGCCGAACAGTTCTTCGAGGCGCTGAAGGCGTTCATCGGGGAAATGGACGAGGAGGAGCAGCGCGCCGCCCGCGAGGAACTGACCGAAGAGGAACTGGCAATCTTCGATCTGCTGACCAACCCGGAACCCAAACTCACCAAGGCGGAGGAGCAGGACGTCAAGCGGGTGGCTCGATCCCTGCTGGAGAAGTTACGCGACCTGACCGGCGCGATAGACTGGGTTCGCGGACAGGAAACGCGGGGCGCGGTCTGGACAGAGATCAGGCAGCGCCTCAACGAACTGCCGGAAAATCCCTATCCGCAAGCATTGTGGGACAGCAAGGTGGAACAGGTCTGGGATTTCGTGTTGCGGCGCTATGCGTGACCCCGAAAATGCATAATAAGTAGCTGAAAATACTGTATTAATTAGCAATCCTGACATAGGATGATCCTTGTTTCACAAGGTTCATTATCGTGATTAGCGTTCTTTCAGTTGGGCACTCAAATATCGGCTGGGACGAGTTCAGCTATGCCCTCGATCAATTCAACGTCGGCTGTATCATTGACGTGCGATCATCGCCCCGGTCGCGCTGGCAGCACTTCTGCAAAACCGAACTACGGAGCCGCCTGAACCGGGTTGGCGTGTCCTATGTCCACTTAGGCGATGCTCTGGGCGGAAGGCCGAGAAGCGGACCTACCGATTTCGCGGCACGGCGTGGGACCGCCGCCTTCGCCACGGGGATCGCTGCCGTTCTGGAGATCGCTGCCCGATGCACACCCGCTCTCCTATGCGCGGAGCGTGACCCGCTACATTGTCACCGCTTCCTGCTGATTTCACGCCATCTCAACGATCTGCCCGGTGTCGGGGTCTGGCACATACGTCCCGACGGCACACTGGAGGGGCACAGCCAGGCCGAGGACCGCCTGCTGGCGCTTCACGGTATGTCGGGCGACCTCTTGACCAGTAGGGAGGGGCAGCTGGTCGAAGCCTACGCCCGGCAGGAGCGGAGATTGGGCTGACCCCGCTCGTGCTTTCGCAAATCGTGACCCCCAATTTCCGGCACAGTCACTTTAGCGGGAAGTCCCGGAAAAGTGGGCCAGACACCCTTCTGGAAACACGCAGAAAATGATGAAATCAGTGCCTTCCGATCTTATTGCAATTAATTGCAAACCCGCCGTCGGACATCGCGCCGCACCTTCGCCCTCACAGGCGATCTCAGACCCGGTGCGCCGTTTCCTCTCCTCTTCCCTATCCGCTGGCACCCAGCGCGCCTACGCGGCCGATCTGGCCCATTTCCGGGCATCAGGGTGGGACATTCCCTGCTCGCCGCAAGGCATCGCGGACTATCTCGCCTCCCTGGCCGAGACCCATGCCGTCGCCACGATCCAGCGCCGGGTGGCGGCAATTGCAAAGGCGCACAGGGCATCAGGCTTCGATGATCCCTGCCGATCCGAGATCGTCCGAGCCACGATGCAGGGCATACGGCGGACCAAGGGGACTGCTCAGCGCGAAGCGCGGGCGTTGCAGCGCGACGATCTGTTCGCAGTGCTTGAGCGCATGGGCGACCGCCCCATCGACCTGCGAGACAAGGCACTGCTGTTGATCGGGTTCGCCGGAGCGTTCCGTCGGTCCGAACTCGTCGGGTTCGACTGCGGTGATGTCGAACATGTTGGCCGAGGGATCGTGCTGCATCTGCGACGCTCCAAGACCGACCAGACCGGCCAAGGTCGCAAGATCGCCATCCCGCATGGGCGCACACGCTGGTGTCCTGTCCGTCACCTCACAGACTGGCTTGCCCATGCCGGGATTGAGGAGGGACCGATCTTTCGCAGCATCGACCGGCATGGGCACATCTCTTCTGATCGTCTCTCTGGGGATGCTGTCGCCGTGATCGTCAAACGGCGCTTGGAGACAGCAGGCTTCGACCCCGCCGCCTTCTCCGGTCACTCGCTTCGCGCCGGGCTTGCCACAAGCGCCGCGATGGCCGGGGCTTCCACCTTTAAGATCAGAGCGCAGACCGGCCATAAGAGCGACGCCATGCTCGCTCGCTACATTCGGGACGGCGACATGTTCACCGACAACGCGGCAGGCGCGGTCCTCTAATGACCTGTGCCGATCAGCCTTTTGGACGCAGCGCGGCTTCGATGACGCCGTTCAACCAGCGTAGATCGCCGTCGCTGAGGCTTGCTAACCGACTGACAATATCGGTCAGCGTGGCGCGCTGAAGCTGGCCCGCAGGCAAGTTGGGCGTGAACAATTCCGCGGGATCGACCTCAAGCGCATTTGCGATCTGAGAGATAACGGCGAAGCGGGCACCGCTGCTCCCGCCTTCGATCTTGGAAATCATGTCTGTGCTGATGTTGGCGCGCTCAGCCAGCGCCTCTTGGGTCAGCCCAGCGCGCACCCTGTGCGATTTCACCAGTCTGCCGAACCTCGTGCGCAAATCGACCATGCTGCCTCCCGGTGGAGGTCTAGCCGGGAGCCTCAATGCTAATGAGGGAAGACACTTCTAATATCGCCACACCTAGTAAGTAACCGGCAACTTTCTCGAATTAGCTTACGGATTACAGAACCTCCCGAGAGAAACATTATGTCCAACCCGTCACCTGAAGCCCTTGCAACGATCGGTAACGAAGCATCGCCGACCAGCGACAAGCCGACATGGCTAAAGGTCTTACAGGGGATAGCACTCGCGCCGGTTATGCTCGGTGGCTTCCTTCTGCTCGGCTATCTGACGACAGGTGGTGAGACCAAGTCCTCGAACCCTCAAGCTGCCTGTCTCGACAGCCGCTACATGTTCGACATTTTGTGGGAAGTGAAACAATCTCTCCGCGAACCGGACAGCTTCGAGCATATCCGATCCAGCGCGACGGCCGTTGATGAAAATGGCGTCCAGCGTATCCTTATCGAGTTTCGTGCGCGCAACGGATTTGGAGGGGTGAACATCGGCAAGGCAGTCGCCGACGTGCAGTTCCAAGGATGCAAGCTAGTCAGTTGGCGGCTTATCGACGGTAGGTAGGTAAGTCTCCGCTCTGCCCGCGCCCTACCGCATCCTGAGCATGACGCTGCTACTTGAAATTACCGCGCAGCGACAGCATACAGACAGTCCCTCGGTATGAGGTTCTTCCTGCGGCAATTCGGAATTCCGGAAAAGCTGCTTCGGGGCAACACGATGGACCGACTTCGGATTATCATGATGCCTGCTTGGTTGGTGATCTGCGTGCAAGCGCAAGGCAGCCGAGGGTTGATGGGAGAACCCACGGTATGAAGAAAACCTCGCGTTTTAATCACTACTGTGGCCTCGCCTTGGAATACGGAGCTAATGCGTTCAAACTCGCATATTACGTTCTGAAGTTCCTCGGCGAGGTCACCAACTACCGTGCGCAACCTCTACGACCACCATTTCACGCTTAAGCCCGGCACCCGTGTCTACATCCCCACTGAGATGGGGAGGAAGCGTGGAACGGCAATCAAAGAGGCTATCGAAGGCTTGTGGAAGCCGCCAGCAAACTATTTTCACCTTTTGGGAGGCGGACATGTTGCAGCGGTTAGATCACATCGAAACGCTACTTGGCTCGCTTCGCTGGATTTACAGCGTTTTTTCGACCAGATCACACGAACAAAAATTCATAGGGCGCTCAAGGTCATTGGCTTGCCGCACGAAGATGCGTGGGAGATGGCGTGCGACAGCACGGTAGACAAGAAACCTCCGAGGCGACATTTCAGCCTTCCTTTCGGCTTCGTGCAGTCGCCCATCGTAGCCTCGGTTGTGCTTGCTCAGTCCGCATTAGGAGGTGCCATCAGAAGCGTCCTTGCGGATGGGCTGACTGTCACCGTCTATGTCGATGACATCACCATCTCTGGGCCTTCCGAGGAGCAGGTGCGCGCTGCGGTCGAGCAGCTTGACGCCGGAGCAAAGTTGGCCGGGTTCGCTTTCAACTCCCACAAGACGCAGCCGCCGGCGGGAGGGGTAACGAGTTTCAACATTGCGTTCGGATCGGGCGTGCTGGAAGTGACTGAAGAGCGGATGGTCGAGTTCGAGGCCGCCATCCGCAACGGCAACGAATATCAGGTCGAAGGAATTCTCGGCTATGTTGGCAGCGTAAATCATGGTCAAGCTGACCGACTAGCGGACGCCGAACGTCGAACTAACCTCTGATAACTCTTACTTATCAGAGCCTACCAACCCGCCCGATTAGCCCATTTCGCGAGAACGCGCCCCGCTTACGTCCTGCCCACCTGCTTGTCGGTCTCCCGCTGCGGCTCAAAGGAGACACGTGGGGCCAGATCACGATCGCGCTTTCTGCAGCGCCTTCACGGCCTTTTCGAGTTCGGAGATGCGAGCCTCCATATCAGGATCGTCAGACGCCGTTTTTACAGTCGCGGCCTTGATGGTCTGCACGAATGACAAGCCGGTTTTTTCTTCTGCCTGCAAGCTGGCTTCCAGCCGAAGCAGGACTTCCGCTGTCGTCGATCTGCCATTAGCCTTTGCGATCTGGTCCAGCCGGTCCCGCAGATCGGACCCTTCGGCAAAGCGTAACAGCAGTTGCTTGCCCGTTTGCGGCTTTCGGCGTTCGGCTGTCATCAGGCACCTCATCTAAAGCTATCTCAGAGATATTGCATGTATGTTATCTCTGAGATATACGATCTCCATCAGTGTGACAATCGCAATGTGGGATGGAGACCCTATGAAGGCCAAGACACAGATGCTCATCCGCCTTTCCGCTGACTTGAAAGCGCGGTTGAAAGATCGAGCTATCGCAAACAATCGCACCGCCACCGGCGAACTGATTGCCATTCTGGAACGGGCACTCGACGCCGATCCGAAGGAAGTTGCGTGATGGCTCGCTCCAAGCTCACTCATAATCGCGCCGACATTCGGGCGATGTGGGAACTGATGGAGAAGATGGGGCAAGAACCTGTCGCCGTGAAGCTCCACCCGGACGGCACGTTCCGCATCATGACGCGCAGGCATACCGAGGCGAAATACGGGACTACGGCCCACCCGATGGGAAATCCGTGGGATCAGGTGTTTACCCATGCCCCGGTATAAGCGGCCTCCCTATGTCCACGCTTATCTGGACAGGCATGGAAAGCAGCGGATTTACTATAATCGGCCCGGATCGAAGAAGGTCCCGTTGCCAGGTCCGATCTACTCCGAAGCCTTTATGGTGGCGTATCAAAAGGCGGTGGAGGGGGAAGCGCAACAGATCGCACGCGTCGGCACTTCCCGTCTTGTGCCGGGCAGCTTTGGCGATCTTCTGAGGCGCTATTACACTGCCCCCGAGTTCCTGAACTTGGCACCTGCTACTCAACGCAATTATCGGCGGATACTGGAGCGGTTTGCAGAGAAGTGCAGTGAACCGCCCCGGGATTGCCGGAGGCCCCAACTCCTGAGAGGACGGGTCTTCTATGAGCAATACGACGAACAAGTTTTCACCCGAGGTTCGGGAGCGTGCGGTACGGATGGTGCTCGATC
>Ga0182741_1002781_pt1 | contig 19663 bp, 18 predicted proteins | sample eDN5th37CBELigOP_FD_128874 | JGI IMG/M metagenome (GOLD analysis project Ga0182741, IMG submission 128874) | Enriched Organic Plus compost microbial communities from Emeryville, California, USA - eDNA 5th pass 37_C BE-Lig OP (version 2) (version 2) ... | reverse complement strand
CGAGGCTTTCGTTCAGGAGGGCCTCGAATTCCTCCATGGTCGCTTTAGCGCACATATAGATCCAGTTTCCTTTTCGATCATTGCTGGCCATGCGGTTGGCTCCGCCGGTCTTTTTGTAGATGCCGGGATAAGCGCAAAGGGTCGCGGCATGCGCCCGACCCTGTTGAAGCGGCCTGTTCTGGCCCCATCGCTTACCTTGACGGGCGGGATATAACGCTCATCGGCCGTCCTGGCAAGCGCCGAGGCCCGGCAGATGCGCGCAAATCTCGCGCCCGAGCAGTTCCAGCAGATCCGCGGCGGGCATGGCGCGCGCGCGCGGCGCCTGGGTTCCCGCCCATTGCGCCGCGTAGTCCGAGCCGCCCGCCGCCGCATGCAGCCGCTTGGCCGCGTCATAGGTGATGGGGTAATCCGGCAGCGGCGGGGCCTCGGGTGCCGCGCCAAGCGCGGTCAGCCGGTTGGCAAGCCCGCGCGCCGGACGGCCCGAGATGGCGCGGGTCATCACCGCATCGCCGGGCTGCGCGCCGGCCAGCCGGCTGCGATAGGCCTCGCTGGCGGCCGATTCCGGGCAGGCGACGAAGGCGGTGCCCATCTGCACCGCCGCCGCCCCGGCGGCAAGGTGGCGCGCCGCATCGGCGCCGTCCATGATGCCCCCGGCCGCGATCACCGGCAGGCCCAGGTCCAGCAGTTCGGCCAGCAGCGCCGCGGTCGGCAGGCATTCGTCGGGGCCGTCGGGGTCGAAGATGCCGCGGTGGCCGCCGGCCTCGTGGCCCTGGGCCACGATCAGGTCGAGCCCCGCGTCGCGGATCGCCAGCGCCTCGGCCCGCGAGGTCGCGGTGGCGGCCAGGGTCGCGCCCATGTCGCGCAGGGCGGCGATGCGCTCGGCCGAAGGCAGGCCGAAATGAAAGCTGACCAGCGCCGGGCGCGCCGCAAGCACCGCGCGCAGCATCTCGTCATCGGCGACAAAGCTGCGATAGACCTCTGCGATGCCGGTCGGAGGCTCGGCCCCGGCGCGGCGGAACTCGGGCGCGAGATAGTCGAGCCAGGCCATTTCCCGCGCGGGATCGGCCTGGGCGGGGCGGTGGCAGAACAGGTTGACGCCATAGCGGTCCGAGCCCAGCCGCGCGCGCGTCTCGGCCATCATCGCGGCGGCCTGCGCGGCATCGGCGGCGCCCAGCCCCAGCGAGCCGAGGCCCCCCGCCAGGCTGACCTCGGCGGCAAGATGCGGCGTCGCGGTGCCGGCCATCGGCGCTTGGATCACCGGCACGCCCAGGTCGGTCAGCTGGAAACGCGGGCTCATGCGCCGGCCTCCCTGGCGCAGGCGATGGCGCGGGCCACGGCCTCGTCGATGGTCATTGCGCTGGTATCCAGCAGCAGCGCGTCATCGGCCGGGCGCATCGGCGCCACGGCGCGGGCGGCGTCGCGGGCGTCGCGCTCGCGCAATTCGGCCAGGATCCGCGCCTCGTCGGCGCCCAGTTCCAGCGCCCGGCGGCGGGCGCGGATCTCGTCGCTGGCGGTGACATAGAGCTTCAGTTCGGCCTCGGGGCAGATCACCGTGCCGATGTCGCGCCCGTCCAGCACCGCGCCTGGCTCGGTGCGGGCGAAGCGGCGCTGGAACTCGACCAGCGCGGCGCGCACCTCGGGGATGGCGGCGACGCGGCTGGCGGCCTGCCCGGCCTCGGCGCTGCGCAGGTCGGGGCGGGCCAGATCCGCGGGGGCAAGCGCGCGCGCCGCGGCGACAGGGTCGCCGCCCTTGGCGCCCACGGCGCGGTAAAGCAGCCCGGTGTCGAGATGGGCAAAGCCGAAATGCCCGGCAAGCGCGCGGGCGATGGTTCCCTTGCCCGATGCGGCGGGTCCGTCGATGGCGATGGTGAAGGGCATGGGGCCTCGGGCTTTTTTGGGGGGAGGGCGGTCCCGGCATCGCCCGTGCCCGGCCAAATGCCGGCCGGCCCGGTTTCAGATCCGGGCTGCAACCTTGCAAGGGCCGCCAGGGACATCCGCCGGACGGCTGCCCGTCCGCGACTGGATCATGGTGCCGGTTGCACCCGGCCTTGCCATGCGTTGCCTGCTGCCTGCGCCTTTGTCAATATCCGGGGCCGGAAAGCGCCGGCGGCCGGCACCGGCGGTCAAGGCCGCGCGGCAGGCAGGACCAGTTCGGCCCGCTCGCCGCCGCCTTCGCGGGCGGCGAGGCGCAGCTCTCCGCCCATCGCCTCGACGGCGGCCGCGACGATGGAAAGGCCCAGCCCGCTGCCGCTGCCCGAGGGGCTGGCCGAACCGCGATAGAACCGCTCGGTGACATGGGGGCGGTCGGCCTCACTGATGCCGGGACCGCGGTCCAGCACGCTGAAGCGGACCGTTTCCTGGTCGCGGGTCAGCCGGGCCTCGACGCCGGCGCCCGAAGGCGAGGCGAGGATCGCGTTTTCCAACAGGTTGCGCAGCGCCGGTGCCAGCAGGGCGGCCTGCGGGCTGCGCCATTCGGCCGCGCCCGTTTCCAGGTGCAGCGCGACGCCGCGCACCTGCGCCAGCCCGGCGAGTTCGTCGGCCACCTCGGCAAGGATGCGCGCACCGTCCTGCGCGGGGGTCTGCGCCGCGTCGATGGCGTTTTCGGCCGCAGTCATGTCCAGAAGCTGGCGCACCATGCGGTCGGTGCGGTCCACGCCCCGCGCGATCTGCGCCAGCGCCCGCTCGCGCGTCGCGGCATCGGGGGCCAGCGTCGCGACCTGCGCCTGGGTCTTCAGTCCGGCCAGCGGCGTCTTCAGCTCATGCGCGGCGAAGGCGGTAAAGCTGCGCTCGCGCTCACGCAAGCCTTCGACGCGGTGGAAGAGGCCGTTCAGCGCCTCAATCATGGGGCGCAGTTCCGAAGGCGCGCCGTTCTCTGGCAGGGGACCGAGATCGGTGGCCGGGCGGTAGGCCAGCGTCCGCGCCAGCCGGTCCAGCGGCGCCAGTCCGCCGCGCACCGAGAGCCAGATCAGCGCCGCCAGCAGCGGCAGGATCAGCATCGCCGGGGTCAGAAGCCCCATCACCACGCCATGCACCAGCCGGTCGCGCATGGAATGCGCATCGCCGACCATGACGCGGATGCCCAGCTCCGCATCGATATGGGTATAGACGCGCCAGACCTCGCCATCGACCTCGCGCTCGCTGAAGCCTTCCTGCTCGGCCAGCTGGCCCGAGGGCGCGCCGTCGGATTCGCTTTTCAGCTGGCCGTCGAAGCCCCAGACCTGGCAGATCAGCTGGCGGGCGTAGTCGTGCCGGCCCATGTCGGACAGGGCCGGCGCCTTGTCGACCAGCGTCGCCGCATCCGGTCCGGGCATGCCGCCGTTGCGGCGGATCAGCGAGGCCACCATCTGCGCCGATTCCTGCAGCCGCCGGTCCAGCACATGGCCGACCTCGGTGCGGGTCGAGTGCTGGATCCAGGCCACGGCGGACAGCCAGATGACGCCGGTCGCGGCCAGCAGGATGATGAACAGCCGCTTGCGGATCGAGGTCATCCTTTTCTCCCGTTCTCGGCGGGTTTCCCCAGCCGGTAGCCGGCGCCGCGCACCGTCTCGATGAAGGTCGTGCCGAGCTTCGCGCGGAGCTTGTGGATATGGACCTCGACCGTGTTGCTCTCGACCTCTCCCTGCCAGCCATAGAGCCGCTCTTCCAGGACGGGCTTGGCCAGGATGGCGCCGGGATGTTCGATCAAGGCCTGGAGGATGGCGAATTCCCGGCGCGAGAACGGAATATCGTCGCCGTTCCGCCTGCCGCGCATGGTCGCCGGGTCGAGTTCCAGGCCATTCCACGCGATCACGGCCGAGGCCCGGCCTTCCTGGCGGCGCAGCATGGCGCGCAGCCGGGCGGCAAGTTCCGCAAGGTCGAAGGGCTTGCCGAGGTAGTCGTCCGCGCCGGCATCGAGACCGCACACCCTGTCGCGCACCTGATCGCGCGCGGTCAGCAGAAGGACCGGGATTCGCGATCCCCTGCTGCGCAGTTCCGCCAGCAGGTCCAGGCCCGAACCGTCGGGCAGCATGATGTCCAGGACCATGCCCGCGAAGCCGCCGCCTTCCAGCGCGGCGCGGGCATCGGCCAGGGTGCCGACGCTATCGGCCGTGAACCCCGACAGGCCCAATCCGACGCCGAGGCCGTCGGACAGGACCGGATCGTCCTCGACAATCAGCAGGCGCATGCGCGTTTCCCCGTAGTTCCTGACGATCACGTTATCGTCGACGGACCTTAAGCTGGGCTTAAGGTGGCGTCTTTAGCCAGTCCCCATGATGACGAGATTGTTCCCTGCCCCTATCGCGGCGCTGCTGTCGCTGCTGATCGCGGCCCTTGTGGTGACCTGGGCCTCTGCCCAGACCCATGAGCCGCCCCTGCAACCGCAGGACGCTTTCGCCCTGACCGTCAGCCGGGACGAGGACGGCGCGCTGGTGCTGAACTGGCGCATCGCCGAAGGATATTATCTCTATCGCAGCACCTTCGCGGCGGAAGCCGACGGGCAGAGCCGGCCGTTGTCCCTGCCCGAGGGCGAGAGCTACGAGGATCCCTATTTCGGCGAAGGCCAGATCTATCGCGGCGAGGTCGCGGCACGGCTGGAGAACGCCGGTCGCCCCGTCACCCTGCACTGGCAGGGCTGCCAGCAGGACGGCATCTGCTATGCGCCGCAAAGCGTAAGGCTGGATGGCGATGGCACGTTGCTGGCGGATGCTCCCAAGCAGGAAGGCTCCGCCGGCGGCTCGGGCTGGAGCCCGCAGCCCGCAGATCCCGCGGCGGTTTCCGGTGCCGGACTGACCTTGGCCCAGGACCAGGGGCTGGTGCAGGGTCTGGCCGCGCGCGGGGGCGGGGCGCTGGTGATTGCCGGTTTCCTCGGCTTCGGGCTGCTGCTGGCCTTCACGCCCTGCGTGTTTCCGATGTTCCCCATCGTCGCGGGCATGCTGGCCGGGCAGGGCGAGAGTCTGACTGCGCGGCGCGGGCTTTTGCTGGCCAGCGCCTATGTGCTGGCGATGGCGTCGGCCTTCGGGCTGCTGGGCGTAGCGGCGGCATGGTCGGGGGCGAATCTGCAAATGGTGCTGCAATCGCCCGCCGCCATCGCGGTCGCCGCGGTGCTTTTCGTGGCGCTGGCGCTGTCGATGTTCGGCTTCTACGAACTGCAAATGCCGCAGGCGCTGCAAACCCGGCTTGGGCGTGTCGGCGGCCGGCGCGGTTCGGTCGGCGGCGCGCTGGTGCTCGGCGTCACCTCGGCGCTGATCGTCGGGCCTTGCGTGACCGCGCCGCTGGCCGGGGCGCTGCTCTACACCGCGCAGACCGGCGAGGTGATGCTGGGGGCCGCGGCGCTGTTTGCATTGGGGCTGGGGCAGGGGCTGCCGCTGCTGGCCATCGGGCTTTTCGGCCCGCGCATCCTGCCTCGCAGCGGCGGCTGGACGCAGGGTGCCAAGCGCGCCTTCGGGGTGATCTTCCTGGGCGTCGCGATCTGGCTGGCGGGGCGCGTGCTGCCGGGGCCGGTCACGCTGGCGCTCTGGGCGGCGCTGCTGGTCGGGACGGCGGTGTTCCTGGGCGCGCTGGACCGGCCGGAAGGTGACGCGACGCGAGGCCGCCGGCTTGGCGTGGCGCTTGGCATCCTGCTGCTGTTCGGCGGGCTGATGCAAGGCTTCGGGGCGGCGCTGGGGGCGGATGATCCGCTGCGGCCGCTGGCGCCGCTTGCGGGTCGCGCGGTGCCGGCGCCGACCGAGACGCAATTTGCCGAGGTCGTCACGCGGGCCGAACTGGAACAGGCCCTGGCCTCGGCCGACGGCCGGCCGGCACTGGTCTATGTCACCGCCAACTGGTGCGTGACCTGCCGCGCCATCGAACGCGGGCCCCTGGCCGACCCTGCCGTCCACGCCGCGCTCGCGGGCCTGGCGGGGATCAAGGTCGATGTCAGCGCCTTCAACACCGAGGCGCAGGCGCTGATGCAGGATCTGGCCGCCGCCGGGCCGCCGACGATGGTCTTTCTGGATGCGGCCCGCGCCGAGGCGCCAGGCAGCCGGCTGGTCGGCGAGATGGACAGCGCCGCGCTGCTGGCCTCGATCGCGAAGGTGGTGCCGTGACGGCGATCTCGATCGGCCCGCTGGTCTTCGACGGCGCGCGTTTCGCGGCGGTCGTGGCGCTGCTGCTGTTCTTCCTGGTGGTCGAGATCGCGGCGCGGCTGCAAAAAGGCGACGCGGGCCGATGGGCCGGCATTGCCGTGCTGGCCTGGATCCTTGGCGCGCGCACGGGCTTCGTCATCGCCAACTGGTCTGCCTTCACCCCCCATCCGCTGGACGCGCTGAAGCTCTGGCAGGGTGGTTTCCTGCCCGCTGCAGGCTGGGCCGGGGGCATCGCCGTCCTGTTGCTGGCGCTGCTGCGCCGGGCGCGGGGGGCAGCCCTGCCGCTGGTCTTGGGCGGCGCGGTGGCGCTGGCCGGGCATCAGGCCGTCATCGCCGCGCTGCCGCCGCGCCCCTCGGTCACATTGCCGGACCTGCAGCTGATCGCGCTGGACGGACGCGGGGTGCAACTGGGCGGGCGCGGCTGGCCCGTGGTGCTGAACCTCTGGGCGACCTGGTGCCCGCCCTGCCGCCGCGAGATGCCGATGATGACCGACCTGGCCGCGAATACGCCCGGCGTCGAGTTCGTCTTTGCCAACCAGGGCGAGGAAGCGGCCCGGATCATGGCCTTCCTGCGAGACGAAAAGCTGCCCCGCGAAGGCATGATCCGCGATCCGCATGGCCGGCTGATGGGGGCGCTTGGTGCGATCGGCCTGCCCTCGACGCTGGTCTTTGACGCCAAGGGCCGGCTGGTCGCGGCGCAGACAGGCGAGATTTCGCGCGCCGCGCTGGCCCGGATGATCGCGCAAGCGACCGGAGAATGACCATGAGCCCGATACGAACCGCATTGGCGGGCGCGGCGCTGCTGGCACTGGCGGCCTGCGCCTCGACCGGACCCGCGGCCCCCGCCGATCCGCCGCCGCCCGCCATCCGCCCCGAAGTGGCGGCCATGTATGGCGCTGTCGAGGATAATGGCCATCAAATCCCCGCCGTCTCGCCGCGACTGCTCACCGAGGACATGGCCCGGAAACTGGTGGATTACTGGAGCGACGAGAAGCCCGGCACGATCATCGTCGATCCCCATGCCCGCACCCTTTACCAGGTCCGGCCCGGCAGCAAGGCGATGCGCTATGCCGTCGCCGTGGATGCGGCCGGCTACGGCTTCACCGGCGAGGCGCTTATCCCCTATCAGCGCGACTGGCCAAGCTGGAAGCCCGCCGACAACATGATCGCGACCCAACCGGAGCTTTATGGTCCGGTGGAAAAGGGCCTGGAGGGCGGCATCGGCAACCCGATGGGCGCCCGCGCGCTTTATCTGCACAATGGCCGGGGCGACTCCTATTGCCGCATCCACGGCACCATGGACCCGGCCTCGATCGGGCAGGCGACCTCGGCGGGCTGCATCCGGCTGTTCAACCAGGACATCATCCACCTGGCCGAACAGACCGGCAGCACGACGAAGGTGATCGTGCTGACCCGCGCCGAATCCGGCAAGGGCACCATGCCGTCCAGCCAGCCTTTGCCTGCGCCGCAGGATGCGCTGGCTGCCGGCCGCGAGCAGACAGGAGGAACGACATGAGCATCACCCGACGCGACATCCTTGCCGGCACCGCGGGGGCAGGGCTGGCAGGCATCCTGGGCGGAACGGTCCTGCTGGGCAGGGGCGGGAATACGGCAAGCGATACGGCCGGAGCCGGTATCGACGACGTGCTGCACGATCCCGACAATCCCGCCCTGGGCAATCCCGAGGGGGCGCTGACCATCGTCGAATATTTCGACTACCAATGCCCCTATTGCAAGATGGGCCATGCCATGCTGACCGATATGGTCGGAAAGGACGGCGATATCCGGCTGGTGATGAAGGACTGGCCGATCTTCGGCGCGCCCTCGGTCCTGGCCAGCCAGCTGGTTCTCGGGGCGGCGTCGATGGGCCGCTATGCGCAGGCCCATGCGGCGCTGATGGCGACCGAGGCCAGGCTTTCCGAGGACCAGATCCGGCAGGTGCTGGGGGATGGCGGCATCGACACCGGGGCGGCGCTGGCCGCCTATCGCGCCGAACGCGACAAGTGGGACGGGCTACTGTCGCGCAACGCGGCGCAGGCCGCGGAACTGGGCCTGCGCGGCACGCCGGCCTTCATCATCGGCGCCAGGATCTATCCCGGCGCGCTGGACGAGACCCGCCTGCGCAGCGCCATCGCCGCAGCGCGGCAGCTGTCCTGAGCGAGATGGTCTAGAAAGGGCGGGAATCCCGCCGACATCGCCTTGCGGCGCCGCCGTCGGGCCTCGATACCTGAAGGAGAGATCATGCACCGTCGAAGCCTTGTCCTTGCGGGGGCCAGCCTGCTGTCGCTGCCGATCCTGGGCCAAACCGCCCAAGCGCAGGAACGCGACAACCCCATGCCCGACGACTTGCGCCAATCGCTGGAACGCGATCCCACGGCCCCGGTCCTGGGCAACCCGCGGGGCGACATCACCCTGACCGAGTTCTTCGACTATAACTGCCCGTTCTGCCGCAAGATGGTCGAGCCGATGCACCGGCTGATCACCTCGGACAAGAACCTGCGGGTGGTGTTCCGGGAATGGCCGGTTTTCGGCGAGGATTCGGATTTCGCGGCGCGGGCCTCGCTGGCCTCGCTGCAACAGGGCAAATACTGGCAGTTCCACACCACGCTGTTCCGCACCAAGGGCCGGGTGACCGAGGCCGCCACGATGCGCGCCGCCCGCGACATCGGCCTGGACATCGCCCGGCTGGAGCGCGACATGGCCGCCGAGCCGGTCGAGCGCCACATTTCCATGAGCCACATGCTGGCCGAGCATATGGGGTTGATGGGTACCCCCAGCTTCATCGCGGGCGACGAGGGCGCGTTCGGCGAATACAGCCTCGAGGATCTGCGCGGCCTGGTCCGGCGTGCGCGAGAGACGATGGGTTGAGCAAGGGGACAACGGCTGCCGGCAGGCCGTCGCCTGCATGGTGCCGGACCCCGAGACGCGGCGCGGCAGGTTCAGCCGCAGGCCCGTTGTCGTGATGGCGGGCTGCCCCCCGACCGGTCCCCGCTCAGCCGCGCACCCTTGTCGACTTGGGATCGTAGAGGGGGACGAGGCTGGGCCCGGCGGGCACGATGCGGCCGGCCACGTCAATGGCATAGTCCGATGCCAGGATCTCGGCCGCGGTCTCGTCGGTCCGGCAGGGGACGTAACCCAGCCCGACCGCGGCGCCGAGGGCGTGGCCGTAATTGCCCGAGGTCAGATGGCCCACGATCCTGCCGTCGCGCAGGATCGGCTCGTTGTGGAACAGCAGCGGCTCGGGATCCTTCAGCCGGAACTGGAGCAGGCGGCGCTCCAGCCCGGTCTCGCGCTTCTTCAGCACCGCCTCGCGGCCGATGAAATCGCCCTTGCCGGTCTTGACCGCAAAGCCCAGGCCCGCCTCCAGCACATGATCCTCGTCGGTGATGTCATGGCCGAAATGGCGATAGGCCTTTTCGATGCGGCAGCTGTCCATGGCGTGCAGCCCGCATAGCTTCAGCCCCACCTGCTCTCCCGCCTCGGCCAGGGTCTCGAAGACATGGGCGGCCTGGTCGGTCGGGACGTAAAGCTCCCAGCCGAGCTCGCCGACATAGGTGACGCGATGGGCGCGGGCCAGGCCCATGCCGATCTCGATCTCGCGCGCGACACCGAAAGGATGCGCCTCGTTCGACAGGTCGTCGGGCGAGACCAGCGACAGCAGTTCCCGCGAGCGCGGACCCATCAGCGGCAGCACGGCTTCGGCGGCGGTGATGTCGGTGATCGTCACCCATTGCTCGCCCAGATGCCGGCGCAGCCAGGCCAGGTCGCGCTGCAAGGTTGCACCGGGCACGACCAACAGGAAGTCGGTTTCCGACAGCCGCGTCACCGTCAGGTCGCATTCAATGCCGCCGCGTGTGTTCAGCATCTGCGTATAGACGATCCGCCCCGTCGCCACGTCCATGTCATTCGCGCAGAGCCGCTGCAGGAAGGAAGCCGCATCGCGCCCCTCGACCCGGATCTTGCCGAAGCTGGTCATGTCCAAGAGGCCCACGCCCTCGCGCAGCGCCAGATGCTCGGCGCGCTGGTTGTCGAACCAGTTCTGGCGCTTCCAGCTGTAACGGTATTCGCGCTCTTGCCCGTCATTGGCGAACCAGTTGGCGCGTTCCCAACCCGCGGCCTCGCCGAAGACCGCGCCGCGCGCCTTCAGATGCTCGTGCAGCGGCGAGCGGCGGATGCCGCGCGAGGTCGCCATCTGGCGATAGGGGAAATGGTCGGCATAGAGCAGGCCCAGCGTTTCGCTGACCCGTTCCCTCAGATAGCAGCGATTGCGCTGGAAGGGCTGGGCGCGGCGGATGTCCACCTCCCACAGGTCGAAGGGCGGCTCGCCGTCTTCCATCCATTGCGCCAGCGCCATGCCGGCCCCGCCGGAGGAGACGATGCCGATGGAATTGTAGCCCGCCGCGACCCAGTAGCCGGCAAGCTCAGGCGCCTCGCCCAGGTAATAGCGGTCGTCGGGGGTGAAGCTTTCCGGTCCGTTGAAGAAGGTGTGGATCCCCGCCTGGCCCAGCAGCGGCATCCGCGCCACCGCCCTTTCAAGGACCGGCTCGAAATGGTCGAAATCCTCGGGCAGCTGGTCGAAGCAGAAATCCTCGGGGATGCCCGCCATGCCCCAGGGCTTGGCCCTGGGCTCGAAGGCGCCAAGCAGGATCTTGCCCGCGTCCTCCTTGTAATAGGCGCATTCGTCGGGGACGCGCAGCACCGGCAGCCGGGCCAGTTCGGGGATATTCTCGGTGACGATGTAGAAATGCTCGCAGGCATGCAGCGGCAGGGTGACGCCGCTCGCGGCCGCGAGATCGCGGCCCCACATGCCGCCGCAATTCACCACGTTTTCGGTGGCGATATGGCCGCGCTCGCCGCCGGCTTCCCAATCGACGCCGGTCACGCGGCCACCCTTGGTGACGACGCGCGTGACCTTGACCTGCTCGATGATCTTTGCGCCGCGCATCCGCGCGCCCTTGGCCAGCGCCAGCGCGATATTGCCCGGATCGGCCTGGCCGTCCAGCGGCAGGTGCACCCCGGCGACCAGGTCGGAGATCTCCAGATGCGGGTAAAGCTCCAGCACCTCGCGCGGGGAAAGCTCGTTCACGTCCACGCCGAAGGCGCGGGCCAGCGCCGCCTGGCGCAGGATCTCCTCGCGCCGTTCCCCGGTCAGGGCGACGGTGATCGAGCCGCATTGCCGCAGGCCGGTCGCCAGCCCGGTTTCCGCCTCCAGCCTGGCGTAGAGATTGGCGGAATATTTCGCCAGCCGCGTCATGTTCTGGCTGGCGCGCAGCTGGCCGATCAGCCCCGCCGCGTGCCATGTGGTGCCGGATGTCAGCTGCTTGCGTTCCAGCAGCACGATGTCGGTCCAGCCGAGCTTCGACAGGTGATAGGCGACGGAACAGCCGGAAATGCCGCCGCCGATGATGACGGCGCGGGCTTGGCGGGGGAGTGCGACCATGATGGGTTATCCGCTGTTGAACTGGGTGGGCTGCGCGCAGGGCCGATGCCCTGCGATCCTTTGGCGGGCAAGAGGCGACCGGGCGTTTCCATTCTGCCGACATGCCGAAACTATCCATGGCAAGAATGAAATTTCAATAAATAATTTCAATAGTAATGAATTACTGGTATAAAATTTCATATATGATCCGCTGGCCTGTTGAAATTTCACAAGGATTGCTGCACCCTGCCAGGCACCATCAGAAGGAGAGCCGATGGGCCATCACGTTGGCGAAGACATCCGGTCGCTGCGCAAGTCGCGGGGCATGACACTGCATGAGCTTGCGGGCGATGTCGGGCGCTCGGTCGGCTGGCTGAGCCAGGTCGAGCGCGGGCAGACCGCGCCGTCGGTCCACGACCTGGGGCAGATCGCGGACCGGCTGGGGGTGAACATCAGCTTCTTCTTCCGGTCCTCCAGCCGGGCGCCCGAGGAACGCGGTCTGGTCCTGCGCGCGGCGGACCGGACACCCATCGGCTCGCAGGAAAGCGGCCTCGTCGAGGAGTTGCTGTCGCCGACGCTCAGCGGCTCGTTCGAGATGATCAAGTCCATCTTCGCGCCGCGTTCCTCCAGCGGCGGGCGGCGCAAGGCGCGGCCGAAGGAGGACGGCGGCGTCTTGATCTCGGGCCGCCTGACCCTGATCGTCGGCGACCGCGAGATCCGGCTGGAGCCCGGCGACAGCTTCCAGTTCCGCGAGACCGATTATGCCTGGCGCAATGACGGCGACGAACCGGCCATCGCCATCTGGATCGTCTCGCCGCCGATCTACTAGCCGCGGGGGCCGACCCGGCCCTGGCGGATCGCGCGGCGCTCGTGACGGTCGCGCCGGTCCCATCGGGCCAAGCGGATCCCCGGCCCGCGGCCAGCAGCCGGGCGCCGATGCGGCCTGCAGCCGCCCGGCCATTGGAACGCCATGCAAAGGCGGCTATTTCCGCCGGCAGGCCCGGCAGGCCCGGCGGCAGGCGTCAAGCCTTTCGTCCGGGACGAACGCGTTCGCGCGATGCGCGCGGGCGATGCGGCCGGGCCCGCAGGTGGTCGAGGGGCTGCCGGCGGCGCGGCGCAGCCCCGCCTCGGTGCCCTGGCTGACCGGCCCAGCGGCTCCTGCCTGGTCAGCCGCCGTTCCCGCCCATATCACCAAGTCGAACGGTGGCATCATGGGCATCGGCCCGGCGCAGGCGGAGCCCGTGCGAATGATCCTGTCCGGCACCGATCCGGGGGTGATCGGTGCGGGCCTGCTGCCGATCCTGCTTTGCGGCTGGTCCGGGCTGCCCTGTCTTGGATCGCCGGCATCGGGCTGATGGGTGGCATGCTGGCCGCTGTGCCGGGCAGCATCGACTCGATCGCCATCCTTGCGATCGGAACGGGTGCCGATATCGCCTTCGCCATGAGCTTGCAGACCCTACGCCGGTTCGCCGTGGTGATCGTCGGTCCGCTGATCGCCACCGGAGTGGCGCACATGCGGCACCGCCAGCGCCAGGGCCGCGGCAGGATGTGATCCGCCGGCAACCCGCTGGTTGTCCGCGCCATGGCCCCGTTTCGGCGCGCGAAACCGGGCTGGCCAGCCACGGCCGCCGGGTCATGGGGATGCGCTCCGTCCCGATCTGGCCGGCGCATGGGGCGGCTGGAATGGCGCTCCGTCAGGGCAGTTCCCTGGCGGTTCGTTCGGCCAGCAGCGCGGCAAGGCCGGGCAGTTGCTCGACCAGCGGCTGCGGATCGTCGAGGCAGCGCAGGTCCAGCCAGACCGCGCCCTCGGCGATCCGCCCGATCACCGGCAGCGGCAGGTGGCGCAGCGCCCGGGCGATCCGCTCGGCGCTGGCCCCCGGCGCCGGAATGCGCAAGGCAAGGCTCGGCAGCGTCTGCAGCGGCAGCGCGCCCGAGCCGATCTGCGCCTGCGAGGCCGCGATTTCCGGCGCATGGTCCGCCGGCAGGGCGGCGGCCAGCGCGGGCAGGATTGCCTGGGCCATGGCCCGCATCCCGTTGGGCCGCCGGGCCAGGTGGCGCAGCGTGGGCAGGGTTTCGGCCAGCCGGTCGGGGTCGCGGTAAAGCGCCAGCGTCGCCTCCAGCGCCGCCAGCCGCACCTTGTCGAGCCGCAGGGCGCGTTTCAGCGGATGTTTCGCGCACCGTTCCACCAGATCGCGGCGCCCGGCGATGAAGCCCGCCTGCGGCCCCCCGAGCAGCTTGTCGCCGGAAAACGTCACCAGGTCCACGCCCTCGGCCAGCGCGTCCTGCGCGCTGCGCTCATGCGGCAGGCCCCAGCGCGACAGGTCGACCAGCGTGCCCGAGCCCAGGTCGTCGACCAGCGGCAACCCATGCCTGCGCGCCAGCGGCAGCAGCTCCGGGCAGCGCGTCTCATGCGTAAAGCCCAGCACCTGGTAGTTCGAGGGATGCACCTTCAGCAGCAGCGCCGTATCCGGGCCGATGGCGCCTTCGTAGTCGCGCAGATGGGTGCGGTTGGTGGTGCCGACCTCGCGCAGGCGGGTGCCGGCGCTTTCCATGATCTGCGGCATGCGGAACGAGCCGCCGATCTCGATCAGCTCGCCGCGCGAAACGATGGTTTCGCGCCCCGCCGCCAGCGCCGCCAACACCAAGAGGATGGCCGAGGCGTTGTTGTTGACGATGCAGGCGGCCTCGGCGCCGGTGATCTCGGCGACCAGCGCCTGCACCGCGTCGTCGCGCTGGCCGCGCCGGCCGGCGTCGAGGTCGTATTCCAGCGCCAGCGGCCCGGTCATGGCGCGCATGGCGGCCTCGACCGCCCGCGGGGCATAGAGCGCACGGCCGAGATTGGTGTGCAGCACCGTGCCGGTCATGTTGAGCACGCGCTTCATCGCCGGCGCGTGGCGCTGGTCGAGCCTTTCCAGCGCGGCCCCGGCAATCTGCCCGGCGGCGCTTTCGCGGCTTTCGATATCCGCGGTGCCGTCCAGCAGCCGCTGGCGGTATTCGTCCAGCAATTCACGGATGCAGGCCAGGCTTGCGGCATGGCCATGTGCGTCGATGCAGGACTGTCCCTGGGCCGATTGCAGAATCTCATGGACGGGGGGCAGGCGGGAAAGCGCGGATGGCATCTGTCGGTCCTTTGGGTGCCGGGGTTGCTGGATTCATGATGTGCGATCCCGATGCGATGCGACAGGGTCTTGGGGATTTTTCTGGCCTGCGCCGCCGCCTGGGCGTTGTGAACCGGGAACGGCAAGCGGCCGAGCCGGAGGACGAGCCGCCCGCATCGCGCGCCATCGGCCTGCCCGGACGCGCGCCCTCGGGCGGGGCCGAGGGGTTCGCCATGGCGCCGGCCCCGGCGCGGCCGGCCATCAGTTTCGCAGGCGGCGCGAAGCCCTTCTCGCGGATCTCGCCGGCACAGGCATTCGAAGCCATGCCACCGGCGCCGAGCGGCCGCTTCTCGGGTGGTGCGGGCGCCGCAAGGCCCGGCCCCGCCTTTCTCAGGGCTCCAGCAGGGCCTTGCGGAAATCGGGGTCCGAGAGCACCACCTCCTTCGCTCCCAGCGCCGCCGCGCGCTCCAGCGCCCGCGAGGTCTGGACCTGCGCATATTCGACCGCCTGCGCCAGGCTGCGCCCGCTTCCCAGGGCGGCGGTGATGAGGCCGGCGAACAGGTCTCCGGTTCCTGCCATGGCCAGCGGCAGATGCGGCGTGGGGTGGCGCGACAGGCCTTCGGGGCCGTGGATCACGCTTTCCAGCATGCCCGGCGCCGTCTCGCGCAGCTTGCAGCCGGTGACGATCAGCTGCGCCTCGGGCGCCATGCGCAGGGCGCGGGCGGCGCGGTGGATGTCGGCCAGTTCCGCGATGGGCTGGCCGGTCAGCCAGGCGACCTCGAACGGGTTGGGCGAGGCGATGTCGGCCAGGGGCAGCAGCCGGTCGCGGAAGGTGTCGGCGATCTCCCTGGGCACATAGAGCCCCGGCTGCTCGTCGCCCAGCACCGGGTCGCAGTAATAGCGCAGGTGCGGGTTCGCCGCCTTGGCGCGGGCGACGAAATCGGCGGTCAGCCGCGCCACCTCGGCCGAGCCGATATAGCCGGTCAGCAGGAAATCCGCGCGCTGGGGCAACCCGCGGTCCCAGGCGCCCTGCAGCAGCTCGGCGAAGAAATCGCCCGGCAGCGCCCGGCCGCGCAGGCTCGGGTAGTCCGGCGTGTTGGAAAAGATCACCGTCGGGATCGGCGCCACCTCCAGCCCGGCGGCCAGCATCGGAAAGACCGCGGCGGAATTGCCGACATGGCCCATGACCACCTGGCTCTGGATCGAGATCGCCAGCGGCCGGCTCATGCGCTGCCCTCCAGCCGCCTGGACCAGTCCTCGACCCGTCCGCTCTCCAGCCGGCGGATGGCGTAGCGCCGCCAGCCCTCGGCCAGCACGTCGAGCGCGGCGATGCCCTGCAGCTCGCCCAGGTTCAGCCGGTCCACGTAAAGCGCATGCCACAGCCGGCGCAGCGTCCAGTCGGGCGCTACCCGGTCGATCAGTTCCAGCCGGTCGCCGGACGCCACGATCCCCGGCTCCAGCACGCGGTAATACCAGCCGGTGCGGCCGCTTTGCTGCACGCGCCGCGCCATGTCCTCGATGCCGAAGCGCCGGTTCAGCTTCCAGCAGGGCTGCCGCCCCTGCGAGACCTGCACCAGTGCCCCGCCCAGCCGGAAGATGTCGCCCACCGCCACCTCCGCCTCGGTCGGCCCCTCGGTCGAGATATTCTCGCCAAAGGCGCCGGGCGTTTCCAGAAGTCCCCTGATTTCTTCGTTCCTCAAATACCCCACGGGGGGCCGGGGGTGTGAAACCCCCGGTGCTTCGGCCAGGCGCGGCCGTCCAAGCTCCTCGCGCCAGGCTGCATAATGATCGAACGGATAGTGATGCACGGCCTTTTCCGGCCCGCCATGCACGCGGCGGTCGGCCTGCTCGTCGCCTTCGAATCCCTCGGGGCCAAGCGCCAGCGGCCGGTCCACCGGGCGCTTGTCGATGCCGCTTTTCTGCTCGCTTCCGGACAAGGGGGCGGCCTTGCCCGTCAACAGGATGATTTCCGGCATGGTTGCCCTCCGTTCGCATCGCCGCCAGATTAGCCAAACCCCCGGCAGGCTCAAGGGAGCCGGCGTCGCATCTTTCCTGCCCGTCCCTTGGGCAGCGTCGCCCGAAACCTGCCCGCCGGCGTGCAGATCCGGTGCGGGACGGTGCGGCGAGGGGGCGATGCGTTGCGGGCGCGCTGTTTCGGTGGCAACTGCAAGGGCGGCACAGGCAGGAAGCAGATGGACAAGCGCCTTTCCATCGTCGTCATCGAACCCGACCCCGAGCGCGCCGCCCCGATCGTGGACGGGCTGCGCGAAATCGGCGACCATGACATCCGCATCATTTCCGAGGAGACCGGGCTGGCGCGCCATATCGCCGAATGCCGGCCCGACATCGTGCTGATCGACCTGGCCAACCCCTCGCGCGACGTGCTGGAGGAACTGGCGGTGGCCTCGGGCCCGACCGAGCGGCCGGTGGCGATGTTCGTGGACCGCTCGGACGAGCACCTGACCCGGGCGGCGGTCGAGGCCGGGATCTCGGCCTATGTCGTGGATGGGCTGCGGCCGGAGCGCATCAAGCCGGTGCTGGACGCGGCCGTCGCGCGCTTTCACATGGTCCAGCGCATGCGCGCCGAACTGGCCGCCACCCGCGCGGCGCTGGAGGAGCGCAAGGTGATCGACCGTGCCAAGGCGGTGCTGATGAAGGCGCGCGGCATCGACGAGGAGGCCGCCTATGCGCTCTTGCGCAAGACGGCGATGGACCAGGGCAAGCGCGTGGCCGAGATCGCGCAGCAGCTGGTCCTGGCCGCGGGGTTGCTCTCATGCCGCTGACGCCCCTGCGCCTGGGCTATGTGCCGCTGATCGACGCCGCACCGCTGATCGTGGCGCGCGAGCTGGGCTTTGCCGCCGAGGAGGGCTTGGAGTTCCGGCTGCTGCGCCTGGGTGCCTGGGCGCAGGCCCGCGACATGCTGGGCGCCGGGCTGATCGAGGCGGCGCATATGCTGGTGCCGATGCCGGTGGCGCAGGCGCTGGGGTTGGGGCCGGCGCTGCCGGACCTGGACCTGGTGATGTTCCTGTCCCAGGGCGGGCAGGCGGTCGCGGTCAGCGCCGCGCTGGCCGCCAGGATGCGCGACCAGGGCCATGATTTCGACTTCCGCGACGCCCGCAAGGCCGCCCATGCCCTGCATGGCGCCGCCCCCGGCCGGCTGCGGGTGGGCGTGCCCTTTCATTTCTCGACCCAGCTGGAACTGATCCGGCACTGGCTCGGTGCCTGCGATTTCCGCCCGGCCTTGGAGGTCGTCACCGTGCCGCCGCCGCTGATGGCCGAATCCATGGCCGCGGGCGAGGTCGATGCCTTCTGCGTCGGCGAGCCCTGGGCGTCGAGTGCCTTGGACCGCGGCCTTGCCGCGCTGCTCTTGCCCGGCACGGCGATCTGGGCCTCGCCGCCGGAAAAGGGGCTGGTGCTGCGCCGCAACTTTTCCGAAGCCGAGCCGCAGCTGACGGGCGCGCTGATGCGGGCGGTCTGGCGCGCCGGGCGCTGGCTCGACGAGCCCGAGAACCGCGACACCGCCGCCGAGATCCTGTCGCGGCGCGAATATCTGGATCTGCCGGCCGAACTGGCCGAGCGCGGGCTGACCGGGCGGATGCAGGTCACGCCTTCGGGCGAGATCCGCCATGTGCCGGGCTTCGTCGCCTTCCATGCCGGGGCGGCGAATTTCCCTTGGAAAAGCCTGGCTGCACTGTTCGCGCAGCGCATCGCCCTGCGTCACGGGCTGGAGCCGGGACCGGCGATGCAAAAGGCGATGGCGCATTTCCGCACCGATCTTTACCGCCGGCACCTGCGCGAGGCGGGGGCGGCGCTGCCCGGCGCCTCGGCCCGGCTGGAGGGCGCGCTGGCTGAGGACCGCGAGGTCGCGGCCGAAAAGGGGCAGATGATTCTGCGTGCCGATGCCTTCTTCGACGGCACCGTCTTCGAGCCCCCTTTCGCCGGTTGAGCGTTTTGCAGGCAGGCCGGGCATGGGGCTGCCCGGCATTCGGGCGCAGCCTGTCGCGGATGCTGCGATGCCGCATCAAGGCTTGATCCGGCCCGCGTCCTGACCCAGTCTTGCCTCATGGCCCGGCGCAACGGCGCGCCATCGGCCCGCTCGCAATGATGCGGCACGGGTTTCCGCAAGGGCGCGGAGATCCTCCCCCGAAAGCGTAAATCCGCTGCGGTATTCGCCGCTCGGCCGCGCTTTCCGACAGCCTTCGCCATCAGCAACGCATCGGAGCCACCATGTCCGCCGTTCCCCCCGTTCCATCCTCCGAGGCCAGCCGCGCGCTGGGCCTCTCGACCTTCGCCTTCACCATCTGCTTCGCGGTATGGACCATCTTCTCGATCATCGGCCTGCAGATCCGCGAGCAGCTTTCCCTGACCGAGACGCAGTTCGGCCTGCTGATCGGCTTGCCGATCCTGACCGGCTCGCTGGTGCGCATCGCGCTTGGCGTGCTGACCGACCGGCTGGGCGGGCGGCGCGTCTATACGCTGACCATGCTGGCCGCCGCCGGCGCGACCTTCCTGCTGTCCTGGGCCAGCACCTGGCCGCAGATGCTGCTGGCGGCGCTGGGCGTCGGGCTGGCCGGCGGATCCTTCGCCGTCGGCGTGGCCTATGTCTCGCGCTTTTACGACAAAGGGCGGCAGGGCACGGCGCTGGGCATCTTCGGGGTCGGAAATGTCGGCGCCGCCGTGACCAAATTCGCCGCGCCCTTCATCATGCTGGCACTGGGCTGGCAGGCGACCGCGCAGATCTGGGCCGGTGCGCTGGCGCTGACCGCCGTGCTGTTCTGGGTCTTCAGCAAGGACGACCCGGTCACCGCCGCAGGGGCCAGCCGCAAGGCGCCCTTGCGCGCCGAGTTCGCGCCGCTGGGCCAGGTCCGGGTCTGGCGCTTCTCGGCCTATTACTTCTTCAGCTTCGGCGGCTTCGTGGCGCTGGCGCTGTGGCTGCCGCATTACCTGACGCAGGTCTACGGCTTCGGTGTCGGGACCGCCGGCATGATCGGCGCGGCCTATTCCATCCCCGGCTCGATCTTCCGCGCCTGGGGCGGGGTGCT
>Ga0182741_1002778_pt1 | contig 19673 bp, 17 predicted proteins | sample eDN5th37CBELigOP_FD_128874 | JGI IMG/M metagenome (GOLD analysis project Ga0182741, IMG submission 128874) | Enriched Organic Plus compost microbial communities from Emeryville, California, USA - eDNA 5th pass 37_C BE-Lig OP (version 2) (version 2) ... | reverse complement strand
CTGGCGCGCGGTCGAGGCCCGCCTCAACGCCTACCCGAGCTTCGTCACCGAGATCGACGGGCAGCCGCTGCACTTCCTCCACGTGCGCTCGAGCCACGAGGGCGCGACCCCGCTGCTGCTCGCCCACACCTACCCCGGCTCGGTGCTCGACTTCCTCGACATGATCGACGCCCTCGTCGACCCCGAGGCGCACGGCGGCACCGCCGCGGACGCGTTCCACCTCGTCATCCCGTCGATGCCGGGCTTCGGCTTCTCGACCCCGATGGTCGGGGAGTGGACGATCGCGCGGGTCGTCCGCACCTACGACACCCTCATGCGCGGGCTCGGCTACGACGCCTACGGAATCCACGGCTCCGACGCCGGCGCGCTCATCGGCCGCGAGCTCGCCGTCACCGAGCCCGAGGGCTTCCTCGGCGCGCACGTGCTGCACCTGTTCTCGTTCCCCTCCGGCGCGGAGGGGAGATGGACGGCTTCGGGGAGAAGGAGTACGCCGCCCTCGGCCACATGCAGTGGTTCCAGTCGGTGGGTGCGTACAACGTCATGAACGCGTCGCGGCCGCAGACGATCGCGGCTGCGCTGGCCGACTCCCCGGTGGCCACGCTCGCCTACCACGAGCTGTTCGAGAGCTTCGGCAACGGCACCTCGCTCGTCACCCCCGAGCAGGTCCTCGCCCAGGCCACCCTCTACTGGCTGACCAACACCTACGGCACCGCCGTGCGCTACCACTACGCCGAGCAGCGCACCGGCGCCGAGCCGGTCGTCAGCCAGGGCCGCATCGGCGTGGCCGTGTTCAAGGACGACTTCCAGACCATCCGCAGCCTCGCCGAGCGCGACAACGCCCGCATCGAGCACTGGTCGGAGTTCCCCCGCGGCGGCCACTTCGCCGCCCTCGAGGTGCCCGACGACGTCGTGCGCGACCTGCGGGTCTTCTTCGGCTGACCACGGCAGGCGACCGGGCGCCGTCGGACCACCGGTCCGACGGCGCCCGGTCGTGCGGGGAACGGGGGGACGCGGGGGCGCGGGAACCCCGCGCCCTCCACCCGCGAACTCGTACTGCCGTGCCGAACTCGTACGGTGCACGCTACGAGTTCGGCGCTGCGATACGAGTTCGCGCATTCGTCGGCGGGCGCAGGCGGCGGATGGCACGCACTCGCCATTGCCGGTCGGCCGTCGTCCAGCCCGCCAACTCGTATACCCGAACCCACCTCGTACGGTGCACGCTACGAGTTCGGCACCGGGGTACGAGTTCGCGGCCAGAACGGGGCGGCCGGGTGCACGCCACGCCCACGGCGGCCCCGCCCGGCCACCGGCGACCCGGGGCCAGCCGCGTCCTCAGCCGCTGTACCGCAGCCCGTCGACGAGCAGCCGGGTCATGCGGTCGACGTAGCCCTCGTCGAGCATGGGCGCGGCCATGCTGATCTGGGCGACGGCGTGGAGGAGCTCGTCGGGGCGGACGTCCTTGCGGATCTGGCCGGCCTCGGCGGCGGCGTCGAGCAGCGCGCTCAGCGCGGGCACGAACCGGCCCCGGAAGTGGGCCGGCAGGTTCTCGTACGCCGGGTCGCCGGAGTGCAGCGCGCTGGCGAGGCCGCGCTTGGTGGCGAAGAAGCCCTGGAGCCGCTCGAGCCAGCGCACCAGCGCCTCGACCGGCTCGTACTCCTCGGCGAACCGGGCGGCCGCGTCGGCGCACGCGTCGACCTCGTGGCGGTACACCGCGGCGACCAGGTCCGAGCGCTGCGGGTAGTGGCGGTACAGCGTGCCGGTGCCGACACCCGCCTTCTTCGTGATGTCGCGGACCGGGGCGTCGACGCCGCACTCGGCGAACACCTCCGCGGCAGCGGTGAGCAGCGCGTCGATGTTGCGCTGGGCGTCGGCGCGCACACGGCGGTCCGCGGCGCCGTCGACGGCGGTCGCCGTGCCCGGCTCTGCGGACGGTGCGGACGAGTTCACGATCACCCCTTGCGTAAGCGGAACAGTGTTCCGTATAGTTCTAGGCGGAACGTTGTTCCGGTACCAACTATAGCGCCTCAGGCGCAGCGCAGCCTAGGAAGGACGTGCGCTCATGCCACTCACCGAGCACAGCCAGCACCTGCGACAGCTCCAGGAACCCGTGGGCACGGGTTTCACCGCGTACTCCACGGCCCAGGAGGTCATGCAGGGCATCGACCTCACCGACGTCAACGCCATCGTCACCGGGGGCCACTCCGGCCTCGGGCTCGCCGTCACCCGCGCGCTCAGCGCGGCCGGCGCCTGGGTGACCGTCGCCGCCCGCGACCCGCGCCGCGCCAAGCGGGCCCTCGTCGGGGTGCGGCGCGTCGAGATCGAGCAGCTCGACCTGCTCGTCCCCGAGTCGGTCGAGGCGTTCGCCGCCCGCTACCGCCGCGAGGGTCGGCCCGTCGACCTCCTCGTCAACCACGCGGGCATCCCGGCCACCGGCGGCCTCGACCACGACCGCCGCGGTTACGAGACCCGGTTCGCGGCCAACCACCTCGGTCACTTCCAGCTCACGCTCGGGCTGCTGCCGGTGCTGCTGGCCTCCGGCCGCGCCCGCGTGGTCACCACCACCTCCGGTGCGCACCGGCACTCGGGCATCCTCTGGGACGACCCGCACTTCCGCACCGACCGTCACGACCCGGCGCTCGCCTACGCGCAGTCGAAGACGGCGAACGTCCTCTTCGCACGGGAGCTCGACCGGCTCTGGGGTGACGCGGGCGTCCGCGCCTTCGCCCCCCACCCGGGCATCGTCGCCGACACCCGGTTCAACCGGTCCGCCGGCGACGACGTCCGCCGCGCTCTCGGCATCGTCGACGGCACCGGTGCGGCGATCATCGACCCGCCCTCGGGCCGCAAGACCATCGACCAGGGTGCCGCCACCATCCTCGTCGCCGCCACCAGCCCGCTGCTGGAGCACCGCGGCGGCGTCTACCTCGCCGACGGCGACGTCGCCACGCTCGACCCGGGCACCGGCACCACCCACCCGCAGGCCGGGGTCGCCCCGCACGCCGTCGACCCCGAGGCCGCCCGGCGGCTCTGGGAGCTCAGCGCACGCCTCATCACCCGATCGCCGCGGGACCTGTTCTCGCTCGCGGTCTGACCCACCACCGAAGGGAACCACCATGACCACCACCACCCTCGACGCCAGCGCCGCCGGCACCTGGCAGCTGGGCGACCGCACCGTCAACCGCATCGGCCTCGGCGCCATGCGGCTGACCGGGATGCCCTGGGACCCCGCACCCCGCCGCCGCGAGGACGCGATCGCCGTCCTGCGCCGCGCCGTCGAGCTCGGCGTGGACCACATCGACACCGCCGCGTTCTACTTCGTGGCCACCCGCTCGGCGAACGAGCTGATCGCGACCGCGCTGCAGCCCTATCCCGAGCACCTGACGATCGCAACGAAGATCGGCCCGAGCCGGACCCGGTCCTCCGACTTCGGGTTCGAGCCCTACGCCCGGCCCGAGCAGCTGCGCGACCAGCTCGAGGAGAACATCCGCCAGCTGGGCCGGGAGCACATGGACCTCGTCTACCTGCGGTGGGGCACGGGGCTCGGACCGGCCGAGGGGTCGGTCGCCGAGCACGTCGCCGCGCTCGTCGAGCTGCGCGAGGAGGGGCTGCTGCGCCACATCGGGCTCTCCAACGTCTCCGCGGCGCAGCTGCGGGAGGCACTGACGATCACCCCGGTCGCCGCCGTCCAGAACCGCTACGGGCTCACCGAGCGGGCCGACGACGACGTCCTCGCCCTCACCCGCGACCGCGGCATCGCGTTCGTGCCCTTCTTCTCGATGGGCGCCGCGGTGCCGAACGCCGTCCCCGGTGCCGCGCCCGACACCACCGGCGAGGCCGAGGTCGCCCAGGTCGCGGCGCGCCACGGCGCCACACCCGCCCAGGTGCGGCTCGCATGGACGCTGCACCGGGGCCCGCACGTGCTCGCCATCCCCGGCACCGGCAACGTCGCGCACCTGGAGGAGAACATCGCCGCCGGTGCGCTGCAGCTCGGCGAGGACGACCTCGCCCTGCTCGACGGCGTCGCCCGCGCCTGATCGCCGACCGGTCGGGGTGCGTTCGCGGCACCCCGGCCGGGATGCGACGCTAGAGGCATGACGGAGCAGGCGGCCGGAGAGCGGTGGGTCGGGATCAGTCAGGGCACCAGCGCCTGGGCGCAGGCGGCGGGAGAGATCCTCACCGAGGTCGCCGGCCACTACCTCGACGTCATCACCTACGCCGACCTGGCCGAGCAGGTGCAGGCCCGCACCGGGTTGCGCACCCGCTCGCCGTACCGGAGCTGGATCGGCCCCGTGCTCGCGCGGGTCGTCGCCCAGTGCCGCGCGGCCGGGCTGCCGCCGTTGACCTCGCTGGTCTCGCACCGTGCCGACGGCGGCACCGACCTCGACGAGGGCACCGTCGCCGCCCGCCTGGCCTGCTACCGCCGCTACGCCGAGGACGTCCCCCTCGAGGTCATCGAGCAGGCCGACCACGAAGCACGCATCAAGGCCTTCGTCGCCGAGAAGGAGGCGCAGGAGCGCACCCGCACCCGGGCGCCCCGCGCCGCAGCCGCCCCCCGGCAGCGCAAGCAGCGCGCACCCGAGGAGGCCCCGAAGATCTGCCCCACCTGCTTCATGCAGCTGCCCGCCTCCGGCATCTGCGACAACTGCGGCTGAGCGCGCCCGGCCCCCCGAGGCGACACCCGCCACCACCGAAGCGCCGCGTCAGCTCCGCCGTCCGCCCCCGCCGAGATCGAGGTTCTGGGCCCACATCGAGGATTCATCCCCTCGATCTCGACACAGAAGCTCGATCTCGCCGGGCTGGTCGGGCCAGTGCCGCCTCAGTGCCGCGGGAGCTCGGTGGGCACGTAGTAGAGCCCCTTCTCACCGTCGACGACGCGGACGGTGAGCTCGTCGTCGACGTGGAGGTAGTCGGCGACGTCGATGAACTCCCGCACCCCGGCGAGGCGGCGCACGGCGGAGGCCTGGATGAGGCCCTGGCGGCCGTGCTCGTCGACCGCGAGCGCGAACCGCGGCCCGGTGGTGCGCACCCGCACCCGCACGGTGCCCGCGGGCACCTCCGGCACCAGTACCGGTTCCTCGATCGTGCTCGCGAGCTCCTCGGCGAGGTTGTCGGCGAGCCGGTCGACCTCCGCGAGCAGGTTCGCCATCGTCAGCGCCACCGACTCGTGGAACGGCGTCACCTTGATCGGCGCACCGGGCTTGTAGAGGTCCTCGTGGGTGAGCTCGCTCCACGCGTCCTGCAGCCGGGTCTTGATCTGCACCTCGACGGCGACGTCGTCGTGCCCGGGCACCTGCACGAGGTACTCGAGGTGGATCGCCCGGTAGCCCGACGGCTTGGGCTTGCTCACGTAGTCCTTCGGCGGCTGGCTCAGCCGCATCCCGGCCGGCTGGTCGCGGACGAGCCGGTCGGCCAGCATGCGCTGGTCGCGCGTCGACTTGCACAGCACCTTGAGGCCGACGACGTCGCGCACGTGCTGCTCGACGTCGCGCGGGGTGAGCGTCTCGGCGTCGAGCACGCCCTCCTCGATGCGGCGGCGCAGCTTGTCGCACGTGCGCTTGCGCTTCTTGATCCGACCCTGGGCGACGTCGATGCGCGTCGAGTCCTGCCCCTCGAGCAGGTCGCGCGCCTGGTCGCGCAGCCAGTCGCGCAGCAGACGTCGCGCACGGCCCCACGCCTCCTTGCGCTCGGCGTAGGCCTGCGCGACGACGTCGGTCACCTCAGGCACAGCACCCCTCCTGTCGTGCCCTATCCGACCGGTACCGGCGACGCGTGTCAACGAGGCGGCGAGCGGGCGCGTCGCCGTCCAGACCTGCGACGGGTCGAGATGCCCATCGGTCCGGGCTGACGCGAGGCGGTCGACCCGGGATGATCGGCCCATGCTTCCGGTCGGCGCCGTGCAGCGGCTGCTCGTCTCGCTCGGTGTCGTGCTGGGCGTGGCGCTCGGCCTGACGGCGCCGGCCGCACCCGCGCACGCCGACGACCCGCCCTGGTCGCCCGCGGGGTTCACGCTCGTGGAGACGGCGGGCTGGACGATCGACGGCGACGACCGCTGCGACCCCGGTGAACGCTGGCGCTGGGCGGGCGACGCCGCCGAGGTCGCCGTCATCCTCGTGCCGTGCACCGACCAGCCGGCCGCGCAGGCCGCGGCGGCGGCGCAGGTGATCTTCACGACCGACCTGCCCGACGAACGGGCCCTCGACGTCGAGCACGTCTCGTGGTCGGAGACCGAGGGCGTCGCGCTGCGGGTGTGGGTGCAGGAGGCCCGGATCGTCGTGCTCGCCGTGCAGGCCGCCGACCGGGCGAGCGCGCTCGGGCTCGGCGCCCAGCGCGCACCCGACCTCGCGGCCTCGCTCCCGGGCGAGCCGGTGCCGCCGCAGAACGACGGCTACCAGGTCCAGGGGATCCTGGTCACGCTGCCGCTGCTGGTGTGGCTGGTGCTCGTGCTGCCGGCGCGCGCGGTGGTGGCGCTGCGGCGGCCCCGCTACGAGGCGCGCAGCGACACCCCCGGGTGGCTCGACGTCACGCCCGCGGCCGCGCAGGTCGCCACGCGCCGCCGCCGGCGCCGCGCCGGCTGGTGGGTGGCCGGGCTGAGCGCGACACTGCTCGCCTTCGGCCTCGGCAACCTCGCGATCGGGGCGGTGCTCGACGGCGTCGGCCGGGTGGTGGTGGGTGCGCTCGGCCTGGTGGGTGGCGTGGTGATGGTGCGCCGGCACCGGCCGCTGCCGGTCGAGCGGGCGGGGCGGCTGCCGAGCACGCACGGCGGCGCCCGGGCGTGGCTGGGCCGCGGGCTCAGCGCGGTCGCGCACGGGCTCGCGCTGGCGGTCGTCGTCGGGGTGGCGGTCGCCGGGGTCGCGAGCGCGATCCTGCCGCCCGCCCAGCGCATCCCGACACCGGCGGAGATCCTCGCTGCGGGTACCGACGCCCCGGTGGTGGCGCTCGTCGCCGTCGCCCTGCTGATCCGGGAGTCGATGCTGCTCGTGCTGCTCGGCGTGCTGGTGGTGCTGGTCGCGGTGGCGGGTCTGGACGCGCTGGGCCGGCGGCTGCGCGCGGCGTCGCTGCGTGAGGTGCTCGAGGCCGACCCGCGCCCGCCCGTGCTCTACCTGCGCAGCTTCGACGAGGATCGGCTCGCGCTGCCCGCGACGCTGCACAGGCGCGGGTTGATGGACACCCTCAACGTCGTGCGCCGCCGCCGGTTCGAGGAGGCGGTCGTCGTGCAGCTGCAGCGGATCGGGCCGGTGGTGGCGATCGCGCCGCCCGGCTCGCGGCTGCCGCGGATCGGCGCCGCCCGCGCCTCCTACGGGCACGACGAGTGGCAGGAGAAGGTGACCGAGCTGGCCGGGCGCGCGGCCGTCGTCGTGCTCTCCGCGACACCGGACTCGGTGCGGGAAGGCTTCGGCTGGGAGATCGACCTGGTCGCGCACCGGCTGCCGCACGGGCGCGTGATGGTCGTGGTCGGGCCGTGGCGCGGCGAGCTGCGGCGGCGCTGGGAGGCGTTCCGGCAGCACGTCGCGACGCTGCCGTTCTTCGCCGGGCTGACGCGGCCGGACCTGCCGGACGGGCTGCTGGTCGCCGCACACACCGGCGGCTGGGGCTGGTGCGCGTGGGGGGCGACCCGCCGCACCGACGTCACCTACGCCGTCGCGATCGACCACGCCCTGCACGCGCTCGCGCCCGACATGGCCGGGATCGACGACGACCCCGACGCCGTCGACCCGCTGCTCGCCACGGCCGGCTGACCACGGCGCCCTCCGACGCCGAGGTCGCACCGAAGCGCCCAGATCGCACCGCGCACCGTGCGACCTCGGCGGCACGGTGGGAACTCGGAGGGCGAGGCCCCGCGGTGGATCGGGAGCGCGGGGCCTCGCGAGCCGAGCCCGCCGCCGTGCAGGGGGGGTCACGGCGGCGGGCGGCTGGGTCCCGCGTCGGGTGCGCGGCGCACGCCCACGCACCCGACACGGGGGTCTGCGGGGCTAGCGGTCCAGCCGGACCAGCACCTTGCCCGGGATGTCGGCGCCGGCGGCGAGCCGCGCGAACGCGTCGGGGCCCTCGGCGAGCGGGACCTCCTCGCTGATCAGCGCCGAGAAGTCGGTGCTGCCGTCGGCCACCCACGCGGCAGCCGCCCGGAACACCTCGTCGGAGTAGCAGAAGCTGCCGGTGATCGTGCGCTCGAGCGTGCTCACCTCGTACGTCTGCAGCTCGGTGACCGGCGCACCCATGCCCACCAGGCCCACGCGGCCGCCGGCGACGGTCGCGCGCAGCGCGTCCTGGATCGTCGCGGTGATGCCGACGGCGTCGATCGCCACCGTCACGGGGCCGCCGTTGAGCGCCCGCACCTGCTCCTCGACGGGCTCACCCGGCTGCAGCGGCACCGCCCCGAGCTGCTCGCACAGCGCACGCCGCGACGTGGACGGCTCGCTGACGTACACCGACGTCGCACCGGCGTGCTGCGCGGCCAGCACGCAGGACTGCCCGATCGGGCCGCCGCCGATGACGAGCACGGTGTCCTCGGCGGTCACCGCGACCCGGCGCACGACGTTGACGGCGACCGCGAGCGGCTCCACGAGCGCGCCCCACGTGATCGGCACCGAGTCCGGCAGCGGCACGACGTTCTCCGCCGGCACGACCACCTGCTCGGCGAACGCCGCACGCACCGACGGGTTGACGCCGATGACCGACCGGCCGGGTGCGTGCTGCTCGCGGCCGCGGTACAGCGGCCGCTCGGCGGCGGGCACCACCAGCGGGTTGAACGTCACGGTCGCGCCGACCTCGATGCCCTCGACGCCGTCGCCGAGCGCACGGATGCGGCCCACCGACTCGTGCCCCATCACCTGACCGGGCTTGCGGCGGCCGTTCTCACCGGTGTAGCCGTGCAGGTCGGAGCCGCAGATGCCGGTCGCGACGACGTCGATCACCACGTGCCCCGCGGTGACCTTCGGGTCGGCGGCCTCGGCGACCGCCATGCGGCCGAAGTCCTCCATCACCAGGCATCTCATCGGTGGGCGTGCTCCTATCGGGTTCTCAGGTCGGGTCAGGTCAGGTCGGGCCGGCTCGGGGTCGAGCCGGCGAGGGGTGGGCCGCGTGCTACTCCGACGCGCCGCCGGCGAAGCCGTCCCAGGTCTCCACCTGGTGGCCGCCGGAGACCACGTGCGCGAGCCGCAGCGACGCGAACGCCATGCAGGCGTGGTTCGGCACGATCTCCAGCCGGGTGCCGACGGGCAGCGGCGTGGGCTCGCCGTCGCCGTGCCAGCGCAGCCAGCCGTGCTCCTCGGACAGCTTGTCGACCACCCAGCCGGGGCGGCCGACGATCAGTCCGTGCCCGGGGTAGTCGTCGCGGTGCGCGGCGGCCGGCACCAGGTCGGTGCCGAGCGCCTTCGAGCCGGCGTCGATGCACGCGCGCCCGGCGTCGGGGTGGCTGACGACGGTGGCGACCACGCGCTGCGCCGTGGTCTCGAGCGTCGCGTTGCCGAGCGCGATCTGGCCGACGTCGTTGAACGCGTAGATGCCGGGCCGGATCTGGGTGACACCCTCGACCGCGGCCACGTGCCGCGCCGACGCCGACGACCCCATCGAGACGTGGGGGAGCGCGAGCCCGCGCTCCCGGATGCGCCGCGCGGTGGAGACCATCAGCTCGGCGACCGCGCGCGAGCGCTGGGCGAGCTCGTCGTCGTCGGCCGCGCCGTAGGTGCTGCCCTCGTGCGTGTAGACGCCGACGAGGTCGACGCCGTCGAGCGCCGCGATCTCCTCGGCGACCTCGGGCGCCGACTCGGGCGTGACGCCCTCGCGGCCGAGCCCGCTGTCGACGGCGAGCATCAGCCGGACCTGCTCGCCGGCCTCGGCGAACGTCGACGCGAGCGAGCGGGCACCCTCGACCGAGTCGGTGCCGAGCACCAGGTCGACCCGGCGGTGCAGCGCCAGCGCGCGCTCCGCCTTGTCGCGTCCCACGACCGGGTAGGCGACGAACAGCCTGGTGATGCCGGCGTCGGCGAACCGCTCGGCCTCGCCGATCTTGGCGACGCACAGCCCGTCGGCGCCGTGCTCGACCTGGAGCAGGCCGGCGCCGACCATGCGGTGCGTCTTGGCGTGCGGCAGCAGCTCGACGCCGTGCTCACGGGCGATCGCGGCCATCTCGCGCAGGTTGGCGACGAGCACGTCGCGGTCGACGACGAGCGCCGGGGTCGCGACCGAGCCCAGCAGCCAGGGGTCGGTGGGTGTCATCGGGTGCTCTCCTCGTCGAGGCGGGGGACGTCGGGACCGAGCGCGTCGCGGATGCCGTCGGCGTGCCGCACGAGCACCTCGCGCACGGTGGCGGTGTCGAGCTCGCCGGTCTCGATGCGCGACGTCGGGACGGCGCAGCTCATCGCCGCGACCGTGCGGCCGGCGGCGTCGCGGATCGGGACGGCGGTGCAGAAGACGCCGGTCGTGTACTCGCCGTCGTCCTCGGCGTAGCCCTGCTCGCGGACGGCGCGCAGGACCTCCAGCAGCCGGTCGCCGGAGGTGATGGTGCGGCTGGTGTAGCCCTCGAGCTCGACGCCTGCGAAGCGCTCCTGCAGCTCGTCGTCGGGCAGTGCGGCGAGCAGCGCCTTGCCGATGCCGGTCACGTACGCGGGCAGCCGGATCCCGACCTCGGAGACCAGGCGGAGCGGGTGGGTGCCCTCGACCTTGTCGATGTAGACGACGTCGAGGTCGTCGAGGATCGCCATCTGGATCGTCTCGCCGAGCTCGTCGTTGGCGGCCCGCAGGTAGCGCCGGGCCCGCACCACGAGCTCGCGGCTCGGCAGGAACGCCTGGCCCACCTCCCACGGCCGCACGCCGACGAGGTAGCGCCGCTGCGCCGGGTCGAGCAGCAGCCAGCGCATGTCGACGAGCGTGGCGAGCAGGCCGTGCAGGCTGCTGTTGGGCAGCCCGAGGTCGCGCGCGATCTCCACGAAGGTGGCGCCGTCGCGGCGGCGCGCGACGTACTCGATCACCTGCAGCGCCCGGCGTGCGGACTTCACGCCGCCCTGTGCCTGCGCCGTCATGCGCGGCGCCCGATCACGCGGCCGGCGCGCTCGCCGGTGACCGCGCCGTCGCGCAGCGCGAAGCGGCCGTTGACGAGCACGTGGTGGATGCCGTCGGCGGGCTGCCGCGGGTCGGCGTAGGTGGCGCGCTCGCGCACCCGGTCCGGGTCGAGCACGACGAGGTCGGCCTTGGCCCCGACGGCGACCCGACCGCGGTCGGTTAGGCCCAGCCGGGCGGCCGGCGCGCTGGTCATGTGACGGATGGCCTCGGGCAAGGTGAGCACCCCTTCCTCGCGGACGTAGGTGTCCAGGATGCGGGGGAAGGTGCCCCACGAGCGAGGGTGCGGCCGGTCGCCCACGAGGATGCCGTCGCTGCCGACGGTGTGGGCCGGGTGCGCCATCAATGTGCGGACGTGCTCCTCGATGCCGACGTGCATGACGCACGGGGCGCCGAACCGGGTGGCGGCGAGCACGTCCAGGCACAGCTCGGCGGGAGCCAGCCCGCGCGCGGCCGCGGCGTCGCTCAGCGGCACCCCGACGACGTCGGCGTAGGAGGGTGCGCCGGGCACGCCCACCACCTGCACCGCGCGCCAGTCGACCGTGAGGCCCTGGTGGCCGTCGGAGCCGGTGACGTCGAGCGCCTCCACGATGCGGGCCCGGGTCGCCGGGTCCCGGAGCCGGTCGAGCTGCTCCTCGACCGACCCGGCCTGCGCCCAGCTCGGCAGCTGAGAACCGAGCGTCGTCATCGCCGCCAGGTAGGGGTAGGCGTCGAAGGAGAGGTCGACGCCGTCGGCCACCGCGTCGTCGAGCAGCGCGAGCAGCTCGGGCAGCTTGCCGCGGTTGATCTCGAAGCTGAGGTGGGCGTGCGCGAGGTGCAGCGCCACGCCGGAGCGGCGCGCGATCTCCACGCACTCGCGGTAGCCCTCGAGCGCGGCGGAGCCGTAGTTGCGGTGGTGCGGGCTGAAGTAGCCGCCGTGCTCGGCGACGACGCGGCACAGCGACACCAGCTCGTCGGTGTCGGCGAACATGCCGGGCACGTAGGTGAGACCGGCCGAGAGCCCGACGGCGCCGGCCGCCATGCTCTCTGCGACCACCGCGCGCATCTGGTGCAGCTCGGCAGGCGTGGCGCGGCGGGCGTCGTCGCCCATGACGAGCATGCGCACGGTGCCGTGCGGCACCAGGTAGGCGGTGTTGACGGCGGTGCCCTGGTCCAGCCGGTCGAGGTACTCCGCGACCGTGCGCCAGGACCAGTCGAAGCCCTCGGGGTCGTCGTTCCAGCCCGCGATGCGCGCGCGCAGCGCCTCCAGCGTGCGGTCGTCGACGGGCGCGTAGCTCAGCCCGTCCTGGCCCAGCACCTCGAGCGTGACGCCCTGGCTGAGCTTCGCGGTGTGGTCGGGCTCGACGAGGATCTGCAGGTCGGAGTGCGAGTGCATGTCGATGAACCCCGGCGCGAGCACCGCGCCGTCGAGGTCGACGACCTCGGTGGCGGCGCGGTCGCGCAGGTCGCCGATCGCGGCGATCTCGTCCCCGGCCACGAGCACGTCCCCGACGACGGGCTCGCCGCCGAGCCCGTCGTGGATCGTCGCGTGCCGCAGCAGCAGCGTGCGCTCGCTCATCCGACCGCTCCCACCTGCACCGGGCCGCCGACCTCGGCGCTGCGGTAGAGCGCGTCGGTGGTCTCGACGACGTGCAGCCCGAGCTCGCTGGCCATGCCCTCCGGCGCGGGCGCGCCGAACGCGCACTCGATCAGCGCCTTGGTGGGGGCGCCGGCGTCGTAGACGCCCGAGGACTGCTCGGGCGGGAGGTCGACGACGGTGCCGTCGGCGCGCACCAGTCGCACCTCGTCGCGCACCGAGTCCACCCAGAGCTGCCCGGCCGAGCCGTACATCGCGAGGTGCCACTGCGGGCGGGCCAGGTAGGGGTGGGTTGAGGCGCAGCTGAGCGCCGCGGAACCGGCGCAGCTGCTGAACGAGGCGGCCGCCACCACGTGCAGCTCGATGTCGGCGCGCTGCGGGTACAGCATCGCGGTGACGTCGTCGAACCGCTCCCCAGTGATCCAGCTGACCAGGCCGAGCTGGTGCGACATCGACACCGCGGCGGCGCCGCCGCCGGAGACACGGCGGTCGGTGTAGGTCGACGGCGTCGAGGCCGCGGTGCCGCCCCAGCCGCCGTCGGTCGCGCCGCCCAGCAGGGCGCGGGTGTTGACGGCGAGGTGGTTCATCAGGTGCTCGAGCTCGCCGATCTCGCCCTCCTCGACGAGCCGGCGCGCCGTCACGAACGCAGGCGCCGCCGACCAGCCGAAGCCGATGAGCAGCGCGCGGTCGGCGCGCACCGCGGCCTCGTGCATCCGGCGCGCCGCGCCGGACTCCAGCGCGAACGGCTTCTCCACGAGGACGTGGGCGCCGGCCTCCAGCGCGGCGACCACCTGCTCCTCGTGCGCGACCGGGGGCGAGGACACCACGACGATCTCGGGCTCGGTCTCGGCGAGCGCCGTGCGCCAGTCGGTCTCCGCGCGCGGCACCCCGAACTCGGCAGCGATCTCGCCGACCTGCTCGGCCGCCGGTGACGACACCGCGACCAGGTCGACCCGCGGGTCGGCCGCCAGCGCGGGCAGGTGGCTGCTGCGCGACCACGCACCCGCGCTGAGGACCGCCGCGCGCACCCGCCCGCTCACTTGTCGTACCCCGCGGCGAGCGCGCTCACCACGTGGCGCTGGAACGCGAGCACCAGCAGCACCGGCGGGATCATCGCCAGCACGGTCGCGGCGGCGAGCGAGTTCCAGTTGAACTGCTGCACCGACTGGAAGCCCACCAGCAGCGGCGGCACCGTCAGCTGGTTCGTCAGCACCAGCGAGTAGAAGAACTCGCTCCACGCCTCGAGGAAGATCAGCACCCCGGCCGCGACGATGCCGGGCTTCGCGATCGGAAGCACGACGACCGCGAGCGCGCGCAGCCGACCGGCGCCGTCGATGCTCGCCGCCTCCTCGATCTCGTGGGGAAGCTGGTCGAAGTAGTTCTTCAGCACCATGATCGCCAGCGGCAGCGTGAACACGTTGTAGCTGATGATGAGCGCCCAGGGCGTGTCGAGGAGCTCGAGCACGCGGAACGCCACGAAGAACGGCCCGACGATCGCGATCGCCGGCACCACGCGCGAGGCGATGATCGTCAGCTCGAACGTGCGCGAGCCGCGGAACGGGTAGCGCGACAGGGCGTAGCCCGCGATGCCGGCCAGCAGCAGGTTGAGCACCACGAGCACCGTGCTGACGAGAAAGCTCTGCCCGATCGCCGGCACCAGGCGGGCGCCGACGTCGGTCGAGCCGAACGCGTCGCCGCCCGTGGAGCCGGTCAGCAGCGAGACGTAGTTGTCCAGCGTGATGCTGCTCGGCACCATCGGGAACGGGCGCACGCCCAGCTGCGCCGGTGTGATGAGGCTCGACACCAGGAGGTACCAGACCGGCAGCAGCACCCACAGCGCGAACACCACCGCGCCGAGGTAGATGACGACGGTGACGAGCGGACGACGCCGTCGACCACCGCGGCCGTTGCGGGCGGGGCGCGGCCGCGAGGCCGGCACCGCGGGAGAGGACACGGTCATCGCCTACCTGCTCTCGGAGGAGTACAGCAGCTTGACGGTGACGAGGCCGCCGACGAGCGCGAGCGCGCCGAGCACCACCGCGAGGGCGGACCCCAGACCGATGTTCGTCACCACGAACAGCTGCCGGTAGATGAGGATGCTGAGCACCTGGGTGGCGTCACCCGGACCGCCCTGCGTCATCGCGAAGATCACGTCGAACTGCAGGAAGGCGTAGATGACGTTGAGCACGGTCACGGTGATCAGGACCGGCCGCAGCCACGCCAGGGTGATGTGGAGGAACCTGCCCCAGATGCCCGCACCGTCGAGCTCGGCGGCCTCGTTGAGCTCGGCCGGGAGCGTCTGCAGCCCGGAGAGGAACAGGATCCCCGCGAAGCTGGCCTGCCGCCACACCGCTGCGACGATCGTCAGCAGCAGCGCGGAGGTCGGGTCGGCCAGGAACTCCTGGTAGTCGTCGATGACGCCCAGGGTGAGCAGCAGCGAGTTGAGCCCGCCGACGCTGCCGTCGGCGTACCAGCGCCACAGGATGCCGAGCACCAGCCACGGCATCGCCCACGGCACGATCAGCAGCGCCCGCGCGAACGACCGCCCCACGAACTCCTGGTTGAGCAGCACCGCCGTCGCGAGCCCGATCACCGTCGAGAGCACCACGAACCCCGCCGAGAAGATCAGCGTGGTCCGCATCGAGCTCCAGAACACCGGGCTGGAGAGCACCACCGCGAAGTTGTCGAACCCCACGAACTCGCCCAGGCTCGCGCCGTTCGACGGCACCTTGTGGACGCTGTAGGCCACCGTCAGCAGGCTCGGGATCGCCAGCAGCACCACCAGCAGCAGCGCCGAGGGTGCCACCATCCTGACCCCGAAGCGCCGGGCGGCCCGCGCGAGCGGGCCGACCCGGACGGCCGGGGTGTCTGCGCGCCGGGAGGCGCGGACCGTCGTCGTGCTCATCGACGACTTACAGCCCGCCGCTGCCCTGGGCGCTGGTCGCGGCGTCCGCGAGCTGGGCGACCGTGTCCTTCGGGGTGATCTCGCCCAGCAGCAGCGCGTGCACGACGTCGCCCACCTTGGCCTGGAAGTCCGGGTACCACGCCGAGGTGCGGGCCGGGACGACCTTGCTGCCGGTGTCGAAGATCTGCGACAGCTGCGACAGGTCGTAGTAGTCGGGGAACGCCTCGACCACGTCGGGGTCGGTGAAGAAGCCCGGGTACGGCGCGGCGAGACCGGCGGCCTTCGCCCACTCGGTGAAGACCGAGTAGCGGCCCTCGCCGTCCTTCCAGCCGTAGTACTTCATCAGCTCCCAGATCGCGGCGCGCGCCTCCTCGTTGTCGTTGGCGCCCATCTGCAGCACCTCACCGATCTGCAGGGTGTGGTTCTGCGCGGTGACGGGAGCGAGCAGCACGTTCTCCGACTCGGGGCCGGCGAGGTCGCGGATCGAGGTGAGGAAGTAGTGGTGCAGCACGAAGAACGCCGCGTTGCCCTGCGCCATCTCGTTGGAGAGCTTGCCGGGGTCGTCGTTGAGCACCGACGCGGGCGCGAGGCCCTCGCGGTACATCGTCTGCCACCACTCGAAGACGCCCTCGGTCTTCGGGTCGTCGGCGAACACCGGGTTGCCGTCGTCGTCGAAGGCCGTGATGCCCTCGGCGAGCAGGTAGGTGTGCAGGTACTCCTCGCAGAACTCCTTGACCCAGTACGCGACGTACGGGGAGGAGACGAGGCCGGCGTCGGCGATCGCCTTCGACTGCTCGTAGGTCTCCTGCAGCGTGGTCGGCGGCGCCGAGAGGCCCGCCTCCTGCAGCATCCGCTCGTTGTAGTGGAGCGTGTGGACGGCGGAGAAGTAGGGGACGCTGATGATGTCGCCCTCGGGCGTCACGTGGCGCTCGCGGCTGCTCTCGAAGAGGTCGGCGACGAGGTCGTCGATGCCGGGCAGGTCGTTGAGCGTGGACGCCCAGCCCTCCTCGATGAACTTCCGCGAGTTGTAGGCGAAGTTGTAGAAGAGGTCGATCTTGTCGCCGCCGCGCAGACGGGTCTGGATCGCGGCGGAGTAGCCCACGTTCGGCAGGATCGCGACGTCGACCTCGTGGCCGCTCTCGGCGGACCAGTCGGCGACGAGCTGCTTGATCATGTCGGGCTGGAAGTCCCAGCCGAGCATGCTGATGGGGCCTTCCCAGGCCTCCTGGGAGCCGCCGCCGGAGCCGCAGGCCGAGAGGAGGGCGGGACCAGCAGCCGCCAGCAGGAGCCCGCCACCCGAGGCCTTGAGGAAGGCGCGTCGGCCGAGCGCGGGGAGCCGCTGGGAACGCTGCGTCGCGTTGCTTCGCATATGTGAACTCCATTTCAGGTCTGTGAGCGGAACACTAGCCGGAAGGGTGTTTCGGCCGTGTGAACGCCGCGTGACGGCGTGTGCGTCGTCGCACGAGGTCAGCGGCGGGCGTCTCCGGACGGGAGCGGGAGACGGGGCGAGCACGCCCCGGGACGCGACCCTCCGCCGTCGGACGGGTCGGTCCCGGGGACCGGCGGCTTGTGGCGCCTAGCTCGGGAGGGCGACGATCGCGTCGATCTCGACGTCGAAGCCGCGCAGCTCGACGGGGATGGTGGTGCGGGCCGGGAACGGCTGCGGCAGGAACTCCTTGGCGACCTCGTTGAGCTCCTCGAAGTCGTCCAGGCTGCGCAGGTACACGCCGTAGCGGACCGTGTGCTCGAGGCTGGTGCCGGCGGCCTCGGCGACGGCCTGCAGGTTGCGGAAGGTCTGGCGGACCTGGTCGGCGAACGTCTCGCCGACGCGCTGCCCGTCGGCGTCGAACGGGCCCTGGCCGGCGAGGTAGACGACGCCGCCGTGGACGACGCCCTGGGAGTAGGTACCGGACGGCGACGGGGCTGCGGAGGTCGTGATGGGGGTGGGCACGGTGGGGTTCCTCTCGGGTGGGGCTGTGGACGGGTCAGGAGACGGTCGGGACGAGGCCCTCGCGGACCATCCCGGCCAGGACGTCGCCGGCGGCGCCGAGGGTGGCGTCGATGTCGGCGTCGGTGTGGGCCGCGGTGATGTGGTTGCGCTTGAGCGCCATCGGGTACATGAGGTGGCCGGCGTCGATCATGCGCCGGTGGAAGGTCGCGTACGCGGTGTCGTCGTTGCGCAGCAGGTCACGGTAGCCGCGCACCGGGCCGTCCATGAAGTAGGTGACGAACACCGAGCCGATGCCGGTGACGACGGCCCGGATGCCGAGGTCGTCGACGATCTCGCGCAGTCCGGCGCGCATGCGGTCGCCCAGCCGGTACACGTGGTCGTGGAAGCCGACCTCGGGGTCGCTGATCGCCGTCATGGTGGCGACGGCGGCGGCCATCGACTGCGGGTTGCCGTTGAACGTGCCGGCGAGCAGCACGTCGCCGCCGGCGGAGCTGAACCGCGACATCAGGTCGGCGCGCCCGCCCATGCCGGCGACCGAGTGGCCGTTGCCCATCGCCTTGCCGTAGGTGGTGAGGTCGGGGACGACGCCGCACAGCTCCTGGTAGCCGCCGGGCGCGTGCCGGAAGCCGGTGATGACCTCGTCGAAGATCAGCAGGCTGCCCTCGCGCGTGGTCAGCTCGCGCAGACCCTCGAGGAACGCCTGCTCCGGCAGCAGCGCGCCGACGTTGTGCGGCACCGGCTCCAGGATGACCGCGGCGATCTGGTCGGGGTGGCGGCGGAACAGCTCGGCGACGCTGTCGAGGTCGTTGAACTCGGCGATCAGGGTGGCGTCGACGGCCTCGTCGAGGATGCCGGCGGAGAGCGGGTCGCGGTCGTAGGCCCGCTCGGGCGGGGAGATGACGTTGCGGGCGACGGCGTCGTGCCAGCCGTGGAAGCAGCCCTGGAACTTCACGAGGTAGGGCCGGCCGGTGACGGCGCGCGCCAGGCGCACCGCCTGGAACGTCGACTCCGAGCCGCTCATGGTCGTGATCGACATCTCGACCGACGGGATGAGGTCGGCCACCAGCCGGGCGCACTCGATCTCGAGCTCGGTCACCCCGAGCCCGACGACGTCGATCACGCCGAAGGTGTCCGCCACCGCGCGGTCGACACGGGGGTCGCCGTGGCCGAGGAGGGTGGCACCGAAGGCGCAGTGGTAGTCGACGTAGCTGCGGCCCTCGAGGTCGACGAGGGTCGCGCCCTGCGCGGCGCGGAAGCCCTCGGGCCTGCCGATGGCGCGGGTGGCCGAGTTGACGCCGCCGGGGATAAGACGGCGGGCGTCGGCCAGCAGCTGCGCGGAGTCGGTGGATGACACGGTGGGGAAGCTCCTCGGGGGACGGTGGACGCGGGGTCTCGGGGGCGGCGGGGTCAGGTGCGGGGTGCGGGGCGCTCGAGGCCGAGGGCCGCGAGGGCGTCGCGGTGGATGATCGACTCGACGGTCTCCTCGAGCACGTGCGGCAGCGACCCGGCCCGCAGCCGGGCGAGGCCGCGCAGCTGCTCGATGGCGGCGGCCGGCTCCCAGAGCGGGTAGTCGCTGCCGAACAGCAGCTTGTCGACGACGCCCCACTCCTGGGCGTTGACCAGCGCGAGGAAGCCGTCCATCGGGCGCGACCAGCTGGCGGAGACGTCGGCGTAGACGTTCGCGTGCTTGCGCAGCACGATGTTGGCGTCGCGCTGCCAGGGGTGGCCCATGTGCGCCATCACCTGCGTCATGTCGGGGTGGCGGCGGGCCACCTCCTCGACGACGAGCGGCTGGCTGACGGCGAGCCGGCCCTGCGGGCTGGGGGTGGCGCCCATGTGCCAGAGCAGCACCATGCCGCGCTGGGTGACGAGTCGGTAGAAGTCGTCGAACTCGGGGCTCATCGGGTCGAAGAGCGAGAGCACCGGGTAGAGCTTGACGCCGCGGAACCCGAGCTCGTGGGCCTCGTCGAGCTGGTCGCGCCAGTCGTCGTCGAGCGGGTCGATGGCGGTGAACGCGATCGTCGGGGTGCGCAGCTGGGCGCAGAAGTCGGCGACGAACCGGTTCGGGGTGCGCACGCCGGCGCGGGAGGCGGCGAGGCCGAAGACGATGGCGACGTCGACGCCGGCCTCGGTCATCACGCGGTCGTACTCGGCCGGGGTGATCGTGGGCCAGGGGTGGCCGTAGG
>Ga0182741_1002777_pt1 | contig 19685 bp, 18 predicted proteins | sample eDN5th37CBELigOP_FD_128874 | JGI IMG/M metagenome (GOLD analysis project Ga0182741, IMG submission 128874) | Enriched Organic Plus compost microbial communities from Emeryville, California, USA - eDNA 5th pass 37_C BE-Lig OP (version 2) (version 2) ... | reverse complement strand
CTCATCACCGCGGCCCGCGAGCAGGTGGAGTTCCTCACGGGCCAAAGGCTGATCACCCAGACTTGGGAGCTGGAGCTGGCGGCGGGCGAGCGCGGCGTTCTGGAGGGCTTGCTGCCAATCCAGAGCCTGGCCAGTGATGCACCCTACACGTTGGATGGGCGCTGGCCCCCGACCTTGACCACGCAGCAGGCCGCCACCGTGACCGTGGTCTGTGGATTCGGCAATGCGCAGGCGGTGCCGACATCCATCCGGCAATGGATGCTGCTGCGCATCGGTACCTGGTACGAACAGCGCGAAGCCCTGGTGGCTGGCAGCACTGTCGAGTTGCCGCGAGGCTTTGCTGACGCCTTGCTCGATCCCTGGTGCGTGCCGCGATGCTGAGTCTGCCTGCAGGACGGTTGCGCCACCGCATCGAGATCCAGAACTACGAAATGACCCAAAACGACTGGGGCGAGGTGATTTACACCTGGTCGCCTTGGGCCACTGTGTGGGCTTCGATTGAACCCTTGCAGGGGCGCGAGTTCTTTGCGGCGCAGGCGTTGCAGTCGCAAACCACGGTGCGTATTCGGATGCGGTACCGGCCCGGCGTCACTTCTGTCATGCGGGTGCTGTGGGACGGCCAGATCTACGACATCGAGTCGGTGATCGAACCGCAGTCCAGGCGTCATGCGTTGCAGCTGATGTGCAAAACCAGTCTGGCCACCCCCTGATCGACGGGAAGCATGGTCAGAGGAGAGAAAGCAATGAATTCGGAAACCGAAATCGCCAACGATCAGACTCGGCCGCCGGTAGATCTTGTGGAAAACATGCTCCTGCTGCGCAAGGAGGACTTCGACGAACTGCTCGACCGTGCCGCCGAACGCGGAGCCGAGCGTTGCCTCGCCCATCTCGGCCTGGAAAACGGCCACGCGGCGCGCGACATCCGCGAGCTGCGTGATCTGCTGGATGCGTGGCGCGATGCCCGGCGCACCGCGTGGCAAACCTTCATCAAAGTGGTCACCACCGGCATCCTGGCCGCGCTGCTGGTCGGTGCCGCCATCAAACTCAAACTGATGGGAGGCATCCAATGACCGCCAAGCCGAAGATCTGCCTTCTGGACGACTGGCGGCGCGTGTTGCGACGGGCCTGGAGCATCCGCTTCTCGCTGCTGGCTGCTGCCTTCACGGCGGCTGAAGTGGTGGTGCCGCTGTTCGGGAATGTACTGCCGCGCGGCGCGTTTGTGCTGCTGGCCTTTGCCGCCAGCATCTGCGCAACCGTTGCTCGCATCGTGGCGCAGCCGGAGATGCACCGATGACCCGCCCACCATCGCCGGTGATGCGCAGAACGGTGGCCGGACTGACGCTGTCCGCCGCAGCCCTAGTCGGCATCGTGCTGCACGAGGGGTACACCGACCGTGCAGTGATCCCCGTCAAGGGCGATGTGCCAACCATTGGTTTCGGTACCACCACCGGAGTGAAGCTGGGCGACACCACTACGCCGCCGAAAGCGCTGGCTCGGGCGCTCACCGACGTGCAGCAGTTCGAGGGTGCACTGAAGCAATGCGTCACCGTGCCGCTGGCCCAGCACGAGTACGACGCGCTGGTGAGCTTTTCCTACAACGTTGGCAGCCGCGCGTTCTGCCAATCCACGCTGGTCAGGAAACTCAACGCCGAGGACTACGCCGGGGCCTGCGCCGAACTGCTGCGCTGGCGCTTCTTCCAGGGTAAGGACTGCGCGCTACCCGCCAATGCGCAGCTGTGCGGCGGGTTGGCCACGCGGCGGCAGGCCGAGTACCGCCAGTGCCTCGGGGAAACGCCATGAACCTGATTCCGTGGCCTTACCGCTGGCTGGCCATCGCTGCTCTGGCTGTTGCGCTGATTGGCTTCGGCTGGATCAAGGGCGCGGGCCACGTGCAAGCGCAGTGGGACGCCGCCGCCCAGCAACAAACCCTGCAAACCGCCGCCATCCGCGAGCGTCAGGCACAAGCCACCGTCAAGGTCGTCACCGAATACGTCGACCGCGTCCGCGTCGTCCGCGAGAAGGGCGACACCATCATCAAGGAGGTCCCTGTCTATGTGCCCGTTCAAGCCGATGCTGCTTGCACTATCAACCGTGGCTTTGTGCGCCTGCACGACGCTGTCGCCGCCGGTGAACTGCCCGAGACCGCCCGAGATGCTGATGCGGCCGCCGCGGGCGTTGCGCTCTCTGCCGTCGCCGGAACCGTTGCTGCCAACTACCAGACCTGTCACGAGAACGCCGAGCAGCTAAGGGCGTTGCAAACGTGGGTCAGGGAGATGAAGGTTGCCAGCGAGCAGTAGGGTTCAGCACCGCATCATGGATTGTTCCAGCAACCCGGGCTCCTCGAATCGAAGAACGTGACCTCTGTGCCAGGCAAGGACCGGCCAATGGCCTTGAGTACCTGATGGCAGAACGCCTGCTGATCTCCATCTGGTTGCCCCGTGAACACCGAGACAGCCATTCGCTTCGGCGGATTTGCCGATATGGCATCGAGCACGTGCTGATCCCTTTCGTCAAAGCTCCAGCCATACACGACCAAACGCTCTCCGAGGCTGGGCAAAACCTCTTCGTACACGTTCGTCAGGTAGTGGCTCCGACGAATTGCGGCGACTTTCTGCTTGCTGGTTCCCTCGCTTACAAACACGGGCACATAGTGCCCGGACGCCCACCTCCGGGTTATGGTGCCAAGCAAGTCACCTGCGGCTCCCGCGCCTACAGCGAGCTTTGTCTCATCACCAAGGTAGTCACGCGCAACCGCAAGACTGCCGTGAGGGTAGAAAACCAATGTTGCTCCTGCAGCGTGCCCATAGGGTCGCCGCAGATATTCCCAATCCGTCTGGAACTCCCCGTTGTGGAATGCGTCCTTGAACCAACTCCCGTTCGCCGCGTTGAACAGCAGCATGGCCCAGTACAAGGTGAGGTCGTAGTTCAGGCTGACGACAGTGGGAAACGCGCTCGCAAACGCACCGACCAGTTGCAGGTCGGCGGCAACATCGGCATGCACCGGATGCACACTGTGCACAGCTTCGATCAGTGCTGTACGGACCTCCTCATAGGCTGCGGAGATGGCGGCCGACGGCGTCCCCAATGCCCCGTTGACGTGCTCGGCATACCAGCACGCGAGCAGAACATGCTCGAAATCGGTTGTCCCGAGCTTGGCGAATATTGGGGCAGTGGTGGCGAGCAGTCCTTTTGCATCAGCAATGCCATGGAGTGTGGGGTATGCAAACTCCTTGTGGATGGCGATGCTAGCGCCGTTGCCCAGAAGGAGGGAGCTCCAACCTTCAGCGCTGATGTTTGCCCAGGTGCCAATATCGATTCTGTCCATAATCTTCACGGGGCGTCATTGTGGGTTGATCTCGTCACGCAAGTCGCCACAGCTATGCAACCCAACCCATGCCGCAAGATCCGGTCTCGTGCAGCCATTCGTGGCCGCACACTTTGCAGCGGTAGTACGCCTCATCGGCAGCGCCCATCATCGACGAGACCTTTCTGCCGTCCTTGTACTCGAGATTTGCATGAGGCTTCGTGCTTCTCGACGCGCCAATCAAGGCCTTGCAGTCATCGCACATCGGCGCAGGTGCTGATGCATTACTCATATCGATAGACCCCATCATCAGACGTCAATTGGCGTCGTCTTCCAGACTTCCTGCGCCAGCGCGATGAGCAGCGCGTGGCGCTTCTCGATGGACGCGGCATTCCACGCAGGAAAAGCCTCCAGCTTGGCGTTGATCCGGGAAATCGATGTGTTCTGTCCGACCTCGGTCAGCGCCACCAGGCTGCGCGTCAGGTAGTTTCCGCTCTTGCCGTACTCTGCCTGCTTAGCCTTGTAGAAATCATTGCCCGCGACGATATTGATTGGTTTTTCCAGCAAGGTCAGATTGCCGAGGCGATTCTTGTAGTCGTCGTAGACCGCATTCGGGTTCTCTGCTGCCCACGTGGCACGCAGCTCCGCCTTCGGGTTGTCGGGCAGGATGTGCTCGATTTCCAGCTTGGTGAATGGCTCGAGACTGCCTGGGGCCTTCAAGCCGCTGAACGCCATCTCGACGTGCTGGGTCAGCCGCGCCAGCAGGTAGCGCGTGCGGTACTGCTGCATCGAATACAGCGTGAAGCGCTTGAGGGCATCGGCGAGCTCCTGCGACTTGCCCGCCATGTTCTTCTCGAAACGGTCGGCGACGAAGGTGTTGAGCTGAACCTTCTGCTTCACCGGATCAGTTGTCTCCGCAATCGCACGCAGCTCGTCGGCCCATTGTGAGAAGCTCCGCTCCAGATCCTTGGTCGGCGTCTTGGTGAAGATGTAGTAGAAGAGGAAGCTCTCAAGCTGCGCCACGAAGTGGTCGAATAACGGCTTCGGAAAGTTCGCCGCTGCCAGCAGCAGGACGTAGTGCAAGCTGAACGCCCCACCGGCCAGCCGCTTGAGGCTGTCCATCGCCAGACTGGGCTTGCCGTCATTCCCCAGCCCGTTGGCGAAGGCCAAGTAGTGCTCGACGTTGCGAATCACCTTGCGGACGAACTCGAAGGGTTTGCCTGCGTAGTCGCAGAGCGCCGCGTTGTCCTTGGCGATGAACCAGTCGTAGATCTCGTCCTCGCGCACCACCGCATCACCGCGCTCGTTCTTGATGACGTAGTTGGCCATCAGGAAGTAGCGCAAGAAGCGCAGCGGCTTTTCCTTCTCCTTCTCCAGTGGCTTGGTGATCTTCTTCCACTCGTCCTTGAGCTGAGTGAACTGGGTCTGCTTGACCTGCGTGAACAACAGGTTTTTCAGCAAGTCCATCGGGTTCAGACCGACGCCGCGCTCGTTGATGGTTTCGAAAATCTTCAACGCGCTGCTGACGTCGGTGGAGATCTGGATGAACACCACGTTGTTGGCCAGATAGCCCCAATACTTCTTCAGCTTGGCCGTGTCGTCGTAGTTGTCCTTTAGATAGCGGTACAGCGTGCTGTAAGCATTGACCAAGTTCTCTAGCGACCCGAAGCTGGTGATGCCAGCAGACTGGATGCCAGCGCGCACGGTCTGTGGCTCTGCATCCAGCTCGACCAGTTTGGCCATCACTTCGCCTGCGCTCTCGTAACGCGGTTCCAGCTTCAGGGTGGTGCGCACCTCGCCGTCGCTGTCCACATAGCTGGTCGAGATCAGCCCGGAAATCATCTGGCGCTGTGGCTCGCCCTGGAACAGATGCTTGAGCGCGCACAGCAGCAGGAAGAAGGTGGTCAGGCGCTGCTGGCCGTCTATCACCTCGTAATGGTTCTTCTGATCGGTCGGCGACACCAGCACCGTGCCGATGAAGTATTCCCGTGTTGTGCCCGCATCGATCTGTTCGCCGATGTCCTCCAGCAGCTGATGCACCTCCTTGTCCGTCCAGACGTACTCGCGCTGGTAGTCGGGGATGATGTAGAAGCATTCCCTGAAGGCTTCCTCGATGCTGTACTTGTGGTTTTCTATGCGTGCCATGTTCTTTGTCTTCGCCTCTTCGTAGTTCGTCGCGCGACCGCTTCAGGCAGTCTTATTCACGATCTCGACATACCCGATCAACTCCGCCGAATAACTGCCATCACCGTTCGCGGCCCCCTTGTGCTTCAGCTCCCGCTGCAGGGTCGGCTCGACGGCTTGGGTGAACAGCTCGCTTCGCTGCTCGGGTCGGAACATCGGCGTGGTGGTCGGGGCTTGCAGGTACTGATCGCACAGGCGTTCGACGGTCGGGACGCGCGTGCCGTCCTGCTTGACGGCGATGGGCTGCACCACCACGCGGCGCTCGCCGTTGCCGACCGACGCCTCGACCATCCAGAGCGACAACAGCACCGGCTCGTCCACGTCGCCGGACACGGCGATCCCGACTTCCTCCGGCGGCACGCTGCGCCAGCGGCCCAACTCGTCCTGCACCAAGGGGTGATCCAAGCCCATCAGCTGCAGATCGTCCTGATTGGTCGCGGCTTCGCGGCTCAGGGTGAAGCGGGCGCGGTGCGTGCCTTCGACGGTGACGAGGTCGTAGGTTGCGTCGTCCACCTTGACCAGCTTCTGTTGGCGATCCGCGACCGCCGCTGAGAGGAAGCGCACCAGCCGATCCAAGCTGGACGATACGTCCGAGAAGGGCTTGTAGTCGTCGAGGCTGAAGCCGTCGAGGTCTTGGAACAGGTCGAACACCACCTGCCGTGCCTCGCGGGAGTTCGACAGCGCCGCCTCCAGCTCCACCTGCGTGCGCTTCAGCTCCGGGTCGGACAGCGCCTCCTGATACAGGCGGTCGTAATTCAATCGTTCCGACAACTGCCCAAGAATCTGCGCGCGCAGGTCTTCGGCCACGTTGCCCTGTTCATCCACCTTGCCGACCGTGCGCGCGATCTCGGTCAGCTTCTCGTCGAGCAGCAGGAATATGCGGCCTTCGATGGTGTCCGACAGCACGAGGTTGTAGACCTGCGCGGTGTGGCTTTGGCCGTAGCGATGGATGCGCCCGATGCGCTGCTCCATATCCATCGGGTTCCACGGAAGGTCGAAGTTGAACAGGATGCGCGCGAACTGCAGGTTGATACCTTCGCGCCCGGCCGCCGTGCAGACCAGCACGCGCGGGCCGTCCTTCAGGCGGAAACGCCGCTCCGCCGCCACCTTCGCACCGTGGTCGCCGCCGCGCAGCACGGCGACGCCCTGACCGGGGAAGGTCTGCTCGATCTCGCGGGCAATCATGTCCACCGTGCCGAGGTAGGTGGCGAAGATCACGATCTTCTCGTTCGGGTTTTGCCGCCACAGAGTGCCCAAGCCGTCGAGCAGCTTTTGCATCTTGGTTTCCCGCTCTGCCGGAAACACGCGCAGCAGGTCGCCGATGCGCAGGCGTTCCTCCGGAAGGTGCAGGTTCACCACCGCCGACGCGGCTTCTTCCGCGTGCGAGGCCGAATACTCGCTGCCATATGGGTCAGAGGCCATCTCCAGCGCTTCTTCATCCAGTTTCTTGACCAGCCGGTACTTGAGATCAGCCAGCACACGGTCTACCTCGCTGCGTCCGATGCTGTCGCGCGGCAGGGCGAACTCCTCGTGGATCAGTTCGCGCGCCTCTTCGGTCAGGCGCTCGCGGCCTTCGATGTCCAGCTCCTTGTCGCGCAGAAGCGCCTCGTGCAGCGTCAGCATCAGGAGTCGGCGCTTGAGCGTGCGGCGCACGGCTGCAAAGCTCGACGCCGCGATCTTCTGGAAGATCGCCATCAGGAAGCCCAGCGCGCGGCCTTGGTTACCCTGGCGGCGCGCAAGGTCGAAGCCGTCCTCGAGGTACTCGCGCAGCTTCTCGTAGAACAGGCGCTCGGCATGGTTCATCACGAAGGATTCGGTGTGAACCCAGCGCCGCGCGAACAGCGGCGAGCCATCGGGCTGACAGGCATCTGCCTTGGTGCGGCGGAACATCACCGTGTTGAGCCGGTGCCGCTCCTCCAACATCTCCTCGGGGCTGCGGAACAGCGTCGGGTTCAGCAGTTGCGCCAACATCCAGAACTGAAAGTGATTGCCCTGGTGCGGCGTGGCCGACAGCAGCACGAGGTCGCGGGAGTGATCCTTCAGCGCCTCGGCCAGCTTGTAGTTCTCGGTCTTGCGCACCTTGCCGCCAGTCTTGTAGGCCGTCAGGTGATGCGCTTCGTCGAACACCACCAGATCCCAGCGCGGTGCGTCCAGCAGGCGTTTGATGCGCGCCGGGCGCTTCAAGGTGTCGATGCTGGCGATCAGCCGGTCGTGCTTGGCGAAGGCATTGGTCTTGCGGTCGGTGATGTCACCCTCGGAGCCGAACACCTCGAAATCGAGGTTGAACACCTCGTTAAGCTCCCGGTGCCAGTTGTTCACGAGGCCCGCAGGCACCACCATCAAGGCGCGGGTCAATTCGCCCCTGCTGGCCAGCTCGCGCAGGATCAGCGCGGTTTCTATGGTCTTGCCCAGGCCGACCTCGTCGGCGATCAGGTAGCGCCGGGGAGACGCTGTGGCGATGCGGTGCGTCAGCACCACCTGATGCGGCAGCAGATCGATCTTGGCTGAAGTCAGCGCCGAGGCGCTTTCCATCACTGGCAGCGCGTGTGCCTCGTAGGACAGCCACGCCTTGCGCGACCGCTCTGTGCCGCCATCGACGGCGCGCAGGATGCGCTCGGTGCGCGTGAGTTCGCGCCGCAGCGATCCAACCGGCACCCGCCTCTCGCCGACACCGAAGAACGCGCGCAAATAGCCGTCACGCGCCGGGTCGAGGACGACCCCCTGGCCGTACTCGTGGTGGGTGATGCGCTCGCCGGGTTGGAACTGAATCTCTGCCGTCACGCGTCGCCCTCAGGTAATCCGCAGGTGGAACAGGCCAGCGGGCTTGGCACCCTCACGCAGCAGGATTTCCTGCGGGTACTCGTTAGCTTGGCCCCACAGGATGCGACCGAGGTCGATCTGGTGCCCGTGAGGTGCGTGACACAGCCAACCCACCTCATCAGTGGCTGGGTGCGCTCTGACGCGGTTTTGGCCGCCGGGCAGCCAGAACACCAGCGCGCCATCGCTTCCCCATTCATCCTGAAACGACAGGATGGCGGGTTTGATCGCATCGCCCAGCCACGCTTCGGCATCGCCCGGCGTCAGCAGGTCGAGGCTGCCATCCAGCCCGGCCACCACCAGCGTCCTGCCGCCATTGCTGGGCAGATCGTCCGGCCAGTTTCCCTTCGCACGGAGAAACTGGCGCAGGCTCCACACCTCGCTGGCTGCGCAGATCTGGTTGCGGGCCTCTTCGTCCCACACCCAACTGGTGCCTCGCACCTGCCAGACCGGGTCGCGCAGTTGTCTCATTGTTCGTACTCCCCATCGTCATCGAACAAGGAACCCTGCGCGGGTTGGGGTGCCTGGCTGGCGTGCCATGCGTTGTAGATGGACACCGCGCGCGAGGCTGCGTTGCGGGTGGTCTGATCCGGGCCGTTACGGTGCAGCCATTCCAACAAAGGCTTGAGCGCGACGTGCGGCTTGAAGTTGTCGTTCTTCAGCGTGTCCGAGGCATTGATGCCGCTCCCGTCAAAGCACGCGCCGATCAGCACCAGCGCCTGATCCAGGTCGGACGTCAGCTTGCGGCGATGTTTGCCCGACCATTCGCGGGCGAAGTCCAGCGCACTCGTGCGTGTGAACACCTTGTTCTTCTCGGTGCACCAGCCACGCTGAACGAATTCGTCCGGCGTGGTGATCGAGCCTTTAAGAAACTTCTGCAACTGGTCGCGCTTGAGCTCAGGCGCGTTGCCGAAGGTGCGCAGGAACTGCCGCGTGATCGGCTCAGCGTTGACCGGCGGTGCTTCCTTGCCCTTGTCGGCGTCTTCGTCGATGAGCTGGTTGATGCCCACCAGCGCGTCACGCACGGAGATGGTGCGGCCTTCGTCCACGTAGACCTTGCCGTAGTGGCGCGAGAAGTATTCCAGCGCCTTGCCGCGCCGGATCACCTGGATGTCCGCGGCGGGCAGACCTTCCTTGGCGTGGTTCTCCAACATCGCCTGCAACTGGCGTACATCGGCCATCACCTCGCGGCGCATCCGGCCCCAGCTCACGGGCTTCGGTTCTTCGGTGCGCTTACGGCAGACGTGGATGATGTCGTATTCGATGGTCTTGGAGCCGAACTCGCCTTCGCCCTTGGTTTCATCGGAGCGGATCGGGTAGGTCGCCTCAAGGTAGTAACCCGCATTGAACAGCGATTCCAGCACCGCCACCCACGGCTCGTCCTCGCTGTGATGGAAAGTGAAGGCCAGAATGCCGCTGGGCTTGAGCGCGCGATGCGCCTCGCGCCAGCACTGGGTGAGTAGGCGCTGATAGAAGCCGTCCGGGTCTTCAGGCTCACGCGCCTTGTTAGCCACGGCTTCCAGAGATTTTGGGGTGTATTCACCGCCGAAAATCTGCGGATACTTGCCCTTGAGCGCCAAGCGCAACCAGACGTAGAAGAAGTCAGCCAGCTCCGAGTAGTGCAACAGGCCACCGAAGGGCGGATCGGTGATGACTAGATCTAGGCTAGACGTGGGGATATGCGAAAGATCTGTGGAAGATCCGCAATAGGTTTCTGCGCCCAATAGCGGGTCGCCGATGGAGATCTTCTCACTTTTCCCCGAGATTTCATTCGCAACTGCCGGGGCGTGACGCTTCAAATGTTCCGCGCTCACCGCTTCCCACGGTGTTGAAGCCCATTCGCCGCCCTTGAAGAGTACCTCCACCGTAGACGACCAAGGTCCGTAGCCCATCGGTGGGAAAACGCCCACCTCCACCACGTTGTTCTTCGGGTGGAAGTTGCTGTTCGACATTGCGGGAGCCAATTTGTCGAGCTTCATGTGCCAGAACGCAAACAGGTTCTGGTTTCGCAGAAAGTTCTGGAATGCTCCGAGCACATATTCTCGAACCTTCCAATCGTAGTCCCCTACGGTAACGATGGCTTTCAAAAGCGATGCGTGAACGAGTAGCTGCCGTGGATTAAACATCGTCCACCAGTGCGTGAACCCGTAGTTCTCACGGAGCTCGCTGTTGGCCATTGATGTCATGAAACCAAACGGAATCTCAGAGCGCGGCCAGTAATCCTTCAAGTCGCCATCTTTTCTTTCATCCCATTCCGCCATTGCCGCGTCGTAGCTGCGGGCAATATTGCTATCGAAGGCAGCAAAGAACCTGCCTCCATATGCAGCTCCGGCGTCATCCCGCTTCGATGAATACCCTTGCACGGCATAGCCAGCGACCTGGCTACTCTTGTGCGTTCCCTTGATCGAATTCATCACGTCCTGAACCGTGCCGCAGGCAGCACAGGCGAAGTTGGAGCGTTTAGGTACCGTGCCTTTCTCGGGCGCAAAGGTAACGCCCGTCTCTGGGTCGGTCACCTCATTCGGCAGCGCGCCGCGCACCTCCAGCAAGCGGATCTTCGCGGCGCGTGCTGCATCCCACCGCGTGGTTGCGGCCACATCGTCTTGCGCCGAACCGCCGTATGGCTGCCCGTTTGCATCCTGCTTGGCTTCGCCAGCCAGCCATTGCGGATGTACCAGTAGGCTCAGTTCCACCTTTTTGTTCTTGCCCTTACCGAGGTTCACCATCGCGGTATGGCCGCAGTGCGGGCAGATGACGCCCTTCTTACGGTCGAGCACAGAGTAAGGCGCTTCCGTGGGCGCGACGTAGAACGGCGCATCGGGTGCCATACGCGCGGCTTCTTCCTCGACGTCGAAGGCTTCCCCACACTTGCCGCAGGTGTGCGCCCAGTGCTTGACGGTGAGCGTCTTCACCGCCATCACGGGGCTGGTCATGATCGGCGTGCGGTGGCCGCAGCCCGTCACCTGACAGGGGCCGTGCTTGGCCCAGAAGGTGTAGATGATCTCCGGGCCTTCGTACTTGTAGTCCTTGCGCTGCTCGCGCGGAATGGCGAGCGGGTCGAAATCGGTAGGCATCACCTTTTTGGTCGGCAGGTGCGTCCACGTTCCCTTTTCACCTTCCGGGCCGTCGCAGAAGTAGTACGGCATGATCTGCGGCTTGACCTCGGCCTCGATGTCGGCGAGGAGCTTCTTCACTTCCTCTAGATCGACATTGGCGAGTTCCTGCTTGACCACGAACCACGCGACGGGGTTGAGGTCGTTGCCGACCATCTGCATCCCAAGACGCGAGCCTTCCACCAGCGTGGTGCCACCGCCCATGAAGATGTCCGCCACCTTCAGGTGTTTGAAAGCACCCTTCTTCTGGTGGTTGGCGTAATAGTTATCCCAGACCAATTTGGCCGCGTGTGACGGGTCGTCCGGTGCTTTGGTCGCCGCAGCGATCAACATCGAGCGGAACACGCTGGAACGCCGCCGCGCCCACCACTTTGACATCTGGTAGATCGGCTTGCCCGCGTTGCCTTCGATGATCGCCACTTGATTGACGGGCAGGATGGGGAAGTCCACCTCAAGACAGGTCTTGGGGCGGTTCGGGTCGCTGAAGTCGACCGTTTCGAGTGCGACAGCCTTGCCAGCGCCGACGGCCTTGGCAACTTGCTGTTGGAGTAGTTCTTTTTTGGTGGCCATCAGGCGAAATCCTTACTTGGTCAGCTCGACGAAGGGCGACAACACTTCCAGCAGCGAAAGTCCCCCATGCGTTAGCGTCGGGTAGCCGCCCTGGCTGCGCCATTTCCTGCGGCCCAGGGCCAACAGGTGCGCGCCGTGGGGGCTGTTGATCTGCAATGCCACGGGCGGCACGAAGGGGCCGGTGTCTCCGGTTCCCGCCTTGCTGCGCGAGCTTCCAAACGTCTGCTTGAGGTACTGGCCGACCTCGCCATCGGCATCCGGGAAGTAGCCGGTGGCCGCATAGCCGTGATCCGAGGTGATGACCAGCCGCCGCCCTGTGGCGAGACGCTCGACAAAGGCCCAAAAGTCATCGCTGGTCAGCTGATCGACCACGTCCTTGGTCAGCGGCTCCAGCCCCTGGCCTGCGCCGGAGCCGTCGTGGAGCTTGGCGTCCGGCCAGTGGTGCCAGAAGATTTGGTTTGGCGCGCTGTTGATCAGCGCTTCGCAGTCCTTCCACGGCAAGTCCACGGTTTCGGTGCTGGCGGCTTGCAGCTTGTGCACAAGACCGCCGCCATTGTTCTGGAGCTTGCTGCGGCTGGCAAAGCCGAGCGCGCGGGCGAATTCATCGGTTTCGCCGGGCAGCTCGGAGGCGCAGGCAGCGACCTCGTGCGTGGTGAAGCCCCGCTCCTTTGCCCCCTGCAACAGCCACGGCAGCTCGCGCAGGGAAAGGCCGTCGAGGATCAGCACCGCCTTGGCGCTAAATGGCTCGGCCCACCAGCGCGTCAAGCGATCCGAGGTGCGCTCCACACTGTCGCCGAAGGCTGGCCACAAGTCCCAGCCGCTGGAGGAGAGAAACAGATCCAGTGCGCCGATTTCGCGGTCGCGCCGCACGACCTCGCTGGGCGCATTGCCTGCGGCCAGCGGCTTTCTGGCGATCTCAATAGCCTGATCGACGATGACGCGCCAAGCATCGGCGTCGGAGCCTTGGGTTAGGGCCTGCAAGGCGCTGGCAGTCAGGGCCATCAGTCGTCCTCCTTCTCAAGATTCAGCTCGAAGGTCATCCCTTCGGGGAGCTTCTTGAGCAGTTCCTTGAGCTGTGCACCGGTGGCGGCGGACACCTTGATGGACACCTCCGCGACCTTGGTGGCCGGGCCAATGCCCCAGCCCTCAATCTTGCCGATCAAGTTAAGCGGCGACGTGGCGGGGTTCGACAGCGGCGTGCGCGGCTTAGTGGTGCCGCCGTCGCCGCCGAAGATGCCACCCGGCGTGGGGGGGGGCGTGGGTGTGGGCGAACCGCCCGGGGTTGGCTCAGCCACGCCCGGCGTAGGGGCCGCGCCACCAACTGGCGGGACACCGCTTGGCGGCGGCGCGGGCGGTGTGGAGCCTCCTGTTGCGGGCACTGCCGAGGGCAGCATCACGAACACGTCGTCGAGATGGCGGCCCGTGAGCGACAGCTTGGGGCGCAGTCGCTTCCAAGCGGTGTCTTCGTCCTCGCCCGGATTCGTTTGCAGGTACTCCATACCACGCACGTTGATGGCGACCTTGCCCTTGGCGCACAGACGCAGCAGGCGTTCCTTCATGGCCGTTTCGCCCAGCCAGGGAATGCAGTCCTGCCCAGCAGGGCGCGGCTCTTGCAGCTCGCGCAGCAGCTTGCCGACCGATTCGTTGTTGCTGGCGTATTCGAGCACCAGATCCTCAAAGTCTTCTGGCACGAACAGGTCGCCGATCAACGCCTCCTCGATGGCCTCGGGAATCTGCGAGCCCTGCTTGTCGAGACGTTCAACACTGAACTTGCATTGCGCCGGATCGGCGAAGTTCCAACGTTGAAGCACGGCGAAGCGGTCAAAGCGCTTCTTCAGGTTGTCGCGCAGGGTGTTCTCGAACTCCTTGTGCAGCTTCTTGTATTCGGGGTTCTGGCTGCCCCACTCCTGCGCCTTCATCTCCGCGCGGGCGAGGATGAGCAAGTCACGATCCATGAATGCATTGGTGCTGCCCGCGCGCGGCAGTAGGAAGCGCACGGTGTTGCGGCGCTTCTGCAGCTGGTCTTTGAGCCAGCGGCCAAGCGTGGCGTCGAGCTTGTCGGCTTCCTCTGGTAGCACGAGTATGGGCAGACGGTCATCCCATTTGTCGGGTTGCTCTGCCTCATCAAGGGCCGTCCACGGATCATTCACCCACGACTTCGGCAGGGCGATCACGCGGAAAGTCTTGGCGACCTCGTCGCTACCGCCGATGACGTATCGCACCTGCTTGGCGAGCTGCGCCTGATCGGCACCGTCAGCGAACAGCTTGTCGTTGCGCGCGTAGGCCATGAGCTTGGCGCGAGGATTCTCTTCCTCGCGGAACAGCAGCTTGGTGCCTTCCTGATGGATGTTGAAGCTGTTCTCGACGATGGTGGCCAGCTCGACCTGGAAGGCGTTGTCATCTACCGGCTTGCCACGGGTGATGTCCAATTGCAGTGTGGCGGGATCGGCTCCGGCGAGGTTGCCCACGGCAATCGAGCGCAGCCACAGTGCGCCGATGATTTCCTGCAGGTGTGGCGCAACGCTGGCGTGGTCGTGCCGCGCCTCCTGCACCGAGATGATGTTCTGCTGCGCCTTCTCGCGCAGCGTGCGGTGGTGCTGGTTGGCGACGGCTTCGAGCAACGCGCCGATGCCCGAGGTGTCGTCGTCCAGCCGGAAGTCGGCGGCGGTGAGCACGGGCACGGCCTCGCCACGGCTCTTGTAGAGGTTGGCGAGGATGCGGATCAGATCGCGCGTTTCCTGCGCGTCGGTGGCGATGAGCACCTGCTCTTCGAGCAGGCGCAGCAGGTGCGGCGCGTAGGGCCACGATTCGGTGAATTCCCGGCGCTTGCGTTCCTGCTCGGCGGACGGCACGTCGAGCAGGCGGAAGGATTCGGCGACGTGCTGCGCGACCAGCGATTCGATGGTGCCGCTGGCAATCTGCAGGCGGTTGTCGAACAGGCGGTGCAACAGCATCCGGCGGCGATCCAGTTGGATGCGCTCGGCGCTGCCGCCCGCCTTGAAGTCGATGGCGACTGGGTTGACGCGATGCACCTGCTGGTAGGCGTCGCTGCCGCCGTTGCGCACCGAGATCACCAGCACCAGCAGGTCGGGGCGCTCCTTGGCGATCTCCGAAAGAATCTGGATGAAGTTGAACGCCCAGTTTTTCCACGGGTACTGCTTGGTGTTGGTGAGGCCGTCGTACCACGTCTGGAACTCATCCAGCAGCAGCATCGTCGGTTTGTTCTCAAGCAGCTCGATGATGAGCTTGTCAGAAGGGATTTCCGTTTTGGACGCACCTTGGCCTTCCCACTTGCCCTTAATGAAGGTGCCGTGGGGATGGTTCTCGAATAGAACGTCCCACAGGAACTTGTAGCGGTGGCGATGCAGGCTTTCGCCGATGACGTGCATCCCGTCTCGCAGGGCGATCTTGCCGATGCTGGCGTCGGCCAACGTGGTTGCCCAGGCATTGAGCCACGAGCCTGTCGAGATTGGGTCGGTGACTGCGTGGTACAGCGCGGCCATCAAGTGCGACTTACCGAGGCCGCGTTCGCCGATCACGACCACGGGGCGTCCCTGGCTGGGGCCGACGGCCTCGATGCCTTTCAGCAGGTCGTGTGTGGGATAAGTGATCTCCAGGAACTGCTGTGCCGCGATCTGGGTCGCGCCTGTGTTCTGGTCGTTGGACAGCTCGATGGCTGTGCCCTTGAGGCGCTTGCCCCGGAATTCTTCTCGTAGCGTCAGTCCAAGCATTACTTCCGATCCCCCTTGTTCGATGCCTTGCTCGCGGCGCGTTCGGGACTGCCCGCCGATTGCTCCTTGATCCAGCTCTCGATGTCGCTGCGCGAGAACCGCCAAGTTCCGCCGAGCTTGAAAGCAGGGATCTCCCCGCTTGCTGCGAGCCGATAGATCGTGCGCTTGCCCGCCTTCAGGTAGGCCGCGACCTCGTCCAAAGTCAGGATGTCGCCATCAGGCTCTGCCATTGCCGTTCCTATGCAGACGTTGAATTTTGATTGCCAAGTCTTGCAGATTCTCCCATAGAACCGCGACTCTGACCAGCCGGAGCTGCGCTCGTAGTTGAGAATCGTGAGGATCAGTCACGCGGTCGCGGCCATCTGGATATGGCCAAATCGTCGAATCCACGCCCTCAAGGCCAAGGCATTACTATCTGGTTCGGAGTGCGGACGCGGGTTCGGTTCCGTGTTCCGCCTTCAAGGGACAAATGGCCGAAACGGTGGACTTTGGGGCAAAAGAGGGGACATCTGTTCAGGCTAGCGAACGGAATCGCACTGTTCTCCATCCTGCTCCCTCACGAGTTCATGCCAGCGCGGTACACGGGCCGGGGCGTCCGGTTGAGGCACTGGCTCGGCGATTTGCGTCACAGGTTCCTGTACACCACCTCGAACGCTGTTCGCCAGTTCCCATTGCAGGATGGCCTCCAGCGAAAAACGCAGGTTCCTGACCAGCAGCAGATGCGGGATGCGCTTGCGCTCTCGTTCGATTCGGTCGGTGAACAGGTGCGCAGGTAGGCTCGTCGCCTCGACGATCTCCTTGGCACTGATGTACTGCAGCTCGGGCTCGGCGGCATCGGAAGGTTGAGGGTCGCCTTCGGCCTTCGGTGGATGGGTCACAGCGCGCGGGACACGCTCACCATCGCCAAGGATCGCTGTCCAGTGCTGTGCGCTCTGGCGTTCGAACTCGAGAACGTCTGCCTCGTGGTAACGGACGTGTTGAAACAACTTGTGCCAGACGGGCCCCTCGCCATCGAGGCGCCAGCGCCGCAGGGTTTTCAGGCTGATCTTCCAGCGGAAGGCAAGTTGCCGTTCAGTCATCACGGGGTAGTGCATTTTCTTCTCCTCAGCAGATGACCCCATGACAACGCTGTTCACCGTGGAAGCCAAGCTCAGTGCTTGATGATCACCCTGCGGCCGTTTCCGCAATCAGCACATCGGCCGGGATGCCCAGGCTCTTGTGCAGTCGTCGGATCATGGCCAGCGTCAGCGGGCGCTTGCGGCTCAGGACTTCGTAGACGCGGTTGCTTTTGCCGATGATCGGCTCAAGATCTTTGACGGACAGACCGCTCTGATCCATCCGGAATTTGATGGCTTCCACCGGATCAGGCGCGGTGATGGGCACGTGCTTGGCCTCGTAGGCTTGCACCAGCGTGGCGAGGATATCCAGGCGATCACCCTCCGGCGTGCCCAGATCAGGGTCGGATTCCATCAAGGCCGAAATCTCTTTGAGCGTGGCCTTGTAGTCTGCTTCGGTGTGGATGGGGCGGATCTCCATGTTTTCCTCCGTGGCCGGTCAGGCCATTTCAACGGTTTCTGCGTCGACGGCGTCGTACTCCTTGTGGGTGCCGACGAACTTCACGTAGACGATCTGCAACTTGTATGCAATCGCCACGATCAGCCGGTAGTCATTGCCTTTGATGTTGAAGACCACGCGACGGTTCTTCAGCACGCTGGCGCTGCGGTACTGCGACTTGATGTCTGCGGGCTGAGACCAAGTCGCACTCGCGGCTTCTTCGTACCAAGCCTTCAGCGGCTGCTCGGCGTCGGGATGGCGCTCCCAGAAGGCTCGAAGGGTGGACACAGCAATCACTCGCATTGGTCGGAGTTTAGTCCCATTTTGGGACTATTGCAACGGCAGGCTGGCCCAACAGGGGGTTCCCACGATGCAAAACGGCCATTTGATAGAGGCGAGCACCCTCAAGATCAGTGCTTTTCTAAAGAACCTCATATGCGGGCGCGGGTTCGGTTCCGTATTCCGCCACCACTTACACACCCGCTGAAGTACACAGAAAGCCGGGAAACCCAATAAATTCAAGGGTTCCCGGCTTTTTTTTTTCGTCTGTCAATGTCCGTATTCGTCCGTTGACTACCGGCTCTATGTGCGAGTAGTTTTGTGAGTAGTTCACCACTACTCACACTCAACTACTCACATGCTCACCAATGCCGCGATCCAAGCCACCAAGCCCGTCGACAAGCTCCAACGGCTGTCTGATGGCGACGGCCTGTACCTCGAAATCACCCCTACCGGTAGCCGAGGGTGGCGATTTCGCTACCGGTTCGATGGTCAGGCAAAAATGGTCAGTCTGGGCGTTTACCCGACTATCACCCTGAAAGAAGCCCGCCAGCGCCGCGACGAGGCACGCCGGATGGTGGCGAACGGGGTTGATCCAAGCGCAGCCCGCAAGGCACAGAAGGCGGCACGGGCCGGACGGGCGTCGAACAGCTTCGAGACGGTGGCGCGGGAATGGTTCGAGGTCTGGAAGGCCGACAAGGCCGACGGCCACGCCGACAAGATCATTGCCCGCCTGGAGAAGGACATATTCCCGTGGATCGGAGGAACACCCGTTTCCGAAATTACCGCGCCTTTGGTGCTGGACGTTCTGCGCCGCATTGAAAAGCGCGGCGTTATCGAGACCGCCCACCGAGCCAAGACCAATATTTCTCAGGTCATGCGCTACGCCATCGCCACCGGCCGGGCCGAACGCGACCCGTGCCCTGACCTGCGGGGGGCGCTGAAGGTCTACCGGGGCACCAACTTCGCCGCGATCATCGACTCTGCCGAGCTGGGCGAACTGCTGCGCGCCATCGACGCCTACAAGGGCGGCATCGGCACCCGCGCCGCCTTGCAACTGGCACCCCTGGTCTTTGTACGCCCTGGTGAACTGTGCGGCGCACGGTGGCAAGACATTAACCTGGACAAGGCCGAATGGCGATACACCACCAGCAAGACCGGCACCGAGCATCTGGTGCCGCTGGCCCGCCAAGCCGTCGCCATTCTGACCGACCTACAGCAGTACACCGGGGGCATGGAGCATGTCTTTCCTGGCCAGCGCAGCCCCAAGCGGCCAATGACCAAAGAGGGCCTGCTGGCTGCCTTGCGCCGGCTGGGCTACGACAAGGAGACGATGACCATCCACGGCTTTCGCGCCACGGCGCGTACGCTGTTGGCCGAGCAATTGCACTATCCGGCCGAGGTCATCGAGCACCAGCTTGCGCACGCTGTGCCGGATGCGCCGGGGACTTCCTACAACCGCACGAAGTTCATCAAGGAGCGCAAGGCAATGATGCAGGCTTGGGCCGATCATCTGGACAAGCTGAAGGCCGGCGCATCCGTCGTTTCGATTAGTAAGACCGCCGCCCGACGGGTTCAGGCAAAGCGGCGGCCAAGGTGTTGCAGCACCAAGGCCGCCTGACCACAACCACCTACTAGAAAGGTGAATCATGACTAACGTGAATTTAACGGATCAAGAGGCTGATGCCATCTTTGAGCAGGTTCTAAGTTGCAAACCAGCGATCAGCCCGCAAGATGTCAACCCGCTGGCGGATCTTGTAGGAAGTCAGGAACGAGTGGGCAGGCAATGGCGTTTAGCGGCATTACTGGCGGGGAAAGATGGCTCCTTCTACCGGAAGCTATCGGAAGATGCCCATGCCGCGGAGGCGATGGTTATAGCAGCGGCGACTCTGCAGGATTTTTCAAGACTGCTGCGGGAGATGGCCGATTTAGCAGAGTGCGCCAACACGAGGGTCATGGTCGCCGGTTGCAATCACGAGCACTTCCAGGACTGGCTGAAAGAGGATGCAGGCGGGCTTATCCGTGATTTTGTGTGCGGGGCATATCATGAGGACTGACGATCATGGATATGCCGATGAAGAAGAGACGCACAGCAGCCGCTCAGGCGGCGGCCCGTGGGCCGCTGCCTGAAGT
>Ga0182741_1002773_pt1 | contig 19715 bp, 18 predicted proteins | sample eDN5th37CBELigOP_FD_128874 | JGI IMG/M metagenome (GOLD analysis project Ga0182741, IMG submission 128874) | Enriched Organic Plus compost microbial communities from Emeryville, California, USA - eDNA 5th pass 37_C BE-Lig OP (version 2) (version 2) ... | reverse complement strand
CGTGCCGCGCACGATGGAATCGTCCACCATCACGACCCGCTTCCCCTCGAGCACCTCGCGCACGGCGTTGTACTTGATCTTGACCTTCGCGTCGCGACCCGCCTGCGTCGGCTGGATGAAGGTCCGGCCGACGTAGTGGTTGCGGATGAGCGCGAGCTCGTAGGGCGTTCCGCTCTCCTCGGAGAAGCCGAGGGCGGCGGAGTTGGAGGAGTCGGGGACGCTGAAGACGAGCTCCGCGCCGGGGACGGGGTGCTCGCGCGCGAGCCGGCGACCGAGCTCGCGGCGCGCCCGATCGACCGAGCCGCCGAAGATGTGGCTGTCGGGGCGCGCGAAGTAGACGTGCTCGAAGACGCAGCGCCGCAGCTCCTGCCGGGGGAAGGGGAAGATCGAGCGCATTCCGCTCGCATCCACGGCGACGATCTCGCCCGCTTCGATCTCGCGCTCGTAGATGGCGCCGACGATGTCGAGGGCGCACGTCTCCGACGCGAACACCACGGCGTCGCCCAGCCGGCCCATGACGAGCGGCCGCCAGCCGCGCGGGTCGCGCGCCGCCAGCAGGGTGTCGCCCATCGTCACGAGCAGCGAGTACGCACCCTCGACGTCGCGCAGCGCATCGGCCAGCCGCTCCTCCGGGCTCGGCGCCGACGAGCGGGCGAGGCGATGCACGATCACCTCCGAGTCCATCGTGGAGGAGAAGATCGAGCCGGCCTCCTCGAGCGCGAAGCGCAGCTCGGCGGCGTTCGTCAGGTTGCCGTTGTGCGCCAGCGCGAGATGCCCGCCGCGCGAGCGCACGAGCACCGGCTGGGCATTCTCGATGGTGGAGGAGCCGGCGGTGCTGTACCGCGTGTGGCCGATCGCGATCGAGCCCGTCAGCTCCCCGAGCTGGGCGCCGAGCTTCTCGGCGACGAGCCCCATCGTGCGCGCCCCTCGCGCCTGGCCGTCGTCGTCGACCGCCACGATCCCCGCGGACTCCTGCCCCCGATGCTGGAGGGAGTAGAGCCCGAGCTGCGCGAGCGTGGATGCATCAGGATGACCGCGAACGCCGAAAATGCCGCACATCGAATGGCTCGGGACGAGGGACTAGAGAGTTGAGACCGGGGACTCGCTCACGACACCGGGCTTTCCAGCCCGGCCGTGGTGATGGCGGCCGCGGAGGCGGGCTGCGCCATGATCGACGGGATCGCGTCGTGATAGGCGCGGGCGAGACGCTCCACGTCGGCGTCGATCACCCGCTCCCCGACGCGGACGACGAGCCGTCCATCGTCGCGCACCGTGCCGATGACGCGCGCCGGCACCCCGTGGCGCTGCGCCGTCGCGAGCACCGCGGTGGCATCGGGGGTGGAGAGGACGACCCGCCCCTGCGCCTCGCCGAAGAGCAGGGCGCGGAGCGGGAGCCCCGCCCAGGCTCCGAGATCGATCTCGGCGCCGGTGGTGCGCTCGTGATGCATCATCACGCATTCCGCGAGCGCGACGGCGAGGCCGCCGTCGCTCGTGTCGTGCGCGCTCCGCGTCACGCCCGCCCGCGCGCACTCGAGCAGCGTCTCGACGAGCGCGCGCTCGTGCGCGAGATCGACCCTCGGCGGCCGGCCGCCGACGACGTCGTGGATGCGCGCGAGATACTCGCTGCCGCCGATCTCGTCGGTCGGCTCGCCGAGCAGCACGATGGCGTCGCCCGGCTGGGTGAAGGGCGCCGGGGTGGCGTGGTCCACGTGGTCCAACAGGCCGACCATGCCGACGACCGGCGTCGGGTACACCGCGCCGCTCGGATTCTCGTTGTAGAGCGACACGTTGCCGCCGGTGACCGGCGTGCCGAGGGCGGTGCACGCCTCGCCCATCCCGGCGACCGCCTCGCGAAGCTGGAAGTAGACTTCGGGGCGCTTCGGGTTGCCGAAGTTCAGATTGTTGGTGATCGCCATCGGGCGCCCACCGACGCAGGCGACGTTCCGGGCCGCCTCGGCGACCGCGGCGCGCGCGCCCTCGCGCGGGTCGAGGTGGCAGTAGCGCCCGTTGCAGTCGACCTTGAGCGCGAGCGCCCGGTCGGTGCCGCGCACGCGCACGACCGCCGCGTCGCCGCCGGGACCGAGCACGGTGTTGGTGCGCACCGTGTGGTCGTACTGCCGGTACACCCACCGCTTGCTCGCGATCGTCGGCGACGAGAGCAGCCGCTCGAGGGTCCACACGGGATCCCGCTCCTCGGGGCGCTCGGGGATCGACGCGACGTCCTGCTCGCGCTGCGCGCGGATCGCGTCGGCCTCGCGCGCCTCGGGCGTGTACTGGGGGCAGTCGGTGACCAGCCGCGTGCCGGGGAACTCGGCCACCACGCGATCGCCTTCGGTGACGCGATACACCGGCTCGGCGATGACCTCACCGATGACCGCCGCCGTGAGATCCCACTTCTCGAGGATCTGCCGCACGTCGTCCTCGTGCCCTCTCTTCGCGACGACGAGCATCCGCTCCTGCGATTCGCTGAGCAGGAGCTCGTAGGGCGTCATCCCTTCCTCGCGCGCCGGCACCTTCGTCGTGTCGATGACGACGCCGACGTCGCCGCGCTCGGCCATCTCCGCCGACGATGAGGTGAGACCCGCGGCGCCCATGTCCTGGATCGCCACGATGTGCCCGGAGCGGATGAGCTCCAGGCTCGCCTCGAGGAGAAGCTTCTCCGTGAACGGGTCGCCCACCTGGACGCGCGGACGCTTCGCCTCGTTCTCCTCGGAGAGATCCTCGGACGCGAACGAGGCGCCGTGGATGCCGTCCCGTCCCGTGCGCGCGCCGACGGCGATGATGGGATTGCCCACCCCCTGCGCCACCGCGCGCATCAGCTCGTCCTCGCGCATGAGGCCGACGCACATGGCGTTGACGAGCGGGTTCCCCTCGTACGCGGGGTCGAACACGACCTCGCCGGCCACCGTCGGCACGCCGACGCAGTTGCCGTAGTCGCCGATCCCCTTCACGACGCCGGCGAAGAGCCACCGCACGCGCGACGAGTCGAGCGCGCCGAAGCGGAGGGAGTTGAGGAGCGCGATGGGCCGCGCGCCCATCGTGAAGACGTCGCGCAGGATGCCGCCCACCCCGGTGGCCGCGCCCTGGTACGGCTCGACCGCCGACGGATGGTTGTGGCTCTCGATCTTGAACGCGACCGCGAGCCCGTCGCCGATGGCGATCACGCCGGCGTTCTCCCCGGGGCCCTGCAGCACGTGCGGGGCCTTGGTGGGGAGCGTCTTGAGAAGGGGCCGCGAGTGCTTGTAGGAGCAGTGCTCGCTCCAGAGCGCGCTCACCACCCCGAGCTCGGTGAACGTCGGCGTGCGGCCGAGCATCGCGACGAGGCGGTCGTACTCGTCGGCGGTGAGCCCGTGCTCGGCGACGAGCGCGGGCGTGATCGTGGGATCGCCGGGGCGGGGCTGCGCGGTCACTTCTGGCGGCTCGTGGTGAAGAGAGCGGTGAGGTCGTCGATGAAGGAACGGCCGCTACCGGCGCTCCGGGCCTTGAAGGTGTGCGCGATGATCTCGGCCTCGCCGGCGTCCAGCCACATCCCCTTGCACTCGGAGCAGACGTCGACGAGGGCACCCTCGTACTGCACTTCCTTGAGAGCGGCGCCGCAGCGAGGGCACTTCATGAAGTGCTGGGCGCGGTCGGCCTTCTCGCGCTCCGCGTCCTGCTTGGCGCGGAGCTGCTTCACCAGCTCCGCATCGTACTTCACGAAGTACTCGTCCTCGTTCCGGCTCGGCTTCTCGTTCACGGGCTTCACGGCGTCCCTCCGTATGCAGTGGCGGTGGTTCGAGCTGTCAGGCGGCGACGCGCGCGAGCAGCGATTCGAAGAGCGGCGCGCCGTCGGTGAGTCCCAGCGTCTCGTCGACGGCACGTTCCGGGTGCGGCATCATGCCGAGGACGTTGCCCCCCTCGTTCACGATCCCGGCGATCGCGCGCATCGACCCGTTCGGGTTCCACGCGGCGTCGACGTCGCCGCCGGCGCCGACGTAGCGGAACACGACCCGTCCCTCGCCCTCGAGGCGGTCGAGCGTCTCCGCATCCGCGGTGTACCGGCCGTCGCCGTGCGCGATCGGGATGCGCAGCAGCTGCCCCGCGGCGTACCGCGAGGTGAAGATGGTCTCGGCGTTCTCCACGCGCAGCCGCGTCGTCTCGCACACGAACTGCAGCGAGGCGTTGCGGAGCAGCGCTCCGGGCAGGAGCCCCGCCTCGCAGGCGATCTGGAAGCCGTTGCAGACGGCGAGCACCGGGCCGCCGCGCCGCGCGTGCGCGACCACCTCCTGCATGATCGGGCTGAAGCGCGCGATCGCGCCCGGGCGCAGGTAGTCGCCGTAGCTGAAGCCCCCGGGCAGGATCACGACGTCGCTCCCCGCGAGGTCGTGCGACTTGTGCCAGAGATAGGTCGCCTCCTCGCCGAGCGACTCGACCACCGCCTGATAGGCGTCGTAGTCGCAGTTCGAGCCGGGGAAGGTGACGATGCCGAACTTCATGCCCGGGCCGCGGCGGCCGGTGCCACCACGTCCTCGATCTCGAAGTCCTCGGTCACCGGATTGGCGAGCAGGCGCTCGCACATCGTGCGCACGTCGCGCCGCGCGCTCTCCTCCGAATCCGCGTCCAGCTCCAGCACGACGTGGCGGCCGACGTGGACGTCCTGCACGCTCGCGAAGCCGAGGGCGTGCAGGGCGTCGGCGACGGCCTTCCCCTGGGGATCGAGGATCCCGCGGCGCGGGACGATGTGGACAGCCACGCGATATCGGTTCATTCGGCAGTGTCGGAAGAAGATGAGCCATCCGGGCGATTCCCGCGCGGACGGCGGCGCCGGCGGCGGCGCTTGGCGGCCTCGAGCCCCTTGTCGAGCCCCCCCGCGTCGCCGACGACGGTCCCGGAGGGGAGGGGGGCGCGCACGGCCGGCGAGACGGCGGGCGCGGCCGGCACGGCGCGGATGCCGCGCGGGCGCGAACGGCGGCGGGGCTCCCGGTCGCCGAAGTCCACGAGGTCCTCGCGCTCGTACTCCTCGTCCTCCACGAGATCCTGCGTGGGGATCGAGTCCTCGAGCTCGTCGGGCTGCCGGCGCTCGACCCACCCCATGAACACGCCGCGCACGAGCCCGAACGCGATGTAGATGACGGCGAGGGGGAAGAAGTAGGCGAGGCGGCCGAAGACGAGCATCGACACGCCGCCGACGAGGAACGCGATGCCGATCCACCCCCGCACGGTGCGGAAGCTCAGGTTCGGCACCACGGGATACGGCACGTTGCTGATCATCAGGAACCCGAGCGCCGCCATGACCACGCGCACGAGCCGCTGCCACGGCCACCCCTCGATCGCCGTCTCCGTGTACAGCGGCGACTGGCTGAACCAGTAGTACGTGGCGAGGGTGATCCCCGCGGCGGGGCTCGGGAGCCCCTGGAAGTAGCTCTTCGACGTCCCGGCCTGCGAGACGTTGAAGCGGGCGAGGCGGAGCACGGCGCACGCGGTGAACCAGAACGAGAACACCCAGTCGAACCCGTCCCGGTGCAGCACCGCGAAGTACATGATCATCGCCGGCGCGAGGCCGAAGGTGACCACGTCCACGAGCGAGTCGAGCTCCTCGCCGAAGCGTCCGCCCGTGCCGGTGGCGCGTGCGACGCGCCCGTCGAAGGCGTCGCAGATCCCGCCGAGCACCACGCACCAGCCGGCCATGGTGAAGTTCCCGCGCGACGCGGAGACGATGGCCCAGACGCCGAAGAAGAGGTTCCCGAGCGTGAGACCGCTCGGGAAGTAGACGACGGCCCGCTGCATCGGCGGGCGGCGCAGGCGCGGGCGCATCATGGGCGCAGCTCGGCGAGGACGGTCACGCCGGCGACGGTGATGTCGCCGACCTTCACGCGCAGCGGCGAGCCGGCGGGGACGAAGACGTCCACGCGGGAGCCGAAGCGGATGAGTCCCATCCGGTCGCCCTGTTGCACCTGCTCGCCCTCCTGGCTGTACGTGACGATGCGCCGCGCGATCAGCCCCGCGATCTGGCGCACCAGGATGCGCTGCCCGTCCGACTCGATGCCGACGGAGCGCTGCTCGTTCTCGAGGCTCGCCTGCTCGCCGATGGCGTTGACGAACTTGCCCTGCTTGTAGTCGACGTAGCGCACGACGCCGCTCACCGGATAGCGGTTGACGTGCACGTTGAAGACGTTCATGAAGATCGAGACGCGCGTCGCGCGTCCGCCGATGAACGTCGGCTCGTCCACGTCGCTGATCAGGACCACCTTGCCGTCGGCGGGGGCGATGACGAGGTGCGGGCCGCGCTCGCCCTCGCGCTCGGGATCGCGGAAGAAATACGCGACCCAGATCGCCAGGATCACCAGCGCGATCGCCAGGAGCCAGAGCGGGAAGGAGCGCCGGTTGAGCGCGACGGCGAACGCGCCGACGGCGATCAGCGCGGCGATGGCGATGAAGGTGAGCCCCTCACGCGCGAAGTTCACGAAATCTCCGGGAGCTCGAGTGCGTGGCCGGTGATCCGGCGATAGGCGTCCAGGTAGCGCGCGCTGGTCGCGCGGACGACGTCGTCGGGGAGGGTCGGCGGCGGCGCCTCGCCGTTCCACCGCCCCGCCTGGCGCTCGGCGTCCAGCCAGTCGCGCAACGGCTGCTTGTCGAAGCTCGGCTGGGCCTTCCCCGGCGCATACCCCTCCGCGGGCCAGAAGCGGGAGCTGTCGGGGGTGAGCACCTCGTCGGCGAGGACGATGCGCCCCTCCGCGTCGCGGCCGAACTCGAACTTCGTGTCGGCGACGATGATCCCGCGACTCGCGGCCAGCTCCCGTCCACGCTCGTAGACGAGGCGGCTCAGCCGTTCCAGCTCGGCGGCGGTGGACTCGCCGACGATCTCCGCCATCCGCGCCTGCGTGATGTTCTCGTCGTGCCCCGTCTCCGCCTTGGTCGCGGGGCTGAAGATCGGCGGCACGAGCTGCTCGCTCTCGCGCAATCCCGCCGGCAGCGGCTCGCCGGCGAGCGTCCCCGACGTGCGATACTCCTTCCACGCCGAGCCGGCGATGTAGCCGCGCACGACGCACTCGACGGGGAAGATCTCCACGCGCCGACAGAGCATGCTGCGGCCGGCGAGGGTCGCGCCGAACGGCGCGAGCGCCGGAACCTGCGCGACGATCTCCGCCACGTCGGCGCTGATCATGTGGTGCGCCACCCTCTCCGCGCCCTGCTCGAGCCGTCGGAGCCACCAGGCGGTGAGCTGGGTGAGCACCGCGCCCTTCATCGGCACGGGTTCGCGCATGACGACGTCGAAGGCGCTCACCCGGTCGGTCGCGACGATGAGGAGACGCGCCTCGTCCACCGCGTAGACTTCCCGCACCTTGCCGCGGCGCAGGTGTGGAAGGGGGAGCTCGCGAATCGCGGCGACGGCCGACGCGCTCATACGCGCACCTCCTCGCGCTCCAGGCTCCCCTCGTCGTGGTTCTCGAGCGCGGGGGTGACCACCTCGTCGAGGAACTCCTCGACCTGCTGCGGCGCGCGTCCGACGAAGCGCGCGGGGTCGAGGAGCCGCTCCATCGCGTCGAGCGACACGCTCCACGCCGGATCGGCGGCCAGCCGCTCGAGGAAGTCGTTCTTCGGCGCGCCGTCCTTGAGCGCGTCCGCCGCCGCCCGCGAGTGGCGGCGGATCGTCTCGTGCGCCTCCTCGCGGTCCCCCCCCTCGCGCACGGCACGCACGATCAGCTCCTCGGTGGCCATGAACGGCAGCTCGTCGGCGAGGCGGCGGCGGATGCGCGCCGGATGCACCGCGATCCCGGCGGCGACGTTCTGCATCAGGATGAGGATCGCGTCGGTCGCGAGGAACGACTCCGGGATCGAGAGCCGGCGGTTCGCGCTGTCGTCGAGCGTGCGCTCGAGGAACTGCACGGCGTGCGTCTGGTTCGCGTTCTCCTCGAGGCTCAACACGAACCGGCCGAGCGACGAGATGCGCTCGGCGCGCATCGGGTTGCGCTTGTAGGCCATCGCCGACGAGCCGACCTGCTCGGTCTCGAACGGCTCCTCGAGCTCGCCGAACGCCTGGAGCATGCGCATGTCGGCGGCGAACTTGCTCGCGCTGGCGGCGATCCCCGCGACGACGCCGAGCACCTGCGCATCGAGCTTGCGCGAGTACGTCTGCCCCGAGACGGGGATCGAGCGCGCGAAGTTCATCTTGGCCGTCACGAGGCGGTCGAGCTGCCGCACCTTCTCGTGATCGCCGTCGAAGATCGCGAGGAAGCTCGCCTGCGTCCCCGTCGTCCCCTTCACGCCGCGGCAGGGGAGGGTGGCGATGCGATGGTCGAGGTCGGCCAGGTCGAGCAGCAGGTCCTGCATCCAGAGCGTCGCGCGCTTGCCGACGGTCGTCGGCTGGGCGGGCTGGAGATGCGTGTAGCCGAGCGCCGGCTCGTCCTTCCAGCGGCGGGCGAAGTCGGCGAGGGCCCGCAGCACGTCGCGCACCTTGGCGCGCAGGAGCTCGAGCCCCCGGCGCATCAGCACCAGATCCGCGTTGTCGGTGACGAACGCGCTCGTCGCCCCGAAATGGATGATCCCTCGCGCACGTGGAGCGACTTCCGCGAAGGCGTGGATGTGCGCCTTCACGTCGTGCCGGAAGCGCCGCTCGTAGGCCGCGACGACGTCGAAGTCGATGTCGTGGAGGTGCGCCCGCATCTGCGCCAGCGCCTCGTCCGGGATGTCCACCCCCAGCTCCTGCTGCGCCTCGGCGAGATACACCCAGAGCTGCCGCCACAGGCCGTAGCGCGTCCGAGGCGACCAGAGCTCGAGCATCGCTCGGGAGGCGTAGCGTTCGGCGAGGGGCGACGAGTAGCGATCTGGCGCGGTCATGTATGGAGCTAGCGGAGGACGAAATCCGATCGGAAGAGCTGGCCGGCATGCTCGAAGAAGACCGTGATCGGTCCTCGTCCCGCATAATAATCGATCGCGCGCGCGGCCTCATCCGCCGTCGCGACCGGCGTGCGATTCACCTGCGTGATCACGTCGCCCGCCTGGAGCCCCAGCATCTCCGACATGCGCGGGCTGATGCCGTAGACGAGCGCGCCGGACGGGCTCCGCAGATTCCGCTCGGCACGGATCGCGGCGGTCACGGAGACGAGCTGCACCTCGCGCAGCACCTCGACCTTGGGCGCATTCACCTCTGGGAGGTCGGCGATCGGGACCGGGACGTCCAGCTCCTTGCCATCCCGGCGGATGCGCAGGTTCAGCCGCTCCCCGACGCGCACGTCCAGCAGCTCGGCCTCCCAGTCGAACGGATTGCGGATCGTGCGCTCGCCGGCACGCACGATCACGTCGCCCGGGCGGATGCCGGCCCGCGCGGCGGGGGAGCCGGGGGTCACCACCCCGACGCGCGCGCCGGAGGCGATGACCTCGCGGGTCGTGCGGGCGCGGGTGAGATCGAGCTTGACGCCCACCCATGGACGCCGCACCGAGCCGTGCTCGAGGAGGTCCTCGACCACCCGGCGCACCCGGTTGATGGGGATCGCGAATCCGAGCCCGATCGACCCGCCGCTGGTCGAGTAGATCGAGCTGTTGACGCCGATCACCTCCCCCTCGGCGTTCACGAGCGGCCCGCCGGAGTTCCCCGGGTTGATCGAGGCGTCGGTCTGGATCATGTCGAAGTACGCGGAGGGCCCCTCGCCGCGCGCGACGAGATTCCGGCCGATCCCGCTCACCACGCCCGTCGTCACGCTGGGCTCCGAGTTGCCCAGCAGGAACCCGTAGGGATTGCCGATGGCGATCGCCCACTCCCCGACCAGGAGGCTGCGCGAGTCGCCGAGCGGGGCCACGGGGAGATCCTTCCCCTCGATCTTGACGACGGCGACGTCGTTCGTCTCGTCGGCGCCGAGGAGGCGGGCGGGGAAGGTCGCGCCGTCGCGCAGCATGACCGAGATTCGCGAGGCGCCGGCCACCACGTGCGCGTTGGTGACGATCAGCCCGTCGTCGCGGATGATGAAGCCGGTGCCCAACCCCGGTGAGACGCGCTCGCCCGAGCGCCCGCCCATGAACTGCTCGAAGACGTCCACGGGAACGCGCTCGATCACCTCCGTCTGCACCGTGACGACGGACGGCGACACCCGCTCGACCGCGGTGGTGATCGCCGTCCGGCGGCTCTCGGCGATGCGCGCCGGGGCGCCGCGCGGGGCCTCGATGGCCGCGGTGGACTGGGCCGCCGACGGACGCGAGCCGTCGCGGCAGCCGATCGCCAGCGCGATGGCCACGAGCGTGAGTGGACGCGGGCTCATACCGGTCCTCCGAGATGCGGACGTCCCGCGAGATCCTTGAGGAACTGATCGACCCCGCGATCGGTCAACGGATGGACGAGCAGGGAGCGGAGGACGTCGGCGGTGAGCGCGGCGGCATCGGCGCCGGCGGAGGCACAGGCGGCGAACTGCGCGGCCGAGGGCGGATAGAGGGCCACGAGGTCGCACTCGCCGCCCGCGCCGTCCAGCACGCGCCGCGCGTCGTGCAGGAGGGCGATGCCGTCCTGGCCGTTGAGCTCCAACTGCCCCACGGAGATGAAGAGGCGCGTCGCGCCGGCGCGTGCCGCCAGGAGCACCTGCGCCGGCGTGAAGGCCAAGGTCGCCGCGACGGGGACGCCGTCGGTGGCGAGGCGTCGCATCGCGCCGAGCGTGTCCTCGACGAGGGGCATGGTGACGACGATCTGGTCGGAGATGCGCGCGAGCTCACGGGCGTCGCGATAGACGTCCGGGTCGTGGATCGAATGCACGCTCGCGAAGACGTGCGCTCCCGACAGGCGGCAGAGGTCGCGCAGATGGGCGCGCTCGTTGGCGACTCCCTCGGCGGCGAGCAGCGCGGGCGACGTCACCACCGCGTCGAGGAGTCCGTGCTCGTGTGCCCAGCGCACCTCCTCGGGGCTCGCGGAGGCGAGAAAGATCTTCATCGCGGGTTCAGGTACAGGTCGGCGGGGTACTCGACGGCATCCAGAAAGAGCGCGTGCGGGGGCGCGGGCGCGGAGACGTCCCGGTTGTCCGGCGCGGCCAGCAGGCGCGCGACGTCGGCGAGTGGGCGGCGTCCGCTCGCGACGTCGAGCATCGTGCCGACGAGGAATCGCACCATGTGATGGAGAAAGCGGTTGGCTTCGACCTCGAAGGTGAGCCCTCCGGCGCGCTCGCACCATCGCGCGACGCGGACGTCGCAGCGATGCTCGTCGTGCTCCGGCGCGGTGCCGCGGACGGCGAAGGCGCGAAAGACGTGCGAGCCGACGATCGCGCGCGCCGCCGCGTCGAGCAGCGCGCGGTCCACCGGATGGCGATAGACGTACTCATGATGGCGTCGGAAGGGCGACGCGGCCTCCTCGTCGAGGCCGACGTCGTAGCTGTAGCGACGCGCCGTCGCGCTGTACCGCGCGTGGAACTCGGGCTTCATCTCCCACGCGGCGGCGACCCAGACGTCGTCGGGGAGGAGCGCGTTCACGGCACGCCGGAGCCGCTCGGCGTCCCACCGGTCGGGGACGCGCACTCCGACGGCCTGACCGCGCGCGTGCACGCCCGCGTCGGTACGGCCGGAGCCGAGGGCGGGGATGCGCCCGCCGCACAGCCGCTCGAGCACCTGCTCGAGCACTCCCTGGACGGTTCGCCGCGCGGGCTGGATCTGCCATCCGCTGAAACCCGCGCCGTCGTAGTGCAACACCAGCTGCACGGTGCGCTCCGTCATTGCGCCAAAGCTACCGAGCGGAGGGGGCAAGTCAAGCAATGTGAGACACATCACCGCACGTCGTCGTCGTTGACTTGAGCAGTGGGCGCGCCGCACATTTCTCCTGCGGCAGTCTGCTGCCGCCCCCGCCTCCGTCGCCCTGCCACATGCCTCCGCGTACCCTCGCCTCGCTCGCCCACGCCCTCAGTGCGGCGCCGGATCTCGACGCGACTCTCGTCGCGCTCGGCGAAGCGCTGACCGACGTCGATCGCTCGGCGCAACTCGCCCTCGTGAGCTTCGACGCGCGGAAGGGGTTGATGTGGGAGCGCATCACGCCGATCGGCGGCAAGGTGGACCGGCTGGTGCTCGCGACGTCGATCGAACATCTGCCGTCGCGCGAGCGGGGGATCGTCTCCGCCGGGACGCGCGCGGTGGACTTCGGCGCCCAGTCGGACGACGTGGCGCGTCTGCTCGCGCTGCAGCCGCAGTCGGAAGGGGGGTGGCTCACCCTCCAGGGGCTGCGCTTCGAGGGGCACCTGAGCGCGATCGTCGCGCTGTTCGAGCCCAAGCGCTTCTTCGGCACCCGCACGGCCGAGCGTTTCGCCCCGGCGATCGCGCTGTTCGAGCTCGCGTACGCGGGGATCCTGGAGCGAGAGGCACGCCGCGAGGCGGTGGACGCGCTCGAGGGGCTCACGCAGCGGCTCCACGGCGAGTACGAACGCAAGCTCGCGGAGCTCGAGCAGCAGCTGCTCAAGGTGTCCGCCGAGCGCGAAGCGGCGAGCGCCGCCGCCTCGACGGCGGCCGCGGAATCGAGCACGGTGATGGGGCTCGAGCGCGAGCTGGCCCGCGCGCGCGAGGATGCGCGGCGCGCCGCCAAGCGGACGCACGTGATCGAGGAGCAGGTCACCGTCGCCGTCGAGCAGCTCGAGAAGCTGCACATCGAGCTGCATCGCCGCAGCGAGACGCTGCGCCAGAAGACGCGCACGCTCTACCTCATCGAACGCGTGCTCGGGCTGGACGCGACGACGGACGATCCGCGCGCGCTCGCCGACGGGCTGCTCGCGCTCGTGGGCGACGACATGCAGTCGCAGCGGGTCTCGCTGATGCTCCGCGCCCCGGAACCGGACACCCTCTACATCGCGGCGGCGCGCGGGATCGCCCCGACGATCGTGGACGGGACCCGGACGCGGGTCGGCGAGGGGGTCGCGGGTCGCGTGGCCGCCTCGCGCGAGCCGCTGCTCGTGCAGGACGTGGCGGAGGCGAAGTCGCACCCGCTCCTCCAGGACCAGTACTTCACGACCGGCTCGTTCATCTCCTTCCCGCTGATCTATCACGACGAACTGCTCGGCGTCGTCAACCTGACGAACCGCGCGCAGCACGGCGTGTTCGTCGAGGAGGACGTCGAGCGGGTGCGGCTGCTCGCCCTGGTGATCGCGCTCGTCGCGGTCCGTGCGCGGCTCCCCGAGCGGCTGTGCGAGACGCTCGGTGTCGTCTGACGCCCCCGACGCGCTGCGGACGGCGATCCGACGCATCGCCGCCGGCGAGACGCTCGAGGCCCCGGAGGCGAGCGCCGCGTTCCAGCAGGTGATGTCCGGCGCCGCGTCGCCGGCGCAGATCGCGGCGCTCCTGGTCGGGCTGCGCGTCCGCGGGGAGACGGCCGGGGAGGTCGCCGGCGCCGCGCAGGCGATGCGTGCGGCGATGCTCGAGCTGCACGCCGACGAGCCGGACACGCTCGTCGACACCTGTGGGACGGGTGGCGGGAGCATCACCACCTTCAACATCTCGACCGCGGCCGCGCTCCTCGCGGCGGGCGCCGGCGTCCGCATCGCCAAGCACGGGAACCGCTCCTTCACCTCGCAGTGCGGGAGCGCCGACGTCCTCGAGGCGCTCGGCGTGCAGATCGACGTCGGGGTGCCGGTGATGGAACGCGCGCTCCGCGAGGCGGGGATCGTCTTCATGTTCGCGCCGCTCATGCACCCGGCGATGCGACACGTCGGTCCGGTCCGGCGCGAGCTGGCGATCCCCACGGTGATGAACATCGTCGGCCCGCTGGCGAATCCCGCGCGCGCGGGGCGGCAGGTGATCGGCGCGTCGGACGAGCGGCGGATGTCGCTGCTCGCGGGCGCGCTGCGGGAGCTGGGGACGGCGCACGCCCTGGTCGTCCACGGCTCGGGGCTCGACGAGATCTCGCCGCTCGGCCCGACGCGCGGCGTGGAGATTCGCGGCGGCGTGCTGACCGAGTGGGCGACCTCGCCGGAGCGGCACGGCCTCGCGCCGGCGACGCCGCTGGAGCTGGCCGGAGGCGATCCGCAGCGCAACGCCCAGATCATCCTCGAAGTGCTGAGCGGCGACGGGTCTCCGGGCGCGACGAGCGCGGTCCTCCTCAACGCCGCCGCCGCGCTCTACGTCGGCGGGCGCGCGGCAACCTTCGACGAGGGGATCGTCCGGGCGCGCGAGGCGCTGCAGCGCGGCGCGGGGCTCGCGGCGCTCGAGCGGCTGCGGACGGCGTACAGGGCGGATTGACGGTTCGACGGCTACGGAGCTTGACAGTTTGACAGCGGTGAGAAACGGCGTCGTCAGGACGGGACTCCTCGGACGACGCCGTTTCTCACTCCTGTCACGCTGTCAAACCGTCAAACCGCAGCTCCCTCGCCTGCGCTCGGGATGACGGCCCCGCCGTCGATCCGCCGTTCAGTACCGCCGCAGCACGCCCACGACCACGCCCTGGATCGAGACGTCGTTCTCGTGGACGTAGATCGGCTCCATCGCCTCGTTCGCGGGCTGCAGGCGGATCCGTCCGTCGCGCTCGCGGTAATACTTCTTGACGGTGGCCGAGTTGCCGTTGAGGAGGGCGATCACCATCTCGCCGTTGTCGGCGGCCTGGCGCTCGTTGACGACCACGAAGTCCCCGTCGCGGATCTGCTCCTCGATCATCGAGTTGCCGCGCACACGGAGGACGTAGTGGTTGCCCTTCCGCTCGATGAACGTCTCCGGCACGGTGAACGTCTCCTGCTCGATCGCCTCGATCGGGAGACCGGCCGCGACGGCGCCGAGGAGGGGGAGCTCGACCGAGCGCGGGGTGGCCTCGCTGGGGAGGATCTCGATCGCTCGGCTCTCGTTGTAGGAGCGCTTGATGTACCCCTTGCGCTCCAGGTTGCTCAGGTGCTCGTGCACCGTCGCGAGCGAGCTGTACCCGAACTGCTCCGCGATCTCCTCGAAGCTCGGCGCGTACCCGTGTTGTTCGGTGTAGCTGCCGAGATAGTTTAGGATCTCTCGCTGGCGCTTCGTGAGCGGCATCGGTCCCCCGATCGTCGAACGTCCTCGTGGCGGACGGAGCACGGCGGGCGAATTGCCCGAAGACTCCCCGAATCCTACATTATCCGAACAGGGACCGAAGTGCAAGGATATTCTGTCTGGACTCCGCCTTCCGGCACACTGGGCCGCATCGTCGACGAGACGAGAGCGCGCGTGCGCGCGCTGGCGGACCGGGCCGATGCGCTCGTCCGGATGGCGTCGGAGCGGGAGCGCGGGCCGTCGTTCGCCGCGGCGCTCCAGGCCGATCGCGTGGCGGTCATCGCCGAGGTGAAGCGTCGCTCGCCCTCCAAGGGCGACATCGCTCCCGGGCTCGCCGCCGCCGACCAGGCGCGGCGCTACGAGCAGGGGGGCGCAGCGGCGATCTCCGTGCTCACCGAGCCGAGCAACTTCGGCGGCTCGCTCGACGACCTGGCCGCCGTCAGCGCGGCGGTGCGCATCCCCGTCCTCCGGAAGGACTTCCTGATCGACCGGCTGCAGCTGCTGGAGGCGAAGGCGTACGGCGCATCGGCGGTCCTGCTGATCGCGCGCGCCCTCGAGCCGGCCCGGCTGCTGGCGCTCGCGGCCGCGGCGCGCGAGGCCGCGCTGGAGACGCTGATCGAGGTGCGGGACGAGGCGGAGCTCGAGCGGGCGCTCGAGGCCCAGGCCGATGCCGTGGGGATCAACAACCGCAACCTCGAGACGCTGGAGATCGATCCGACGACCGCGCTGCGGCTGCTGCCGCTCGTGCCGGCGTCGATCCCTGCCGTCGCCGAGAGCGGCCTGCGCGAGCCGGCCGACGTCGAGCGCGCGGCGCAGGCGGGGGCGCACGCGGTGCTCGTCGGATCGGCGGTCTCGGCCGCGGCGGATCCCGTGACGGCGGTGCGTGCGCTCGCCGCGGTCCCGCGGCGCGAGCGCGGAGCCTGACCGGGTGCCCGGCGAGCCACGACCGCAGATCAAGTTCTGCGGACTGACGCGACACGAGGATGCGCTGGCGGCCGCGACGGCCGGAGGCGCCTATCTGGGCGTGATCTTCGCCGGCGGCCCGCGGCTCGTGACCGCGGCGCAGGCGCGGACGGTGCTCGCCGGGCTCTCCTCCGTCCGACGGGTCGGCGTCTTCGGCGCGCAGCCGGCAGCGGCGATCGGCGCGGCGGCCCGTGCGGCGGGGCTGGACGTCGTGCAGCTGCACGGCGACCCGGACGCGGCGAGCGTGGAAGCGGCTCGCGCGCATTTCGGCGGCGAGGTCTGGGCGGTGGTCCGCATCGCCGACGATCGCGTGCCGGAGCACCTCGCATCGCTCTTCGCGGCGGCCGACGCCGTGGTGATCGACGCGTTCGTGCCGGGTGCGCTCGGCGGCACGGGCCGGGCGGTGCCGTGGGACGCGGTGCGTCCCGCGCTCGATCGTGCGCGCTCCGCCGGGCTGGCCCGCACCGTACTCGCCGGGGGGCTGACCCCCGGCAACGTGGCCACCGCCATCCGGCACCTCGCCCCCGACATCGTGGACGTCTCCTCCGGCGTGGAGAGCGCGCCCGGCATCAAGGATCCCGCACTGCTGCACGCCTTCGGCGAGGCGGTGCGCACTTCGACTCGAGAGACATGACAGGCATCGGTAGCACGAACGGCGCTGAGAGCTCGGCGGCCGAGTCGCATCGCTTCGGCGAGTTCGGGGGGCGCTACGTTCCCGAGACGTTGATCCCGGCGCTGGACGAGCTGGAGGCCGCGTACGAGGCGGCGCGGGTGGACCCGGCGTTCGTCGCCGAGCTGCAGGATCTGCTGACGAACTACGTCGGCCGGCCGTCGCCGCTCACCTTCGCGCCGCGCCTCTCCGACCGGGTCGGTGCGGCGGTGTACCTCAAGCGCGAGGACCTGAACCACACCGGCGCGCACAAGATCAACAACACGGTCGGGCAGGTGCTCCTCGCGCGCCGCATGGGGAAGGCCCGCATCATCGCCGAGACGGGGGCGGGGCAGCACGGCGTCGCGACGGCGACCGTGTGCGCGCGCTTCGGGCTGGAGTGCGTCGTCTACATGGGCGAGGAAGACATGCGGCGGCAGGCGCTGAACGTCTATCGCATGCGCCTCCTCGGGGCGACCGTGGTGCCGGTGACGAGCGGCACGCGGACGCTCAAGGACGCGACGTCGGAAGCGATCCGCGACTGGGTGACGACGGTCACACACAGTCACTACATCATCGGCTCGGTCGTCGGACCTGCACCGTACCCGCGCATGGTGCGCGACTTCCAGGCGACGATCGGGATCGAGGCGCGCGCACAGCTGCTGGAGCGCGCGGGGCGGCTGCCGGCGGCCGTCGTGGCGTGCGTCGGTGGCGGATCGAATGCGATGGGCGTCTTTCATGCATTCGTGGGCGACAGTGAGGTGGAGCTCGTGGGTGTGGAAGCGGCGGGCGAAGGACTCCAGACGATGCACCATTCGGCGTCGCTGCACTCGGGAACGCCGGGGGTGCTGCACGGGGCGCTCAGCTATCTCCTGCAGGACGAGCGTGGGCAGGTGCATCCCGCCCACTCGATCTCGGCGGGGCTCGACTATCCGGGGGTGGGTCCGGAGCACTCGTATCTCAAGTCCATCGGGCGCGCGACCTACGTGGCGGTGACCGACGAGGAGGCGATCGAGGGATTCCGTCTGCTGAGCAGACTCGAAGGAATCATCCCGGCGCTCGAGTCGGCGCACGCCGTAGCGTGGCTCGCGTCACAGACGGGACGCTGGGCGCCCGACGCGCCGGTGCTGCTGTGCGTGAGCGGCCGCGGCGACAAGGACATGGCGCAGGTCGCCGAAATGGGTATCTTGGATCGGTGATTCCTCGTCCGGCCGTCGTCCCTTCCGGGGACTCGAGTCAGGTCGAGCCGCCATTTCCTCCCGCGCTCGTCGAGGAGCTCTTGCTGGTCTTCGGCAAGGCCGTCCGAGCGCAGCAGCTCTACCTGCCCAACAACCCGGTCTACCGCGGAGCGATCGAGAACCTCCGCCGCGCCTTCTCCCCCATCTGGGCGGAGGAGGAAGAGCTCGTGCTCGAGATCCGCGAGACGGAGCTGCGGTGGTACGGAGTGACGGTGATGGAGGAGCCGGCGAAGGGGAGCGACAGTCTCCCCTGGCTCTTCTACAAGGACGGGCTGCGCGAGCTGCGCATCATGCAGGGGTTCGAGACCGACGAGGTCGTGACGCTCCTCGACATCCTGCAGCGCGCGCGCAAGGCGTCGCCGGACGAGGACGACCTGCTCACGCTGCTCTGGGAAGCGGACTTCATCCATCTCCGCTACCGGTACGTGGACCTGTCGATCGAGCCGGCGGCGCCGCTGGCCGACGGGACGCAGGCGACCGAGCGGCCGCCGCACGAGCTGCGCGAGGAGGTGCAGCGGGCGGCCGAGACGCTGCCGCCGGGGCTCGTGAGCGTCGCCGACTTCGACACGACGCTCTACTTCCTCGAGGAGCGCGAGGTCGACTACATCCGCGAGGAGATCCGGCGCGAGTACGAGCAGGACCTGCGGCGCAACGTCGTCGCGATCCTGCTCGACATCTTCGAGCAGCAGTCGGCGCCCGAGGTGCGCGGCGAGGTCATCGAGATTCTGGAGAACCTCATGCTGCACCTGCTCTCCGCAGGGCGGCTGAGCACCGTGGCGTTCGTGCTGCGCGAGTCGCAGGCGGCGGTGCAGCGCGCGACCGGGGTGACGCCGGAGCAGCGGGAGCGGCTCGCGCAGCTGCCGTCGCGCATGAGCGCGCCCGAGGCGCTGTCGCAGCTCATCCAGTCGCTCGACGAGACCTCGGAGCTGCCACCGGCGGCGGAGATCGTCGAGCTGTTCGAGCAGCTGCGCGGGAGCGCGCTCGCCACGGTCTTCGGCTGGCTGCCGCGGCTCCAGAACGCCCGGCTCCGTCCGTACCTCGAACAGGCCGCGAGCCGTCTCTCCAGCGCCAACACGTCGGAGCTCGTGTCGCTCGTCCTGTCGCGCGAGCCGACGGTGGCGACGGAGGCGATCCGGCGCGCCGGCGCCCTCAAGACGCCGGCGGCGGTGCCGTCGCTCGTGAAGGTGCTGCAGGACGGCGACGCCGAGCGGCGGCAGCTCGCCGTGCAGGCGCTGGGCGAGATCGGGACGCCGAGCGCGATGCAGGGGCTGGAGAAGGCGGTGGACGATCCCGACCGCGACGTGCGCCTCGCCGCGGCGCGTGCCTTCACGGCGCGCACCCATCGCGCGGCGCTCCCGCGCGTGGAAGCTGCGGTGAAGGGGCGTGCCCTCCGCGACGCCGACCTCACGGAGAAGATGGCCTACTTCGAGGCGTTCGGGACGCTCTGCGGCGACGGCGGAGTCGCCTTCCTCGACGCCACCCTGAACGGGAAGAGCTTCTTCGGCCGGCGCGAGGACGCCGAGATCCGCGCCTGCGCCGCGTACGCACTCGGCCGCGTGGCCAGCGAGAAGGCGCGCGACGCGCTGCGCCGGGCGAGCGACGACAAGGAGATCCTCGTGCGCACCGCCGTCAATCGCGCCCTGCGCGCGAGCGGAGGCTGAGATGGCCACGACGCCACGCAGTGTCGCCGCCGTGCCGCCCGCGGGGAGCGCGCCCGGAGCGCCCGGGGCGAGCCACGACGAGAAGAGCGGGGACTCGTACATCCGCCGCGCCGGCCGGAGCTACATCCTGCAGCTCTACGGCGCCGCGCGAGCGATCAAGCTGTATCCGGTGGAGAACGCGGCCGTGCAGCGCGCCCTCGACGATCTCGTCGCCGTCACCGGCGAGATCGTCAAGCGGGAGAACGAGCTCGAGCTGCGCGTCTCCGG